>Ga0209990_10003279_pt1 | contig 11915 bp, 3 predicted proteins | sample NOAtaG_6_FD_187304 | JGI IMG/M metagenome (GOLD analysis project Ga0209990, IMG submission 187304) | Freshwater lake microbial communities from Lake Erie, under a cyanobacterial bloom - NOAA_Erie_Diel5S_2200h metaG (SPAdes) (version 2) | ecosystem: Environmental > Aquatic > Freshwater > Lake ...
GTGGTAGATCCTGATGTAGATCGACTCGCGTTTATCGATGAAAACGGCGAGCTATTCGGGGAAGAATATTCATTGGTGGCCATTGCAGATTATGTATTAAAATATAAAAAGGGAAACACAGTTTCCAATTTGAGCTCTACGCGGGCGCTTAAAGATATTACAGAAAAACATGGAGGAGAATATTTCGCAGCCGCGGTAGGAGAAGTAAATGTGGTTGAAAAAATGAAACAAGTGAATGCCGTAATTGGTGGAGAAGGAAATGGAGGAATCATTGTACCAGACTTACATTATGGTCGAGATGCATTGGTAGGCATAGCCCTTTTTCTGAGCCACTATTGTGAAATGTCTTTAACCATGTCAGAACTTAAAAACACTTATCCTCAGTATTACATGGGAAAGAAAAAAGTTGATTTAGATCCCACTAAACCTTCAGAAAAGATTTTAGCCGCATTGGCAGATGCGCATTCAACTGATAATATCAACTTGACAGATGGTGTAAAAATCGACTACCCAGATTATTGGGTACATCTGCGCAGAAGCAACACTGAGCCTATTATCAGAATATACACAGAAGCTCAATCGCAATCTCTTGCCGATGAAATGGCAGAGAATTGGATTCAAAAAATCAATGACATTTCGATTCAATGAAAAGTATCTATTTAGACAATGCTGCAACCACCGCCATTGCCCCTGAAGTTTTTGAGGCGATGGTGCCCTACCTTAGAGATCACTATGGAAACCCATCGTCCACGCATCACTTGGGAAGGCAAACCAAGGCAGTAATTGAGACTTCTAGACGAGTGATTGCAAAAGCCCTCAACTGTCTTCCATCAGAAATTTACTTCACGAGCGGAGGAACAGAGGCAGACAATCTTGCCATGCATGCGGCCGTGAAAGATTTAGGATGCCGACACATCATCACCACAGCCATTGAACATAGCGCCATCATAAAAACCGCTGAAATCCTAAGAGATCAGGGAAAAATTGAATTACATCTTTTAAAATTAAACGAAAATGGCAATATCAGTTTGAGTGAGCTTGAAGCGTTGCTCGCACACAATGAGAAATGCTATGTTACCCTCATGCATGGAAATAATGAGATTGCTAACCTATTACCTATACAAGAGGTGGCTGAAATTTGTAAAAAATACAATGCCATATTCCATAGTGATACCGTTCAGACCATGGGGCATTATGCATTTGATTTGCAAAAAACACCCATCAGTATGCTGAATGCAGCTGCGCACAAATTCCATGGTCCAAAAGGAACAGGTTTCATTTATATCCATCGTAGTATTAAAATACAACCCCATATTACTGGAGGTGGGCAAGAAAGAGGACTCCGAGGGGGTACTGAAAACATTGCAGGCATTGTTGGATTAGCAAAAGCAATAGAATTGGCTTATTCCCATTTATCAGAGCACCAAGTTCATATTCAAAATTTAAAGCAATACATGAGAAGTAATCTTCAAATGCTTTTCCCTTCCATTGTGTTCAATGGCTGCTCAGCGTCTGAAGATAGTTTGTACACTGTACTCAATGTCACTTTTCCACCTCACGAAAATGCAGATATGTTTTTATTCCTTTTAGATTTAAAGGGTATTTGCGCATCAGGGGGAAGTGCATGTAGCAGTGGGGCTACCAAAGGCTCCCACGTATTGAGTGCCATCGATGCGTTGCAACCAGGCCAAGCAAGCGTCAGATTTTCATTTAGCCGATACACTTCTCAACGAGATGTTGATGAGGCATTAAAGATCATAAAGGAAATCATGAACTAAAAAAAGAGGACTCAACAGTCCCCTTTTTTATACATTTCCTCAGCAAGCTGAATTTTATATTTTGATAATTTTAAATTCCGTTCGACGATTGGCTTGATGCTCTTCTTCTGTACATGTGGATGGTTTTTTTCCTTCACAAGCACAACCATTCACCAGCTTGCTCTCCCCATAACCTTTACCGAAAATTCTCTTAGGGTTGGTAATGCGTGACTGAACATACTCCGCCGAGGCTTTCGCTCTTGCGTCTGATAATTTCGCATTCGATGCTTTACTTCCCCGGCAATCCGTGTGAGAACCCAATTCAATTTCAATGGTGGGATTCTCATTCATAGCCGCCACAATCTTGTCCAACTCAGCTGCAGCATCGGGCCTAATATCTGATTTTCCAAGATCAAAATAAATAGGTTTCACATCCAACATTTTTCCCAAATCCTTACCAACTTCTATTTTCTCCAAGCGCAAATCCATGAATGAATTGATATTCACCTCTCCTTCTTTATCCAACGATACAGTAAAAGTCTCCTCTAAAGGAAGATAACCTTTCTTGGTACAACTGATGGAAACTTTTATTTTATCGCCAATTCGTGGACCCTTCTCTACATCTAATCCAAATTGACCGTTTTGATCTGTATACAATAATGACCTGTTATTAGAGTACTTGTTTTCAAAATCTACCTTTACCTGTTCAAGGCCTTTGGAAGATTTTAAATCCAAAACATTACCCACGATTTTAAAACGAGGTATTCTTTCTGCCACTAACTCCACCCAACCCTCATTGTCCACCGATCTTGCATCAAAACTTTTAACTGCACTTTCATATTCAGGGAAGTTGCATTCCAACTGCGACAATTCCCAATGCGTGCTCAGCGTATGCGCTTCCCCTTTGTTATCGGTTTTCAAAGTCTCAATCACCTCCCCTTTCTCATTCCTAACCAATACTTCAGCATTCACCAATGGCTCTCCTTTTGTGTTCTTCACCAAAATATTTATTGCTTTATCAAACACCCATGGTGTCAAAACAGTCACTTTATATATATCATCACTTCCCCTTCCTCCTGATCGATTGGAGGAGAAATAACCCTTCATTTCATTTGATTTGAGAAAAATCGAGAAGTCGTCACCATTCGAATTCAGCGAAGCGCCTGCATTGATTACTTTTCTTACCTTCCCATTATCCAACTTGGCAACGAAAATATCCAAACCTCCAATGCCCGGTAGTCCATTTGAAGAAAACAACAATAAATCATCCTGATAGGCAAAAGGAAACAGCTCATTCCCTTCCGAATTTATCGATGTCCCCATATTTTCCGGCAATCCCCACGATCCGTCCGCACTTTTGGTTACACGATACACATCAGTTCCCCCTGCTCCTCCCTTTTTATCTGAAACAAAGTACATCGTATTTCCATCTTTACTGATAGAGGCATGTCCCACAGAGCATTCCTCAAACCCCTTCAACTCAACTTGTTTCAAATCACTCCAAACACCCTCCACCAACCTCGAATCGAACAATTCCAACTGGCCTAGAAGCTCTTTGTTCTTTCTATTGCCATTGTTTCTGGTTACTACAGCATAATCGCCTTTTGAATTAAAAGCTACAGGCCCATCATGAAACTTACCTCTCCAACTTTTAGTTCGCCTTTTGACTGTTTCCACTTGATCTTGCCTATTGATTTTACCCTCAAACAAATCTAAAAATGGTTTTCCGTTTCCATTCCATTTATTCCTAAGCGGGAAAACCCCATCGCGGGAAGAAGAGAACATCAATGTGCTATCCAATAAATAAGGAGCAAAATCCTGATCTGCGGTATTGATGGTAAGCGCATTGATCACATATTGTCCATTGTCCTTTTGAAGATTTTTTAACTCCTCGTAGGCTTGAAAAGACTTATTGGCTTTGGCTTCTTCATTCAAAGTCGACTGAGCTTTCTTCAAAAACTTTTCACTTTCCTCCCATCTACCCGACATCTTCAAAACTTGAGCATACTGATAATAATCTTCTCCATTTGCGTCACTAGACGCGCACACTTTTCTCCAAAGGGTATCGGCCAACGGAATATTTTCTAAAAACTGTTGACAAAACGCCATCTTCCTCATTACGGATGTGCTTTTCTCCTTTACAAACTGGTAATGTTTATAAGCTAAAGTATATGAGTAGTGGTCATAGTAATGATCCGCCTTTTTCTCAATTCTAGATTGCGCTGAAAAATTGTTGTAACAAAAAACAACTAACAAAAAGATGAATGTCTTTTTCATAAATTAAAAATATCTTGGTGACTTCACTTTCAATGGACTTCCGTACTGAAGGTCATATCTAAGTACTACTTCATGACTTCCGGATCTAGAAGAATATTTCCTCCATGAATAGGAAAAATCATATGAGTAACCCAACTGCAGATTGCTGTTGATATTAAAACCCATCATCATCCCCATTGCATCGCCGCTACGGGTGGTTATACCCAACCAAAACAAGTCATTGTAAATGGCCTGTAATGTCAAATCCAATTGAACAGGTGCTCCAGGAACTGATTTAACCAAAGCAGAGGGCTTCAATTGAATTTGATCATTCACCGGATACAATCCTCCTACGATAAAATAGTAATGTCTTTTGTTCTTCAGTATTTTGGTGTCCCTGGATCCTTTCACATAATAAGAATTCTCTATGATTCTGGGTGAGGATAGACCGGCATACCATTTTTCTGTATAGCAATAAGTTCCAAAGCCAAAATTAGGAGTTAATCTACTTCTATTTGCGTTGATAAACGCCTCGTCAGTGGCACTGGTCAATGATAACTGATCAAAGGTTGAAATCAAACTATGAAAACCTCCATTCAATCCAAAAGACAACTTAATATTCTCATTTACTTTCATTCGATAAGCTCCCATTACATTGAAAACATTAGATTTTATTGGACCGATTTGATCTCCATTGTAACTTATCCCCGCGGCAAAGTCATCACCAAAAACAGGTGTATTCATCGAAAAAGTTTGTGTTACAGGGGCCCCATCAAAACCAGCCCACTGACTGCGGTGCAATCCCACAAAAGACATCGCCCCGCGACTTCCCGCATAAGCAGGGTTCACCTCCAATGTATTAAACATATAATGCGTGTACATTGCCTCTTGCTGAGCGTTGAGGGTAAAGGCAAAAAGTAAAGTAGAAATTAATACTATCGATAAATTTTTCATCATTTCTTGATTTAGCGTTTGATATACAAGTAACCCAATTTTACATCCTCTTCTCGTCGCAATCGCACAACATAAAAGTATGTGCCTTCAGGAAGTAAATTTTTACCTACCAACCCTGCTTGGTTACACTCCCCAGACCAATCATTCTTATATGGCTGTGCCTGGTAAACGACATTACCCCATCTATTATAAATTACCACTTCGTTGTCGGGATACTGATCTATATTGGGAATGATCCAATCATCGTTGACACCATCACCATTGGGAGATAGGCCTTCGGGAATCACAACTTCCTCTTCACATTTATCTTCATCTAAATAATCAGGCACTCCGTCCTCGTCACAATCCACTAAAATGGAAGAACATATATCTTGAAGACCAGATTCTGCGCTATCCAACAATCCATCGCCATCACTATCGATACTTAGATAGTTTAACACTCCATCACCATCAGTATCTAAAGTTAATGTTTCGAGGTAATCCGGAATTCCATCACCATCACTATCCATGGGGGTTACTTGTATCAAAACCCAAGCGGTGTCGCACTGCCCTTGTCCGTTACAAATAGAGTAAGAAAGGGAATCAAGTCCACAATAATCCAGACTAGGCGAATACACGAGAACACCATTGGAGAATTCTACTGAAGCATTGCCGCTCGTACTAACTATGGTTATGGTAAGATCATTTATATCTGTGAAAAGGTCGTTTGCCAAGATATCGATCTCAATTGATCCAGAATCAGATACCGCTGCATCATTGACTGCATCTAACAGCAATACATTTTCTATGTTGATCCAAATCCATATAGTATCACAGAGGGCAGAATCGCAAACAGTTACCCACATCGAATCTAATCCAACGAATCCATTATTAGGGGTGTAAACAAAACAGGTGTCTGTATCTCCCAATCCAGAAATCGCACCATTCTGGTTGCCTATTACGGTACCTATCGATAAAGAATCCCCATCAACATCTGAAGCCTCTAAACAAATTGTGATCGGAGTATCTATTGATGTCGTTAGCGATGCGAACCCCAGAGGCAAAACTGGTGCATCATTTACTGGATTTACTATCACATAGATCCAAGCCACTGAGGAAGTCAAACCTGTACTATCGGAAATGGTATATGCAACGGAATCCACGCCATTGAGATTGTCAAATGGAACGAATGAGACATTTCCTGCATTATCCACACTCCAAGACCCGATTTCTGTAACAACAGCGGTTTGGATTCCAGGAGTTTCGGGATCTAAATCAACTGATCCTACATCCAAATTGTTATACCCATCACTATCATTCAATACAACATTGATACTTCCCATTTCATCTTCATTGATCATCAATGTATCATTCACCGTTTGTGGATTACAATCATCTAAAACAATGATTTCAACGATAACAGTATCTGATAAACATCCAGTATAGTTAGTGTCTACTGCCTGAATCATCCATATACCTTCATTGAGCAATAAAGTATCATTTGATTCATTTTCTACACCGTTTACCAATATCAAAGCATCACCTTGTGATTCCAATACGACAATACCCTGTGTTTCACCACAACCTATTTGACTTGAAGATAAAATTACTGGATCGTTCGGTGGGAAAAGACAAAGAGAAGAGTCATTGACATTCACATTGAAATCAAAATTACATGCAGAGCTATCTGAACATCCTATGATGGTTTCAATACAAGTTCCATCATCTATCGTCGCCAAAGAATCATAATTGAATGCAGTGGAGTCGGTACACCCGAAAATACAACCCTCATCTATTGTTCCATCACAATCATCATCTACATCATTGCAAGTTTCTTCCGCTGAATACACACAGGATCCATCATCTTCTAAAGCACTTTCCACATAATTACACGCCAATGGATCCATGCAACCTATTAGACATCCCTCACTGGTCTGACCATCACAATTCTCATCAATGCTGTTTCCACAAATTTCCATTGCAGATGGATTGATGGCTGCATCAGAATCTATACAATCCGTTGAATCAATAACAAACCCGTCCGGAGCCATACATGCTAAAACACTATCTCCTGCGTTGCCGAATCCATCTAAATCAACATCCGCATAGTAAACATTCTGAACACCTTCATCTACATCACCGTCACAATCATCATCTACTTCATTGCAAATCTCAGTGGATGGATAGATACATGAACCATCTTCTACTACCGCAAAGCTATTGAAGTTGCATGCCGCCACATCCATACAACCGATGATGCAGCCGTTGTCCAAAACACCATCACAATTTTCATCCGTAGCATTTCCGCAAATCTCAGAAGCGGTTGGATTTATATTGAAATCTCCATCGTTGCAATCGGTGGAATCCGCGACATATCCTTCTGGAGTGGTGCAGGCCTGGATCAGTGAATTAGAATCTCCAAAACCATCATTATCCGCATCTGCAAAGAAAGCTAGCAATAAACCTTCATCCACTTCACCATCACAATCATCATCAAGATCATTGCATATTTCCTCTGATGGATAAAAACATGATCCATCACTCTCTTGGGCACTTTCAGAATAGTTACAAGCCAAAGGATCCATACAACCAGAAGTACAACCTTCACTGAACAGACCATTACAATTTTCATCGAAGAGATTTCCACAAATTTCAGCTGCCCCCGGATTTATTGAAGTGTCATCATCATCACAATCATCAGGATTCGAAACAAATCCATTAGGCACTTCACAAGCAAAATTTATGCTATTGATATCCCCATAACCATCACCATCCAAGTCCGAATAAAATGGTAACAACAAACCTTCGTCAATATCGATATCACAATCATCATCAATGTCATTACACACTTCAACCGCACCAGGGTAAACCTCAGAATCAGTATCATCACAGTCACCTGTCGAAGAGACATAGCCGAAAGGTGCAGAACACGCCAATGAATCTATTGAACCACCGACATTATCTCCATCCAAATCTTGAAAATACTGCGCAAACAAACCTTCATCAATATTGCTATCACAATTATCATCCTCACCATTGCATACTTCAGAAGCACCTGGATTTACTGAACTATTATCATCATTGCAATCATCATTATTTTCTACATAACCATCAGGCAACTCACAAGAGGAAATAAATTCTGTTGATCCAAATCCATCACCATCTGCGTCTAAGAAGTACACATTTAACAACTCTTCATCGATGTCTCCATCGCAATCATCATCTTCATTATTGCACAATTCTGTTGCGCCGGGATAGGTTGAGCTATTTTCATCGTCACAATCTCCATTAGCATCAATGTAACCAGGAGGGGCAGTGCAAGCCTGGATAGATTCATCAGAACCGAACAAATCGCCATCTGAATCCAAATAATATGTGTTTAATAAATTCTCGTCAATCAAACCATTACAATTGTCATCAATATTGTTACATACCTCAAGGGCATTGGGATTGATTGCAAAATTTTCATCATTACAATCTCCATTGATGAAAACAAACCCATCAGGAGCAGAGCATGCATTGATTTCAAATGAAGAACCCACTCCATCATCATCATTGTCTTGATAGAATGTTAGCAAAACATCTTCATCTACATCCGAATCACAATCATCATCTATACTATTGCAAATCTCTATCGCCGTTGGATTTATGCCTGCATCTTCGTCATTGCAATCTAGATTATTAGTAGTAAATCCATCCGGCTGACTGCATGACTCAACGCTAGGTTCGGTTCCATATCCATCCCCATCTCCGTCTGTAAAATAACTGTTGAATAAACCATCGTCCGCTATATTGTCACAATCATCATCCAAGGCATTGCAAACTTCTATTCCATTGGGGTTTATATTGATATTCTCATCATCACAATCATCATCATTAGAAACATAACCCGCAGGCGAATTACATGCTAATACAGAGCTCGTTGAGCCGAAGCCATCACCATCGGAGTCTGCATAAAAGGCACTCAGTAAATTCTCATCAATTTGTCCATCGCAATCATCGTCTATTCCATTACATATTTCCAAAACAGCGAAGAAGCAACTTCCGTCATCTTCAGTAGCCGATGCCGAGTAATTACAAGCTGCAATGTTGGTACAACCCACAGTGCATCCTTCGCTAAATTGATTATCACAATCCTCATCGATAATGTTACCACAAATTTCCTCTGCGTTGGGATTGATCATATTATCATCATCGTTACAATCATCATCATTGGAAACATAACCCTCAGGAACTTCACAATCTAAAACTGTGGAATTAACATTTCCAAAGCCATCCCCATCCTCATCTGCATAATAAGTGATCAATGGAAGAGCCGATATGCTAATAGTATTGCTGATGACATTGTTGGACGTCTGACATTGGTTATTCGGAGTCATGGTCAAGATAACTTCACCCCCATCTTGCACATTGGATAGCGTCAATGAACCAGAGTTACCTCCAATGTTCTCACCGTTCAAGCGCCACAGATAAATGGGGTTATTACCCTCATTGGTTGCAACTGATGTAAAGGTAAGGGCATCGCCTACACACAAAGTAGAAGTCGATGAACTGATTACTACTGTCGGGGTCTGATTGGGAATGACATTTACAATCACGACATTGCTCGAAACATCATTGGTTGCAAGACACTCATGATTTGAAGTCAATTGAACTGAAACCACATCACCGTCCACAAAACTATCGGAGGATAAAAACGCAAAGCCTTCGCCGCTGGGAACTCCATTGATAAACCATTGGTAAGCCGGAGCATTTCCTCCATTCACCGTGGTCGCATTGAACACCAAATTTTCACCTTCGCAAATTGAATTACTCGAAGCAGTAATAGATACCGATGGATTAATATTAGGAATAACTGAGACATTAAGAGCATTGCTCGTTATTTGATTCAGCGCCTGACAATCATTATCAGGTAAAACTTCCAGAGTTACAACATCAGCATTATTCAATTGGTTTGAAGAAAAAAGCAACGCATTGACACCTGTGGCAATTCCGTTTACTTTCCATTCAAATTGAGGATTTGAACCACAATTAAGTGGACTCGCAGAAAAATTGACTACGGTTCCTGCACATACTATCAAATCATCAGCATTGATGGTAACAGATGGAACAACAGATTGATTGACCACCATAGTAATGCTATTGCTCAAAGCTGTAGCAGTGGTTTGACAATTATTATTGGCCGTTACCACCAAAGAAACTACATCCTGATTAGACAATGAAGAGGTATTGAAAGAGGATGTGTTTGAACCTACATTCAATCCATTTATTTTCCATTGATAATGAGGAGAAACCCCACCATTCAGCACGTTTGCAGAAAACTGAACCTCAGCTCCGAAACAAATGGAAGTCTCCGAGGCAACTATGGTTACAGTAGGAGTAACGTTACTAATCACTTGCATCGATACCGAATTACTACTCACTAAATTTGTGGTTTGACAAGTATTATTGGGCGTAACACTCAAGCTTACAATATCTCCGTTTTCTAGGTTACTCGCTGCAAAAGTTGGAGCATTCAAACCTGCATTCGTTCCATTCACTTTCCATTGATAAACGGGGCTGTCGCCCAAATTGCTGGAGGATGCGGAAAACTGAACACTGGTTCCTTGACATATCAAGTTAAAATCTGCCTCTATACTGACGGACGGTGTTACAATGCTCGTAACATTCGTTGCAACGACATTGCTGTTTGCTGTATTAGTAGTTTGACAAATATTGTTAGATATCATCACCACACTCACCACATCGTTGTTCGCTAAAGTGGTGCTAGTGAACGATGCACTGTTAGTGCCGGCATTGGTTCCATTCACCTTCCACTGATAGCTAGGTGTACTGCCTCCATTGGTGGGAGTAGCCGTAAATATCACGCTGATACCTGAGCAAATAGAATTATCAGCATCATTGCTCGCAATGCTCACGCTTGGAGTTACAGCACCCGTAACGGTCATGGTGATCGTATTGCTGTTGGCGGTGCTGGATGTTTGACAAGTGTTATTGGATGTCATCACCACACTCACCACATCGTTGTTGGTTAATGTGGTATTAGTGAACGAAGCACTGTTAGTCCCAGCATTAGTTCCATTCACCTTCCACTGATAGCTTGGTGTAGTACCTCCATTGGTGGGAGTAGCTGTGAAAGTAACGCTAGTGCCGGAGCAAATCGCATTATCTGCATCATTGCTCGCAATGCTCACGCTCGGGGTAACATTGCTCGTCACCGTCATCGTGATAATATTGCTAGTTGCAATTGTATTTGTCTGACAGGTATTACTGGCTGCGACCTCCAATGAAATTTGATCATTCCCCTCCAATTGATTCAACGATAAATTGGGAGAATTGACCCCTATCTCTTCTCCATTGACCATCCACACATAAACCGGAGTATTTCCTCCGTTAATAACAGAAGAGATAAAGGTGACGCTCGTGCCTGAACAAATCGCATTATCTGGAACATTGCTCGCAATGCTAACGCTTGGCGTTACATTACCCGTAACGGTCATAGTGATCGTATTGCTGTTGGCGATGCTGGCTGTTTGACAAGAGTTATTTGCCGTCATCACTACACTCACCACATCGTTATTGGACAGAGTGGTGCTAGTGAAAGTCGCGCTGTTGGTGCCAGCGTTGACATTGTTCACCTTCCACTGATAACTCGGTGTAGAACCTCCATTGGTAGGAGTAGCGGTGAAGGTCACGCTGGTGCCTGAGCAAATCGAATTATCCGCATCATTGCTTGCAATGCTCACGCTCGGGGTCACATTCGCCGTTACCGTCATGGTGATCGTATTGCTTGTAGCAGTGCTAGCTGTCTGACAGGCATTATTAGCCGTCATCACCACACTCACCACATCGTTATTGGACAGAGTGGTACTAGTGAAAGTCGCGCTGTTGGTGCCAGCGTTGACATTGTTCACCTTCCACTGATAACTCGGTGTAGAACCTCCATTGGTAGGAGTAGCGGTGAAGGTC
>Ga0209990_10003282_pt1 | contig 11911 bp, 12 predicted proteins | sample NOAtaG_6_FD_187304 | JGI IMG/M metagenome (GOLD analysis project Ga0209990, IMG submission 187304) | Freshwater lake microbial communities from Lake Erie, under a cyanobacterial bloom - NOAA_Erie_Diel5S_2200h metaG (SPAdes) (version 2) | ecosystem: Environmental > Aquatic > Freshwater > Lake ...
GATGGACGCCGATGGACGCCGAAGGACGCCGATGGACGCCGATGGACGCCGATGGACGCCGATGGACGCCGATGGACGCCGATGGACGCCGATGGACGCCGAAGCACGTGACACATCAAGTGCAACATGCCCTAAACTTGGGCGCCAACTGCCCCGCCGACCACCATGCTGCGGGGGACGTGCAGATCTCCGTCTTACAGAAAATAAGGCATAACCTCGGATTCGGTGATCCTTTGGAAAGCAGGACGGAGATGATAATCTCTAGCCTGAGGATGGGGTGCCTTCCCTCGACGAATGGTGGGAAGCAGCCGCCTTCTTTCAGAAAACACGAGCTGCCTTCGGATAGACGCTCTTCCCTCTACGTCCGACGGCTAACGGCGTCTTTCCGTACGCAGCTCGTGTTTCAGAGACCAACGCATAGCGTAGCCGCGCCCGACGTCTTGAAGACACGAGCGTCTTGGAAAGAAGCCTCCTCGACTTGGTGTAGTAAGCTCTGCTTTGCGCCAGAGGTGAAGCTACACGAGCGTTAATACGTGCGCTATCCGGCGTGCTTTGCAAAGAAAGAAAGAGGGGTGTGCATACACGTTTCCTTACAGTGAACACCTCTTGGATGAAAAAGTGAACCCTAAATTGAATACGCTCTTTGGTTCACGTCAAAACAGAAATATGTGGAAGGCCGAGAATGAGTTTGCACCCACCTTCCTACCGTTTGGAGGGAACGTGGATGTTGCCTGTCAACTACGTGCAGCTTATCGTATCGTGTCCACACGCCCGCCCGGGTTCACGCCAAATCTTTACGATCTTACAATAACCTACGATCGGTTGTATCAACTTTACAGCAGTTTTGCCCCGCCCCTGGCGCTCGTACAACGTCCAGGGGAGGGGTGTGTGTATCTTCACTGCGTGCTGCTCTTCATCCACTATCGTTCACTCCGTGAACCGCACTCCCGAAGGGGGTGCGATCACCCTCATATACAATGATGTTACGCCAAGCCTTTCTACGGCTCTAGAACGGCTGTCCTTTGGAAAGCCGGTCATAGATGATGATATGCACGTCCCCCTCAATACGGGGGTAAGCGGGTGCTTTCCAAAGAAAGGCCGTCCCTCTTCAAGACGTACGTCCTTCGGGGGACGTACGTCTTGAAGAGGGACGTACGTCTTGAAGAGGGACGTACGTCTTGAAGAGGGACGGATGAATTCTTCCTCCGTCTTGCCGATAGCGGGTGCTTCGCCAAGGTAAACGTCAATAGCCAACCCCTGCTTTGTTGAACTTGACCCTACCTCGGACTGGTGGGAAGTTTAACGTGCGCGTTCACTCAGGGAACAGCACCCCCCAAGGGGGTGGCTCGCTCTCGGAAAGACGGCGCCAGAGGTGAAGCTCGCTCTCCTTGATGGTGATCTCCGCCCCCCTGAAGGGCGGAGGGGGACGGAGGAGATCACCATCGCTGACAATCATCAGCTACGACCTGCTTTCCAAAGCATGAAGAGACGGCGCCCGTCCTTTGGAGAGGTGATCTTGAAGAAAGATAACACCCCCGAAGGGGGTTACCTTGGAACATACAGTAGGACTGGAACCTCCTTCCTTTGAAGAACGCTCTTCCTTGCGAAATTTGACCGTACTAGTTCACTGTGTGAACGATCATCATCTAGGATCATCATCGACGATCTGCTTTCCAAAGTACCGCGTAGCACTCTGAATGGTGATCTTGGATCACCATCAAGAAGCATAAGATCGGTTCACTCCTCCCTTCCTTCGGGAGGGCGCACGTCCTTCTTTCAGAGTACGACACCAAGGACGGAGGAAGATGCTCGTTTTACACCTTGTTTCTGAGACTAAGCACGCGTCGCCGTAATCCCGGGTAACGGCGTAATCCAACCTTGCATCCTCTACAACATTTCCTCCTCTAGATGCGTGACTTGGCTATGTTCCCGTACACCCACGAAGTTGTGCACACTCCTCCTACTTCCTTGAGGGCAATCTACGATCAAGTGACATACGCAGTATGACCCTTGATCAAGTGTTTACACACTTGATCGTATTTACGCTCGCGTAGCAGAGCTTACATTTGATCGTATTTACGCTCGCGTAGCAGAGCTTCCACTTGATCGTATTTGACATCATCGAAGATGATGGTGACATACGCAGTATGTGTATACATTCTTGGAAGGCGCAGCCGCTGGCAAATTCGATGAATACCACCCCCTACGGGCTCCCTACGGGCTCCCTACGGGCTCCCTACGGGCTCCCTACGGGCTCCCTACGGGCTCCCTACGGGAGTGCGAGCTTGCCATGTCTTTCCGAAGGACGGACGGCCAGAGGTGAAGCTAACCTCTGGGCTTCTTCGCACGTCTTTCTGAAGGAAGAGAGTGCGTCCGTTGGAGTCACTGCGTGCTTTATTCAAGACGCAACTGCCAGGGAATACCTCCGTTATTCGAAGGAAGCGCATCCCTAGAGGTTACCAGAGGTAGGGGATTGGCAAAGCCAATCCCCACCACAGGTTAGACGTACCCCTCCGTCTTTCATCAAGCCCAGAGGATTCTGAAAGACGCCACTGCCCCTCCGTTCCCCGATGGCCGGAGAGGGAAGCGCATCAATGATGGTGATCGAAGATCACCATTCAAGAGGTTACCATAGGTTAGCTCGCCATCCTAGCTGCTATCCGCTTTCTGAAAGAAGCCTCACCTCTGGCGCTTTCCGAAGGAAGCGGGGAACGTACGTCTTGAAGAGGAACGTACGTCTTGAAGAGGAACGGAGTGCCTTCCCCCGCCAGAGGTGAAGCTTCTTCCCTTCCTTCGGGAGGACGCACGTCCCCCGCCAGAGGTGAAGCTTTCCGAAGGAAGCCGCCAGAGGTGAAGCTTCCCGAAGGACGTTCAGAAACAAGTTGCTTCCTTCGGGAACCTCTGGCGCTTCCTTCGGAAAGCGCGTCCCCCGCCAGAGGTGAAGCTTCTTCCCTTCCTTCGGGAGGACGCACGTCCTTCGGCTTCCTTCGCTTCCTTCGCTTCCTTCGCTTCCTTCGGAAAGCGCCAGAGGTGAGGCTTTCCGAAGGACGCGCTTTTTTCAAAACAAGTTGGCTTCCTTCGGAAAGCGGGTAGCAGCTTCACCTCTGGCGGAAGCCGCCAGAGGTGAAGCTTTCCGAAGGAAGCCGCCAGAGGTGAAGCTTCCCGAAGGACGCCCTTCCTTCGGGAGGACGCGCTTTTTTCAAAACAAGTTCAGAAAGCCGAAGGACGCGCTTTTTTCAAAACAAGTTCGCTTCCTTCGGAAAGAAAGCACGCAGTTAGTGAACTAACCTCTGGGCTTCGCAGACGTGAACGTCACTAAAACACCCATAGTCTACGCCGGCTTTGCCGGACGACCGTCTTGCCGATACGCCCTTACGCTCGCGTAGCTTCACCTCTGGCGCGAAGCAGAGCTTACCTATGAAGCTCCTCATCTACGCCCTGCTGTCCAAAGGACGGCAGATGAAGAGACGTCCGCCCCCCTCCGACCCCCGAAGGTCGTAGGGGGTCGGAGGGGGCTGCTGGGGACAAAGGTAAGCGTAGCCGCGACGGACGTCGTGCCGAGACGCTTATATTTGGTGGGCATCTACTTGGTTTCCAAAAGACGGCCTTCTTTTCCGAAGGACAGAAGATGGTGATCTTAGATCACCATCTACATAGCATGCTCTTGCTTTGGAATGAGACGGAATGATGGCGATCTTGGATCACCATCAAAGGAGAGAAAGAGACGCAGCCCACCATCAATAGAGGTAACCCGAGGTTGGTTGTAACACAGATCAACTCGGTGACCAAAGACCCCGCTCTCCTCCGTATCCTTGATGGTGATCGAACATCCCCATCGCTGAAGATGGTCACCTTTGGTGATCTTCAATATCCTGCGGGCGACCCCCCAAGTAAGGAGTGCGTAGCAGCTAGGCCGATCTTTGGCCGTAGGTATGATTGCCACTAAGCTCTGCTTCGCGAGCGTAAGTACAACCATCTCTTGATCTTATTCGTAGCTGATGATCTTCAGAGAAGGGCGTCTCTTTCTGAAAGACGCCCTTCTTTCAGAAGGCCGCTCGTCATATGCCGTAGGCTCTGACCCTCGCGCTTCCCCCGAAGAATATAGACCAAGTAAAGCTTAGGTGCGAAGCGCTTCCTTCGTAGTAGATAGGCGTCATTGACGCCGGAGGTTAGGCGTCCTTGGTTTACCTCTGCTTCGGTGGCCCTTCGGTATCTTGATGAAAGCATCACCCTTCTTTCAGAAAGCAGGCAGTCCCTACCCTAGCCGAAGCTGCTTCTCACTTTATCCTTCGGGGAACGGATACCAAAGGAAAGTGTCTCCGCGACGTAAAGAAGCTCGTACTTGCTGAAAGACGACGGTACTTTGGCGAAGCACCAAGGAGGGTTTCTTCCTGAGACGCACGTCTTGCAGAGATCAATTGACCCAAACTTGACGGCGTTTCTACCAAGTCGCTGGTTTATGAGAACGCACTCCTCGGCAGCAAATCTCATGCAAATCAAGACGCCCTGCATAAATTCAACTAACCCGCTCACTTGGTGAGCCGCCGATCGGTGCCAAATCGTAACCTCATCTACCGATTTGCATCTAGGGCATGAGCAACCTCGGAGACCTTGAGACTGCTGGATGCTACCAAGGCTGTTGATTTCTGTTGGCAAAGCACTGCGTCTGACCATCATCTAGGATGATGGTGGAATCACCCCCGGACATTCGCTTCGCTGGTGCTTCGTTTCGCTGAACCGCTGGGTGGTAGGGGGGTGGGGGGAGGGGCACACCCCTCCAAAGGACGGCGGGTGTGTAAGCGTCTCGGGAATAGCTCGGTCCTTAGGCCCGCAATTGAGTCGATGGCTCTCGAAGAGAACACACAGCAACTTGGTTTACAACTGATGGTCTTGTTTTCCGAAGGACGCGCTTTTTTCAAAGGACGCGCTTTTTTCAAAGGACGCCCTTTCTGAACTTGTTTTGCTTCCTTCGGGAAGCTTCACCTCTGGCGCTTTCCGAAGGAAGCGAAGGAAGCCGAAGGACGTGCGTCCTCCCGAAGGAAGGGCTTGATGAACGTCCTTCGGGAAGCTTCACCTCTGGCGGCTTTCCGAAGGAAGCGAACTTGTTTTGAAAAAAGCACGTCCTTCGGCTTTCTGAACGTCCTTCGGGAAGCTTCACCTCTGGCGGCTTTCTGAAAGAAGCTTAACCTCTGGCGGCTTCCTTCGGTAAGCTTCACCTCTGGCGGGGTGGCAGCTTTCCGAAGGAAGCGAACGTCCTTCGGGAAGCTTCACCTCTGGCGGCGTCCTTCGGAAAGCTTCACCTCTGGCGGCTTTCTGAAAGAAGCTTCACCTCTGGCGGCTTTCCGAAGGAAGCGAACGTCCTTCGGGAAGCTTCACCTCTGGCGGCTTTCTGAAAGAAGCTCGGCGTCCTTCGGGAAGCTTCACCTCTGGCGGGGAGGACGCCCTTTCTGAAAGAAGCTCGGGAGGACGGACGTCTCCTCATCATCCGCGTAGCTGCTGATCTTCAGAGACGCCCTTTCTGAACTTGTTTCGCTTCCTTCGGAAAGCGGGGAACGTACGTCTTGAAGAGGAACGGAGGGAGGAAATAAAGCACAAGCGTCCCCCACAGGACGGAGGAAGTAGACGCAATGATGGTGTTCGAAGATTACCATCCGTATTTCAGAGAGCGTGCACTCCAAAATACCACCGAATCTGGGGTTAGTCCTTCTTTTCCACAATACGGAAGTCTCTTGATGTTAATCGTATATCACCATCATCTGAGACGCCCTACCCACGCTTCCCGAAGGACGTGAAAGAAGCCCGCCAGAGGTGAAGCTTTCCGAAGGAAGCCGAAGGAAGCCGAAGGAAGCCGAAGGAAGCCGAAGGAAGCCGAAGGAAGCCGAAGGAAGCCGAAGGAAGCCGAAGGAAGCCGAAGGAAGCCGAAGGAAGCCGAAGGAAGCCGAAGGACGCGCTTTTTTCAAAACAAGTTCGCTTCCTTCGGAAAGCGGGGAACGGAGTGCCTTCCCCAGCTTCCCGTAGGACGTGCGTACTCCCGAAGGAAGCCGCCAGAGGTGAAGCTTCCCGAAGGACGTTCAGAAAGCCGAAGGACGTGCTTTTTTCAAAACAAGTTCGCTTCCTTCGGAAAGCGGGTAGCAGCTTGGGAGACCAAGGAAAGCGAAGCTGCTTTCTGAAAGAAGGGCGTCTTTCCGAAGGAAGCTCTTGCTGATGCTCCGCAACTTTTGCTTCTTGGTGCTGACGTTCACGTCCGCGTGGATGGTGATCAAAGATCACCATGATCATCACCATCATCTACGATGAGGGTCATTTCACTTAGTTCACGACGTGCGTCCGTTGGAGTTACTGCGTGCTTTCTTCAACACGCAACTCCCATGGAATACCTCCGTTACCCTCCGTCCCCCGCGGGGGACGCGCTTTCTGAAAGAAGCGAGCTTCCCGAAGGAAGGGAAGAAGCCCGCCAGAGGTGAAGCTTTCCGAAGGAAGCCGAAGGACGTGCGTCCTACGGGAAGCGGGGAACGTACGTCTTGAAGAGGGAAGCGCATCCATGTTGGTGATCCAAGATCCCCATTCAAGAGGTTACCAGAGGTAGGGGATTGGCAAAGCCAATCCCCACCACAGGTTAGCCGTCCCCCGAAGGACGTAGGAATCCTTTCTGAAACAAGTCCGTCTTCCCGAGCTTCTTTCAGAAAGCCGCCACCCCGCCAGAGGTGAAGCTTTCCGAAGGAAGCCGAAGGAAGCCGAAGGAAGCCGAAGGAAGCCGAAGGAAGCCGAAGGAAGCCGAAGGAAGCCGAAGGAAGCCGAAGGAAGCCGAGCTTCGTTCAGAAAGCCGAAGGAAGCCGAGCTTCTTTCAGAAAGCCGAAGGAAGCCGAGCTTCTTTCAGAAAGCCGAGCTTCTTTCAGAAAGCCGAGCTTCTTTCAGAAAGCCGAAGGAAGCCGAGCTTCTTTCAGAAAGCCGAAGGAAGCCGAGCTTCTTTCAGAAAGCCGAAGGAAGCCGAAGGACGCCGCCAGAGGTGAAGCTTCCCGAAGGACGTTCAGAAAGCCGAAGGACGCGCTTTTTTCAAAACAAGTTCGCTTCCTTCGGAAAGCCCCGCGGGTCTTGAAGAGCACGCAGTGACCCTCATGATAGATGATGGTGATGGCAATCTACGATCAAGTGACATACGCAGTATGTAATACACTTGATCGTATTTACGCTCGCGTAGCTTCACCTCTGGCGCTTTCCGAAGGAAGCACTTGATCGTATTTGACATCATCGAAGATGATGGTGTCTTACGCAGTATTTATTTACAATCGAAGATTGTATACGCAGTATGTGTACACATTCTTCGAAGGCGCAGCCGCTGGCAAATTCGATGAATACCACTCCCTACGGGCTCCCTATGGGCTCCCTACGGGCTCCCTACGGGCTCCCTACGGGCTCCCTACGGGCTCCCTACGGGCTCCCTACGGGCTCCCTACGGGCTCCCTACGGGCTCCCTACGGGAGTGCGAGCTCCCCCTGTCTTTCCGAAGGACGGACGGCCAGAGGTGAAGCTAACCTCTGGGCTTGTTATATTTCGCACGTCTTCCCGATGGAAGAGAGTGCGTCCATTGGAGTCACTGCGTGCTCTCTTCCTTCGGAAAGACGCCATAGGATAGGTTACCAGCGGTTACCCGTCCCTCTCCGTCCCCCTCCGTCCCTCTGAAAGACGTACGTCCTTCGGGGGACGGAGGGGGACAGAGGTGGGCGGCCGTCTCGCATGGTCACCTTAGGTGACCATTTTCAGAAAGCACGCCGTGACGTTCCCGTCAGCACCAAGAAGCAGCAGCGCTGGCGCTGCTGAGAGAAATACGCCGTCTTTCCGAAGAAAGAGCGTGCTGGTGCTCCGCACCTTAATCTTATTCATGCTCCGCGGTGCTTGGCATACCAATAAACGAGTAGTCGCGACGGACATGTACGATGATGGTCAAAGGACCTGCTCTCCTCCGTCTCGGCAACGGTTGAGCTTCGATCACCATATTCAGAGACGGCTGGCATCCTCCCAAGGAAGGAGGGGGCGTGTAGCTCGGTTTACCAAAGGAAGTCCTTTGGTGGGTATGAGCTCCGCTCATCCCTGCCGAACTCGCTCCGGAGGAATGAGTGCCTTCCTTTCCGAAGGACGCGCTTTTTTAAAAGGACGCGCGTTTTACAAAGGACGCACGTTTCCCGAAGGAAGCAAAGGACGCACTTTTCCCGAAGGAAGCAAAGGACGCACTTTTCCCGAAGGAAGCAAAGGACGCACGTTTCCCGAAGGAAGCAAAGGACGCACTTTTCCCGAAGGAAGCAAAGGAAGCACGTTACTGCCAATCAACGTAGATGATGCTTCTGATTACGCTCGCGTAGCTTCAGCTCTGGCGCGAAGCAGAGCTTAGGGCGTCTCTTTACAAAGGACGCAGGTCATACGCCGTAGGCTCTGCCCCTAGCTCTTCCCCCGAAGGAATAAGACCAAGGAAAGCGTAGTAGCGAAGCGCTTCCTTCGTCGAAAGTAGGCGTCCTTGGTAAAAACAGCCCTCTTCTTTCAGAAAGCCCACAAAAATACGCTGCTATTATACAACGTATTTGCATACGTAGTATGTGTACCTACGCCCTCCTTCCTTTCCACAGGGCCCGCTCTTTCAGATAGCGGCGTCGGCTTTCATTAAGCTCTGCTTCGCGCCAGAGCTGAAGCTACGCGAGCGTTAGTACGAGTTGAGTTTACGAAGGCCGAAAAGCAAAGTCGGGCATGTGGTCGTCTTTGAGATATGGTGAGCTTAGATCAAAGAGTACTTGGTACTGACCATAATCGCATCTGCTGGTGATCATCATATTCGATCAACTTGGGTAGACGTTCACGTCCGCGTGGATAGTGATCAAAGATAACCATGATCAAGTGTAACGATCTGCGAAGCCGATCGTGAGTGCACTCTGTGCTCCCTCCACTTGGCAATCGTAGATTGTGTAATCAGGTGCACGTGCCCTGACATCTGGCGGGAGGTAAACTTTGGTTCACAACTAGCTGCGCTGGTTTCTCAGTTGACAACATGGCCTTCATAACTCCTTTCCTCTCACCTACCGATCGTTCTCTCACCTGCACATAACATAGGTCAGTGCACGCACCCCCGTGGGGGGGTGATCAGCAGCATTATGCCGGCAACCCGCGTCGCCGGATGCCGGCATAATGCTTACACCCACACCACAATACGTCCTCGTCAGGACTTGAACCTGAAACCTCTGAGTTAACAGCTCAGCGCTCTAACCAATTGAGCTACGAGGACCCCCATTCTTGACACCTGACCTCGACATGACAAATTGACTCGCACGATATTTTGATAAACGCAACCCGGATAACACATCCAGTTTATGCTCCGCATATCGAAGCGAAGCACAGCTTACTGGATGTCAAATACGAGATTACACATCCAGTTTTTGCTCCGCATATCGAAGCGAAGCACAGCTTACTGGATGTCAAATACGATCAAGTGGATCAAGTGGAAATACGATCATGTGGCTCTAGTGGAAATATGCTGTATGATCAAGTGTTTATACGCTGTATTATTCATCGAAATTGCCAGCGGCTGCGCCTTAGAAGAATGTGTACACCCCCGTAGAGGGTCCGAGCTACTTATTATCGATTCCCCAAGGACGGGGCCTGGCCACCACTTGGTGGAGGCAAACAAGTTACGATCTAAACCACCCGTCGAGCTACGCGACCTCTCCTTCCTCTGTCTTGCAGAGAGCGGGGCCTTTAACCCTCATCGTATATGCTGGTGATGGTGATCATCGATCACCCTCATTGCATCTTGCCGAAGGACGCGCGTGCTCTCTTAAATAAGGCCGTCATTTGGAAACCTAGAGTCATCGAATTTACTCTTTACACACACACCCGCAGGCTTCGTACGTCTTGCAGAGAGCGCGTAGCACCAATAAGCGAAGCACACTTGGATTCTTGGTGCTACGCACTCTCTGCAAGACGTACGAAGGTGGGGGGGGGGGTGGGGGGTTAGTTGGCCGCTTGACTTTGGTTTGCCCGGGTTTATGAAAGAGTAATTTACCCTACCACTGGGCGCGTCCCTATGGGCGTAAGCTTGTGTCCCCTCACCTATAGGATGTGGGGCCGCAGCAGTGCAACCGCTGCTGCTTCGCTTCGAAGAACGCGCGATCTCTGTAAAACGTCCTTCTCTGCTAGACGTCCGTCGCTGTTACGCACTTCCTTCTTCGAAGGACGGGCGTCTCGTCCCGAAGGACGCAGGTCACCTAAGATGACCATCACTGTACGTCGGGCGTCTCGTACCGAAGGACGCTGGTCACCTAAGATGCGAAGTAAGCGAAGCCTGTCGTTCATATCTTGAAAAAACCCTGCGGGGGTGTAGAAGCATAACCTCTGGTTACCTCTTGGCGCTTTCCAAAGGACGGCTGCAGCTTCGCTTTGAACATCCCCCGAAGTTTGGTGGGACGCGTCATCGGTTGGGCAAGTGCCATGTCTCTTTTTCACAACCAACCAAAGGTTACGCTCTCTGTAGCATCATCTACGATGATGGTCATATACGTCCGTCGCAGCTATGCTTCCGATACCAAGGAAAGCGTAGCTGCGACGGAAACTAGTCATATTTGGTGACCCGCGTTCTTCGGAACGAGACACCCTTCCATCTCCGTCCCCCTCCGAAGGACGGAGGAGGACGGATACCAAGGAAAGCGAAGCAGCTAAGGATACAAAGGAGAGCCTAGCCGCAAGGTAAAGCACGCGGTTCTGAGGGCACTACCTGATATTTCAGATGGCAATGCGTAAGCTCCTGGTAGATGCCCTGCTTCGCCGATTGACCTCTTGGATGACGATCACCACTCGGTTTACGTCTGCAGGCCACGCCATTGAAGAGGTATGCCCGCCTTTGGCAATCCCCGCCCCACCAGTACACAATCTTGGATTGTACGTCCTTTGGAAATCGATATAAGAGCCAACGCGTCATTGCGAAGGAATCGCGTTGCTGCGACTCACTCCTCCCTTGAGGAAGAATAGCATCTTTCCTTAGTTCACTTACTGCGTGTTCTCTTTCCGAAGGAAGCGCCAGAGGTGAAGCTTCCCGAAGGACGTGCGTCCTCCCGAAGGAAGGGAAGAAGTTCACGTCCTTCGAGAAGCTTCACCTCTGGCGGCTTCCTAGCTGCTACCCGCTTTCTGAAAGAAGCCCGAAGGACGCGGGCTTGATGAAACAAGTTCGCTTCCTTCGGGCTTCTTCCCTTCCTTCGGGAGGACGCACGTCCTTCGGCTTCCTTCGGGAAGCGGGGGTATCGAGGGAAGGGCGTCCTTCTTCTTCCGCCAGAGGTGAAGCTGCTACCCGTAGGAAGGCACTCCGTTCCTCTTCAAGACGTACGTTCCCCGCTACCCCCGCCAGAGGTGAAGCTTATTCCCTTCCTTCGGGAGGACGCACGTCCCCCGAGCTTCTTTCAGAAAGCGCGTCCCCCGCGTCCCCCGCGTCCCCCGCGTCCCCCGCGTCCCCCGAAGGACGCGGGGGACGCGGGGGACGCGGGGGACGCGGGGGACGCGGGGGACGCGGGGCGGGGGACGCGCTTTCTGAAAGAAGCTTCACCTCTGGCGGGTAGCGAGCTTCCCGAAGGAACAAGTTCGCTTTCTGAACGTCCTTCGGGAAGCTTCACCTCTGGCGGGAAGGGCGTCCTTTTTCTTTCTGAACTTGTTTTGAAAAAAGCGCGTCCTTCGGCTTCCTCCCGAAGGAAGGGCGTCCTTCGCTTCCTTCGGGAAGCTTCACCTCTGGCGGCTTTCCGAAGGAAGCGAACTTGTTTCTGAACGTCCTTCGGAAAGCTTCACCTCTGGCGGCTTGATGAACTTGTTTCGCTTCCTTCGGCTTCCTTCGGAAAGCTTCACCTCTGGCGGGGTGGCGGCTTTCCGAAGGAAGCCGAAGGAAGCG
>Ga0209990_10003285_pt1 | contig 11908 bp, 6 predicted proteins | sample NOAtaG_6_FD_187304 | JGI IMG/M metagenome (GOLD analysis project Ga0209990, IMG submission 187304) | Freshwater lake microbial communities from Lake Erie, under a cyanobacterial bloom - NOAA_Erie_Diel5S_2200h metaG (SPAdes) (version 2) | ecosystem: Environmental > Aquatic > Freshwater > Lake ...
GGAGGTTGGAACGTAGCCTGCAACGTGCCGGCGCCCGTTCGCTGGTCACGCCCGAGCGCTCCGAGGCCACACGATCCCGTGCCGATCCCCGTGCGAAGCCCCGTTCCGTGCCAAGGAGGGAACCCTCGGCGCGCTCCATCGTCTGAAGCGGACGGGCCGGCGGTGATTCCTTGAGCGACGCGCGAGACGACGGGACCGGGCCGGTGGGCGCGGAGGAGCACGACACCGTGCAGGACGAGCCGGTCCCGGCGCTCCAAGGGTCGCTGCCTTCGAGGGCGATCCTCGCCGAGATCGACCGGGTCCGGGCCTCGGTGCACCGCTGGCTGTGGCTCGACGGGGTCTTGACCGCAGCGGGCGCGGGGCTCGTCGTGGCGGTGCCGTGTGCGCTGATCCTCGACGGCTTGCGCGAGCCGCTCTGGCCGGCAGGCGCGCTCGGCGGCCTCCTCGGGCTGCTCGCCGCGGGCCGGGAGCTCGCGCGGCGGCGGCTCGATCGCGTCCGCGCGGCCCGGATCCTCGACGCGCTCACCGACGGCAAGGACCGCTTCGCGAGCGCGGTGCAGTTCGGCCTGAAGCCTGAGCCGAGCGCCTTCGAGCGGCTGCAGATGCGGCAGGCCGACGCGTTCCTCGCCGGGCTGCCGAAGAAGCCGGAGATCCCCCGGCCGCTCTTTCGTGCGCCGCGCTACTTCGCGGCGGCGGCGGTGGCGGCGGGCCTGTCGATCCCGCTCGCGTTGGCCTGGCCCTCGATCCTCGAGGTGCTGCGGGATCTGCGCGGCGTGCCCGAGGAGCCCCGCAGCGCCGAGGAGATCGCCGAGGAGGCCGCGGCGATCCGCCGGACGCTCGCGAGCGCGCCGGACCGGCGGGTGGACGCCGAGATCAACCGGCTCGAGCACGAGCTCGAGGGGGCCCGGGATCGGGCGGCCCGGGAGCGCGCCGCTGCGTTTCGCCGGGCCGCCGAGGCGCTCGAGCGCGCCGCCGGGATCGCGCCGCCCGAGAGCGCGCCGAGCGCGGCCGGCGAGGGCGAGGCCCGCAGCGAGGAGGCCGAGGGCACCCCGCGCGCCGAGTCGGTGGCGGGCGAGGCGCCGCCCTATGCCTCGGAGCGGCTGCGCGAGTCGTGGGACGAGGCCCGCGAGGCGCTCGAGGCGTGGCGCGAGGCCGCGGCCGATCCGGCCCGCAGCCGCGAGGAGGTCGCGCGACTGCAGGCCGAGGCGACCGCGGCGCAGATGGACGCGCTCGAGCTCGCCGAGCAGGAGCGGGGCTGGGCGGAGGCGCGGGCCGAGCGCGGCGAGACGCTGGGCGAGGACGCCGAGGCGGGCGCGCCGAGCGAGACCGGCGCCGAGGAGCTGGCCGCCGCGATGGACCGGCTCGACCGGGCGCTCGCCGCGATGGAGCGGGAGGATGGCGAGGCGCTGCCGGGCGCCGAGGCCTCGCGCGCGCTCGACGAGGCCGCCGAGGCGGTGGGAGGCGAGGCGTCTGCGACCGGCGAGGCGATGCGCGCGGCCTCCGAGGCGCGCGATGCGGGCGACGGCGATGCGATGGACTCGGCGCTCGAGCGGGCGCGGGAGTCGCTGCGCGCCGAAGGCGGCCGCGAGACGCGGGAGCTGGCCGAGGCGCGGCGGAGCCTGGAGTCGCTGCACGACGAGGTCGCTGCGCGGGCGACCGAGGCGGGAGAAGAGCGGCTGGCGAGCGCGGAGCCGGGGGGCGGGTCGGAGTCGGAGCCGGAGTCGGAGTCCGGGTCGGGGTCGGAGTCCGGGTCGGGGTCCGAGTCTGGTTCGGAGTCCGGTTCGGAGTCTGGTTCTGGTTCGGAGTCTGGTTCTGGTTCGGAGTCGGCGTCTGAGTCCGGTTCTGGTTCTGGTTCGGAGTCTGGTTCTGGTGCCGGTTCTGGTTCTGGTTCGGAGTCTGGTCCTGGTTCTGGTTCGGAGCCGGGTTCGGGGTCTGGCGCGGGGTCGCATGGTGGCGAGGCGGGGACCGCGTCGAGCGAGGGACCGTCGGACGGCTGGGGCGGCGGCGCGGGCGGTGCGCCCGAGGTGAACGCGGCGCTCGCCGAGGTGTTCGAGGCGAGCGAGGCCGTGGGCATCGATCCGGGCACGAACCCGGGCGCGAGCGGCGAGCTCGGCGACGACGTCGATCCCTCCGGGCTGCTCGGCGGCTCGCGGCGGGTCGGCCGGGGTGGTCCGGCGACCGACGGCATCGCGGGCGAAGGCAGCGGCGCGGGCAGCGGCGCGGTCGGCGGCAGCGGCGCCGAGGGCGGCCGGGTGAGCACCGGCTCGCGCGTGCCCGGGAGCCTCCGTGCGTATGTCCGCCGCTACCTCCGCGCGCTCGAGGAGAGCCGCGCACGAACCTCGGGCTCGGACGGAACCGGCGCGCCCCCGTGACCTCCATCTCCCACCACGTTTTTCTCCTTTTCCCGTCCCGGAGCGAGTGAGACAACCCCGATGGCCTTCCCCACCACCCAGCCGCAGGTCGCCGTCCTGAACCCCTTCGAGCACGTCCGCACGCTGTGCACGCAGATCGCCGAGCGCGTCGCCACGCGCGTCGTGGGCCAGGAGGAGACCGTGCAGTGCGTCACCGCGGGCCTCCTGCTCGGCGGGCACGTGCTCATGGAGGGCGTGCCCGGCGTGGGCAAGACGCTGCTGGCGCGCACCCTCGCCGACGTGGTGCACGCGAAGTTCAGCCGGGTGCAGTTCACCCCCGACCTCATGCCCAGCGACGTCGTCGGCACCTACGTCGCGCAGGTCGGCGCGGACGGGCGCCCGGTGATGTCGCTGCAGCAGGGGCCGCTCTTTGCGAACGTGGTCCTCGCCGACGAGATCAACCGCGCCTCGCCCAAGACCCAGTCGGCGCTGCTCGAGGCGATGCAAGAGCGGCAGGTCTCGCTCGGCAACGCCACCTATCCGCTCCCCGCGCCCTTCTTCGTCATCGCCACGCAGAACCCGATCGACAACGAGGGCACGTATCCGCTGCCCGAGGCGCAGCTCGACCGCTTCCTCATGAAGCTGCTCGTCCGCTTCCCGACCGAGGACGAGATGGTCGACATCGTCGCCCGCACCGCGGGGGGCGTCGAGGCCGCGGTGCAGAAGGTCGCCGACGCCGAGCAGGTGCTCGCCGCGGGCCGCACGATCCGCCAGATGCCGGTCGCCGACCACGTCGCCCGGTACGCGGTGCGCCTCGTCTTCGCGACGCACCCCGATCATCCGACCGCGCCCGCGTGCAACCGCCGCTACGTGAAGGCCGGCGCCTCGCCGCGCGCGGCGCAGTCGGTGCTCGCGGTCGCGAAGTTCTTCGCCCTGCTCGACGGTCGCATGAACGCCTCCATCGACGACGTGAAGCGCGCGGCCTATCCGTGCCTGCGGCACCGGATCCTCCTCAACTTCGACGCCCTCGCCGACGAGGCGAACTCCGACACGCTCATCAAGCAGACGCTGATCGAGCTCGATCGCAAGGACGACAAGGCCGCCCCGGTCCAGCTCAAGCCCGCCAAGAAGTGACCCGGGCGCGATGAAGACCCTCGACGACAAGGCGCGCCGCCTGCTCGATCGGCTCGCGCTCTTCGTGCGGCCGAAGGCCACCGCGGGCCGCCAGGGCGGCCACCGCTCGCCGGTCCTCGCGAGCGGCGTCGAATTCGCCGACCACCGTCCCTACGTGCCGGGCGACGACTTCCGACGCATCGACTGGCGCGCCTTCGCCAAGAACGGCCAGCTCGTCATGCGGCAGTTCGAGGAGGAGCGCGACGCGCGGATCTACGTGCTGCTCGACCTGAGCGGCTCGATGGCCTGCGGCGCGCCGCCGAAGATCGAGATCGGCAAGCGCATCGCCGCAGCCTTCGCCTACGTGGGGATGAAGCAGTTCGATCGCGCGGTGGTGATCCCCTTCGGGGCCGGCGTGGTCGGCGACACGCGCCCGCTCCGTACGAGCGCCGATTTGCCCGAGGTCGACCGCTTCCTCGAGGGCTGCATGGCCGGCGGGCCGACCTCGCTGCCCGACGCGGTGCGGGGCCTCGGCGCGCGTTTTCCCCAGCGCGGCCTCGTCGTCGTGGTGAGCGACCTGATGAGCCCCGAGGGCTTCGCCGAGGGCTTCCGCACCCTCGGCGCGGTCGGCCACGAGCTGCGCGTCGTGCACCTCGAGAGCGCCGAGGACCTCGCGCCGCCGTGGGAGGGCGAGCTCGAGCTGCTCGACGCCGAGAGCGGCGACAAGGTGCGCCTGCGGGTCGATGCGCGCCTGCTCGAGGCGTACCGGAAGGAGATCCGGCAGCACGTCGGGGCGTGCCGCGACGCGTGCCGGCGCGCCGGCGGGCGCTTCGTCGAGGTGCCGGTCGAGCAGCCCTTCGAGCTGCTGCTCCGGCGGGCCTTCGCGGGCGACGAGCGCAGCGGATCGCGAAAGGGCGCGGCGTGACCTTCGCGGCGATGCCGGCGGCCCTCGTCGCGGCGCTCATGGCGCTCGCCGGGGCGCTCGTGCTCGCGCTCTACCTGCTGCGCCGCACGCCCCGCTCGCAGACCGTCTCGAACATCCGCTTCTGGGTGAAGGCCGCCGAGTCGGCCAAGCCGCGCTGGCTCTTCCGCTTCCGCATCCCGCTCGTCGCGCTGCTCGTCTCGCTGCTCTGCGCGCTGCTCCTCGTGGCGCTCGCTGGCGATCCGCGCTTTGGCGACGGCACGCGCGGCACGACCGTCATCGTCCTCGCCGCGGGCCGCACGATGGGCGCGCGCGACGGGGGCGAGCGGCGGATCGACCGCGCCGTCGTCGAGGTGCGGCGCTGGGTCGAGCGCTCGACGATCGAGGGTGACGTCACGGTGATCCGCGCCGGGATGCGGCCGAGCGTGCTCGTGCCGATGACCTCGCGGGCCGGGGATCTCGAGCGGGCCCTCGCAGGGCTCGACGTCGACGATGGCCCGGCCGATCTCGAGAGCGCGCTCGGCGTCGCCGACGCGCTGCTGGCCGAGCACCTCTCGGCGAGCGCCGCAGCGGGCGCGCCCGATCCGCGCGGACAGATCGTGCTCGTCACCGACACCGCCTTCGCGCCGCGCACCCGCGCGAGCACGGTGGTGCTACCGGTCGGCACGCCGGTCGACACGCTGGCGATCACGTCGTTCGCGGCCCGCCGGGTGCCCACCGCGGTCGGCGAATACGCGGCGCGGATCGAGGTGGCGAACTTCTCCTCGCGGCAGGCCTCGGTGCGGGTCGCGATCGCGGACGGCGAGGTGCCGATCCTCGACGAGCGGATCGTGCTCGATCCGCACGAGCGCAGGGCCCTCGAGGCGGGCGGTTTCTCCGCCCGGCGCGCGGAGCTCCACGCGGCCCTCGAGGCGGTGTCGATCGCCGGCTCCTCCGACGGTCTGCCCGCCGACGATCAGGCCTTCGCGGTCGTCGATGCGCTCGAGCGGACGCGAATCTTGCTCGTCACCGAGGGCGACCTCTATCTCGAGGCCGCGCTCGCCGCGCATCCGGGGCTCGAGGTCGAGGTGATGAACGCTGCGGCGCTCGCCGCGGAGAGCGCGGCCTCGCTGGCAGGCTACGCGGGGCTGGTGCTCGACGGGATCGCCCTGCCCGCCGGGATCGCGCACCCCTCGGTGCTCGTCTTCGCGCCGCCCGAGGGCGGCTCGGTCGCGCTCCGGCGCGAGGTCCGCAGCCCGCGCATCACCGCGATGCTCGGCAGCCATCCGGCGCTCGAGGGCGTGCGCTTCGACGGTGTGCGGATCGAGCGGGCGCGGCCGATCGTGGAGCGCACCGGCGATCAGGTGCTGCTCCGCAGCGATGATCGCGCCTTGGCCATCGCTCGGAGCGAGCCGAGCGCGCGGCTGGTCGTGTTCTCGTTCGGCACCGAGGACACCGATCTGGTGCGCGGCGAGGCGTTTCCGCTGCTCGTGCACCACGCGCTGCGCTGGGTCTGCGATCATGGGGAGCCGACGCCACTCTCGCGGCGCGTCGGCGGTGCGCTCGAGAGCGAGGCCGGGCTCGCCATCACCGGGCCGAACGGTGAGGCGATCGGCGCGGCGCTCGTGCCGACCGTCACCGAGAGCGGCGTGTGGGACCTGGGCGGTCGCCGCATCGCCTTCGACGCGACCGAGCACGCGCGCGAGCTCGGCGCGGGCGCGACCGGCGGCACCTTCGCGGCGGCCTCATCGGTGCCGCCGCTCGGCTTCCTGCTCGCCGCGGCGCTCCTCGCGCTGATGCTGATCGAGTGGGCGCTCTTGCACCGCGGGAGGCTCGGATGAGCGAGCTCGGTCTCGACGTCGGCTTTCCCGCCGCGCTCTACGCGCTCGGCCTCGTACCGCTCTTCGTGCTGCTCGCGCTGAAGAGCCGGTACGCGCTCGGTCCGCGCCGCCGCGCGATGGCCACCGCGGCGCGCTCGCTCGCCGTCGTCCTCACGGTGCTCGCGCTCGCCGACCTGCGCTTTGGCTGGTCGACCGACCGGCTCGCGGTCGCGGCGGTGATCGACGGCTCGGACGGCATCGCACCGGAGGAGCGCGCCCGGGTGGCGGGCGAGCTGTCCGCGCTCGCTGGGTCGCGGCCGGAGGTCACGTTCCGCCTGCCGCCCTCCGGACCGGCGGCCCTCGATGCGCCCGACGCCGCCGCCGAGCTGAGCGCGCGCCTCGCGCTCCTGCCGACCGACCGGGTGCGCCGCGTGCTGGTCGCGACCGACGGCCGCGATCCCGAGCGTCGCCTCGCGAGCGCCATCGAGCGGGCCCGGGCCGCTGGCGCGGAGGTCTCGCTCCTGCCGATCGGCGAGGGCCCGGTGCTCGACGAGCTCTCCATCGCGCGCCTCGACGCGCCGCGCCTCGTACGGGCCGAGGAGACGCAGGACGTCGCGGTGACGCTCTGGGTCGCCCGTGACGTGGAGGTGCCGCTCGAGGTCTTCGTCGACGGCGCGTCGGTCGCTCGCGCGACGCACACCGCGCGCGCCGGCGACTCGACGGCGCGGATCGCGGTGCGCTTTCCCACCGAGCCCGGGGTGCACGAGCTCGAGGTCGCCGCGGGCCTTCCCTCGACCGTCACGGTGAACGATCGCTGGCGCACCCTCGTCGAGGTCCTGCCCAAGCCGCGGGTGCGGATCTACCGGCCCGCGGGCGAGGAGCCGCTGCTCGCCGCGGTGCTGCGCGATGCGGGGATGGAGGTCGAGGTCGCGCTGCCGAGCGCGGCGTTCACGACCGCCGCCGAGTACGACCGATTCGCGCTGGTGATCACCGACGAGGTGGAGCTGAACGACCTCGGTGAATCCGCGCAGGAGGCGCTCCGCGCCTGGATCGAGGACGAAGGCGGCGGCTGGATCGACGTCACCGGCAGCCGCCCGGTCCGCAGCACGCCGCGGCCGCTCCGGCGCCTGCAGCCGATCGGGCCCCCGCCTGCGCCCCCCGAGCCGCGGCCGCTCGAGCTGGTGATCGTCATCGACCACTCGAGCTCGATGGGCGGCGGGCCGATGGCCTCGGCGCGGAGCGCGGCGGTGGCGGCGGTGAACTCGGTGATGCAGCGGCCCGACTCGCTCGTGGGCATGGTGGCCTTCTCCGAGGTCGCCGACGTCACGATGGCGCCGGTGCCGGTCTCGGGCGCGCAGCAGCTCGTCAACCGGATCCGGCAGATCGAGGCGAACGGCGGCACGAACATCGCCGCGGCGATCCAGGCCGCCAACCGGATCATGTCGAGGGATCCCCGCTACATCCACCACGTCGTGCTGATCTCCGACGGCGAGTCGGATCCGCCGGCCGCGATCGCCGCGGCCGTGTCGCTCGCAGGGCGCGGCGTCTCGCTCTCGTGCATCACCATCGGCCCGTCGAGCTCGCTCCTGGCCGAGATCGCGCGGATCGGTCGGGGCCGCTACCACGCGACGAACGCGGGCGGCGCGCTCACCTCGCTGGTGCTCAGCGAGGCGAATTTTCGCACTCCGCCGGCGGCGCGGAACACGACCTTCCGGCCCCGCGAGGTGAGCCACCTGTCGATGTTCGACGGCGTCGCCTTCTCGGATGCGCCGAGCATCACCGGCCACGCGCTCTCGACGCTGCGGCCCGGGGCGACCGAGGCGCTCGCCGCGACCGAGGGCATGCCCCTGCTCGCCCACTGGCACCGCGGGCTCGGTCAGGTGGCCTCGTTCACTTCGACGGTGAACGGCGCGTGGGTCGACGCGTTCCGGCTCTGGGGCGGCTTCCGCCCGTTCTGGGCGGCCTTCGCCCGCGGCATGCTGCGGACCCGGCCCACCGAGCCGCCGCGCATCCACATCGAGGCCAACCCGCTCGATCCCGATCGGCGCATCGTCACCGTGGTCTCGCCCTTCGTGGAGTCGGACGTCGTGCCGCTCGTGCGCCTCTTCCGCGGCCGCGGCGAGCCGAGCGCACTCGAGGTGATCGCGCGCGGGCCCGGCATCTTCCAGGCCGAGGTGCCGGTCGGCTTCACGATGCTCGTCGATGCGCGGCTGCCCATCGACCCCGAGCCGACCGCGGCCGCAGGTGACGAGCGCCCCTATGCGCCCGAGCTGTCGCGCTTCGGCCCCGACCGGGGCGCGCTCGAGCGGATGGCCGAGCTCGGTGGCGGCGCGGTGTGGAGCGCTCCGTCCGAGGTGCTCGCCGCGCGCGGCGAGGCGTGGGTCATGCAGCCCCTGCGGATCCCGCTCTTGCTCGCGGCGCTGCTGGCGTACTTGGTCTCGCTGCTCTTGCTCCGCCTGCCCGACCCGACGATCACGACGGTGAGCGCCGAGGCGCCGGGGCGGAGCAGCGTCGTGCCGACGACCCGCCTGTCGCGGCCACCCTCGACCCCCTCGCCCCGACCCAGCTCGAAGGAGGCCGCATGAAGCGCGTCGTCCCCCTCTTGGCCCTGCTCGCTGCGTGCAGCCCCGCGCCCCGCTACGCCTCGGTGACCGTGTCGGCGGCCGCGCCGACCGCGACGCTGAGCGGCCACACCGCCGCGGGTGGCCAGCCTGCGCTCGCGCTCTCGCCGGGCTGCCCTGGCTTCGTCGATCCTGCGGTGCCCGAGCACGCCCTGCACCTCGAGGACGGGACCGCCATCGTGGTGAGCGCGCGCTCGCTAGAGGGGCCGCTCGCGATCGCGATCGTCGGCGCCGGCGAGGTGCGCTGCGACGCCGACGGCGGCACCGGGCACGCGCCCCGCGTCACGCTCTCCGCGCCCGGCGACTACGCGGTGCACGTCGGCGCGCTCGCCTCGGCGATGGACTTCGCCTACGAGCTGCAGATCGCGCCGGCCACGACGGGAGCGAGCACCGCGTCAGGCGCCCGCGTCGAGCGCATCGGCGTCACCGTGACCTCCGATCCCGCGGGCGCGACGGTCCGCACGCCCGAGGGCGAGGTGCTCGGTACGACCCCGGCGATGTTCGTGCTGCCGGCCTCGGCCGACGAGCTCGGGCGCGAGCGGCGCTTCGTCGTCGAGCTCGCCGGGCACGCGCCGGCCGAGGTGAGCGGGCGCCTCGTCGGTGGCGCGATGGTGCTGCACGCCGACCTCACCCCGACCGGAGGCGCGATCGACCCGTCGCCCGACGCGGGCGTGGCCCCGGGCGGCCCGGTCTCCGGTGCCTTCGTGGACACGAGCCTCACCGTCGAGCGGCCGATCCGCGACTACCGCACCACGACGGCCGCGTTCGACGTGAGCGGCGTCTGCACGCTCGAGGCGCTGACGATCAGCCTCGACCTCGAGCACAGCTTCGTGGGCGACCTGCGGCTCAGCGTGGCGGCGCCCTCGGGCGCCGAGGTCGTGCTCCGCGAGCACACCGGCGCAGGCCAGGCGCACCTCGTCTCGAGCTACGACCCGTCGACGGTCCCCGCGCTCGCGCCGCTCCTCGGCACGAGCGCGGTGGGGCGCTGGGAGGTGCGGGTGCGCGACGACGCGGGCGCGGACACCGGGGTCTTTCACACCGCCTCGCTGCGCCTCGGCTGCGCCGAGCGGAGCGGCGCGAGCGCGAGCGGCGTGGGCCCGGCACCCGGCGGCTCGTCGGGCGGCCCTCGGACCGAGCGACGCGAACGCGACCGACCCCCGACCCCCGGACCGGTGCGGCCGGGCGGCTCCGGGATCGTGAGCCCGTGGGTCAGCGGCCCGACCCCGCCGCCCCCGAGCACCGGAGGGCGCCGCACGAATGGTCGAACGGCGCCTCCAACGCCATGAAAACATTGTGGGTTTTGGTTCGGCGCGGAGTCCTTCGCGTCACTTCTTGAAGAAGCTCGCGAACGGGTTGTTGCTGAACTTGCTCGCGAGCGGCGGGCTCTTGGGGCGCGGGCCCCGATCGTCGCCGCGGCCGCCCGGGCGGGGACCGGCCGGGCCCTTGCTGCCGGCGCTCTTGTCGCCCTGATCGCTCATGCGCGCGGAGAGCGAGATGCGCTTTCGCGCCGCGTCGATCTCGAGGACCTTCACCTTCAGCTTGTCGCCGACCTTCACCACCTCGGCGGGGTCCTTGACGAAGCGGTCGGCGAGGCGGCTCACGTGCACGAGGCCGTCCTGGTGCACGCCGACGTCCACGAAGCAGCCGAAGGCGGTCACGTTGGTCACGACGCCCTCGAGGATCATGTCGACCTTCAGGTCGGCGAGGGTGGTGACGTCGTCGCGGAACTTCGGCGGCTCGAAGCTCGCGCGCGGATCGCGCCCCGGCTTCTCGAGCTCGGCGAGGATGTCGCGCAGGGTGGGCTCGCCGACCGCCTCGGAGACGTACTTCTCGAGGCGGATCTTGCCGACGAGCTCCTTCTTGCCGACGAGCTCGGCGAGCGGCACGCCGAGGTCGGCGGCCATCTGCTCGACGAGCGCGTAGCGCTCCGGATGCACCGCCGAGCCGTCCAAGGGGTGCTCGCCCCCGTGGATGCGGAGGAAGCCCGCCGCCTGCTCGAAGGTACGCGGCCCGAGGCCGGAGACCTCGAGCAGCTCGGCGCGCCGGGTGAAGCGGCCCTTCTGGTCGCGGTGCTGCACGATGCGCTTGGCGAGCGAGGGGCCGACGCCGGCGACGTAGGAGAGCAGCTGGGCGCTCGCGGTGTTGAGCTCGACGCCGACGCCGTTCACGCAGCTCTCGACCACCTCGCCGAGCTTGCGGCCGAGGAGCGGCTGAAAGACGTCGTGCTGGTACTGCCCGACGCCGATCGACTTGGGGTCGATCTTCACCAGCTCGGCGAGCGGATCCTGCAGGCGCCGGCCGATCGAGATCGCGCCGCGCACGGTGAGGTCGAGCTCGGGGAACTCTTCCCGCGCGACGTCGCTCGCCGAGTACACGCTCGCGCCCGCCTCGCTCACCGGCACGACGAGCACGGTGGAGAGGCCGGCCTCGGCGAGCGACTTCTTCACGAAGGTCTCGGTCTCGCGGCCGCCGGTGCCGTTGCCCACCGCGATGGCGAAGGGCTCGTACTTCGTCGCCAGCGCGGCGATCGTGCGGGCGGCCTCGGCGTCCTTGTGCGCGCCCTGGCCGGGGTAGACGGTGACGTTCTCGAGGAACTTCCCGGTCTGGTCGAGCACCGCCACCTTGCAGCCGGTGCGGATGCCGGGGTCGACGCCGATCACCTTGCGGGCGCCGAGCGGCGCGGCGAGGAGGAGGTGGCGGAGGTTGTCGCCGAAGACGAAGACCGCCTCGCGATCGGCGCGCATCTTCAGCTCGACCCGCACGTCGTTCTCCACGCTCGGCACCAGGAGGCGCTTCAGGCCGTCCTGCACCGCGAGCTCCATCTGACCGGCCCACGGCGAGCTGCGCGAGAGCTTCATGAGGCCCTCGAGCCGGGGCCGCACCGCGTCCTGATCGATGGTGAGGTCGAGGCGCAGGCACCCCTCGGTCTCGCCTCTCCGGATCGCGAGGTAGCGGTGCGAGGGGATCGCCGCGAGCGGCTCGGAGAACTCGTAGTACTGCTCGAACTTCGTCGGCCCCTCGGTCTTCTCCGGCACCCGCTTGCTGACGACCTGGCCGCCGGTCTCGAAGGCCTGCCGCACCACCGCGCGGGCCTCGGCCGAC
>Ga0209990_10003287_pt1 | contig 11906 bp, 9 predicted proteins | sample NOAtaG_6_FD_187304 | JGI IMG/M metagenome (GOLD analysis project Ga0209990, IMG submission 187304) | Freshwater lake microbial communities from Lake Erie, under a cyanobacterial bloom - NOAA_Erie_Diel5S_2200h metaG (SPAdes) (version 2) | ecosystem: Environmental > Aquatic > Freshwater > Lake ...
GTCGGGTGCAGTAATCAGCGCAAGTCTGCTGATAACGGATGGCAGTCTTTGCCTTGCATTGACCGAACTGTAATGGCCTTCGCGCACCTGCACGAGATCCGGATGCGCCTGAACCAGACGCTCCAATATTTGTTGACGCTCCAGCTCCATTTGGCCGAGGGTGAAACCTGCATCGAGGTCGATCACCTGCAAGCGCATCCCGTAGCGGGGGTTGAATGTGACCAGCACCAGCAACAGCAGGCTCAGATTGCCGGCGAATCGCGTACCGGCCTGTTTTTCGAAGCGGGAAATAAGCGGGTACTCGTTGCGCCATATCACAGCATCGGCCGAGGCTACCACCTCGCCGCCCTGTTTTTCCAACAGCCTGAAGAAGCAATACCGCCTGTCTGGATAATTGCGGATATCGCTGAGCTCGGCGGTTACCCAAAAGGCGCGCGAACCAATCTGGGCTTGCAGTGCATCGGCTATCAATCCATTGAGCTTCGAAAGGCTGATGGCCCGGTTATCTGTCATGGTCTGCCTGTAAGGTATGAAGAATGTCTGCAATGGCTTGTGGTACGCCAACACCGGCTGTAGCGTTGATTACCCGCAGCGCATCGCTGTTCAGTTCGCTGTGCCGGTTGAGGTCTACAACCCAGGTGCGGGCATGCACCGGTGTATAATGCAGCAAACCGGCAGCGGGATAGACTTCAAGCGATGTGCCGGCAACCAGCAGGGCATCGCAATCAGACACGATACGTATGGCGTCATCCATCGCCGGCACAGCCTCTCCAAACCACACAATATCCGGCCGCAACTGGCAACCTTTTTCGCAGCAGTCGCCTCTTTTCAACTCCCAGCCTTGCAGGCGGTAGCGTAGTTCCGGATAACAGGTGCTGCGTGCCATCATCAGTTCGCCGTGCAGGTGCAGCACGCGGCCGGAACCTGCACGCTCGTGCAGATCGTCCACGTTTTGCGTGATCACATGTACTTCGGCATGCTGTTCCAGTTCTGCAAGGGCGATATGGGCTGCATTCGGTTTTGCTTCCAGGAGGTTCTTCCTGCGTTGGTTATAGAATTCAAGCACCAGGTCCAAATTGCGGGCCCAGCCTTCCGGACTCGCAACGTCTTCTATGCGGTGGTTTTCCCACAGTCCGTTGGCGTCGCGAAAGGTGCGTATTCCGCTTTCCGCGCTGATGCCGGCTCCGGTAAAAACTGCAATTTTCAAGCCATGCAAATTAGCACTGTCAGGCAAATTCCTGAGGGTGCGTGTGTGGTATCTGTGGTCGGCGTAACTTTGTAGCATGAAGTTTCTCGCCGACATCGATATCATGCCACTGAAAGGCCTGCTCGACCCGCAGGGAAAGGCCGTTGGCCACAGCCTTCCGTCCATCGGCATCCACAATGTTGGTGATGTGCGTATTGGCAAACACATGACGCTTGAAATCGAAGCGGCCGACGAAGCAGAAGCGAAAGCTACCGCTGAAACCGCCTGCCGCAAGCTGCTTGCCAACCTGATTATGGAATCGTTCGAGATTCGCGTTCGGGCCATTTAAGCCAATAGCCGGCGGGCATTCAACCTTTAGCCGAGTAATTTCTGGCGCAGCATGAACTCCAATTGTTCGTTTGCTTCGCGCAGTTCGTCTGTCAGGCGGCGGTTTTCTTCCCTCAACTCATACAACTCGCAGGCGTTGAGTATTACGCGCCGGAGTAGACTCTCGTCCCAGGGTTTGGTGAGATAATAGTAAATCTGCCCTTTGTTGATGGCGTCGATTACGGCGTTGATATCGGTATATCCGGTCAGGAGAATGCGCATCACTTCGGGATGGGTATCTTTCACCTCCTGAAAAAACTCCACACCCGTTTTTCCCGGCATTCTCTGATCGCTGACAATTACTTCAACCGGTTGATTGCGAATGAGTTCCAGTGCCTCGTTTGCGCTTTCAGCCGTAAATATCCTGAAATCGCGTCTGAACATGGCCTTGAACGAATTCAAATTCGCCGGTTCATCGTCGATATACAAGACGCGGTATTGGTTCATTTCAGGTGGCGGTGGATTTGTGTTTCAGACATCCGCTGGTGTTTGGCACAATATTCATGGCAAAGTTAAACAAAACAGGCCTTGTTAGGGAATCCTATCGCGTGAAATCGGGCAGGTTAAGAAAAAAAGTTTGAAAACCGCCTAAATCCTTATGGAATCGTAGCGTAAAGCTTACACAAATGCAGATTAGTTTAATTTACCGTCGTTTTCTTTCCTGCCGGCAACAGGTGTTTTAAGCTGCCCGTTGAAGGGCTTCGTGAAATGGTGCTTATATTCGAACCGACACACCCTTTGCGGGAATGTATGGGCAATGCCATGAAAGCCTGGGAAAAACCTTGTGACGAAAATTGCTGTCATCCGCTGATACTTGCTGCAGGTACAGATGGTTTTTCTGAATTTGAAAATTGGATGGCTGGGCAACCCACCCTTCGTGTTGTGAACCGCCTTGAGACATTGTTGGCTGAGTACCTTGTGATTGTCTATCCGGCCGACAAGAAACATCCGGAGCGCATGCAAGCACATGTGCGGAACTGGTTTGAGGCAAATCCGGCAGATATGCACGGCTGCTGGGTTTATTATCCATGGTCACATACAGCAGTGCGCCTGCCTGCAGCAGAAGTTTTCGCTGCCATTCGAACTGCCAGGAACAAATACAAAATCGATCATGCAGAGCAGGAGATGCTAGCCGGTAAACGCATTGGCGTAGCCGGTCTTTCTGTCGGTCAGTCTGTTTCCATTGCCCTGGCCATGGAGCGGAGTTTTGGCACCTTGCGCATTGCCGATTTCGATACGCTCGAGTTGAGCAATATGAACCGCATCCGCACGGCAGTTAGCAACCTCGGCCTTCCCAAAACCACTATCGTGGCAAGGGAAATTGCCGAAATAGATCCTTTTCTCGATGTTGAAACCTGGCCTGAAGGCATACATGAAGGAAACATCGATGCATTCACAGCCGGTCTTGACTTGCTGATAGATGAATGCGATTCGCTTGACATCAAGGTCTTGCTGCGGGAGAAAGCACGGGCGGAGGGCTTGCCTTTGCTGATGGATACCAGCGACCGTGGCATGATTGATATCGAACGCTTTGACCTTGAAGCAGCGCGGCCCTTGCTGCACGGGCTGATGGACGGCCTTCACTCCGCCGCACTCAAAGGCCTGAGCAATGAAGAGAAAGTGCCGCATATCCTGCGCATGCTCGAAGTTGATCAGGTGAGCCTGCGGCTGCGCGCGAGTTTTCTCGAAGTGGATCGCAGCATCCCGTCTTGGCCACAGTTGGCTTCGTCGGTTCTGGCAGGCGGTGCCATAACTGCAGATATTGCCAGAAGGATACTCCTCGGCGCGCCACTCGCTTCCGGCAGATATTATGTCGATCCCGAGCAACTTATTCCCGGTGAGCCCCTTAAACTTTTGGCCCGCTCGTCTGTGCCACAGAACCCATGGCCGGTAACGAAACCGGCCGGATTGCTGCGCAACGCGGAAATACAAGTTCTTCCTTCCCATAGCCTGCCGCTCGATACCGAAGCTGTAGAGCGCATCGTTGCCGCAGCTGTACTTGCTCCTTCCGGAGGCAATGTGCAACCCTGGCATTTTGTGCACGAACGGGGTTGCATCCTTTTGTTTTCCGATGCCCATCACGGCCATTCCATGCTCAATTTCCGAAATTACGGAACCTGGATGGCACTCGGCGCGGCGGTAGAAAATGCTGCGCTGGAAGCTGCGGCCATGGGTTTCCGGCTGGCGGTGGATTGGTCGTCGCATACGGAAGATCCTTTGCTGCCTGTTGCCGTGCTTTACCGTATTTCCGGAACACCTGAACAAGATATCCATCTGAACCTAAGGGAACAGATCGAATTGCGCTATACCGATCGGCGCAAGGGTAGCAGGCAGCCGCTGGATCCGAAGGCCATCCAAAGCGCTGCTGCGATCGGCACCGAAGCAGGTCTCGAATCTTTCTTCTGCTCCACACCCGATGCGATGCAGGCAATGGCGGATATTGTAGGACAAACCGATTTAATCCGCTTGCTCGACCCCTGGGGTTACCGCGACTTTATTCAGGAAATCCGCTGGACGGATGCCGAAGCACTGGAAACGGGCGACGGCGTTGACCTTGAAACGCTGGAATTGACTGCAGCAGAAAAAGCCGGGCTGCAGTTATTGCGCGACCCGGCTTTGATGCAATTCCTCGGCGTGCGCGGATTGGGTTCGGGCCTGGCCAAGATGGGCAGCGACAGTATTGTGAACTCAGGCGGGGTTTTTGGCGTCTGGACGCGCAAGAAAGATACCACCGTGCACGATTGGCTACAGTTCGGCAGGACGATGGAAAGGCTTTGGTTGTATTTTACAGAAGCCGGAATAGCTTGCCAGCCTTGCGCCCCATATTTCTTCATGTATCACCGCCTGAAAAACGCACAGGATAAGGAATACCAGTTTGCGCCTGAATTACAGCAGCATCTGCAACGCTTGTCTGACCTCATTCCCCGTGCTTGTGGGGAGGATATACGGAACGGCACGCCTGTGTTCATGTTCCGCCTTTTTGATTCCGGGTTGCCGCCGCTCAAGCGTGCATATCGCAGAAAGACGCTTCCTTTGTTAACCCGTATGCCAAGTACTCCATGACCCAACTCATCATTCGCGCATTCCGCGCCACAGATCATCCTGAATTATGCCTGCGTTTTGCAGAAGGCCATGAACGTGTGCTCGATGAATACGGCGTAAAACGCGTTACCTCAGCCGATCGCAGCTGGTTCGATAACCCGGATGTGTATGGGTTGCTGGCCTTTGATGAAGGAGAACAGAGGGTGCTGGGTGGAGCCAAAATTCATGTGCGCAACGAACAAACAGGTTTGCCGCTGGAAAAGGCAGTTGCCAAAAAGGATCCCAAACTTATTCCATACCTGGAGAAGATTTCAGCGAACGGAAGGATGGGTGAGTTATGTGGTTTATGGAATTCGCGTACCATTTCGGGAACGGGGGTGTCGGTGCTGCTGATCAAGGCAGGGATTGCCAAAGCGGGAATTGAACTGGCCAACCAGATCAGGTTAAGGGCGCTGTTCGGATTTTGTTCCCCGTATACGCTCGATACCGTGCGCGAACTTGGCTTCGAATTGGTTACCGATGTTGGCGATAATGGCAAATACATCTACCCCTCGGAAGAGTATATCGCGACCCTTACTGTGTTGAAAGACACCGATAATCTTGGGCTGGCACTGCCAGAAGAGCGCGACAGGATTTTGAACCTCCGCATGAACCCCATTCAACACCGAATGGAAACCGGTCCGAAAGGGGATTTGCGGATTTACTACGATCTGCTTATCCCTTCTCTGGAAAATGGTCAGCCGGAATAAGTTTTTTCATCTGTTTCTTTTTGCCAAGTTGGCTCTTTCCGGGTCGCTGCAGGCTCAACAGGCTACGTATATTTTCGATGGCAGCACCAGCGGCTTTGTCGGTAGTCATGCCGCATACCTCGAGGATGAAGTTGGTTTACGGCCCGAACAAGCCCTCCGGGAAACCTTTACGCCTTTCAGCAACACCGTACAGTCGCTCAGCAATAATCCCAAAGCCGTTTGGGTGAAACTTGATATTACCAACCGCAGTGATGAGCCCGTCGGCGCAAAGATTGACCTCGCATCTTATGATCTGGTCGATTGGTACCTGATCGACAACGGAACCTTCATCGACAGCGCGTTTATGGGCGAATTGCGTATAGACCAGCGCAGCGAAGACTATATAGAACACAGTATTTTCCCGCTTGGGAAGTTGCGCAGCGGATTCACAAACACCATTCTGCTGCGCCTGGTGAATACCGAACAGATTGTTATCCCCTTGCGGGTAGACAAGCTTTCGGTCTTACAGGGAACCAATTCCTCCCGCCGTTTCGTTTTCGGAATCTATACCGGCATCATGCTGGTGATGTTTCTCTATAACATCTTCCTGGCTTTCTCTGTCCGCGAGCGGATTTACCTCTATTACCTCGGTCACCTGATTTTTGCCTGGCTCACCCAAGCCGCATTCCAAGGTATTGCCGCATTCTATTTTTGGCCGGGCAGCGACTATCTGAGCGAAATCGGTTTCACCTTCAGTACATGTATGGTGAGTATCCTGGGTATTTTGTTCATGCGCGGATTCCTGCAAACAGCCACGCATCTGAACTGGCAAGACAAGGTGCTGCAGGCGCTGGTGGTATTTTATGCCGTTGCCATACTCATGGCGCTCGCCGGAAGTGCCAAGGCCGCCTTTGCGGTTGTCTTGCCGATGCAGGCATTGGTTGCAGTTTTTATACTCTATGTGAGCGTATACCTTGTGATCAAAGGGTCCAGACAGGCACGCTTTTACCTCATTGGCTGGGCTGCGTTGTTCATCGGCATTGCTATTTATGTGCTCAAAGACTTCGGAATCCTTCCCTATAACAACCTGACCAACTACGCACTGCAGGGTGGAACAGCCCTGGAAGTTGTGTTGCTGTCGATAGCCCTTGCCGACCGTATCAATATCCTCGAAGACGAAAAGCGCTCACTTGTGGCCAGGCAAAAGGAAGAGCTACAGCGTGAAGTAAACCTCCGCACGGCCGAGCTGCGCAATACCAACCAATCCCTTGAAAAAGCCTATAACGACCTGAAATCGACCCAGAGCCAACTCATTAATGCGGAGAAAATGGCCTCGCTCGGTCAGTTGACCGCCGGTATCGCGCACGAAATCAATAACCCCATCAATTTCATCAATGCCAACGTAAAACCGCTGAAACGCGACTTCAACGACCTGCTCGATATCATCAACGACTATCGGACAGTTAAGCCGGAAAACGCGGTTACGGAACTTCAGCGCATTCGCCATAAAGAAGAGGAAATTGAGCTCGACTACACCAGCCGTGAAATCCTGGAGTTGCTGGCCGGGATTGCCGAAGGCGCCATGCGCACTACTGAAATTGTACGCGGCTTGCGCATCTTCTCCAGACTCGATGAAGCGGAGTTCAATAAAAGCAATGTGATTGAAGGCCTGGAAAGCACCTTGATTCTCCTCAATTCAGCCATGCAGAACGATGTAACCGTGGACCGCGATTATGCAGATTTGCCGATGATCGACTGTTATCCCGGTAAACTGAATCAGGTGTTCATGAACATCATCGGCAACGGTATTTATGCCATACACCGCAGGGTTGACAAAGACATACCCGGCAGGCTCACCATCCAGACACGGGATGCCGGTGATGCGATCCTGATACGCTTCACCGACAATGGCTGCGGGATGAGCGAAAAGACGCTTGAGAACATGTTTGAACCTTTTTACACCACCAAACCGGTTGGTGAAGGTACGGGCATGGGCATGGCCATCTCGTATGGCATCATTGTGAACGAACATGGCGGACGACTTGACGCCGAATCGGTGCTCGGAAAAGGCACAACCATCAGCATTGAATTACCTAAAAATCTATCAGATAAGCCCCCCCGGGACCGTCAATAAGTATGAGTCATCGCATTATCAAAGTGCTCTTTGTAGACGATGAAGAGCACAACCTTGCGTCTTTCCGCGCCGCATTTCGAAGGGATTTTCATGTGGACACCTGCATAGACCCCGAGCAAGCAACGGAAATGGTCGGCCAGAACCATTACCATGTGGTTGTATCCGACCAGCGTATGCCCGGTTTGTCGGGTATAGATTTCTTCAGCCGTATCCATCCTTCCAACCCGGATCAGGTCAAGATTCTTTGCACAGCTTATGCCGATATTCAGGTGCTGATGGATGCCCTGAACCGCGGACAGGTTTTTCGTTTTGTCAGCAAGCCCTGGAACGAGGATGAGCTGCGTGTGGCGATCATCGATGCCTACGATCAACACCTCACCCGCATCAAGCTGAAGAAGAGCAATGAGGAATTGCGCGCGGCCCTCGACGAACTGGAGAAGTTCATTTATACCGCCGCACACGATCTCCGCGCGCCTTTGCTCAGCATTGAAGGCTTGATAGACCTCACGCGCAGAATGCCACAGAAACAGGAGGAATTCATAGGCCGGATTGATCAGAGCGTCAGGCGGCTCGATGAGCAACTGGTTAAAATGGTGCAGTATTACAAGGCCAGCAATAAAAATATCGAGCCCGAGGAAATATTGCTGGAAGAAGAGATCAAACTGGTTTTGGAAAGTCTCCGCTACCAGGATGCTTCGGCCGGCATAAGGATAGCCTTGGAAGTGCCGCCGAACCTGCGTTTTATCAGCGATAAAGTGAAGCTGCAGGCCATACTCAACAATCTGCTGAGCAATGCGGTGAAGTATGCCGACCCGGCAAAATCAGATCGCATGATTCGCGTAGCAGCCACCCAGGAGAACGCCGAAATCAGGTTGGTGGTGGAAGACAACGGGATCGGGATATCAGAGGAAAACCTCTCGCGTGTTTTCGGCTTGTTCTTTACTGAAGGAAGCCGGGCCAAAGGCAGCGGGTTAGGGCTGTATATCGTGCACGAAGCGGTGGTAAGGCTTGGCGGCAGAATCGATATTCAATCTGAAAAAGGAAAAGGAACCATGTTTGCCTTGGTGCTTCCCGAACTGAAAACCATAACTGCTGACGACTTTTGAGAGCCTTGATCCAGCGGGTGAGCCGCGCAGAAGTAAGGGTGGAAGGGGAAATCACCGGAGCCATAGGCGGCGGCCTTCTGGTGCTATTGGGCGCCGAACACGACGACACGGTGGAAGATGTCGCGTGGCTGGCTTCCAAAATCTGTGCGATGCGCATTTTCAGTGATGAAGCAGGGAAAATGAATCTCGACCTGGAGCAGACAGGCGGAGGCTTGCTGGTGGTAAGTCAGTTTACGCTGCATGCCGCCACCCGCAAAGGCAACCGGCCCTCGTTCATCCGGGCTGCCCGGCCCGAACATGCGGAACCCTTGTATGAAGCATTTCTGGCGGCATGCCGCGCGAAGCTTGGCAACGAAAATGTAGGCTGCGGAATTTTCGGCGCCATGATGGAAGTGGAATTGGTGAACGACGGTCCGGTCACGATTTGGATAGACTCGCGCCAACCGGAATAAAGCGGCTCAGCAACGCAGGTTGTCAATCAGGCGCACGCCTTCCAGGTAGCCGGCGAAAAGCAGAACCGCATTTCCAACCGGCCATTTGTTTAACGTTTCGAGGCTTTGAGGGTCGGCCAATGCAAAATACTCCGTTTCAATGCCTGCTGCCTGCAGCCAATGCGAGGCTGCTTCGATGGCGTCGTTTGGCGACAGGCTCTGCAGGCGCCCGTCGGCGGCTTGTTGCAAGGCTTTGAATATGCCAGCAGCTTTTTCGCGGCCTGAAGCACTCAGCCGGCGGTTGCGCGAACTCATCGCCAGGCCGTTCGACTCGCGCAGGGTCGGTACGCGTTGCAGGCTGATGTTGTTAAAATGAGCCTGAAGCAGGGTTTCGACAACGGCGCATTGCTGGAAGTCTTTTTCACCAAAAAAGACGAAATCGGGCTTCACCAATGAAAACAGACGGTAGAGCACTTCGCTCACTCCACGGAAATGTCCCGGGCGAAAGCTTCCTTCAAAACGGTTTTCGAGTTCACCCAGATGGGTATCCGGAATGCTTGCCCCTGGGGGATAGACTTCTGAGGGTTCCGGAAGAAAGACTGCCCTGCAACCGGTAGCTGCCAGCAATGCCAGATCTTCTGCTGTTGTGCGCGGGTAAAGGCGCAGATCTTCCGGGTTGTTGAATTGCCGTGGATTGACGAAGATAGAAACTACCGGCAGGCAACGGGCATCGATAGCGGCCTGTACAAGCGCCAGATGACCTTCGTGCAATGCCCCCATGGTCGGAACGAATCCAATAGGGCCTTCTGTCCTGAGCTGCTGCAAAGCCGGCTCAACAGACCTGCTATAGTAAAAAATCTTCAATTGGGCAAGGGAAAAGTGCCGCAAGAAAGCGATTTTCAAGGGCTTGAGGGCGCATATATTCGATTTTTTTGCTATAATTTTGTAGCTGCGTTCTACAAGCGTATGGAGAAAAAGAAGAAAATCCTCTTTGTGAGTTCTGAGATGGCCCCGTTCATCGAAGATTCTCCGGTTGGTGCAATTGCGCGCTTTCTGCCGCAAGCCATCCAGGAGAAGAACCATGAAATCCGCATTTTGGTGCCCCGGTTCGGTGTGATCAATGAACGCAGGAACCGCTTGCACGAAGTGGTCCGGCTTTCGGGTATCAATATTACGATCGACGACAACGATAACCCGTTGATTATCAAGGTCGCTTCCATCCCGCAGACCAAGATGCAGGTGTACTTCCTTGACAACGAAGATTACTTCCACCGCAAAGCCATCTACAACGACGACGACGGTTCTTTCTTCGAAGACAACGATGAGCGTACCATCTTCTTCTGCAAGGGTGTGCTTGAGACCGTAAAGAAGCTCGGCTGGGCGCCGGATATCATCCATTGCCAGGGCTGGATGACCAGTTTGATTCCCATCTACCTGAAGACCTTGTACAAAGACGAACCTGTATTCCGCCATTCCAAGGTAGTTTATTCCGTATTCGACAAGGAATTCGATCATTGCCTGGGTAAGGATTTCGCGCGCAAGGCGAGCCTCAATTCTCTTCTGGATGAGCAGCTCTCCTGTTTTGAAGACGGCGATTGTGTGAGCCTGCAGATCGGCGGTGTGAAACATGCCGACGCCATCGTGCAGGTAGCCTCCAATGTTGATCCCAATATCGCGAAGCACATATCCGACAAACCTTGCATCCGCCACAGCGACGATGCATGCGCGGATTGCTATTCCGATTTATATGACCAACTGCTGAATACCGCAGTGTAACCCTGGCGCAACAGGTTCGTCTTACACACGGTGAATAATCTGATCAAATGGCTCCCCGTTCTCGCACTGGGAGCCTTTTTTTCCTGCAACAAGTACAAGGACAGCATTTCCCTGAGCGAACAGGGCAACCTGGGAAAGTACGGTCTCACACGCTCTGACACCTTTACAATCGAAGCGGTAACCTGGGCCGAAGACAGTATTCCGGTCAGCAACCTGAATTACTTTCTTCTCGGTCAGATGAACGATCCGCTTTTCGGAGATGCCATGGCCGGAGTGGCTGCCAACCTGTATCCCGTGCAGCCGGGTGTTGTGTTTCCATCCGGTTCACGGCTCGACTCGGCGGTGTTGTTCATTCCGTACCCGCCCGGATCCAATTTTTATGGAAACCCTGCAACCATTCAGCAGATCAGCGCATACCGGCTGAAAGAAAGAATCAAGGCAGACAGGGCATATTACAGTTCAGATAAGTCGGAAAGGGAGACGCAGCGCATTGGCTTCTACCGCGGCCTGGTGAAGAGTTCTTCTTTCGACTCAATGCGTTACGGTAAAGGAAAGATTCTCTTTTATCCCGGGCTCCGGATGCGGCTTTCATCCGATTTTGCCGACATCCTGTTCCGCGCGCCTGCTTCTGCAACCCAGTCACGCGATGCTTTTGCTGAATACATACGCGGCATCGCGCTGGTGCCAGACGAGCGCGACCTGAACAGGGGCGAAGGCGGAGTCGCTTTGCTCGACCTGAACCCCTCGCAGCTCATCGCCGTAAAACCCAGAATCCTGGTATATTACAACGACACAGCACAGCTCGAGTATGAGTTCGGTTACAAAACCACGGCTGCAAATTTCTTCAAGACCGAGCCGCGTTCTGCTGCCCTTACAGAGCAGCTTTCCAATCCGGCCAAAGCGTACAGCGAAGCATTTGCCCAGGCCATGGCAGGATGTAAAACCCATTTACGGCTTCCTTATCTTGGCAATATCGTAAAGAATGGCAATGTGGTGATACACAAGGCAGAGCTCATCGCGGTATTGAAAGACGGAACGGCAGGCGGTTATTATCCTGCCCCGGTCCGTTTGAACCTCGGCAGACCTTTCTCGCTGAACCGCCCGCGGAGTGCGTCG
>Ga0209990_10003290_pt1 | contig 11902 bp, 10 predicted proteins | sample NOAtaG_6_FD_187304 | JGI IMG/M metagenome (GOLD analysis project Ga0209990, IMG submission 187304) | Freshwater lake microbial communities from Lake Erie, under a cyanobacterial bloom - NOAA_Erie_Diel5S_2200h metaG (SPAdes) (version 2) | ecosystem: Environmental > Aquatic > Freshwater > Lake ...
GTGCACACCGACCAGGAGCACGCCGAGTGCCGCCACCGCCGCGCCGGCGGCCTGTGCCGGCGCCGGCCGCTCTGGCGTCAGCACCATCGCCAGGCCGATGGTGAAGAACGCCTGCATCTGGATCACCAGCGAGGCGAGGCCGGTCGGCATGCCGGCGGCCATGCCGGCAAACAGCAGGCCGAATTGCAGCGCGAACGCAAACAGACCGTAGGCCGCCACCTGTGCCAGCCGCGCGCGCGGCCGCGCCACCAGCAGCAGCGCCGGAAAGGCGGCCAGCACGAAGCGCAGCAGCGTCAGCGTCAGCGGCGGCACCTGGTCCAGACCCCAGCGGATCACGACGAAGTTCAGCCCCCAGACGGCCACCATCAGCAGCGCGGCGGCCAGGTGCAGCGGCTTCATGCCGGCGCCGCACCCGCGTCACGAAAGGCGCGGTGCTCCTGCAGTTCCTCCAGGGTGTGATCGACGCCGGCACTCTCGCGCGCCACGAAGCGGCCGATGGCTTCGCGCATGCCCTCGTGCGCCACCCAGTGCGCCGAGCGGGTGGGCACCGGGTCCAGCCCGCGCGCCAGCTTGTGCGCGCCCTGCGCACCGCCCTCGAACGCCGCCAGCCGCTGCTCGATGGCGAACTCGATCATCTGGTAGTAGCAGCACTCGAAGTGCAGGCAGTCGATCGGTTCCAGCGCGCCCCAGTAGCGGCCGTACAGCCGTCCGCCCGGGCCGGCCGCATCGTGCACACCGAGGCTCGCCGCGACCGGGCGCCCGTCGCGCCGGGCGACCACCAGCAGCAGGTGCTCGGGCATGCACTGGCCAAGCCGCTGGAAGAAGGCCTCGTTCAGGTACGGCGTGGACCAGTGCGCCGCGTAGGTGGCGCAGTAGCACTGGTAGAACAGGTGCCAGTCGGCCTCGCCGATGTCGCGGCCGCGCTTGCGCTCGAGCGTCACGCCGGCCTCGCGCACCTTGCGCCGCTCGGCGCGGATTTTCTTGCGCTTCGGCTGGGTGAGCGCGGCGAGGAAGTGATCGAAGCTGTCGTAGCCCCCGGCCATGTTGTGCCAGTGAAACTGCACGCCGTGGCGGAGCAGGAGCCCGCGCTGCGCGAGCAGGTCGTTTTCCTCGGACGGAGCAAAGAGAACGTGCAGCGACGACCAGCCGCGCGCCTGCGCATGCGCCAGCAGCGCATCGGCCAGGGCGCTGCGCGCGGCGCTGTCGACAGCGAGCAGGCGCGCCCCGCCCACCGGCGTGAAGGGCACCGCGACCAGGCCCTTGGGGTAGTAAGCAAGGCCGTAGCGCGGGTAGGCCTCGGCCCAGGCCCAGTCGAACACGTATTCGCCGTAGGAGTGGTCCTTGGCGTACAGCGGCGCGGCGGCGGCCAGGGCGTCGCCCTGCCGCAGCAGCACGAACTGCGGCGCCCAGCCGCTGCCCGGGCCGACGCAGCCGGCGGCCTGCAGGGCGTGCAGGAACTCGTGGTGCAGGAACGGACCGCCGCCGGCACGGGCCGCCAGCGCGTTCCACGCGAGCGCATCGACGCCGCCGAGGTCGGTCACTACCTGCGTGCAATAATCGACTGACCTCAACGCGTGGCCTTGGCGAGAGAGCGGAACCGGTGGCGGGAAAGACAGCAGAGGCGGCCCGCGGTTCTCGCGTCCGCGTAGCCATCGCGCAGATCAACTGCACCGTCGGCGATTTCGAGGGCAACAGCCGGCGCATCCTCGAGATGGCCGCGCAGGCCGCCCGCGAGCGCGCCGACTTGCTGCTGACTCCCGAGCTGTCGCTGTGCGGCTACCCGCCCGAGGATCTGCTGCTGCGCCGCGCATTCTACGGAGCAGCCGACCGGGCGCTGCAGGATCTGGCTGCCAGGCTGCTCGAGTTTCCGGATCTGCGCGTGGTGGTGGGCCATCCGCTGGCGCGCGAGGGCCGGCGCTTCAACGCGGCCAGCGTGCTGCACGGCGGGCTCGTCACGGGCACCTACTGCAAGCACGACCTGCCCAATTACGACGTCTTCGACGAGCAGCGCTATTTCACGCCCGACAACCGGCCGCTCGTGGTCGACGTCAAGGGCACGCGCTGCGGCATCAACATCTGCGAGGACACCTGGTTCTCCTACGCGCCGGAGGCTGCGCGCGCGCAGGGCGCACAGGTGCTGCTGGTGCTCAATGCCTCGCCGTTTCACCTGAACAAGCAGGCGCAGCGCTTGGCCACCCTGCGCGCGAACGTCAGCCGCTTCGGGCTGGCGCTGGTCTATGCCAACCTGGTGGGCGGACAGGACGAGCTGGTGTTCGACGGGGCCAGCTTCGTGCTCGACGGCGCCGGCGGCGTGGCGGCGCTGGCGCCGCAGTTCCGCGAGGCGTTGCTGGTGACCGACTTCATCGACGGCGTGCCGCAGCCCGGCCCGCATGATGCGCAGGGCAGCGAGGAGGCGCAGGCCTACGGTGCGCTGGTGCTCGGCGTGCGCGACTATCTTGGCAAGAACGGCTTTCCCGGCGCGCTGATCGGCCTGTCGGGCGGGGTCGACAGCGCGCTGACGGTGGCGCTTGCCGCCGACGCGCTGGGCCCCGGCAAGCTGCGCGCCGTGATGATGCCCTCGCCGTTTACGGCCGAGATGTCGTGGCTCGATTCGCGGCTGCTGGTCGAGCGCCTCGGGGTGCGCTATGACGAGGTACCGATCAAGCCGGTGTTCGACGGTTTCCTGGCGGCGCTGGCGCAGGATTTCCGCGGCCTGCCCTGGGACACCGCCGAGGAGAACATCCAGGCACGCATTCGCGGCACGCTGCTGATGGCACTGTCGAACAAGTACGGGTCGATCGTGCTGACCACCGGCAACAAGAGCGAGATGGCGGTCGGCTACTGCACGCTCTATGGCGACATGGCGGGCGGCTTTGCCGTCATCAAGGACATCAAGAAGACGCTGGTCTACCGGTTGTGCGCCTGGCGCAATGCGCAGGCGGTGGCGGCCGGCGAGTCGCCCATCATCCCCGAGCGGATCCTCACGCGCGCGCCGAGCGCCGAGCTGCGCCCCAACCAGACCGACCAGGACTCGCTGCCGCCCTACGAGGTGCTCGACGCGATCATCGAGCGCTACATGGAGCACGGCGAGTCGGCCGCCGAGATCGTCGCCGGCGGCCTGCCCGAGGACGATGTGCGGCGCGTGGTGCGGTTGATCCGGCTGAACGAATACAAGCGCCGCCAGGCGCCGGTGGGTATCCGCGTCACGCACCGTGGCTTTGGGCGCGACTGGCGCTATCCGATCACCAACCGCTGGCGCGAGGAACATAGCGGTTAGCCGCGGGTTCGCGCCCGGGCCCGCGCAGGCGCGCGGGGTGGATTTGCTCGCGGCACGGTGGCAGCGTCGAAACCGGCCCGGTCACGCTAACATCGTCCCACGCTGTTCTGCCGACTCCCCAATCCGACCCTCCCCCGACCGCCATGAAGCAGATCACTGCCATCATCAAGCCCTTCAAGCTCGACGAAGTCCGCGAGGCGCTCGCGGAGGCTGGCGTGACCGGCCTCACGGTCACCGACGTCAAGGGCTTCGGCCGCCAGAAGGGCCACACCGAGCTGTATCGCGGCGCCGAGTACGTGGTGGACTTCCTTCCCAAGGTCAAGATCGAGGCCGTGGTGCCCGATGCGCTGGTGGAACGCACGATCGAGGCGATCACGAAGGCAGCGCGCACCGGCAAGATCGGCGACGGCAAGATCTTCGTGCGCAACATGGAGCAGGTGATCCGCATCCGCACCGGCGAGACCGGCGAGCAGGCGGTCTAGCCGACATGCGGGCGCCGGGCTGGGGCCCGGCCGGCCATGTGCCGGCTGCGTCGGTGCTGCTGGCGGGCGCGCTCCTTCTGGGGGCCTGCGGCCCCAGGGCGACCGACTACGCCACCTTGCAGGACGCACGCGCGGCCGGCGTGTTCGAGCGGGGCCGGCTGCCCGACGTGCTGCCCGCTTCGGGTGCGCTGATCCGCATCGAGGCCGAGGCCGACGACGGCGCGTACTTCCACTTCTCTTCGGCCGACTACGCGCCGCTGGTGGCGCGGCTGGTCCCGCTGGCGCAGCTGCCGGCCGATCCGGTGCTGCAGTCCTGGGTCAAGCGCAAGGACCTTGCCGGCTACACGCCCTACGAGTTCCGGACGAGCGACACGCGCTGGCTGCTGCTGTGCGCGCAGAGCAAGGGCCGCTGCTTCGTCCGCGCCTTCTAGCGCGCCGGTTTGCCGCGCGCGGCGGCCCCGGCTGGGCCGGCAGCGTCACTTGATCCGCCAGTCGCCGCGCCAGGCCAGCACGCGGATGCCGACGATCAGCACCGCCGCGCCCCACAGGGCGAAGGACCCCGGGACGCCGGCCTCCAGCATGGCGAGATAGGTGCCGCAGCCGATGAAAGCGGCCAGCGCGTAGGGGCGGCCGTCGCGCAGCACCAGCGGCACTTCGTTGAGGATCACGTCGCGCAGCACGCCGCCGAACACCCCGGTGACCACGCCGAGCAGGATGGCAATGATCCACGGCATGTCCGCCTGCAGTGCCAGTGCGGTGCCGGCGATCGAGAAGAAGCCGAGGCCGACGGCGTCGGCCGTCACGAAAGCCCACTGCGGCACCAGCCGGTGCGCCACGCGCATCAGGGGTGTCACGAGCAGCGTCAGCACCAGGATCACGATCACGTACTCGTAGTGCTCAACCCAGTAGAAAGGGCGCCGGTCCAGCAGCAGGTCGCGCAGCGTGCCGCCGCCGAAGGCGGTGACGAAGGCGACGGTGAACACGCCGACCACGTCCATTTTCTTCTTGCGGGCCTCGGCAAAGCCGGAGAAGGCGGCTGCCAGCACCGCCACCAGCTCGAGCGCGGGCAGCAGGGCGTCGGGCGACTCGATGACCGGCAGCGACGGCATGTCGGGCTCCCCTTTATGAGGCCGCCCGGGGCTGGCCCGGACGCAACAGCACCACCAGCGCGCCGCTGCCGCCGTCAATGGGCCGCGCCTGGCAGAAGGCGATCACTTCCTCGCGCTGCACCAGCCAGTTGCGCACCTTGCCCTTGAGCACGGGCTGACGGTCGCGCGAGCCCAGGCCCTTGCCGTGCACCACACGCACGCAGCGCAGGCCGGCTCGGACCGCCTGCCGCAAGAACTGGCCCAGCGCGTGACGCGCCTCATCGACGCGGTGGCCGTGCAGGTCGATGTGGGCCTGGATCGACCACTCGCCGCGGCGCAGCCGTCGCAGCACGTCGGGGCCGATACCCGGCGCGGCGAAGCTGAGCGCATCGTCGGTGTCCAGCAGGCTGAGCGCGTCGATCTCGTCGGACAGCGAATCGGCCAGCACTTCCTGTTCGTCGCGCAGGCGTTGCGCGGGGCGCGGCGGATGGGGCTGCGGCACGTGCACGGCGCGGCCGTGCGGCTGCAGCGGTTGCACGTCGCCCACCGCGTGGCGGAACTCGTTGGCAGCGCGCTCCTCGCGGGCGCGCTGCTCGGCGGCCTCGCGCGCCGCCCGGGCGCGCTGCCGCTCGCGCTCGGCGAGCGAGTCGCGCAGGCCAGTCAACTGGCCGAGGCCCTTGATGCGTTGCGGACGAGGTGGGGGCATGACAGGCCCAGGACCAGCATTGGCCGGCCCCGGTGCGGCGGGAGCGCGGCGCGGGGTGTGCCGAATGGGCGCAGGCGCGGCCGGCGCGCGGCCCTCAGGCCGCCAGCCGCGCCGCGGTGGCCGCCGCCGCGCCCTGGTCGGCCTGCGCTTCGAGCCAGCGTTGCGCGTCCAGCGCGGCCATGCAACCGGTACCGGCGCTGGTGACCGCCTGCCGGTACACGTGGTCCTGCACGTCGCCGGCGGCGAACACGCCGGGGACACTGGTCATCGTGGCCATGCCGGCCAGGCCGCTGCGGGTGACGATGTAGCCGTCCTTCATGTCGAGCTGGCCCTGGAAGATGTCGGTGTTCGGCTGGTGGCCGATGGCAATGAAGCAGCCCTGCAGGGCTAGGTCTTGCGTGGCGCCGCTGCGGTTGTCGCGGATGCGCACGCCGGCCACACCCTTGTCGTCGCCCAGCACCTCGTCCAGTTCGTGGAACAGGTGCAGCACCACCTTGCCCTCGGCCGCCCGGGCCTTGAGCTTGTCCACCATGATCGCCTCGGCGCGGAACTTGTCGCGGCGGTGGATCACGTGCACGGTCCGGGCGATGTTGGCCAGGTACAGCGCTTCTTCGACGGCCGTGTTGCCGCCGCCCACCACGCACACGTCCTGCCCGCGGTAGAAAAAGCCGTCGCAGGTGGCGCAGCCCGACACGCCCTTGCCCATGAACGCCTGCTCGCTCGGCAGGCCGAGGTACTTGGCGCTGGCGCCGGTGGCGACGATCAGCGCGTCGGCCGTGTACTGGCTGGCGTCGCCCACCAGCCGGAAGGGCCGCTGCGACAGCTGCACGGTGTGGATGTGGTCGAACACCACCTGGGTATCGAAGCGCTGCGCGTGCTTGAGGAAGCGCTCCATCAGCTCAGGGCCCTGCACGCCGTCGGCATCCGCGGGCCAGTTGTCGACGTCGGTGGTGGTCATCAGCTGGCCGCCCTGGGCCATCCCGGTGACGAGCATCGGCTTCAGGTTGGCGCGCGCCGCATAGACGGCGGCGGTGTAGCCGGCCGGGCCCGATCCGAGGATCAGGACTTGGGCATGCTTGACGGTCATCGTGAACTCCAGGGTGCGTGCGGTGACAACCGCCGCTGCGCTGCAATTATAGGTACGCGCGTCCGGCCGGATCCGGGCTGCCGTCGGCCATGCGCTCCCTATAATCGATGCCCATGGTCAGTCGCTCCGCTGCGCGCGCCGAAGGCGCCGACCTTACGCCGGCCGTTGGCATCTGGCGGCCGGCGCGCAACGCCGCCGCGGCCGAGCCGCCGCCGCGCGCTGTGCGCCTGGTGCGCGAGGCGCTGCTGGTGCTGGCGGCCCTGGCGGTACTGGCGCTCGCCGCCTTTCTTCTGACCTACACGCGCACCGATCCCGGCTTCTCGCACGCGGCTGCGGCGGCGTCGATCGGCAATGCGGGCGGTCGCGTCGGCGCGTGGATCGCCGATCTGCTCTACCTGGTCTTTGGCGTGTCGGCCTGGTGGTGGGTCGCCGCTGCGGCCGCTTGGGTGGTGCGCAGCTTCCGCCGTGCGCATGCGCCCTACGCGGACGAGGGCCTGCCCGACTGGCTGCAGGCGCTGGGACTCGTGGTCCTGGTGCTGGCCAGCACGGTGCTCGAGGCGCTGCGCCTGCAGGGGCTTGGCGTGGCGCTGCCGGGCGCGGCGGGCGGCATTGTCGGCAGCCTGCTAGGTCCGCTGGTGGCGGCCGCCATCGGGCTCACGGCGGCCACCGTGCTGTCGCTGGTGCTGATCGCGCTGGCGGCCAGCCTGTTCTTCGACTTCTCCTGGCTCGGCGTGGCCGAGCGCGTGGGCGCGCTGTTCGAGCGGGTGGTGGCGCGGCTGCGCCAGGCCCGTGAGGCCAAGGAAGACCGTGCCATCGGCGAGGCGGCACGCGAGGAGCGCGCTACCGTGGTGGAGCAGGAGATCGAGCGCATCGAGGAGGCGCCGCCGGTGCACATCGAGCGGCCGGCCGCGCGCGTGGCCGCCTCCGAGCGCAAGCAGAAGGAGAGGCAGGTGCCCCTGTTCGCCGAGCTGGCCGATGCGCGCCTGCCGCAGCTCGACCTGCTCGACGAGCCGCCGCAGGCGGTGGAGACCATTGCCACCGACACGCTCGAGTTCACCTCGCGCCTGATCGAGAAGAAGCTCAAGGACTTCGGCGTCGACGTGACGGTGGTGGCCGCGTATCCGGGCCCGGTCATCACGCGCTACGAGATCGAGCCCGCCACCGGCGTCAAGGGCAGCCAGATCGTCAACCTCGCCAAGGACCTGGCGCGGGCGTTGAGCCTGGTGTCGATCCGCGTGGTGGAGACCATCCCCGGCAAGAACCTGATGGGGCTGGAGCTGCCCAACCCGAAGCGGCAGACGGTGAAGCTCTCCGAGATCCTCGGCTCGACCGTCTACAACGACAGCCATTCACTCGTCACGCTCGGCCTGGGCAAGGACATCGGCGGCAAGCCGGTGGTGGTGGATCTGGCGCGCATGCCGCACCTGCTGGTGGCCGGCACCACCGGGTCGGGCAAATCGGTCGGCATCAACGCGATGATTCTGTCGGTGCTCTACAAGGCCGACCCGTCGCAGGTGCGGATGATCCTGATCGACCCCAAGATGCTCGAGCTGTCGGTCTACGAGGGCATTCCGCACCTGCTGGCGCCCGTGGTGACCGACATGCGCGAGGCCGGCCACGCGCTCAACTGGTGCGTGCACGAGATGGACCGGCGCTACAAGCTGATGTCCAAGCTCGGCGTGCGCTCGCTGTCTGGCTACAACCAGAAGATCGCCGAGGCCGCTGCGCGCGAGCAGAAGGTGCCCAATCCGTTCTCGCTCACGCCGGACGACCCCGAGCCGCTCGGCCCGCTGCCGATGATCGTGGTGGTGATCGACGAGCTGGCCGACCTGATGATGGTCACCGGCAAGAAGGTCGAAGAGCTGATCGCGCGCATCGCGCAGAAGGCGCGCGCCGCCGGTATCCACCTCGTGCTCGCCACCCAGCGGCCGAGCGTCGACGTGATCACCGGCCTCATCAAGGCCAACATCCCGGCGCGTATCAGCTTCCAGGTCTCCAGCCGCGTCGACTCGCGCACCATTCTCGACCAGCAGGGCGCCGAGACGCTGCTGGGGCAGGGCGACATGCTCTACCTGGCCGCCGGCACCGGTCTGCCGGTGCGGGTGCATGGCGCCTTCGTCTCCGACAGCGAGGTGCACCGCGTGGTCGAGGCGCTCAAGGCCAAGGGGGCGCCGCAGTACGTCGAGGGCATTCTCGATGCGCCCGACGCGGCGCTGTCGGGCGCCGAAGGCGGCGGCGCGGCCGCCGGCGGCGAAGCCGATCCGCTGTACGACCAGGCCGTGGAAGTAGTCATCAAGAACAAGCGCGCCAGCATCTCGCTGGTGCAGCGGCACCTGCGCATCGGCTACAACCGGGCCGCGCGCCTGCTGGAAGACATGGAGAAGGCCGGGCTCGTGACGCCGATGCTCAGCAACGGCAACCGCGAGATCATCCAGCCCAACCGCGAATGATCATCCTGCATCGACGCCAGGCCCTGGTTTTCATTTTCGCTGCCGCCCTGGGCCTGGGGGCCGGTGTGGCGCAGGCCAGCGTGGAGCAGCTGCGCCAGTTCCTGTCGCAGACGCAGGCGGCGCGCGGGGAATTCACTCAGCGCGTCATCGCGCGCGCCGGCGCTGCCGCGCAGGTGTCCAGCGGCAGTTTCGCCTTCCAGCGGCCCGGGCGGTTCCGCTGGGTTTACGCCAAACCGTACGAGCAGGTGATCGTCGGCGACGGCGAGCGGCTTTACCTGTACGACAAGGACCTGAACCAGGTCACCGTGAGGAAGCTGGCGGGCGCGCTGCCCGCCAGCCCGGCCTCGATCCTGTTCGGCAGCAACGACTTCGAGCGCGACTTCGCCGTCAGGACGGCAGGCGAGCGCGAGGGGCTGTCCTGGATCGAGGCCACGCCGCGCGCCACCGACTCGCCGTTCGCGCGCATCGAGATCGGCTTTCGCGACGGCCTGCCGGGCGCGATGCGCCTGACGGACAGCTTCGGCCAGGTGTCGCAGCTCGTCTTCAGCAAGGTCGAGCGTAATCCGAAGGTCGCGCCCGAGACCTTCCGCTTCACGCCGCCGGCGGGGGCGGACGTGTTGCAGGAGAACTGAGTCACTGAGTCGACACGCTGCGTTCTACGGCGGATTCGGATGTGGTCGATGCGCGGCAGGCCCTCACCCGGTCGCTTCGCGATCACCCTGTCCCGCTGATGTGGGAGAGGGTTTGCTCCCCTCGCCCGCATCGGCGGGACAGGGACAGGGGCGGGGGTGAGGGTCGGTCGCATGGCTTGCCGCGTGAGCATCGCCACGCGGCAAGACCTTCAAGTCGGTCGTTGTCGGATCACTACTTGTTCGCGCCGGCCACGATCCCCAGGAGCTCCACCTCGAAGTGCAGCACCGCATTGGGCGGTATCACGCCGCCGGCGCCGCGCTCGCCATAGGCGATGGCTGGCGGGCAGGTGAGCTTGGCCTTGCCGCCCGGCTTCATCAGGCCCACGCCCTCGGTCCAGCACTTGATCACGCGGTTCAGCGGGAACTCCGCGGGCGCGCCGCGCTTGTGGCTGGAGTCGAACTCCTTGCCGTCGGGGAAGTAGCCCTTGTAGTGCACGCGCACCGTGTCGGTGGGCTGCGGCGAGTTGCCCTTGCCCTCGCGCTGCGACAGAAAGACGAGCCCGCTGGCGGTCTTGACCGCGCCCTTTTCCTTCTCTGCCTTCTGCAGCGCATCGGCCTGCGCGAGGGCCGCGCCGGCCAACAGGCCCAGGGCGGCGGCGGCGATCCAGTGCTTCATTCGTTTCTCCGAGCTTGACGATGCGCGAATGCTAGCCTGACCACTCTGCGAGCGATCCTGCATGGCTGACCTGTTCTCACCCGCGCCCCCGGCCGGCTCGCCCGCGCCGGCCGATCCGGCCGTCGTACCGCTGGCCGAGCGCCTGCGTCCGCGGCGCCTGGACGAGGTGATCGGCCAGCGGCACCTCCTCGGTGCCGGCAAGCCGCTGCGGGCGGCCTTCGAGTCGGGCCGGCCGCACTCGATGATCCTGTGGGGGCCGCCGGGTGTCGGCAAGACCACGCTGGCCCGGCTGATGGCCGATGCCTTCGGGCTGCCCTTCATCGCCATCTCGGCGGTGCTGGGCGGGGTCAAGGACATCCGCGAGGCGGTGGAGCGCGCGCAGGCCACGCTGGCGGCCAGCGGGCGGGCCACAGTGGTGTTCGTCGATGAAGTGCACCGCTTCAACAAGGCGCAGCAGGACGCCTTCCTGCCGCACGTAGAAGCGGGTCTGTTCGTGTTCATCGGCGCCACCACCGAGAACCCGTCGTTCGAGGTGGTGGGTGCGCTGCTCTCGCGCGCCGCGGTGTACGTGCTCGAACCGCTGGACGAGGCCGACCTGCATTCGCTCATCGACCGTGCGCTGGCGCTGCTGGCGCGGGAGGGCGGCGCGCCGGCGCTCGAGCCGGCGGCGCGGCGCATGCTCGTCGATCTGGCCGATGGCGACGCACGCCGGCTGCTCAACGCGGTGCAGATCGTCGCCAGCCTGGCGGGCGGGCGGGCGGCGGTGGTGGACGAGGCGTTCCTGCGCGAGGCGCTGCCGGCCACGCTGCGCCGCTTCGACAAGGGCGGCGAGAACTTCTACGACCAGATTTCGGCCTTGCACAAGAGCGTGCGCGGTTCCGACCCCGATGCGGCGCTGTACTGGATGGTGCGCATGCTCGACGGAGGCACCGACCCGCGCTACGTCGCGCGGCGCGTGGTGCGCATGGCGGTGGAGGACATCGGCCTGGCCGACCCGCGCGCGCTGCAACTGGCGCTGCAGGCGGCCGAGACCTACGAGCGACTCGGCTCACCCGAGGGCGAACTGGCGCTGGCGCAGGCGGTGGTCTACCTGGCGGCTGCGGCCAAGTCCAACGCCGTCTACCGCGCCTACAACGCGGTGCGCGCCTTCGTGCAGCAGGACGGCTCGCGGCCGGTGCCGCTGCGGCTGCGCAACGCGCCCACGCGGCTGATGCAGCAGCTCGACTACGGCAAGGGCTACCGCTACGCGCACGACGAGGCGGGCGGATTCGCAGCCGGCGAGAGCTATCTGCCAGACGGTATGCGGCCGCAGCACTGGTACGTGCCGACCGAGCGTGGCCTGGAAGGCCGGATCGGCGAGCGGTTGGAGGAACTGCGGCGGCTCAACGCCGCCGCGCGCGCGGCGCAGCGGCGGCAGCCGCGGGCGGCCGGCGTTGCAGGCGCCGGTGACGACGCACCGAGCGATGCGCCGCGCGGCGAGGTGTCGTTCGGGTCGGCTGCGGCC
>Ga0209990_10003294_pt1 | contig 11892 bp, 8 predicted proteins | sample NOAtaG_6_FD_187304 | JGI IMG/M metagenome (GOLD analysis project Ga0209990, IMG submission 187304) | Freshwater lake microbial communities from Lake Erie, under a cyanobacterial bloom - NOAA_Erie_Diel5S_2200h metaG (SPAdes) (version 2) | ecosystem: Environmental > Aquatic > Freshwater > Lake ...
CTGCTCCACCGAGCCGGCAAACGGAGCCCGCAACTGAATGACGGACAGCGCGGATTCCGATTCACCGGCTTCGGCGGAAACAGCTTCATCTTCTGCTGATCCCAGCAGAGTACGTACGTGCTGGCGAGCAATGCGCAGTCGACGCTCAGCATCCTGCTGACGCGACTCCGTCTGCAACTGCAGCTGCCGCGCCTCAAAACTGCGCTCCTCAAGCTGCGATGTCAGCGTCTCCTCCAGCTGATCATACGCCTGTCGCTTTTCAATGACCACGCGACCGGGAATCACTCCGGCCTTCGCATTCTCCTCTGCCGTCTTCCACTGCACCTCCGCAAGCAACAGCTCGGAATACGTACTGAGCAGAACTTCGCGGGATTTGCCCAGCACGACGCTGCGAAACTGCTGACGAATGCTGTCAATCGAAGCCCGCTGGCGAATGGACTGCGACAAAGCCGCCAGACCCTCGCAGGTTTCCCGCGCCCATTTGCTGCTTTCCTGCGCCACCTGCAGTTCCGAAGTGCGCTGCAGCACGTCGGCACGAGCATCCCCGACTTCAGAACTGTTCACCTCCAGCAGCACCTCGCCACGCTGCACCTGCTGCCCCGGACGAACCAGCAGACGCACCACAATCCCGGCCGTGGCGGAACGCACCACCACGTGACGACGATCGTCATACTGGATTCGACCCGGCACCAGATGCTCGTGCTGCAGCGACTGCGAAACCGCCGTGGCCATGGAAAACCCGGCCGCAGCCGTCTTTTCCGGAGTCAACCGGACCTGCCGCAGCGATGCCCCGGACTCCGCAGCCGCTTCATCACCACCGGCCACCTCCGCCAGCGCCGCACTGCCCATCGACACCATGCCAGATGCCGAAAACTGACGCGACCACGCAAACCAGCCGCCACCACCAAGTACCACCACGGCACCACACACCAGAGCCATACGCTTCGTCAACATCGTTCTGCTCCCTGCCGAAATTCAAACCGGATCACCGCAGCGCGGGACAAGGCTGAAACAGCATCACAGCAGAAACGACATGCCCCTGAGCAGAATGGTGCGGCAACCAGCAGCACAGTCAGTCAGCACACTGTCTGCGCACAAACACGGCGCGGCCCCCTGCGCCGACGCCTGCAGACCGGTCGGCAGACCGCATGACAGAAACACGTGCGACGAGTACCAGTCAGACAATGAACCCGCCAGACGAATCGATGTGTCGGCCAGCTGAAACGCCGAAATGTCGTCGTCACCGGTTTTCTGCGGCGGTGCATTCGGGTCCAGCACATCACGCAGGGGAGCAAAATGCCAGTGCAGCGGACAGGCCGCGGCACTGCCTGAAACAGGACTGCGGCTGTCATGATACTGCAGCAGATGTCGCTGCAGTCCCGGGCCCGCTGACAGCTGCGCATGGTCGTGCAGCACGGGCATCGGCCCCCGCCACAAACTGCCGATCAGCAGCAGACAGAATATCTGCCGCCCAAATCGACCTGACCATGGAACTGCACAACTCATGTAAAACCGGCCTGATTATGACGAACCTGGTGCATGCCCGGCAGGCGAAACAGCAACGGCTGCCTGCGAGACAGCTTTGAGTATACCGGGAAAACCACGGAAAACCATGTCAAATTCTCGATCGTTCGGACCAGACTTGCCATGAAAACCCGGCCGGATAAGCTTGAATTAAGATAAGCAAGCACATCAACTTTTGTTCAGTTGCCCCGCGAAACGGCAACGCAGACAGCTCGTCAGTCGCGGTCAGCACGGGCCGACTGCCACTGCTCCATTGTGCAGATGACTTCCCGGGCATGCTGCCCGTTGTAGTCCCCGACAACTCCGTCCGCCGCCATCCAGTCGATCATCCGGGCAGCGCGACCATACCCGATTCCCAGAGCCCGCTGCAGCAGCGATACGCTGCCGCGACCTTCGCGGATCACCACTTCCACGGCAGAATCATACAGATCGTCGTGCGGACGATCGGCCGGATCCGTACTGGCTCCGCCGGACGCCTGGCCGGCCTGCGCCGTCAGCCGCAGCAGGTCAGCGTTGAATTCCGGCGCTGTGTCGTTGAAGTAATCAATGACCGCATTGATTTCGTCGTCGCTGACCCACGTTCCCTGGGCACGAGTCACGTGGCTGGTGCCCGGCGCCAGATACAGCATGTCACCACTGCCCAGCAGTCGCTCCGCCCCCGACTCATCCAAAACCACTCGACTGTCCGTTTTGCTGGCCACCTGGAAAGCAATGCGGGCGGGCAGGTTGGATTTGATCAGCCCGGTAATGACGTCAACGGTGGGTTTCTGAGTCGCGAGGACCAGATGAATTCCGACCGCGCGGGACTTCTGTGCCAGCCGAATAATGTACGACTCGACTTCCTTCCCTGAAGTCATCATCAGGTCCGCCATTTCGTCGGCGATGATCACGATGAATGGCAGCCGTTCGGGAATGGCGGCGGACTCCGGATCATTTTCGCCGGCTCCCAGTCGTTCCAGAATCTCGGCCCGGCCCAGTTTGTTGAAGCTGTCAAGGTGTCGAACGCCGACCCGCGCCAGCAGGTCATACCGTTCTTCCATCGTATCCACAGCCCAGGCCAGCACCGCTTCCGCCTTCTTCATGTCGGTGATCACCGGATGCATCAGATGCGGAATGCGTTTATAGGGGCTCAGTTCCACCATTTTGGGGTCGATCATCAGCATCCGGACTTCGTCGGGTGTCCGCGTCATCAGCAGCGAGATGATCAGGGTGTTGAGGCACACGCTTTTTCCGGTTCCGGTGCGTCCGGCGATCAGCAGGTGCGGCATTTTTGCCAGGTCCACGGCCAGCGGTCGACCGCTGACGTCCTTGCCCAGAAACAGCGGCAGCCGCAGCGATTCGCAGCCGACACCGGTGGACTGCAGCAGCTCACGCAGGCGGACCATCACCTGCTTCTCATTGGGCACTTCGACACCGACCGTATTTTTGCCGGGAATCGGTGCGACAACTCGCACCGCGGGCACACGCAGGGCAATGGCCAGGTCATCTTCAAGTGCTGTGACTTTGCTGAGTCGCAGGCCCTTTTCCAGTTCCAGCTCGAACTGCGTCACGACGGGCCCCGTGTCGATTTCTGACACTCGCACATTGAGCCCGAACTCGGCAAACGCCTGTTCCAGAGTGTTGGCCGCGAGGCGGGCCTTCTTCGCCAGCTGCTCATACGGAAATTCTTCGCCTTCAGCCAGCAGATCCACCGCCGGCAGGCTGTAGCCCGGACGCTCAGTCTTTGCGTTTCCGGCGGCCGGAGCCTTCATGGTCACGGGTGCATTGATCCGGATATTGCGACTGGAAGCCGGCAGCACCGCGACTTTGGGCAGCGGCAGTTCGTCATCGCTGTCGGCATCCTGATCCGCATCCCTGTCCGATTCTGCAACGGTCGTTGCCGGACGCCGGAACGGCAGTGTTGCCGGTTCCTCATCTGCAGTGACGGGGCTGTCTCCGGAGACAGCTGTTTTCACTGACTTGTCAGTTTTTTCCGCGGCCCGTCGACCGCGGGGTTTGGCCGGTGCAGCAATCACGGCTGTCGCAGCTGCGTTCGCTTCGTTCTTGGCAGTGTCCGGGGCAGCGGCGGGCGGCAGCGGCACGGTGGCCGGAGCATCCGCGGGCATACGGCGTGCCGCGGGAGCAGCAGGAGTCCTGCCGAAGCCGCGACTGATCCGCCGCAGTGAGGAACCAGCCAGTGTCGCCGGCAGCAGACCCATTTTCACAACCGGCAGCAGCAGATCTGACAGCGGCGTCAGGACCAGTCCCGCAGCAAACAGGCTGCCGCAAAGAATCAGAATACCGACCGGGGAAAACAGCTGAGTCAGCAGCAGTCCAAGAAGCGCGCCGACCTGACCGCCACTGCCATACAACGATCCTGTGGACAGATCCGGCATGATCAACTGCAGCAGAACGCAGCCGGATGCCACCAGCATCACCAGTCCCGTCAGCACAGGTGCTGTGCCGCGCGATGGTTCGCGAGCAAACAGTTTCAGGTCCCACGCCGCCAGTGTCAGCAGCACAATCCAGATCCCGGCCCCCAGCAACTGACCTCCATGAAACGCCAAAGCGGCACCCGCGTTGCCGCAGATGTTCACCGGCGTTGCGCGAACCGGAAAGACGATCGTTGACGGAGGATCCGCCGGATCAAAACTCAGCAGACTGAGTCCGGAAAACACGACCAGAGCCAGCAGGCCAAGAGCCAGCAGGTCGGTCTTCAGTCGATCAGAATCAAACATGGCAGGACCGTCGGAAGCGAGCAGGAAGACAGAAGTCGTGAACGTCATCCGTGCTGACGGAAGCTGAAGGCCTTCCGCATGGAATAACCCGTGTGAAACCCTAGCACTGCAGGCCCCGGCGGACGTTTGAAAACAACAGCAGTTGCAGCAATAAGGCAACGTTCAGCCAGGCTCTGCCGGTTTTACCGATTTGCCGAATGATTCCGTCAGGACGTCAGCTCAGCAGAAACCCGACCAATCCTTTTTTTCTGCTTGACATTCAAGTCGGGGAAGACCGGCAAATACTGCCGCAGAGCAGGTGCGGGAAATGGCTCGAACCAAGTCGCCTGGCAGTTCAGGAGATCCGGGATGGTTGCGCAGCCCGGGAGCTTCGGCCAATGCGGGGAATTCTGCTGTCGAAATCCGGCGGATCGTTAGAATTCCGCCGGGTTCGGGAGACCCGGTCATGGCCAGTTATCGTGAACATATTACTGTCAGCGGGCTGCTCGGGATCGGCTGCGGTGCAGCCGCATTTCTGTCGGCGGGCTACAGTTTTGTACAGTCCGCGATTGCTGCCGCGCTGACCTGGGTGGCAGGCATGCTGCCGGACCTGGATGCGGAGGGTGGGCGTCCGATCCGCGAACTGATGACGCTGCTGGCCGCGCTGACCCCGCTGCTGCTGATGCAGCAGGTCCAGTCTTTGGGCATGAGCAGTGATCACACACTGTTTTTTGCGATGCTCACGTATGCCACTGTGCGTTATGGCGGAGCGTTTCTGCTGGCTCGGCTGACAGTGCATCGGGGGATGTTTCACAGCATTCCGGCCCTGCTGATTTTTTCCGAGCTCACGTTTCTGACCTGGCACAGTGAAGATCTCCGCGTGCGAACTCTGATGGCCGTCAGTGTGGGGCTGGGATTCCTTTCGCACCTGGTGCTGGATGAAATGTACAGTGTGCAGTGGGACGGTTCGCGGGTGCGATTTGCAAAGTCCGCCGGCAGTGCGCTGAAATTCTGGGGCGATGCGGCCCTGCCCAACGGCGTGGCCATGGGCCTGCTGATTTTTCTGACGTATGCCGTGCTGGTGGAACTGGATTACATCCGTGACCCGTCAAAGGTCCCGGCACCCGAGCTGCTGGAAGTGACCAGTGAATTGCCGGACGCACCGCTGTACCGCTGAAGCGGGAATGAACCACGCCTGAAAACTCGAGGGTACGACTGAGTCGCCGGCCCGAGCTGTCCGTGTTTGCGTCCGCCGCCGTTCAACGCGGCCAGGCCTCAAAGGCTTCCATGACGACACAGACAACAGCACGAAATGTCACCGCGACAGACATTTTGTGACAGACTCGGCTTTTCGCCTGTCATAAGAATTGCTGGCGAATTTTCATAAGCCCTTTCAAAACAGCGTCTTGTGTCATCGCGTTGAATTTTCGGCACACAACTTGCATAGAGTCATCAACATGCCTTGTTGTGGGGTGATTTCCTTAAAACACTTGCAAGTGGGGGGGGGCCGGGCGATGCGTGGATCAGATCTTGAGTTTTTCAACTTTTTTTTCACCGGGCTGCTGGGTTTCTTCGCCCTGGTCATGATCGTGGCGATCGTCATTCCGATTGTCCTTGCGGGGCTGGTGGCGGCGATTCATTTGCGGTTGAGAGCCGACCGTGAGCAGGTGGAAGGGATCCACACAGTGGCTGCATACGGTTCGCGAGCCGGAGCGAAGCTGGGATTTATTGCGGGGCTTGTGTTGTCCGGTGGCGGGATGCTGGTGTCGCTGCTGTCAATGACCGGCAGCGGCTCGATGAGCGGCTTTTTGACGATCTATGCATTGTGCGGGGTCATCCCTGGTGCAGCCTGGGGGATGTTGTCGGGATCGATTGCCGGCAATCGATCGAATGAGCGCACAGCGGGCCTGGTGGGGGCTGTAATGTTTCTGCTGCTGGCAAATCCATTCGGCAGCCTGCTGTTTCTCAGTGAGCTGGTACAGCACCCCGAGAACTTCTTTGAGCAGTTTCCGGCTCTGCTGGGGCATCTGGCAATGCACGTGGTGTATCTGGCAGCGGGAGCTGTGACGGGAGTTCTGGCGGTCAGGCTTGGCCGTGAACGTCTGGCCGAGGGTTTCAGGCCGATGCCGGAACATACGCAGAACCCGTGGGCGACTGATGGCAGGAACTGAGTTATGGGGGCTGGTGTCGGGACCTGTATGTCATTTGAGTGATGGAATCTGAAAGCCTGTTTTCGGGAGATTTGTGATGGGAATCATGCTGGACAACGAATTCTTCGAATTGCTGTTTGCCGTGGTGCTGGTAGCGGCGATCGCCCTCGCAGTGCTGCTGTTTGCCACATCCGGGCTGGGCCTGCTGTTCACCGGCATTCACTGGCGACTCCGCAGGACTCGCGAACGAGTGCAGGGGCTGAATTCAGCGACGGTCCGCGGATCGCGAGCCGGTTCATGGCTGGGTTTGTGTGCAGGACTGGGACTGTGGCTGATCTGGGTACTGCTGTCACGATTCAGCGACGCGACGATGCCCTTTCATAATCTGCTGCTGTACATGAGTGTGATTCCGATGGCGACGTGGGGTATGCTGGCTGGTTCGATTGCCGGAAATCAGACGGACTCCGGCAGGGCCGGCCGGATTGGGGCACTGATGTTTTTGCTGACGGCAAATCCCGTCCGCTGGCTGTGGGCGGTGGCTGATGTGGTGATCCTGCCTGAGCACCTTGAGCAGCAGTCTGCCGTGCTGCTGTTGGGAGCAGTAAAGCTGCTGCTGTCGGACGCAGCGGGCGCAGCAGCAGGTCGAGCAGCGGTGCTGGCCGGTCGTCGCAGCGCCGCCACGACCTCAGCCGCATGACCGCCCCGTCATCCTCCGACAATCAAAAAAAAGCCGCTCCCTCCCGGGGAGCGGCTTTTTTCAGTTGTCAGTTGTCGGGTGTCGGGTGCCGGGTGTCGGGTGTCGGGGGTCGGGGGTCGGGGGCAATGGCATCCCTGCCATAGAGAGGAGATGCGAGAAAGTCGAAAGGAGAGAGGGCGGTTTAGTACACTGACCGCCTCAGCTTTTCTGCGTTGCGTTTCGCGGTCTGCTCGTGAGTACAACAGCCGGCCCCCCCGCGTGGCAACATTCATGGGCGGGACTGCCCCCTTAACCCCTGCCCCTCAACCCTTGCCAGGGGCGAGGGGTGCGATTGCGCTTTCACACAGCACCGAACATGCAATGCTCCCCGGGCCTCATATTCGTGGCCATTCGTGGTCCAAAACAACACCCCACGCAAGGTCCCTGCAGCACAGATCTCGGGCTCGAAAGCCCGAGCTACAAAAATTCGTGCCCATTCGTGGCCATTCGTGGTTCAAAACAACACCCCACGCAAGGTCCCCGCAGCACAGATCTCGGGCTCGAAAGCACGAGCTACAAAAATTCGTGCTCATTCGTGTTCATTCGTGGTTCAAAACAACACCCCACGCAAGGTCCCTGCAGCACAGAACTCGGGCTCGAAGGCCCGAGCGACAAAAATTCGTGCTCATTCGTGGCCATTCGTGGTTCAAAACAACACCCCACGCAAGGTCCCCGCAGCACAGATCTCGCGCTCGAAAGCCCGAGCTACAAAAATTCGTGTCCATTCGTGGCCATTCGTGGTTCAAAACAACCCGCAGCGAAGACCTTTCAGGGCAGATCTCGGGCTGGAAAGCCCGAGCTACAGGAATTCGTGTCCATTCGTGGTTCAAAACAACATCCACGCAAGGTCCCCGCAGCACAGATCTCGGGCTGGAAAGCCCGAGCTACAAAAATTCGTGTCCATTCGTGTCCATTCGTGGTTCAAAACAACCCGCCGCGAAGACCTTTCAGGGCAGATCTCGGGCTGGAAAGCCCGAGCTACAGGAATTCGTGTCCATTCGTGGTTCAAAACAACAGCCACGCAAGGTCCCTGCAGGACAGATCTCGGGCTGGAAAGCCCGAGCTACAAAAATTCGTGCCCATTCGTGTCCATTCGTGGTTCAAAACAACACCCTCGTGAAGTCGCCGCAGCACAGATCTCGGGCTGGAAAGCACGAGCTACATGAATTCGTGTCCATTCGTGGTTCAAAACGCCCCTCCTCGGAAATCTCCAGAAATTCTTCCAAATCCTGCCAGGGATTCCATTCCCCCGGCGAATGACATCCCCATTCCGCGAGCCCGGGTTCGCAGGTTGCAGCCCTCCGGAATCAGAAATTCTCCACACTCCGAGGAATCGAATCATGCTCAGAAAACTCATCACCGGAACCGCCGCCGCTGCACTCGCCGGAACCATGCTGCTGGGCAGTGATGCCTCCAGCTATGTCAAAACCATGGGCAGCAACGTGCGGGATGCCGTGCGACAGGAAATCTCCGTCGAATTCGAACTGGACCGCATTCGTACGGAAGTCGATGACCTGCTGCCGGAAATCAAAAAACATCTGAAAAACGTCGCCAGTCAGTCTGTCGACGTGAAGGATCTGGAACGCAGCATCGCCGCCCGCGAAGCCAGCCTGGCTCAGCAGAAAGAAGCCATCCTGACGCTCCGCAAGGATCTGGAAGCCGGGCATTCCACATACACGTACCGCACGGTGTCGTATTCCCGAGCGGAAGTGGAGGCTGATCTGGCTCATCGTTTCGCGTCCTTCTGCACAGCCGAAGACTGCGTCAGGCGAGATCACCAGATCCTGACGGCTCAGCGGGATACGCTGCGAGCCAATCAGCGGAAACTGGATACGATGCTGTCCCGCAAGCAGGATCTGGCCGTGAAGATTGCTCAGCTGGAAGCCCGGCTGCGGCAGGTGCAGGCGGCCGAAGCCATCAACTCGATGCAGGTGGATGATTCTCAGCTGGCACAGGTCGAACAGCTGATTCGGGACGTCGGACATGCTCTGGACGTGCGGGAATCGATGCTGGAGACCGAAGGTCAGGTGCTGGGACGGATTCCGGTTGAGGAAGCCAGTCAGCCGGCGGAACCCACCGATCTGCTGGGCGATATCGACCGACATTTTCGCGGCGATCAGGCGGGTACTGACAAGTCGGCTGAATCCGCCGGCAGCTCAGGACCGCAGCTGTGATCCGGCGATCAGCGAATTCTCAATCGCTTCGCCGAAAGAGCCTGCTGAATTGAGTTTCCAGGAGTTTCGGTAGAAAATGGTTTCTGAGTCGATCGTGTGCAGCAACCGTCAGTGGCAGGAAACCGCAATCGTGTCAGCAGGCCAATCCGACAACTTCTTCCTGTGGGTGGACGCAATTGGCGTCTGGCAGGTGTTGTGTCGGGACGATTTGCTGATCGGAGCAGCAGCGGCGGCGGACGAAGTGGCCGACATCCCGCTGCTGGCTCCGCTGTCCCGCCGGCATGCTCGATTCCTGCGTCAGGACGACGCGTGGTTCCTGCTGCCGCTGCAGTCCTGTGCGGTGGGCGGGCGAGCGGTGACCGGGCAGACACTGCTGAGGAATGGCAGTGAGATTCAGCTGGGAGAACGGGTGCGGCTGAGATTTCGCATTCCCAGCGTGCTGTCAGCTTCGGCTCGGATCGATTTCCTCAGCGGGCACCAGCCGCGGCTGAGCCTGAGCGGAGTCCTGCTGATGGCCGACACTCTGCTGCTGGGACCGCGGCAGGACAATCATGTGTGCTGTCCCGGCTGGCCGGATTCCGTCGTGCTGTATCGTCGCCAGCAACAGCTGCTGTGCCGTTCCCGCATGCCTTTAACACTCGCTGATGAACCGCTCCCGGATCAGCAGGATTTGTCTCTGGGAGCCATACTGTCCGGGCCTGAGCTGCGGTTCAGACTGGAACCCGGTCGCACGAACTCTGCCGTCTGAAACCGGTCAGGACTGAAGACTCATGAAGTTCACATTCGGACCAGACACAAGACCCCTGGATGGCATCACGATCAAGCGAGCGATTCATCGCGGCGGGTTCGGCGAGGTCTACTATGCGGTCACTGATGCGGGCAAGGAAGTCGCGCTCAAACTTCTGCACAACAATCTGGAAGTGGAGCTGCGGGGAGTTTCGCAGTGCCTGAACCTGAAGCACCCGAACCTGGTGACGATCTTCGACATTCGTCAGGATGCGGAACGGGATCACTGGATTGTGATGGAATATGTGGGCGGGCAAAGTCTGCATGATGCGCTGCAGCAGCATCCGGACGGCATGCCCCTGCAGCAGGTCCTGAACTGGCTGACGGGCATGACAGCGGGGCTCATTTTTCTGCATGACCGGGGCCTGGTGCATCGCGACCTGAAACCTGCCAACATTTTCAGTGATGGCGGAGTTGTCAAGGTGGGTGACGTGGGTCTGAGCAAGTTCATTTCGGAGAGTCGCCGCAGTGCTCAGACGCAGAGCGTGGGCACGGTGTATTACATGGCTCCCGAGGTGGCTCGCGGTCGTTACGGCCGCGAGGTGGACGTGTATTCGCTGGGCATCATGCTGTATGAAATGATGACGGGGCGGGTCCCGTTTGAGGGTGAGAGTGCTGGTGAGATTTTGATGAAGCATCTGACGGCGGAGCCCGATCTGCGACTGCTGCCGACGCCGCTGCGGGCGGTGCTGGCGGCGGCACTGGAGAAGGATCCGGAGCGACGGATTCATGATGTGGAGACACTGCAGCAGCGATTTCGGGAGGCTGTGACAGCGACGGGGTTACCGCTGCAGCAGCCGGCTGTGTTTCATTCGCTGCAGACGGATGAGATGTTTCCGGGCAGTCGACCGGCGGTGCGGCAGCCGGCTGCCGGGGGCTCGGCAGAACACGTGGCGGCGGCGGTTGCAGCAGCCGGAATCGCGGGCGCGGCGACGGCGGCGGCAGACACTGCGCAGGCCACCATGGCCCGGCAGACGGGTTACGCCTGGGGCTCGCTGCGGCAGTTCTGGAACGAGGATTTGCCGGCGCCGGTACGCTGGATGCTGACCGGGGCATTATTGCTGGCCGGGCTGCGTTCGGGACTGCTGACCAGTCCGGCGGCGCAGGGTCTGGCAATTGGCTGGCTGGCGTGGTGGATGTTCGGTCGCAGCGGGAAAACTGAAAAGTCGTCGACATCGCAAAATCGTCAGCCGGCTGCTGCGGCCCGCGGCGGCGGGGGTGGTCTGGACAGTACGGTGATCGTGCCGCAGCAGCTGTCGGGCACGGCCGGGACAACGGCCGCTCCGGACGCACGCGCACAGCAGTCGGCACAGGCTCGCCCGGTTGCTCCGCGACAGTATCGACCGACTGAGTTTACTCCGGAGACGATTCGCACTTTCACATTCTCGCAGCGGCTGGTGAACGCGACGACCTCGATGTCGCTGGCGCTGGTGACGGCCGTGTTTGTGACGGCTGCCGTGTTTTGGGGGACTGAGATTCTGGGGACGCCGGTGGAGGCGATTTATTTTGGTGTGGTGACACTGCTGGCAGCGTGGCCACTGATTCTGGTATCGAAGCTGTGGGAGGGTCGGCCGGGAGAATCCCTGTTGCGGCGACTGTGGCTGGGAGTCTGTGGTTTGGCGGTGGGTGCGTTGTGCGGAGTGACGGCCGAGTTTTTGCTGCTGATCAACAGTCCTGTGCCGTCGCGGATTTTTCACGTGGACAGCGAAGGGCTGCTGGGCAACCGGGAAGCGGCGGGTCTGCGAGTCCTGCAGGAGGGGTATCCGACGATTGTGGGTTTTGCACTGTTTTTCTGTCTGCTGTTTATGTTGCGGCGCTGGTGGCTG
>Ga0209990_10003295_pt1 | contig 11890 bp, 9 predicted proteins | sample NOAtaG_6_FD_187304 | JGI IMG/M metagenome (GOLD analysis project Ga0209990, IMG submission 187304) | Freshwater lake microbial communities from Lake Erie, under a cyanobacterial bloom - NOAA_Erie_Diel5S_2200h metaG (SPAdes) (version 2) | ecosystem: Environmental > Aquatic > Freshwater > Lake ...
ATTATTTGAGCTTGTGATTTTATTTCATCAGTCAAAGGTTCTAATCCTACCTTTTCTCTGATCTCATCTTTAGTCATATTTTGACTAATAACTGCTTCACTAAATTCAAAGCCTATAGGCTCAACAGGTATGATTTTATGATCCTGACCTGTAACCTCTTTGAAAAGCAATTCTAACGCCTGCTGCTTATCATTAACGTAAGTATTCTTAAATATCTCGTAAGCATCCCTGATCTCACTACGGCCTCCTAATTGCCCTTCAGTCTTTATACCAAATAGCATCGGACTTGTAATTTGATGGCCCGAAAATATTTCAGTCTGCACGCTCTTCGCTAGTATGTCAAAATGCTTGTCTAATTCAGTACTGCTTAGATCGTCTAATTGTGGCCGCTTGTTCGGATCTTTACCAAAGTTCAAAACAATATTACCAGCATTTTCACTACCTGTAAACTTGCTTTTAAATCCTTTTTCAATCTCTCTTTTCTCTTCCTCTGTAGGGATACCCTCAAAGAAGCTAATCATTTTAGATGCAAACATCCCGTTCGTAATAGTACTTAAATGATATTTGCTAATCTCAATATCAGTCTGGATGGCATTTAATGCACCCATGTAACCGGGATAAGAATAAGTCTCAACACCCGGTCGATATTCTTTGTAATAAAGTATTTGCGTCTGATTGCGAAGCAATGCAGGATCCTGCTTAGGATTGTACGCCGAAAACACCTTCGGCTCATCATTCTTTTTGTAGCTCTCCCAGTCCTTTACATAAAACTGCGTATTGTCTTTACTCGATCTTACTTTATGATATGGCACATGATAAAAAGCCCCGATCGTGCCCGCTGCGTTGTATTGGATCTCTAAATAGCACCCGCCAAAAACTTCAATATCTAAACACACTTTTTTCAATACCTCATTGCAATTCTCATAAGGATTCGCCTGCACCACATGATCAAACCCTTTGCCGGTTATGTAATTCACTTTCCCCAACACTATGCCATTATGTTTGCTGCTTTTATTAAACATCGTTAAAAGCATATTCGGGAATTTATTATCTTCCCCGAACATTACCCATCCCTTATTTGGCAGCTCCTTCATTACCGGCACTTTCACATCGGCAAACTTTATAAAAGAAACACTATTGCGCATCATAAACCTTGTAATTTGTTGGGTTATTATATTTCGTTGTTGTCGGCTCTTCCCCATCACTTAAAAACATAAGTCCAGTCTCAACCACCGCCCCGGCGTTCGCCTCCACTAAATTCGATGGGCTTACTTGTTCGTAAATCGTGTATTTATACCAACCTTCTTCCTTTGTCGCAAAGTGAGTATTCACCACAATATCAAACTCATTATACCGATCTTTGAAATTACTCTGATCCGCACTATTCACCAAAACAAACTTCACTTTCTCATTCGTGGATCGGCTTTGAAACACACAAAGAAAATTCGCATCTAAGATAGTCTGCTTTTCTTTCAGCGTCAGATAAATCGTTTCCGTATTGCCTTTTGCTAATCGTAACATCTCATTAATAAATACCTATAAACAAAAACGCCCGCCTATTTCAGGCAGGCGCTTATTAGCTTTTCAGATTGTCAATTATCCGGGAGTTTGCAAAGCATTTGCAACGGAGCTATTAACTTCATAAAGTTGATCGGGTTCCTTACCTACAAATACAAGGCTGTAACCTGAGCGATCTCCGAAAGCTGTTCCGCTTCCGCTTGTTGATCCGCTCATATCTAAACCTCTTTCTTTACCGAGCATCCAAAACTTATTATTGTTATCCTTAACAACCACGATCAGAATGTTTTGAGCTAAAAGTTTTAACTCTGTATTGATGTCGGCTGCAAGTTTATTAACAACTATTGTAAGGTTTTGCTCAAAGAACAAAGTACCATTCTCAGTTGATACCGTAGGATTGTGAGTGAAAGATCCGGTTTCTTTTGGCAGTTCATACTTCCAGAAACGCTTTCCGCTTGCCTTAGTTATTCCGGTAATAACACCGGAAGCATTTGCAGCAATAGAAGATACGTTACCTCTCTCGATAAAATAAACTTCGGTTATCCCGCCTGTACTGTCTTTACAGTCAAGGGTATAATTTTGGGTCAATGCACAACTCATTGTGATATATGTTTTAAAAAAGGGCGGCTTTTGACCGCCCTCGTTAGTTAGTCAATTAAGCTATAAACTTGACAATTTCGTTCGGGAATGCGAATTGAATTCCGATACGGAAACTGCTTGAGAATTTGATATTACGATCATCTTGAGAATACCAGATTTCAAAAGAAGAAGATTCTTCGTTCAAAAGATCAACCCCTAAGAAAATGTTTGACATTCTGAAAGCGTAAATGTCATCAGTTCCGCTCAGACCGTGTACAGGTACTACCGTGTAAGTAGTTCCGGGTACTCTGAATTCTGCATTCGATGCGTTATTCTCACCGCCGGGGCTGAAATGATACAAGTTAGCATCAACATAAGCCTGAATTAAAAGATCGTAAGCATCCCAACCACAGAAAATGCGAACATCATTTTTACCTTTGATCTGTGCAGGTAATGCTTTGATAACTGCTAATACCGCCTTTTTAGCTTTCTCAGCAGTATCGATACCAGTAATAGGAGCGCCACTACCATAAAACCCGGTTACGTTAGCATTTACAACAGCTGTACTTGCATCAGCTACAATCTGACCGATACCTTTGAACTTATTTAAAAGTCCGTTAGTGCCACCGTATCCAGTGCCAGTACCTTGCCAAAGTGCAACCTCTAATGCTTCTGCAATCAGTCCAGCTTTACGAGATGTGTATTCTTGAGCAAATACAAATGAATCATAAGTGGTGCCAGCTGGTAACGCCTTTTGCAGGTACTTCGATTCTAAATCCTTGACGCACAACGTCTCCTGCACTTTAATGGGAGCCGTTGTAAGTGTGCGCTGGGTGAATTCGGTCGTTCCGCTTGGAGTATAACCGCATCCAGAATCGTCTTGAAAAAATACGTCTGTATCCATACGGTTAACGGTTTCGCTGGATTTAACGCCAGTCATTACGTTACCTTCGGAAACAATCAATTGTTGAGTACGAGCTTCGAACAGCGAAGCAGTAACGAGTTGTTTCTCGTTTTGTTCTGTGTAGGCTGTTAAGCCGGTTACTAAAAATGCCATTTTGCTTATTTTTTAAATTTTGATACAAATTGTGAATACGATCTTATTCTATCTTCTTTGGTAGAAGCTGAATGCTTTGTGAATTGGTTAGGAACTTCGGCAGGCGCTTGTGATGGCACATTCACCAAAGTATCAACCAGATTAATCAATCCCTGCATAGCTTCGCTTTGCTTAGCAAATGCAGCTTTTAACCCATCGTAATCAGATTTAAGAGCTGAAAAGTTAGATTCGTAAGCTGAAAACTTACCTTCCATTTCGGCAATCTTCTTCTTCATTTCTTCCTCTTCTTTTTTCTTTTCATCTGACGCGCTATCCACCTCAATCTCAACCTTAGGCTCAACTTCCTTAGGTTTGATCTCGGCAATAACACCACCCTCAGCTAAAACGATTTCAGTACCATCTGCCAAAGTATGCTCACCTGCCGGAGCGGGTGTGCCATCTTCGAGGGTAACCATACCGCCAACCTCTAATTTATCAATCATGATTTTTGTCCCATCTTCTAAAGAATAGGAAGGGGCAGCCGCTGTTTCTTCTGCAAAGACCAGCTTTTTAACTTCTTGCAATAATTCAATCGGACTTTTCATATCGGTAAATACCGATCCCGAAAAAATATAGACATTTACCTATGGAAGCAGCGCCTCAAATGCCGCTTGCCGCCTTTCGTTTATTTCGATAAAATTGTAATGCTTTTTGCAGTATTCGTGCAATTTTACGCCCTGCTCATTCCTTAGATCCGGATCATTTACAAGTCTGTCGATATGCTCAACCCACCGCCCCCGATCGTAAACATAATTCACCACATCTTCCGGAAACCCTAAGTACGGATGCACCGCGCTCACCACCACCGGCACCGCCTTACCCGCAGCCTCCAAAATCTTTATGTTAGATTTGTAAGCATTAAAATTATTTTTCACCAAAGGAACAAGCATAATGTCGGCGTATTTGAAAAGATCGTAATACTCAAATACATCGCGACCTCTGAATAAAGTATATGGCAGCCGCTTTTCACCGGTGAAGTAATTAGCCATACGCCCCCAATAATGCCGCTCCGTTTCGTTGCTATCTGCATACCCACCCAAAACCATTTGAACATTACCCTTCAGTTTTTTCATCGGTGCCTCCAAAATTTTCAAGTCTTCGGCATGGGTAATGCCACCCGCCCAAAAGATCTTTACGTTATCCGTTGCCATGCGCTCACCGTTAAATTGAGCAAATCCGTAAGGGATAGCATTCGGCACAATCAATACGTTAGGATTGTGAACAGATATCGCACGTGCTAATCGTTCATGGGTGCAGGTAACCAAATCCGCCTCCCTCATGTGCCGGATCAGTTTTGAAGCATACCCTGATGCGTTGAATGAATCAAACATCAGGTGGTCATGGTTCAATATCCAATAATCATCCACATCAACTACCAATTTGAAACCGTACTTTTTGCGCAGTTCAATCAAATCGTCTTTCTCCCATATCCGGTTGATAAACACAATATCGTATTTGTGTTCTTCCCAGTCTTTTTCCTCCATGTGATCGGTAATCCTGCCGTACTCTTTCGGCATAAATGAAACAGGGAGCATCAGTCTATGATACCCGCACCCGCTGAACTTTTGCGTTAGCGTTAAAACTTTCATGTTTGGTTTATTTTAGTTTATAAAAAGATCTGTATGTTTTCACCCTCATTCACCCCGCTATTATTCAGAGTGATTGTTTTTGTTGCGGGATCGTAACTTACATACCTACGATCAGCACACACCGCATAAGTCAACAAAAGCCCATCAATAAAAACAGATGGATTAGATCCAAAAGCATCATTTTGGTAAGTAGTATCTCCGTCCTCCATTTCAGCTCCGGTAGTTACAATGAAATCAATATACGGCTTCACACCTGTAAGCCCTAACGGTATCGGCTGTAAATTGGTACTCATGTTTATATATACGAAAAACAAACCCCAGCCATTGAAATAGCCGGGGGTTCACTAATCAAACCAAACAACTAAATCTTAAATATCTTTCAAAAGTAATTTTAGTTTTTCAATTATTTCATCCGCACTTTTGCGCATCTTTATCTCTGTCATATCAAACATGCCCTCCACGCTAAACCCTCTGAAAGTTCCGTCTTTTACTTTTGCCCATGTTTCATCATTATTGACCTTGGCACCTAAAAACCATGTCCCATCCGGTAGGTTTTCAAATTGCTTCATTTTAGGGATGCCTTTCGATTCATCTGCAATCCATGATTGGAAAAAAGTAATACCCTCAACCGCCTTAGCGTGCATCTCGTTGGCGTTTTGCTGAAACCCTTTTGCGTAGAATTTCAAGGCAATAGTTTCAATAGTCTTTTTGTCAAAAAAAACAAAATATTCTCCAGTCTCATCCCGCCTGTATATCGGCAAATCCGGCACCATTGCAGGACCCACTACAATACGTTCCTCTTCATTCACCACGCTAAATTTCATCTTTTGCTCCCTGTCAATTTGCGCTAACTTCCTTTGCGCCCATTCTATACCCTCATCACCGCCCCACGCTAACCACATCAACCGCCCGCACCCATCTCCTAACTCCTTTTGGCTGTTTTGTCTGTGCCGTTCAAATGCTGCCATTCGAGCGATGGTATCCCTACTGATGGGCTCACCGTTCGCCAGTTGGTTTGCCCTTGCCTTACCTACCGGAGTTCCACAACTATCCCATCCATTCTCCTCAGCCCATCGCAAAGCAATCTTAGCATTTTCGCTTGCCTGCTTAGGATAGTCATCATAAGAATCCTGAAAAGACTGATCATTCATATTCCTATTCCCCCACATCGAATAACACACCGCAGCCGCCTGATCTTGATCTTTGCCCTCCCCGACCATGTACTCAATGCAGCGCGGGATAAATTCGTCTTTCGTTTCACTTTCTCCTGGCTCCACAAATTCATGTTTCTGAAAAGCGAAAAACGGTTGCCCTATTGCAGGTTCATCCACTAACGCTACTGCGTTTACCTCTTGGATGCTTTCCTCATCTTCTTTTATAGTCAGTTTAAACAATGGTAAATTTTCCATATTATCCTAATCTTGCATTACGCTGCAAGTATGCGTTTCTTTGTTCATTATTTGTAATATCACTATTCAATACATACGCCCTCATCGCTTGGTTCCCCAGATTGTTCACCGCCTGTGTATTAACCGCCGTTGCCGTAACCGTTGGGGATGGTTGAGCTGCAACAGGGGCGGCACCGCCACCTGCGACATCAACACCGCCGCCACCTGCTGAACCTGCGCTTCCACCACGTTTAAATTTAGCTATCGATGCTGCCGCTATTGATGCAATTGATACCGCCGCTGCAATTTTTAAACCTGCTATTTGTTTTGCTGCAACACCCGCCGCAATAATAAAAGCAGGGTTTGGTGCAAATCCAATAAAAGGGGGCACCGCTGCTAAACCCGCTTTTGCAGCCACAATACCGCGTGCCGTATCAGTAACTATCCTTGCAATCTCTAATCCTTTTTGAACGGCAAAAATCAAATTTGCAATACGCTCATTTTCACCTGCCAGACTTTCAAGCAATTGAAGTCCCGCCTGCGCTGCATTAAACCTTTGGTTTTGTAATTCTATTTCAGCTTGCAATAAGGCAGCATTTTGTTCTGCCACCATTTGCCGTGTATTCTCATGTGCCGCCGCTAATCTTTCAGATTCTTTTTGATCTGCCTCAGCTTTCTTTGCAGCCTCTTCATCTGCATACTTTTTACGAATGGCAGCAAGCTCCATTTCACGTTGTTCGGTTATAGCTGTCAAATCAGTTATGCCAGCCGCAGCGAGTGTTTTTTTCCTTTCCTCAAAAGCCCTTATTGCATCTTCCTCTTCTCTTTGTTGTTCTGTTAATTTCGCCCTGCGTGCATCATCTAAAACCTTATCCGCTGCCGCTGCTTTTTCGGCTACTAACTTACGCGCATCTTCAGCATCCTTTGCCGCTTTTTCATTTGCTGCCTTACGATCCGCCGCTGCTTTTTTTGCGGCTTCTTGTTGCTCTTTTGCTCGATCTTCGTTAGCCTTTTTTATCCTATTGCTTTCCTGAATATCTAAAATCTGTTGCTGATTCTTTAATTCTCTGAATTGCTTTAATTCATCTTCACTTAGTTTGCCTTTTACCTTTAAAGATTCTCGAAGCACGTTTAACTCATTTTCGGCTCTTTGCTTTTTTAGATTATAAATTTCTTCCTCTTTGCCGCCCTGCGCTTCGAGTAGTTGTATTTGCGCATCAATTGTTTCATTTACCTTTTTATTTGTTTTTGATAACTTATCTAAATTCCTTTCCGCTTCGCTTGTTATACCTACTAAATCAGTGAACGATGTTACAAGGTTGCCTATAAATTTACTAACGGTTTGAAGTCCGGGTATTAATTTAAAAACCGCGTCTCTAAATTTTTCCCAGTTCGCAATGATTGCCGTTAGCGCAATTGCAAGTACACCAATACCAACACTCATTAATGCTTTTCGCGTTGAAGAAAATGCATCAACAGCCACCACTTTCAATTCATCATAAGCCTTGCCTAAATCTTTAAGCTGACTTAATCCCTGACTTAATGCAATTGCCCCCTGAACCTTTACTAATGTCTTTTGCAAATCTTCGCTTTCCGTACCAACCAAAGCCATTGCACCTTGCACCGCTGAAAAACCCGCCGCTATTTGATTGGCTGCGTTCGCAAAAGCGGAAAACCTTTTACCCGGATCAAACAAATCCGCCTGCTCCTTAGCATCCTGAATCCTATCTTTTAACTCCGCAATCCGCTTCGCAGCCGCAATAGCCTGTGGACTTGTTTTCCCAAACTGCTCCTGCATCGCTATCAAATCGCTAGTTGCCTCCTTTATCGCCTTTCGCATCTGACCGACCGAGCTAAACTCGACCTGCACCTTTGCGCCTACTTCTGTTGCCATATTTTTATTCTTTTATTAATCGTACTGAAAAACCTAAATTTTTTGGAGTTGATTCCTGATCTATTAATGCAGTATTATACTGCAAATACCGACACCACGCAAGCGTAGTATTTTCTTCGGTAACGCTCCACCAATATCCTGCCTCGCCTAAATTATTGGAAAAAGATCCATCTGCTTCACGAAATCCGCCCGGTAATCCATTAAACCCGCTTTCATTTGTTGCCCCTGTATTTGGTGAATCCCATCCTGTTGTTGATTTCATTTTGCCGCCTGCTACCGATGATCCGCCTAAACAATCTACTAAACTATCCCAATCTTCATTAGCCGGTACCCGATACCCGAACGGCGCAAACCCGCGGGGATCGTTGATCGCATACCAATTGTAAAGTTTACCATATGTTGCCTCACTTGCAGGATCATTATTGTAATAACACCACGCAGGCGTAGTTAGGTTTGCCCATGCTGTTGTGCCTGTCACCTGCGGGATCTCGTCTCCGTTCCTGAATCTCGTTCCGGTGTAGTTCTGTTTAGTCCAATCATGCGCACATGGGAAGTAATAATTAATGATCTTTAAAAGTTCAACCTTTACAAGCTCATCGTTTCTGTAATCATAATCTTCTATTTTATTCAACCTAAACAAAACCCCATCGATCATGATCGGTTTGCTGAAATCAAGCTGCGCAATATCCAAAGGCGTTAGCCTCGCATGGCAGCTTAGTAACTTACTATCCTTATCTACTATCTCAGCAATATACCCGCTCCAATAGGTATTAAATAGGTTTGCCGTTGGGTAGGTTGCAGGATCAAAATAAATCTCAGCATTTGCCCCGAAGTTAATATCAACAGTAGGATTCAAAGGATCGTCAAAGTGACCGGCGTATCCGTAAGTGGTTAAGGCGGCGCCTAAGTTAGCATTAGCATCATTATTGCGGATATACCAACTTGTAACTCCTGTCATTTTCTTTGCCATCAATATCCGTATATTGCTATCCATACGCTCTTCCTGATCTACTGAATTACCTGAAGATTTTTTGTAAATGGCAGTTACTACCTTATCCGTTCCCTGATATTGTATTAATACGGACGGAGAGAATCCTATTTCAATCGTCTGCTTTTCTTTTGCAAATTGAAACTTAGTATCTTCTAAAATTGATCCATAAGGCAAGTTGTATTTCTTTTTAAATCCCTCATTATAAAAATCATTGTCATCTTTATATTTATATTCAAAAAACCTACCGTTCAACATACCCATAGGCTTGATATTCCACGCTTTATCCCTCGCTACTTTATATGTCCAATCTATCGGATTATCTAAATTCCAATAATCCGTGTAAGGCTCAATCAATAAATGTTTTTCTCTTAGCTTATCTTCAGTGATATAAAGGTTAAACATCTTCATGATCCATGTGAAGAAATCTTTTTGTAATATATTGCGAGGGATAATATCGTTTATTAAAATATTATTCCCCAATTGAACATCAGTGGAAATAGGATTATTTGCTTTTATTTTTAAATATTGAAAATCTATACGTGCTCCATTTAGATATTGATATTGTATTTCAAATATTAATTTATCATTTGTAGCAACGTCTAAATTTATATTATCAATTATATTAATTTGATTTATTAAATCTCGATTAAAATATGAATATGTTTTTATTATTGTTGTATTTTTTATAATTGAAAATTTAAAAAAAGCTTGTGAACTAAATATACCAAATACACCAATTAGCTTGTAATTTAAATTTAACGATTCATTTGATCCGGTGTATGTATAATCTGGATTGCCATTTCCAGTAAACGATCTTTTTAAATTTTCTGTATTAAATTGTAATGTTTCAGTAATTATTGAACTACTATTTGTTAAACTTAATGAAGTTTTTACATCCAACAAATCAGTAAAAAAACCTTTTAACTGCTTAGAATTATTTGGAATAATTAGTTTTTTAAAAAAATCACTATTTAAAAAAGAACTTTCATAAGTGTATCCACTACCTTCAAAAATCTTATCAAGATACTCTTTTACATATAACGCTGGTCGGAAAGTTCTATAATCATAATTAATTTTATTAGATGAATACGTTCCATAATCAATCAACGGGTAATAATATCCCGAACCAAAAGATCTTGTATATTCTATTGTAATATCATCATTTACTGTATTAGTATTTGCTAAAGATTCTGATATATAAATAATAGCATTACTTGTTGCTGATGGAGGTACATATTGAATTACTGTAAATGTTCCATTATTTTGATTATAAATTGCATTAGTTACAGTTATTAAATCATTTATTTTTAATCCTAAATCTATTCCATTTTGTATAATAATAGTATTAATATTTCCAGTTTTTATAAAATTTACTCTTACATCTTTTATTATTTTATTATCCCAACTATTTACAATGTTACCTCTATTATATATATGGTTATAAACGCTAAAATCCAAATCCTCCAACTTACCCGCGCCAATCGCCGCAATAAAGCCCCCAAGCTCCCCGAATAAATTACCCTCATATTCTATCATATCTTTATCCTTTATGATGTTCGTAATCCTGAAAACACCCTTCAAAACCAATAACCCATTTAACCGTAGTTCCGCACGGCTCGTTTGCGCTGCATTAAATACCGATCCTATGTTTGCAGATCCCGGAGCCTCAAAATTAAAACTCGCAATGTCATAAATGAAACCGAAGATCTGATTGTTTCTCCCTGTGCCGGGTAATACGATTGTTTTCGAGAATGATGTTTCACGGCTGCCATAATTCGCAATGTCATCAATGGCAAACGTAAGCTGCACGCTTAGCTTCTGATCTATATCAACTTTAAAATTCTCTATAAACAATTCGTACATAGCTTATCTGTATTGTGTGGTTTGCGAAATGCTGAAATCAATAGTTACGCTCAATGTGTCCGCCTTGTTGATCTTATCATCTTTAAACTCGTAATCCGTATCGGTAATCTGCACCGGGTAAAACTCCGCCCTCTCTGTAGAATAGTAATAAACCTGCGGACTATTTATCAACTCACTTAACCAATTATATTCACCTGTGCTTAGTATATCAGAGGTGAGCATCATTTTTTCTTTGTACTTACTTGCATACGTTTTCATTGCCTCATTATAAACTGATCCCGACTTTTCAACCATGCTATTACCTGACAACCGCCACCTTTGCTGCTCAAATCTTTTCTTTTCATTCGTCATCATGATCTTGCCATGCACAAACGTAAAGGAATCATAAACACCGTAAGCATTCAAAAACACAAGCGTATGCGTTTCGTATTTGCTGCATTTTTTGTTTAGTACTTTTGTTTGTGTAACTAAATCAGTTCCCAAAGCATCCACTGTAATCTCAATAGTATTGGTAGTTCCTGATGGCATATAGCTAAACACAAAAGCATTATTGTAATTGCCGGATACATTATAAACCTTTTGAGTGATATAAGCACCATTTGAATAAACCTTTCGTTTTTTTGTCGTTACGGTATTATCGATAAACATAGTCATAACAACCGGCTCCCCATCATAAAAATATGATTCATTAGGTCGGTTGGTAAGTAACCTACATTGATCCAATCCGCCCGGTGTTTCAATATCGCTTAACGTCTTATCCCAGCGCGAGCGCCTGTAGTTGTTATACACCCGATAAGTACCGGATGCAAGGTTGCCGCTAACTTCCACAAACCCACTAACCGCACGGCTCACTTGTCCGTACTGAATGCTGTATTCAGTCCAAAACACATCCGCTCCTAATGTTACCTCTGTAGTGAAAGCATTGGGAGTGATTGCAGGGAAGTTAAACGAATCGAGCGAAGAACGAACGAT
>Ga0209990_10003301_pt1 | contig 11881 bp, 12 predicted proteins | sample NOAtaG_6_FD_187304 | JGI IMG/M metagenome (GOLD analysis project Ga0209990, IMG submission 187304) | Freshwater lake microbial communities from Lake Erie, under a cyanobacterial bloom - NOAA_Erie_Diel5S_2200h metaG (SPAdes) (version 2) | ecosystem: Environmental > Aquatic > Freshwater > Lake ...
TTGTTCAGCAGTGGCAACCATAGCGGCAAAGCGCTTGAGCTTTTCCGTAGTGCAAACCCAGTCGCCATTTTCAGAGCGGGCAAAGTTGGCTTTGAGAGCCATTTCAATTAGGGTTTCGTCGGTCATGCTGTGATGCTCTGAAGAGTTGCGTTAGCAAGGCGCGTGGGGTAGTAGGCAATACTTTTTATTACCATGCTGTAATTGCCGCTAATTCCAAACACTTCACATACCGGAATATCTACAGAAGTGTCTGTAACTGGGGTGGCGCCAGTAGCAGTAGCAGCGGAATCATTAAAGTTATAAGCGCATGCAATATTTTTATACACGTTTGCTACAAAAGCTCCTCCGCCAAAATAAATATTGGCAGAGTTTCCAGCGCCAGCGATAAAAAAGTTTGTTGACGCATTATCAGATCGAACTCTGAGGTAAGCGGTGTTTGCGGCATTTCCAAACTGATGCACAACTCTTCCAGCCCCTTGATTCGCATGCAAAGGCGCTACAGAGGTATACAACGTCCCCTGATCCTGCCGATACCAAGTCGCAAAGTTATCCCCCAGCATCGACGCATTGTCCGCTGCTCGGGTGACTTGGGAGGCTACTGTGGGGATGTAGGACGTACTAAACCCGCCTTGCTCTAGTTGAGCGCCCCAAAGTGCATACGAACGACCAAAACCACCATTAGCCACTTCAAGCCAACCGCTTGTCCATTGAGTAGTAGTCCCAGACAAGGTGATGCGCCACCATCCATTGCCTACGTTAGTGACATTGCGAGATATATTTGACCAAGATGCTGCCGCAACGGGTGTAAATGACCCATCAAACGGTTTGAAAGTCATGCCAACCGATCCAACGACTCCATCAGACATGTTAATAGTCAACGTGTCGGTAGAAATGCAGTCAACGTTTCTTATGTAAATGGATGAACTGACGGTGGCGTTTGCTCCGTTTACGGCTGTTGAAGTTTGAAGAATGTATCCAGAAGCTGTTGCCGTTACTTGCGATGCAGACACAGAACCATTTGGGGCAACGATGACTGATGGAGTCAGCGTAATACCAGACTTGCTCCAGCTTGCCGCAGAGAAGTTCTCAGATTGCAACAATACATTGGTTGACTGTTGCTCAATCAGCAGCCCGTTAGCCGCCAGCGTCGTCGGGTTGTAGTCAAACCTCGGCCCGTAGTAGGCCGTGCTGGTGGGCGCTGCTTGCGGGTTGTAGACGTATGGGTCCACGCTGGCGCTGTTGCTGAGCTGGGCTCCCCAGATGTAAATGCCACTGGTGCCGTCGCCGGTGTAGGACTCAGCACCAACCCCTGTTGCAGTATTCAAATAAATCTGATGCGTTCTAATTCCTGCCGTTGACGGAGTTGAGATAACAGAGCAGCGATACCAACCGCTCCCAACAGGTGTAATAGTGCCTGTCCCGCTTACAACTAAACCGGTTGAAAGGTCAAAAGTGGCATTGTCGGCAGGAGAAATAGACCCGTATCGAATAGTAAAGCGGCTACGTTCCGCAGCTTTGGCATACACAGAAAAGTTGTATGGCGCAACGGCTACGGTTATTGACTGCAGAGCTAGATGCTGCGAGGCAGCCGCATCCTCAACCAACTTATCCGCCGTCCGAGTCCCGTTCGGATCGCTGTACTGCACCGCCGCAGCAGCAGAGGTCGTGACTTGGTAATCGCCGGGGACGGAGCCTTGGACTAGTTGAGCGCCCCAGACTTGGCAGATTTGCCCATTAGCCGCTACGGTTGTTGCACCGTCAGCGGTTACTAATATTGGAAAATATGTGTAAAGCGTAGTAACTGGATTTGTTGCAGTTAACGTGCAACGATACCATCCGTTGCCTTGCGCAGTAATGCTGCGTGAAATAATAACGCCACCGCCCGTAACAGCAGTTGTGCCAACAACTCCATTTTGAATATCAAACCAAGCACGGGCTCTGTCCGTAACTCCAGTGTCAGACAACTGTAGTATTACCCACTGATTATTTGTATATTTAACGTAAACGCTTAATGTGTATTGAGCGCCAGATACAGAAGAAATTGAAAATCCAAGGTTGCTTTGAGTTCCGTTGGAAGTTAACGTGTCAGCGGTTGTTGTGCCATTAGGAGCAAGTCCAGTGTTTGCGGTTACTAGCGTGTTATTCGTCCACACCGCATTATCAAACTGCTCACTCCAAGTCAGCAGGTTCGTCTGCACGAACGAGTTGCTCTTCGTCCACGCCGCATTGTCAAACTCCTGCGTGAAGCCAAGGAGATTTTTGGGTGTTGTGCTGTTATAGCTCGGCGGCAGATAGATGCTGCTCGTCGTTGCTACATAGGGCAGAGTGGTGGAGCCGGTGTTAACCTGCGCCGAATGGAAAGAAATTGACCCTGTAGCGTTTCCTGAAACACCAATACCAAACCGAACATCCGACGCTGTTCCCACAGCAGTCCACGTTGCAGTCAAGATACCGGGGGTGACCGGTGTAGACGTCAGAATTGATACGCCGTTAAGCGTGTAAGTAGGCGTAATTCCTGAAACACCTAAGACCTGTGACGCCGAAACACCAGAAGCAGCCGTAATGGTTATTGACTGCGTATAAACAACACCAACAACAGTTGTCAGGCTTAGTGAAAAGAACGGTCTCTGCGCTGTGGCTGTTTGCGTGTAGATAACGTCGCCATTGCTGGCCGTACCGCTTGGAGCAGACGTTCCAGTGCCAAAGGCTGATGTGTACCCCGTTGGCGCTACGCCGCCTGTGTTGGCAAACACTGAGTTAATCAGCAGATTGACCGGCGCGTTGGCTACGTTGAGTTGGGCTCCCCAGGCAAGCACCGCACTTCCGACCGTGCCGCTTCCTGTGTCGTTATCCGTGTAGATGTAGGCAACGACGCTGTTTCCAGCAGTAACGCCAGATGTATTGGTCAGAGCAATCCTGTACCAACCATCAGAGACAAACGCAGATGTAGCCAATCCGCTTGCTGGAGCAGTAAACGTAGCGCCGCTAAATCTCGCTTGCGCCACAACAGACGATGTAGTGACGTTAAAAAGAAGCAGACTGCAACCTGTAAAGGTTCCAGATGGCGGTGCTTTAACGTATAAAGAATACGTGTTGATTGCTCCACCAGCAGTAAAAGTTTGCTGTAAACGCTGAGAAACCGCAGTGCCTGTAAGCAAGTCAGCAGTCGTAGTGCCGTCTGGAGCAACCGCCGTGTTTGAAGTGACTGTGGCGGAAAACTTTTGCCATATAGCAGCCTCAAAGTCCTCCGAGTTCGTCAGCAGGTTGTGCGGCGCGTAAGCAACCCGGCCATTGCTGTCCGTCAGCGTGGCGTTGCTGGTGCGGGAGAAGGTGATGCGGGGGTCGAGGGTGGTTGCCCCGGCAAACGTCAGATCAAGCGACGCGTAGCCAGGCGACCAGGCGTTGATCCCAGCCGAAGACCCAAGGCCAATCGGCAAGCCATTTCGAATAGGAATGCCGAAGAAAGGCATATCAACTCACTGGATGTTGATGGGCTTGGCGTACACGCTGCCGCCGGCGGAGATCTGAATGGCGCTCACACGCCAGGTAGCCCCCGTGCCAGCAGGCACCGCAAACGGAATCGGCGTGTTAGACGGGATCGGAGTGTCCGACGTTGTAGCCGTCACACCCTCACCCACACGTACATACGCGGGCGAGGTAGTCCAGATCACCACGCCTTGAGGGCCAGCAGGCCATCCGGTCGTGCTGGCCGCAGTGCCGGTGAACGCTGCAGTCTGAGCAGCAAAGGAGGAGTCAGCCAGGGGTTTCAACAGTTCCATGATGCGTCCTTACGCGAGGAATTTCAGTTTGACTTGTACCACAAAACGCCTGTACCACCCAGCGATTTTGTGCGCGAGCTTCTTGTGCAGCGGCCAAGACAACTCGTCTGGCACATCGTTGTAGACGTACATGGCGTCAGGCGTAGTAGGAGATGTTCAACTTGGCGCCAGCGCTTTGCTGAATAAAACGGATTCGGGATATGTCGCCGTCGTACTGCAGGGTCACGCCGGCTGCAAGAGGCATGCCGATCGACGCTGTAGGCGCGTTTCCATCATCCCGCCACCGCACGGCAGCAGCTTCACAACTGATCAGCGCAAACGAAGGTCGACAAGAAAGCCCGTTAGCGTCTGTAGTCGGTGCGTTAAGCCCTGTTGATGCCGACAGAGATGTAATCTGCTCGTAGCCAATGCAAGATGTGATGGCTTTTAGGTTGATGGCCACTCAGAATCTCCCGCCAAAGGGCCGCAAGTTGATGTTCAGGTCACCAGCCACGCCATCTAGCGTACCTACATAGATGCCGCCCGGCCCGTATTGTACGCCCGCGCGGACGTCAGACGGAGCCGGGTACAACGAGACGCGCGCTGCCTCACCCGTAACGACAGCGCCAGCGGCCACCAGCACACCGCTGGTAACGTGAGTGATGGTCTGGGCCGCGCTGCCAACAATAATGGCCCCCGGCCCCGCCAGCACACCAGAGGCATCGTGCGCTCGGGTGCGGGCTGCACTGCCCGCTAGGGTGGTGCCCTGGCCTGCGAGCGTGCCCGAGGTGGCGTGCGGGACGTTGTGCCGTGCCGTGCCGGCCAGCGTGGCCGTTTGGCCCGACAGAACACCGCTGGTCGGGTGTGCACGAAAGCGTGTGGCCGCCCCCGAAAGCGTGGTGCCCTGCCCAGACAGGGTGCCGGTGGTGGCGTGCGTGACAGGGCCACCTGCACGCGCTGCACTACCGGCAAGTGTGGTGCCTTGGCCCGTCAGCGTGCCGCTGGTGGCGAACGCCCGGGAGCGTGCCGATGTCCCGGCGACCGTCGAGCCGGGGCCTGTCAGCGCCCCGCTGGTGGCATGGGTGACTGCGCCGCCGACCCTGGCCGCCGAGCCAACAATCGAGCCGATCTGGCCCGTCAGCGCGCCCGTCGTGGCGTGCGTGACAGCCCCGGTGGCGGTGCCGAAGAAGACTGTCTCGGCTACCGCGCCCGCAGCCTGGCCCTGCACCGCAGGCGGCGTGATGCCGTTGCGGCGCCGGTAGTTGCCCCGGTCAATGCCTTGGCCGAGGTTGGGCGCGGCCATGACTTACCCGTTGGCGATGGTCAGCATCAGCTCAGGCAGGCCGCTCGATGTGCCGTCAGCGTTGACACACACCGCCAGCGCCGAGGTGTCGAACATGCGCGGCAGGCCCACCCGCATGTAGTCGTGCAGGTCACCAAAGTTGGCCGCGATCACCCGGCCTGACCACAGCGGGCGGATCACCAGCACGTTGAAGGTGCCAACTGTCGCCACCGTGCCCGCCACGCCCGTGACGCCCTGCACACCCGTGTCACCAGCCGCCAGCGGAAGCTGCCACATCCGGCCCACGGTCGGCGCCGCACCGATACCCACCGCACCCGTAGACCGGCCCGTGGTGCCTGACTGGTTGGTGTAGGTGACGTTCACGGCCTGGTTGCCAGTGGCCGCCGTCACCTGCTCGACCCAGATCTCGGTGTTGGTGAAATCGGTGCCGTCAGGCACGCGGGCGCTGTAGCTCGTTGGCGTCTGGCCCGTGGTGCTGGCGTTGAAGGCATACGCCCCGCCCTTCCACAGCAGGTCGTAAATCATCAGACGGCAGGCCACGGTCGAGGCGAACTCGACGTTTTGCAGGTAGCCAGTGTTTCCTCCGCCAAAGGCATCGATCAGGGGCACGCCCGCCGTGGTGTCATTTGGGACAACACCCGTGGTGGTGCTGGTGCCCGCGAGCGTGCCAGCGCCAGGGGCGCCCGCAATGTCGAACAGGCTGAACCAGCCGTTGGCCACCGTGGTACGTGTGGTGGTCTTCTTGATCGGCACCCGCTGCTTGGCAGCAGCAATGAGCCCGTCGAGTGTGGTGATTGCCATCAGTTTGCCTCCAGCCAGTCAGCGGCTGCGTTGATTCGTGCCGCGTAGTCGCGCAGCGTTGCCGGTGTCTGCCAGTCGGTGTGGACTTGCACGTAACCTTGGCCGTTGCCCGTATCGACCACGGCAGCGAACTGCACAACGCCATCGACCACATCGGCGTCCGTGCGCCGCGTGCCGATGTCGCTCGGGCCGATGGTCAGGCTCACGCGCTCAGGGCGGTGTAGGTCAGCGAGCTGCAGCTCACGGTGTCACCCGCCGCAACCACCAGGCCGTTGGTCATGTTGATGTCGGACGCGCTGGCCGCCACCGCGCAGTGGATCACCACCGTGCCGCCGTTGGTCTGCAGCGTGGCCGTGGCCACCGCGCTGGCGTTGCCGGTGGCGTTGGTGTCGCTGCTGATCGCGTTGGCCGTGGCCGTGCCGCTGACAGCAGCCGGGAAGGCCGTGGCGCTCAGGTTCAGCGTGGCCACCACCGTGCCCGGTGAGCCAACAGTGCCTGACAGGCGAAACGCCAACCGACCGTTGGTGCCAATCAGCGCCGTAACGGCGTCAGTCGCAGCGTTGCGTGCTGCCGTCGAGTGAGTTACCGCCACTTTGAAGCTCCTTCAGCTTGTCTTCATCAATGAAACCGACAAGCTCGTATTGTTCGACCTTGCCAGTATCTTTGCGCTTGATTTCAACGGTGAAGCGCAGTTCACCTACTTGGCCGCCTAGCTCGATCACGCCAGAAACTTGAGCTTGTAGAGCGCGGACAGGTACTGCCCGACGATCTCGTCAATGATATTCTGAATCGGCGTGTCGTCCTTCTTGCAGCACTCGTAGCGCATCTTTTCGACCTCAGCCAACGAATCCTCAAGGAACTCAATGATGTTGCCGGTCTTCTTGGCGCTCATCAAAGTGATCGGGCCAATCAGCCCGTGCCGCCCCTGATAGGCTTCAGCAAACTTGTCGGCCAAGTCAACGATGCCGTCGTAGAACTCGTTGAGCGCCGAGTGCTTGGCAAATGACCGGGTGCTGAGGTGGGTTGAATGAGCCACATCTCGCGCTAAAAACAGCGTACCTACAAAATCAGCGCAGGAACTCATACCGGCACCCCCATCGGTTCGCCCATCGGCATCTCAGTCGCGCGCTGGTTGACCACCATGTCGCCGACCGTCATGACGTCGCGCAGCGTTTGCATGACGACCTCCTGCACCTGCTCAGGCTGCATACCGTTTGCCACCGCTTGCAGTCGCCGTGTCTCGGCCTCGTAAGCCTTGACCTCAGCGTCCGTCTCAGCCTTGAACTTGTCGATCTCCAGCTTCTGGGCTTCCATCGACTGATTGACACGCTGAAGCATACCAGCCATTTGCTGCATCTCCGCAGCCATCGCTTGCATCTGCTGATTGGCCGCCTGCAGCGCCGGGTTTTCGTCCGCGTCGCTCATGATCTGCGGGTCGATGGTCTTGGCAAACCGCTTGGCAAGCTCTTGAGCACCAGGCCAGTCCATGTTCTTGACGAACAGGTCGCCCGCCACCGCCCACAGTTGCGGGTTGGTCTGCAGCAGTTGAGCCATCGCTTCCAGTGCCTCTTGACGCTTGGTCGCGTAGCCCGGACCCGTCACAACCACCACGTCGTACTTGCCGACGCTGGGGTTGTAGATCTTGTCGATCACGATACCCTGCTCGTTGACGATCTTGCGCACCGGCTCAGGCTGCATGGGGTTCATCTTCACCATGCTGGACTCGCCATCCTCGCCAATGATGCGAGCGATCCGCTCGGTGTCGTAGATCTTGGGGATCAGATCCACCAGTTGACGAGTAACATGACGCACAGCCCGAGCCAAATTATCAACATAGTGGTACGTCCCGGTGTCGCCCTCGCGCTGGCGGGCCAGAATGGCCTTGCCTGAGCGCTCGTTGCCTTCCAGCCCCAGCGAGGCGTTGTACTGGCCTGTGGTGCCCTTGATGTCCTCTGCAGCCCCCATCTTGGCCTGAATCAGGCCCGTCTGGGCCATCGGCGGCATGGCACGCTGCGGCAGCGGCAGCACGCTGCCCGAGCCGTCAGTCACGTCAGGGTTGACCTCAAGGTACGGCCAGTTCTGGGTGTTGGCAGTCTTCCACTGCAGCTCATACCCCTCAAACTGACCGCCGTAGCCGATGAATGGGGCCTTCGGAGCCAGCGCCAGCATCTCGGCCTCTTGGCTCGTCCAGTAGTTGTACATCCGCTGGGCGTCCTTGGCGTTGCGCACCAGCCCGGAGACGTACAGCCGACCGTCAACCTCGTATTCGTTGCCGACCACCCGCACCACGGGGATGTACTTGCCGGCCCACTCCTGCTCTTCGAGGATCTCGTAGCCGTTGATCTTGCACCACTTGATCTTCTTGCGGTCGGCTTGGCGTGAGCGCAGCGGCTTGCCGAACATCGCCTTGAGCTGCTTGTCCTCGGGCGTGCCGGCAAACGCCGTCTGGTTGCCCGGATACAGGTTCAGCGTGGCGCGGTCGTAATCGACGTAGAAATACTCGGCGATGCGGATTGTGTTCTCGTTAAGCCACTGGCTCAGCGACTGGTCGCCCACGCCCAGGCTCATCAGCGTGTTGGCCGGCGAGGCGTTCGGGTACAGCCGGTGGTACTCCTCGCGGGTGATGTCCTCGGTGATGAAGCACCACTTGGCGTCCGAGCCACACGGGTCTTGGATCAGCGGATCCATGTAGACCGAGAACGAGTTACGCACCCGCCCGATCTTGATGTCCTGATTGAACGTGTCGTCGTCGCAATACTCGGTCAGCAGGCGGATGTAGCCCTCGCCAAACGACACTTGGTTCTCGCAGGCGGTGTCGTAGGCGACGTCGGCGTCGCTGATGTACTCGATGTGCCGCACCACGCCATCAAAGATCTCCGCGACCTCGACGTCAGCCTTGTCGTCAGCCGGGATCACCTTGCCGCTGGGGCGGTTCTGCCGCTGGTCGTTGGTGACCTGCCGGACGTGCTGCGGCAGCTTGTTGATGGTCAGGCAAGGCCGAGCGTTGATCGTCTGCCCCTGCACCGCGCCACGGGTGGCCAGAACGTCCGCTGGCCACTGCCAGTGGTTGTCCGGGCTGCCGGCAAAGAACCGCAGGTCGTCGATCTCATCTTCCCGGCTCTCGCTGTAGGCAGAAATGGCCTGATTCAGCCGCTGGCGGGCGGTGGTGAGAATGTCTGCTTCAGACTTGTTCTTGGCGCCGCCGCCGTTGGCCACGGCAGCAGCCGATGTGATGCCGGTGTAGTCAGCCATGTTACTTCTTGCCCTTTGGCGCGGGTTTTGAGCCTGATTTGGCCTGCGCAGCACGCTGGGTGCTGTACGCGATGGCTACGGCCTGATTTTGGGGCTTTCCAGCCGCCATTTCGGCCTTTACGTTCTTGCGAAAGGCCGTCGAAGACGCTGATTTGACGAGTGGCATCGTTTTGGCCCCTTTTTGGGCGCTACGCGCCCATCCAACTTGCCGACATTTGGCCTCTGTCGCGCATTGTAATCGTGCGCGGGCGCTCGACATACTCGCGGCTGGCCAACGGATAGGCGAACGTGACCGCCAGCGCGTCTGCGGCGTCAGGAGAGGCCAATCCGCGTGCTTTCATGTCCTTCTTCGACTCCAGATAGATCGTGCCGCTGCTATCGGGCTTGGTCTTGGGGCCTGTCAGGTCCGCTTTGAGCTGCCGGTCGTTGGGCATAGACCCTGACTTGATCCACTCGCGCATCGCGCCCCACATCTCCGCGCGCTTGTTGCCCCACATGATGGTGTTCTTGGCCTTCCAGCCAAAGTTCACCCCGCGCACCTTATACCGCTGCTCGGTCAGCCGGTCAAGTATGCCGTACCCCAGCCCGCCCTCGTCCAGCACCACCAGCGCTGGCTTGAACTCCTCTATCGCCTCAATGACGTGCCCCACCACCGTCATCGTGTCGTCGCCCCGGTAGCGCCGGATGGCCAGCAGGTCGCGCCCCTGCCTGGCCACAATCACCGTCGCATCCGCGCCGCTGCGCGCCGGGTCCACCCCCAGCACGATAGGCGCGTCGGGGTTTTTGTAGCGTGGCCGGCGCATAGCCTCGTCCACCATGCGCGGGCTGATGAACTGGTCGTCGCCGGAAGACGGAAAGTCTCCATACACTTCTATCCGGGCCTGCGGGCTGTCCTCGCCGTACTCCGCAATGATCTGCTCGTACACCGCCTTGTCGGTGTCCTCCACCGTGCGCGAGTCGATGTTGCGCGTGCGCCAGAAGTCCCGCTTGGCGTTGAAGCACTCGTAGAAGTACCCGCTGTTGCGCCGAGGGTTGCTGAACGCCGTCCAGAACCGATGCGGCGTGTTCTCAGTGAAGAAGCCTTGCGCCACGTCCCAGATCGTGTCCGGTATGCCGCTGGCCTCATCGAACACCAGCAGCACGCCGTCGCTGTTGTGCAGACCGGCGTAGCTGTCCGGGTTCTCCTCCGACCACAGCCGCCCCTCCGCGCCCCAGTACCGCGTGCCCTTGCGCAGGTCGCGCTCCACCAGGTCCGTCAGCCACTTGGCCGGCGTCACCCTCGTCGCGCTGATCTCGTACCAGTGGCTGTTGATCAGCATCGCCAGCCACTTTGTGATCTCGGCCCATGTCACCGAGCGCAACTGCGCTTCGCTGTTGGCGCTCACGATCACGCTCGCCCCGATGCGCGTTGTGATCATCCACAGCACCAGCCAACTGACCAGCGCCGACTTGCCGATCCCGCGCCCTGACGCCACGGCCATCCGAAACACGCTGAAGTCCACCTTGCCGTTATTCGACTTGATGTGCTCCTTCAGGTCGCGCAGCACCTGCCGCTGCCACTGGCGTGGGCCCTTGTAGTTGGCCAACGGCGTGTTTGCCTCGCCCCACGGGAACGCCAGCATCACAAACGCCTCGGGATCGTCCTTGACCGCCGGGCTCCACAGCCGGGCCATCAGGGTCTGTTCGTCTTCAGCGCTGTACTTCGGCTGCTGCATGCGTTGGCGCGGCTATCGACGCCGCCTTCGGTTGGTGTTCGATGACGTCCACGACGTCGCTTGGGATCTGCATGACGCGCTGCTCAGCCTTCTCCAGCGCCATGCTGATGCTGATCTGCTGCGCCACGTCCACCTGCACATGCTGCTTGGCGACCCAGTCGTGCCGGTGCTTCAGGATCATCTCTGCGGCCTTGGTGTCGCCATTACGCGCCGCCGTGTGGATGACAAGACTCATCTCCCCTTCAGCGTCGGCGTAGCCCTTCTGCACCGCCAGCTCGGCTATCGGGTCCATCTGACACAGACGCCGGTACTCAATCGGCAGCAAGCCTGCGTTCAACGCCAGGTTGTCGCCACGCAGACCCAACTTGGCCGCGTTGTACAGCTTCTGCAGCACAGCCTCGGTCGCCTTGACCTCACGCGCCGTGATTGGGAGTGACTGAAAGCTCATGCCCGTAATGTTACAGGTTGTTGGACGGCTTGCAAGTGTAAGGTGGTGCTTTACGGTGTTGTGCTGTAAAAAATTTTGTTTGTGGCCCCTTCGTTTTTGACCGCTCAGGCTGCCGGCCCTCCCCTCCCCCCTCCTGGCCGCGCAGCTCGCTGCCCTGGCCGCGCAGCTCGCTGCCCCCAGCCCGTGGGCAGTGGTGGGCAGTGCCCACAGCATGCAGTCACCACCAGCATCATGGGCAGTCATGGGCGGTGCCCATGCTGGTCGGTAGCGTGGCTGTGTCCTGGTGGCGTGGTGGCGCGGGGGTTTGGGGCGCGGGTGCTCGGGGTAGTCATGGGCGGTGCCCACGACATGCTTGCGCCCATACACACACATACACCTATACTGTAATTATATACAGTATACTCTGACGCCGCTATTCAAATTCTGTATCCTGCCCATCTATACCCCTACATAGGTAATAGGCCCCCAAAAAAGCCACCCACGTTTTCACCCCCACGGGCATAGCCCCCACCCCGTAATCCCCCTACGTTTTGGTCGGATATGTGTTGACTGTGTAAAAGAATCCGTTACAGTACATCCACCGCGCAGTTCGCGCGAGCAACCT
>Ga0209990_10003302_pt1 | contig 11878 bp, 13 predicted proteins | sample NOAtaG_6_FD_187304 | JGI IMG/M metagenome (GOLD analysis project Ga0209990, IMG submission 187304) | Freshwater lake microbial communities from Lake Erie, under a cyanobacterial bloom - NOAA_Erie_Diel5S_2200h metaG (SPAdes) (version 2) | ecosystem: Environmental > Aquatic > Freshwater > Lake ...
TATTCCTGCTCATTGCCTGTTCTGCGATGTGAATGAAAGTTTCTGTCTTGCCCCCACCTGTTGGAAGGACAAACAAGACTCTTTTCTTTCCTTGCTTGAAATGGCCTCGAATAGAATCTACTGCATCGGACTGGTATGGTCTAAGAGTTACGCTCATTTTCAGCTTTTTTAAGTTCCGTTTCAATTCTTTCCAAATAATCGAATGTTATAGGCTCATTTCGTTTCCAATAGTCTAATGTCTGTCTATGTATTCCTGTGCGTTTACATAGTTCTGTAATAGTAATACCAATCTTGTCGGCTCGTTCTTTGATTCTTTGGTAAGTCTTCATTTTTTTTAAGTTTTTTGAAAAAATATTATATAATAGTGCAAAAGTAATAAAATTTTATTATCTTTGTGTAACAATTCGTTAAAATTTTAAAAATAACTACCAATGACAAATCAAGAGTATCACTCAAAAACAGATTTTCTAAGCAAGACTTTGCTTGATCAGATTCGCAAATCTCCTGCTCACTTCCAGGCCTATCTTAATGCCGAGAAAAAAGAAGCTACTTCAGCTATGAACTTCGGAAGCTTAGTTCATTCTGTACTATTCGAACAGGATAACTTCGCAATTATGCCGACCTGTGACAGAAGAACAAAGGAAGGTAAACTACTTTATGAGACATTCTTAGAAAATGCTCAAGGTGTTGAACTTATCGTTACCGAAGAACAGCACGAGCAAGCTTTAAAAATCGCAGCAGCAGTTCTACAGCATCCAAAAGCAGCAGCACTCCTTCAAGATGGTAAAGCAGAGCTTCCGGTATTCGGACAAATCGAAGGCATTAACTTTAAATGCAAACCTGATTTTCGCAATACCAAGTTCAATGTTTTACTTGACCTTAAAACAACTACAGACAGTTCTCCTTCAGAGTTCGCAAAATCTGTATGGAATTATCGCTATCACGTTCAAGCAGCATTATATATGGACTTGACTAAAGCAGATAGGTTCTTCTTTATTGCAGTAGAAAAAGAATCTCCGTTCAATGTTGAAGTTTATGAACTCGATCAGGATGCAATACAGAAAGGTAGAGAAGATTACCTGGCAGATATTGCATCTTACAAAAAATGCCTTGAAACTAACAACTGGCACGGATACACAGAAGATAAATCAATCAATATTCTTTCACTCCCTAAATGGGTTAAATAACTACCACAATGTCAAACATCACAAAACTACCAACGGAAGAAGAAAAAAAACTTCCAACTCTTCAGGAACTAATCACAGATTCTGAAGACAGCCTAAAGCAAAATGCATTAACTGTACTGCTAAATCAAGACCCTCCGAAGGCTTGGTTACAAGAACATCCAATGATAAAAGGCTATCGTTACATCTCAATTGAAAAAATTGAGTACCTTTTAACACGAATTTTCACTAAATGGTGGGTAGAAGTAAAAAACGTTCAAGTTGTCGCAAACAGCGTTGTAGTCACGGTTAGACTCTTTGTAACAAATCCGATAAATGATGAAATAATGTTTCAAGATGGTATCGGAGCAGCACCAATACAAACAGACAAAGGAGCAGGTGCAACTGATTGGAATGCAGTAAAGACCGATGGTGTACAGAAAGCAGCACCCGCAGCCGAGACCTATGCAATAAAAGACGCAGCGGAGAAATTTGGCAAGATTTTCGGCAGAGATGTGAGCAGAAAAACAACGATGGACTATAATCCGTTACTGAAAAAAAGCGATTTTAACGACCAAGTTTAGTGTGTAATAGTTTGTTTCTGAGAGCCTTATTTTTGAGGCTCTCTTTTTTTTGCCTTGTAACAGCCTTTTTTTGTGTTACGCTTTTCGTTTCTATTAACTTATTGATTCTCAATACTTGTAACAATGTAACGGTTGTAACGGAAAACAATATATATATATAGAGATTCTATTATGTATATATATGTGTATGTATATTCGTGTTACATATGTTACATAGTTATAATTATATTATTATTAAGTATTTAGGTGTAACAAAATTGTGTTACTGCTATGTTACGTTTGTTACAGTTAATTTTAGTAAAAAAAAGACATATTTTTGCACTTGTTACGTCATAGGGTTTTCATATAGGGGGAAGGTTATTTGGTAGTTCCCTTCCTCCTTTTCAAAAATCTTCGATTTAAGACACTTTTTTTTGTTTTTGATAGTAGAGTACCGCTTAGGAAAGAAAATTGAATGTAGGTACTAAAGAATGATAAATAGATGCATATTTACTATTAAAAAAATATGAAATAATATAATGGCATTCACTCAAGGTCATAAATTAGCAACAGGAAGACCTAAGGGCAGCCAAAATAAAACAACGGCCGAAACCAAAGCCTTCCTTGCTCGAATTTCGAATAAACTCGGTGAACGTATCGAGGAAGACCTTGATATGATGGAACCTAAAGACAGGGTAAAAATTTGGCTTGAACTACAGGAATATTTAATACCAAAACTATCCAGGACAGAGATTACTGGTGAGGATGGCGGAATGATAGAGATACAACAAACCCTAAAATTAGAAAACCTTGGCATTGATCAACTCAGAGAGCTTGAAAGAATTGCTGAACTTGCAGCGGATTCGACAGCTGATAGCAGCCAAGGATTTTAAGCGGTTCGTTTCTCATACCAAGCCTGACTACCAATTCAACTGGCATCATTTACTTTTGATTGACTACCTTCAAAAATTTGCGGAAGGCAAGATTAGAAAGCTAATGGTCTTTATGCCTCCGCAACACGGAAAATCTGAGTTAACATCCAGGAGATTACCTGCCTATCTGCTTGGCATCAATCCAAAACTAAAGATTGTCGGTTGCTCCTATTCTGCCGACCTAAGCAGAAGTTTCAATCGAGATGTGCAGCGCATTATGGATGATGATGTTTACATCGATGTGTTTCCGAATACCAGGTTAAACTCTTCTAACATCAGAACATCTGCCAAAGGTAGTTACCTTCGAAATGCTGACATATTTGAGATTGTCGAGAATGTAGGTTTTTATAAATCTGTTGGCGTTGGTGGTAGCTTGACCGGTACACCAGTTGACATTGGAATCATTGACGACCCTGTAAAGGATGTTGTTGAAGCTAACTCATTAACCTACAGAGCAAGAGTTTGGGATTGGTACAATGGCGTTTTTTCTACTCGTTTGCACAATAACTCTCAGGTGCTTATCACTCAGACAAGGTGGCACGAGGATGACCTTAGCGGTAGAATCTTAAAGCAGAAGGATGCACACGAATGGACAGTATTAACGCTTCCGGGTATCTTGATGTCAGCAGATAAACATCACAATGACCCAAGGCAAATAGGCGAAGCACTATGGGAAAATCGACATAGCTTATCGAAGCTTCAGAAGTTCCAGGATAACTCACCAAGATTATTCCAGGCGATGTATCAGCAAGACCCAAGACCATTCGAAGGTGGATTGGTTTATCCAAGGTGGAATGCAATCGAAGAGGCAGAGTACAAGCAAATAGGTATTGAGCCAATTTACGGATTGGACTTTGGTTATAGCACAAGTCCTGCTGCTTTTGTTGAGATTAAACTCGATACAACAAACCGAAAGATTTACCTAAAGCAGTTAATCTACAAGCGTGGAATGGGTATCGATGAACTTGGCGAAGAGATAAACAGAACAATTCAAACGAACAGAGGTAAGATTATTGCCGATTCTGCCGACCCGATATTGATAGACCACCTAAGAGGCAAGCACAGGTTGAACGTTCACAAGGCAGAGAAAGGAAAGGATTCAATAAGCTATGGCATCTCAGCTATTAACGAGTTCGAACTGGTGGTTACAAGTGCAAGCAAGGATATTGCCATTGAACTGTCTAACTACCGATATAAAGAAGATGCCGATGGGAATCCACTCGATGAACCAATTAAGGAGTTCGACCACTCACTCGATGCTATGCGTTATGCTGTTACCTCTATAATCTCGAAGAAAAATAATAAATTTGTACTAATATGATAAATGCGAAAGATTTCAAAACACATCTCGACCTGATGATAAGCGAGGTGGAAGAAAAGACAGACCGATGGAGTCTACAGAGTAGGCAGTTGCTTAATAACCTGGTTGCTGCTCGAAGAATATGTGAGCGCATCATTACCGACCAATCTATCCTGGACAAACAAGGAAAGGAATATTTTGAGTCAAAGATGCCTGTAGAGAAAAAGCCTGTTAAAATTCAAAAGCCAAAGAAATGATTGACATAAAAATAGAGGGCGCAAAGTTTTCGCTTCCAAAACTTACTGAGATTAAGCTATCGAAGTTCATTGATTACCTTGATTTGCTTGACGAGAAAGAACCTACAGAGGAAGATTCACAGACGAAATGGCTTAATTTCTATGCCGATCACATTGCGTTTTGGACAGGTGCCGACATCAAGTTAATTCGCAGATGCAAAGCTGAGGATATTGCAGGAGTTTACTCTTTGCATAGTAATTTTTTGGTACCAACTGAAAATAAGACATATAATTGCTTTAAATGTTTGGATGAAATATATTATCTTCCGCAAAAATTTATGGAAAAAAGTACCATAGAGGATTTTGCAGAGGCGGATGAGTACGAAAAGCAAATGTCTGAGGTTGTTCGAGGTAACTACAGAGTTCTTCCAAAAGTAGCAGCAGTTATCTGCCGAAAGGAAGGTGAGAAGTTTGACGATTACGATGTAGAGCAGCGTGCAGAAATGTTTGAAACTGAGTTGAGTGCCGATGATTTTTTTCAGATAGGTTTTTTTTTGCAGAGACAAAGCGAGAAATTGCAGAAAGATTTCCAAATTTATATGACGAGCCAGACGCTCGCTATGTTAAAGCAGGAATTAAAGACTTAATAGAGCCGTACGGATGGTTTAATACTTTTATAACGCTTGCCGGTGGAGATGTTTTGAGGATTAAGGAAGCAGCAAAGTTACCATTGTACACAGCCTATTCGTTTTTGAGTTTACAAGCTGCAAAGAATGAGTTCGAACAAAATTTAATGAAGGAAAAATGACAATAACACAACTATCGAATCTGTTTAACCTTATCGTTCAAAACGATTCGGATTATAAGTTCTATCACTATGGATGGCCACAGGATATGAACATCAACATATCGAACAACTTCGACCCGACATCGGATACTGGAAGGCTTTATCCGTATGTGTTGTTATTGCCACCGACATTACAGAGTAGAGCGATGGAAAGTAGTGCATCTGCAATCTTCGATACTTACACAGTTGAGTTTTTGATTACAGATACTTATGCTTATGACCAAGGACTTCTGACATACAAGACTGATACTACTATCGAAGTTGAGCAGAGTCTTCAGGTGCTTGCAAAAAAAATGATTCAGTATTTGTTGGATTATTCTGCGGTATCATCTCCACCTTTCAATGTTGGAGATTACAGAATTGAGTTTGACCCATACCGATTCACAAATGATACAAGGAGTATCAGAGTTCAGTTAGATTTAGTCTTCCCTGCAATCTGTGCCGATGACACATTAGACATATCATTTTTACCTGTTGACCTTGAAGATATAGCGACTACCGATGAAGAGAATCAACAAACCTAAACAAAGAACCTGCCCTGAAGTATATGGAAAGCAACGACCTACTGGAGAGATTAGCAGAAGTCCTGAAAAAAGAGATGCAAAATCAATTGAGAATTGCAAATCACATAATGACAGGAGAATTGAGCGAAAGCATAGAGAGCAGAATCGAAAGCACAATAGATGTAAAAAAGATTGAAATATGGATGTACAAATATGGATTTGCATTAGACCAGGGAGTAAAACCTGAGAAGATTCCATTTACAGAACCAAGTGGCAGAGGCGGTAAAAGTAAATATATAGAAGGTCTTCAACGATTTGCGCAGTTGAAATTAAAAAAAACAGATGAAAAAGAAAGTTTAAGCATAGCGTTTGCAATTGCGAGAAAGCATAAAATGCTCGGAATGCCAACAAAAGGCCCGACAAAGTTTATAGATAAAACATTGGAAGCCACAGAAGATGAGATTCAGAAAATTGCAGATGATTGGAGTGAAGATATATTCTTGGCAAAAATAGATAATATAATTAAAAATATAAAAGCATAATGACTGAGAAAAAATTTAAATTGATTTTGTTAAGCAACGCAGATAGCGAGACTTTGACAAACGATTACCAGGATGCAATTGACGCACAAGGTGGAACGCAGGTAGCTTTTTCGCTTGCTGTTTCTGCTTATGTATCGTTCATAATTCCTGCAAGCTTAGTAGCTGATTACAATGCAGCGAATCAAGCCAAGAAAGAAGTAATGGCAGATTTATGTCAAGAGACTTTTGCAAGTGGAGAAGTATTTGATACTTATTACGTAAACAGATATAACGAACTCTATCCATAATGGCAGTTATTACAAGTCCAGCGTACAATCCTGCATCTGCATACAGACCAATAGTATGGCAGGTTATGTACACAACTTTTCCACCTGATGTTATCACGAATTGCAAGTTCACAATAACTACAAATGGCGGAACAGAACTTATTGCAGTTGGTAGGGTTGCTCCGTACTTAGAGACAGTCAGCTTAACTCCACCTGCTGTTGAGTATTACTTTTATGTCGATGTTCAGCAGTACATTCAAAGGTATTTGACAAAGCGTAGCAGACGATCTACTTTTGGAGATTTAAATACAGATACCCGGGTAAATAATACTGATAGCTTCTTAGAGTTTGAGGTATCATTTGAATATGAGTATCGAAATAGTCTGAATGGTAAGATTGAAACCTATCCGATAAGCGATAGTTCAGGGTTCCAATATGCTTGCATCACTACAAGGCAAAACGGAGAGGATATGTCGCTTGATGACTTCTTAGGTGTGCCATTGGTTACATTGCCAAAGCGATTCTTAACAAATAGTCCTGAAGCGAGAACAATTAAGGAAGATGAGAATATCTTCTTATCGTTTTTGGCTCAATGGAATCAGATAAGGATTGAGACTTTTGATAGCTCAGGCACTCTGATAAATACAGCATATCTTGCAACACTTGGCGGTCTTCCTGATGAGATGCATACAGTTGGAGTTGGAAAGCCACAGTTACAAGCTATTCCTGCTGCAACATTTTTTAATAGTGTTGCTCCTGACTTTACTAACTGCGCTTACTATACCATTACAGCAGGTTTAGGTATCAATCTATTCTCTGCGATGTTATTCTTTATAAACTCCGAAATTCATACATATACTTTTGGAGATGCCTGTGCAAAACAATTAAGGTTATATTGGTTGAATGCTTTGGGTGGAGTTGACAATTATGATTTCACATATACCGAACTTGGTATTGCTGTTACAAGTGACTTGTTTCAAAAGCCAATCAACTGGCCTCACACACAGGATGACTATGGCAGAGCGAGAACCAATATTCAAGCAAACAAAGCATACCAATGCAGTAAGCTAATGACTAATTCTGAGATGTCCTGGATTAAGGAATTATTTTACAGCGTTGAGGTTTATATGGTTAACCCGAATGATAGCGGAGAATATTGGAGGGTTTGGATAAAAGATACTGAAGTTATAGAAAAACGAAAGGTAGGTTTATTCCAGGTTGACTTTACTGTAAATCTTTCACAGGACATTATAACGCATAGGATATGACATTGAACTACGCAGGATACAGCACACTTGTAAGTACAACTTGGACAGCTACGAACGGAGAGTTTTATGGCAATGCCATTACTCCGCAGTTTGCCGAGAAAATAATATTTGGTGCTGAAACTATTGGAGTAGGTTTCAAGACCATCGCTTGTGAGTACCAGGTTAAGGATTCGATTCTTATAGGATATCTCTATGTGCCGGAAGACTTGATTACAAAATTTGTGTTTAGTGGTGCTGAGAAGATTAACAGCTCGTTCGATTTGACTGGTGGTGTTCTTACAATTTTTTCCAAAGATGTAAACGTTAGTATGTCCTATGTATAGAAGGTTGACAATTGATGGTACTGTAGTGGATTTGCCACAAAGCGGATTGACATACTCATTGGTTTATGAGGTGGATGATGAGGGTTTTGTTTCGGGTGCCTATTCGAAGCGAAGCATTGACCTACCAAGCACAGGAGTTAATGATGCTTTATTTGAGGATTGGTATGCAGCAGGAACTAATAACGAACTGACAGCTCCGACACTAAAGCCTTTTGTTTTTGAGGATGGTGGTGTTCAGATTCTTTCCGGGCAGGCAGAGTTACAGTCTGCTATTTTAATGTCGGACAGATACCGATACAAAGCGAGAAACTACAAGGTTGACTTATATGGTACCAATGCGGATTGGACCATTAGAATGAAGGATTTGAAAATTCGTGATTTGGATTTTACTCCTGCTATATTGGATACTTCAACTGTTATGTCGGGTTGGAATGCAACGTATGATTCGGGTGATGAGTTTGGATTCACGCTTATAAAATGGAAGGAATGGAATACAGCAGGTCAGGTTGGAATTGATGAGTTCACTCCGTTTTTATTTATTCGTTCGATTATTGATAAGGCATTTGATACGATTGGTTATACATTGGTATCTTCGTTTTTTGATAGCGATATTTTCAAACGTTTGATATTTCCGCTTCCGATGCCTGAGAGATACCCTGAAGAGTTTAGTCAGGACTATATCAATGTTGAACTTGAAGAACCTGGAACAAGTACAAGTGCTGTTGGTTTATCATATGTATTCCCGAATTATCAGCAGCCAAATTTATCAACTCCTTACAATCCAACTACAGGATATTATACTTGTCCTTTCACAGGATATTATCAAGTTACATTATCGGCAGACATAACAAGCACATCAGGAACCTGGAGTTTAGTAATAGGTGGAACAATAAATAATCAACCTGTTTTTATAGCTAATCAAGGTTTAGGATTTGGTTCTTTTTTATTTCCTACATCAGGTAGTCAATCAGGAAGTCTTATCTATCCAGTTATTTATCTTGCAGCTGGAGACCAAATAAGCTTGACTAATCTTTTCGGTGGAACTGATCCTGCGAATATTTACAAGTTCAATATGAACATCATCGGTGAGGCTGAATATGCTTTCGGTTCGATATTGCAGTTTAAATACTTGACAAAGAACTGGAAGGTGCTTGATTTGATTAAGGGATTGCAGCATATGTTTAATCTTAGATTCGAAGCGAATCCACAAGCAGGAACTTTAAAAATTGAACCTGCAGACCCATATCTTTACCGACAAGATACTGCTCCGAGTACAGTACCACAGACACTTGAAACAGGATTCTATCAGGTGCCAAAATTTGACAGCACTCAGACATTGGATTTGGAAGTAGATGCCGAGCTTATAAACGTGAATGACATAGACGAGAATACAATATTTAGCTACATCACAGATTCTCCGAGCGAAGAAGCAGCGGAAACAGATGAGCCACTTGGTATTTTCTCTGCTCAGTATTCCTTACCACAAGATAGGTTTAATGAAAAGACCACAACGAAAGAGAATCCGTTCTTTGCGAAGACAGTACATACCAACGATAGAAGCATTCAAGGTGTAACTGCCATAACATCTTTGCAGATACCTTTGATTTATCCGCAAGATTACCAGTTAGACCCGACAGCGACAGAAATAGACTCAGACATAGAGCCAAGAGTTCTATATTTTGTTGGTTATAGAGGTCTACAAAAAGACAGCACAGTAAATTATAATTTTACAAGTGGTGTTGATTTGGCACCTCCGCTCAGTTTTATGGTAAACTATAACAATGCTGCGGATTTTTCCATAGGTTTTGGCAGAGAATTTATTGAAGGTCAGCAAGTGCCTGGATTATTCGAGTCTTTTTGGTTGCAAGAATACGCAAGAAAAAGAATCGGTAAGCGATTGGAAGCTTATATGTTTTGGGATTTGCTTACTATCAATAGTCTGTCCTTCCAAAACAAGCTTTTAATTGATGGTCTTGAGTGGGTTCTGCAAAAAATAGATGGTTACTCTGCACAGAGTGATAGTAGCACAAAAACAATTTTGTTAATGGAGCAAGGCCCGACAGATGTCGACCTTTCAAACACAACATATAGTAATATTTTAGGAATCATAAATCCAATAGAATAAACAAATGGAGAAACAAATTGCGTTAAAAATAGAAATATTAGGTTTAAATGCTTCATCTAAGAAGATTGAAAAACTTGAAGAGGCATTAAAGTCAGCTAATGAGCAAGCAAAGCAATTGGCAGCTAATATTGAGCAAATTAAAAGTAATTTGAGCGATATAGGCAAAGGAACAGCTGCATACAATAATTTAGGTAAGACCTTGAATATTGTAAATAAAGAATATACTGAAGTAAAAAAATCAATAAAAGAAACAGGTGAAGCTTTAAAAGCAGCAAAAAAAGAACAAGAGGATTTTGTAAAGAAAGCAGAAGAAACGAAAAATGCAGAAGGTTCTTATTTCTCTTTGAAAAAGAATATTACTGACCTTAAAAATGAATATAAAGCATTATCTGCTGAAGAAAGACAAAGCAGTCAAGGTGTAGAGTTAAAAAATAAAATACAAGGCTTAGATCAAGAATTAAAGCAAATTGATAAAAGCTTTAAAAAAATACCACAAGCTGTTGAATATGCAGAAGGTTCTTACTATGCCTTAAATCAAGAACTTGTAGATTTAAGAAAACAATACAAGAATTTATCTGCTGCCGAAAGAGAATCTGCTAAAGGCAATGAACTTAAACAAAAAATTCAGGAGCTTGATAAAGAGCTAAAGAAAATAGATGGAAGTACCGGGCAGTTTCAAAGAAATGTCGGTAACTATCCTAAGACTTTTGCGAGAGTAACAAGATCCTTAAATGCAACAATTCCAGGCTTCGAGGCATTCTCTGAGCAGTTAAAAAATAGTGAGGGTAAATTATCAGGTTTTGGTAAAGCTTTAATTGGTGGCTTTGTAGCTTTTCAAGGTGCGAAATTAATCGGGCAGGCTATTCAAAAGCTTGACCAATTTATATCGAAAATTAACGAAACGCAAAACACAGTTGCTGAATTTTCTGGTGCCTATGGTGAAGACCTGAATAAGCTTACAGCATCGACAACTGCACTTGCTGAAACTTTCAACACGGATGCAAGGACAATATCGGCTGCTGCTGAATCGCTCAGTAAGAGTTTAGGTATAAGCTTTGAGGAAGCTTTAGATAAATTGGAGGGAACTCTTATCGAGGGTAGAGGTAATGCTGATGAATACCTTAAAGCCATTACGGAATATCCTGAAGCATTCAAAAGTGCGAGTGGTGAGATTACGGATTTTTCAAAAAAGAATAAAGCAGCTATTGACACAAATCGTGAGCTTGCTGCATCTCAGATTGAAATTGCTGCAAGAATTGAAAAGCAGACTGGTGGAGTTAAGAATTTTGGCAAGCAGCTCGAAACTGGATTTTTTCAAGTTATAGCAGAAATAATAGATATATTTAAACCTTTTACCGATGCGATTAGTAAAGTTACAACTTCATTTCAGACTGCTTTTGCTAATCTTAAACTTGCTAATGTTCAATTTAATACACTTAAGGTAGTTGTAGGATTTTTACTTTCTCCTTTGACATTAGCCAGTACCGCATTGACAGTTGTAGCTAATGCACTTTCTTCATTTTATGATTATGTTAATAACGTAATTAAGCAAAGTCCATTTTTGCAGGCTGTATTTACAAACATAGGAACTGCAATTGAGAATGTTATAAATGGAGTACAGAATTTGCCTGCGGTTTTTTCGGGGGTTGTATCGGCACTACAACAAGTAGGAAAGAACTTTGTAAATACGTTTCAATCTTTGTACTTAGAGGCTCAGATATTTGCCGAGCAGGTTAAAGGGGTTTTTGGTGCTAATGTTCAAGGTGCTATTGATGACTTGAGAAAACAGCAGGCTGAACTTGGCAAAGCA
>Ga0209990_10003304_pt1 | contig 11874 bp, 13 predicted proteins | sample NOAtaG_6_FD_187304 | JGI IMG/M metagenome (GOLD analysis project Ga0209990, IMG submission 187304) | Freshwater lake microbial communities from Lake Erie, under a cyanobacterial bloom - NOAA_Erie_Diel5S_2200h metaG (SPAdes) (version 2) | ecosystem: Environmental > Aquatic > Freshwater > Lake ...
CATCTGACGCATGAAAACCATCCCTCCCCAAGGGGTGATTTCCTTGTCTGTATAGCCAATTTCAAACTCCATAACACTAAAATAGCTATTGCTACGCATTAGAAAATCCTATTGCGTAATTTGGGTTAAACACTCACAAATAGAGGACTTTCATATTTTTCAAATTTGGATTTATCTAAAAATAACACGGCACGAAATGTTTATTTTTCAAAAGGAAAATAACTCAACAGAGTGCTTCTAGCTTTATCACCCGATGGAAGGAATGGAACAGCGTCAATTAACTAGGACGCATTCTTCAGTGTTTCAAAACTCGAAAAAGGAAATTCAGTTAGCTATAGCATGAATTTGAAAGACAATGGTGCTTATGCTCATTGTGCAACGGTTTCCATCGAAATTGACGACAAGAAGCTTGGTTCGGGGGATGCCATTAGAGTTTATGCAACACAAAGTATTTCAATCAGATATCATGAAGATGCAGAACTTATTTTTGTTGAGGAGCCCATGAAGAGAGGAATTAGCCTTAAGTGAACATGAACATTGAACTTTACGGCAATTTCAATGCTGTGGATGCTCATTCAACTTGTGTATTACATCCAGCAACTTATTTTTTTGGGACGGTTCACAAATTTTATACACCTCCCTCATGTGCTTTAACATGGTTCGATCGATCTTACTCTGGATGGCGTTATTGGCGCTCTCCAATTTGAGCAGCGTATCTTCTGAAGGATTCTCCTGACTAATTTGTGCGAATAAATTTTTTTTTGTTCTTTTCAACTCCTCCAACAAAGGATCGAGAATGACCTTGTTTGAATCCAACAATCCTTTATACTGCCTGATCTGATTTGGGTCTAGCTGCAACTCTTTTATCAGGTACTCCGGCCCAATGGACGATAATTTTCGATTGTTCAAAAAGCCTAGCCCAAGAAAACTTGCCAAAATTAGATTAAGAGCAACGAGTATACGAATAACATTACGGTTAGAAACAGCTTTCATATTAAAAGTTGATATTGTTTACAGAAATGAATTGACTTAAATCGTAGTATGCCTCAGTTGCAAAGGCTTGCTGGTACACTCGGTATCCAGTTGCGATGTTGATACAAAAAAGTGCTACCGCAGCCGCTACCCACTGCCAGTTGAGCTCTATTACGTCCTCAGAACTCGATATCAACAATGGACGGATTCGTGTTTGGTAAAAATTCACTTCAAGTGGCGCTTGATTCCTACGTGCAATTTCAACCAATTCATCGAAGTCTGATAGGTGTTTCATATAAAGTTTGGTTTGTATTTTAGCTATTGAGTAACTGCTCCAGGTTTTTTCTTGCTCTGAATAAAAGTGACTCAACGGCAGATATCGTTGTGTCCATTGTTTGGGCTACTTCTTGATAACTTAACTCTGAAAGATAAAAGAGGGAAAACGCCAATTTTTGCTTTTGTGGCAACTGATTAATCAATGCTTCGGCCAGTTCTCTTTTCTCCTGCTCTTCCAGTTCTACCAAGGGTGTATTAAAGTCGATTGGATCAGCTTTTTGTTCCGCTGCATCTTTCGCCCAGAACAACCACCTACTTTTGCTCTCCCTTTTTCGCACACGCTCGATAGCTTTGTTTAGGCATACCCTGTACAACCATGTGTATGCTTTCGACTTTCCATCGAAGCGCGCGCTACCATTCCAAATAGAAAGAAACACATCCTGTACAACCTCTTCAGCTTCTTGCTTGTTGCGTACTGCGCTCATTGCAACTTTAAAAATTCGGTTGCCGAACCGATGATAAAGTGTCTCCAATGCAACTTCATTCTTGTGTTGGCAAGCTAAAAATAGCAACTCCTCATCTACATTATACCCAGATGTGATAACATTCATATTCTATATTCCGGGAATAAAACTAAGCAATCTTTGAGGCACACAGGATTAGTCGGATACCAACGATGGTAACTTGCGCTAAAAGAAATTATTTTTTACCCCATAGTCCTTCACAACAAGTAGACAGCGTAAATAAATAATAGTGACATCCTCTTTTGGTCGCAAGTTTTACCCATCGAAGCTCGACAAAGGTAAAAAACGAAACAATGCACCGAGCTTTGCTGACATTAGTTTTAATAGTTACTTTTCAACAAGTAGGGTGGGCGCACCAGCCGGCATTTCAAATGATTTCTCTAAAACAGACGGGACAGTATTGGCAGCTTGTGTATAGCGAAACAAAAGCCACTAAAGAAAGTGTTCATTTTGAACCCCTAGATTTCATGCCATACCTCAGCGTCACAATTGACGGTAAGCCATTGCCGCTGACTGCCGATCGACCACAGCTCTTTCAAGATGGTATGGAAGTCAACCTTTGTACGCTGCCATCTGCCGAAGCTCTCACCATCCGTTTCCTAGCGAAAAACGAGCGAGCCAAATCAACACGTATTCTTAGGGTTGCCTGTATCGATGGAGATACGTACAGTGCTTTTCTAAAAAGGAATAAGCAATTTATCGAGCTTGTTTTTAGAAATGGTAAATGGCAGATCAATTCAACGGAACAACAACCCAGCCAATGGCTGCCGCTACTTTTGCTAGCGTTAGCGGTTGTAGGTGTAGTGATATATTATGAATGGTTTTCAAAAGAAACACCGGCCATAAAGGAACAACGCTTTTTCAGTTAAACAATTAAAAACACGTATATGAAATTCTCAGAAAGCTTTGGTATTGCGGTTCCCCGCGGGAAAACTTTTCTCTTTTTCATTTTTACCGTTTCGATCTCGCTAGCTCTCACACAATGTAGTACTGACGAAAATAAAACCGGTATAATCATGATAAATGGATATACAAACAAAGTAAAGATTACCGAGAGTAACGGATTTCGCATTGTTGAGTCTAATGGAATTCCCGACCATGAAGTAGGTGTATTTCCTAACCAATATGACCCAATAAAAATCATAGAGGTAGATCATATGTATCGAGTTACCTTAAGCCCAACGGCTCTGGCAGCACCAATCACCACACTATTCTACGAATTTGGGGTAGCGATGAACGGGGTACCCATGGATCCCAATGGCCCATTCTATATTCATGGCGATGAGCGCAGAGCTATCCAGTTTCCATTCGAGGGACTGGCCAGTGGATGGCAATACGAGGGGCTTTCTCAAAACGTAAAACTAGGTATGGATCAAAACAATGCGCACGTGCAGCCTCCTGGTATCTATCACTATCATGGCGTGCCCACCGCATTTATAAAAAAGCGTACAGATAACGCCAAAACCACAAGAATGATTTTGTTGGGCTATGCTGCCGATGGCTTTCCTATTTATGGCAACAATGGCCATCAAGATCCAACCAACATTAATTCTCCATTAATTAAACTAAAGAGTAGTTACAAAAGTAAAACGGGCAGTCGACCTGCCAATTCTGGCGCTAAACCTACGGGCCCCTCTGGAGAGTATAATGGCACATTTGTCCAGGATTATGTTTACGAGAAAGGGCTGGGTGATTTAGACGAATGCAACGGCCGCTTTGGAGTCACTGACGAATACCCCAATGGAATCTACTACTATGTAATCACTGAAGAGTGGCCTTACATACCACGCCTTTTCAAAGGGATGCCAAATGACAGTTTTAAGATTGGGTGATTTCATTCCGCTATTTCAACAGAGACAAAAAAGATTACAACAATAAATAGTGACGCGCCAACCCTGAAACAGGGCAAAATTTTAAATACGCATCTATTTTCTTGGTGTAGTTTGTATCTTGGCAAGAAAATTGGAAATCTTTTAGCGATGGATGCGGAGCAATCTCAGTTGGTAAATGTACTCACCCGCATTGTTGCTATTCCTGAGCACGAACTCCAGATTGCCCTATCAAAATTTAAGCAGACATCTTTTCAAAAAGGCAGCCATATCCTTTCTGAGGGTCAGGTATGCAAAAATTTATATTTTATAAATTCCGGACTTGCAAGGTCTTATCTATTGCAAGACGGCAAGGAGCATATCCGACAATTCGCAGCGGAAAATGACTTTTTGGTTGACTTGGGAAGCTTTCTATCTCAAACAAAGTCGCCATTTTATTTGCAGGCGATCGAAGATACCGATACACTTCAAATCAGTTTTGAAGACTTAAATTGCTTGTTTAATTCCTCTTTTTACTTTATGAAGCTAGGGAAACTGATTGCGGACCGTTCAACCATAAATTTGATAAAACGCAGCGTTTCTTTAGTAAAGGATGACGCTAAACACCGCTATTTATACTTCATTAAAGAAAGACCCTCACTAATTCAAAGAGTTCCCCAATTTATGATAGCCTCTTATTTAGGCATTACACCAGAGAGTTTGAGCAGGATAAGAAAAGAAATTTCCGGATAAGATCATTTCTTACCATACATCAATTTACGGGGTTTCTATTGTATTGTCATTTGCAGTGTAAAAATTAAACACTGTAAAAATGAAAAAAATAACTATCGCAGCAGCAGCATTTCTCCTGCTTTTTGGAGTTAAACACTCAAATGCACAAACAAAATCCTTTGAATTTGAAACCGATCCAACTTCGTTTTTTACTAACGGCTACAACTTCAATTTCGGATATTCTATCCCGCATTGGGCCATTCGACTAGTTCCGTATAAAACGGAATTACCTGAATTTATACATGGCAATAAGGACTTCAAACAAAACATGCTTGGAGTAGCATTTGACCTTGACTATTTTTTCAAAGAAAACAACAATGGATTGTTCGTAGGCCCTGTTGTGATATACTCCAAAGACGAAATAGAAAATAGCTACAAACAAAAAATCAACAATGATCAATTATTGGCTGGGTTAAGGATTGGCTATAGAATTATGCCATTTAAAAAGCAACGGGAAAATTTGAACGGCTTTTATTTTACACCTTTTATTGCCCCGTTTTATTCCTTCGCAAACGATGTTGCATTTACAAATGGAAATTCGTTTGAATACAAACAATTCCAATTCTGGGGAGGAATTCATTTGGGCTACAGAATAAATACCAGATATAATAGTTCGAATGAATAAGCTGTTGAACATATTTTTCCCAATGATACTTTTTTCGTTGATGGGATGTTCACTAAGCAATAAAATTCTAACTAAAAATGACGGTACTGGCCCTTATTACCCACCTAACCCAACCGGACTTCCATTTTACGGTTCAGTACCTATCTCAAATCCAGAAATAGCCACTGATGACCTGGCAATACACCCACTAACAGGCCTTAATGCTCAGGGTGAAAAAACTTTAATAACGGGAATAGTATTAGGGTTAGATAGCATTCCAATTTCTGGAGTTAAAGTTGAACTATGGAACACCAATGTCTTTGGCTCTTATCCAACCGAGAAAAAACCTAAAGGAATCGATCCAAATTTTTTTGGATACGGAAGGACAAAAACAGACGATAATGGCAAATTTCAATTTACAACAATTCGCCCGTTGGCTTATACTCGCTATGGATTTTTAATACGCAGGCCAGCACATTTTCACTTAAAATTTTCAAGCAATAAGGTCATCGGTATTGGTGTTGAAGCTGATATAATAAGTGATAGCAATCAATATATTGAAGGGAAAACCAAAATTTTATTAAGCACCTCGCATTCCAAGGCATATCAATGGCAGGGTGAATTGCGGATTGTCCTCGACAAATCAAAATAAATTAATTCTGGGTAATTCTAAAAACAAGTAATTCGAACAATAAAAAACAATTCAACAAAAATTATGTTTCATGGCGACAAATTATAGATGGTATTTAGCCGTAATGTTTCTGTTTGTGACACTTACTACAAATGCGCAAAAGTACACTTTATCAGGCTATGTAAAGGATAGCTTAACTAACGAGTTCCTCATTGGGGCAACTATTCAAATTGCAAATACGTCAACAGGTGTGTCTTCCAATGCCTATGGTTTTTTTTCCTTACAAGTACAAAAGGGTAATGTAGACTTACACATAAATTATATAGGTTACGAGACTAGAGCAATTACCATTAATATCGCATCTAACATGTCGTTAGATTTTGCATTAAAAGAAAAACGCCAAACATTAAGCGAGGTTGTTGTTTCAAGTACAAAAGCCAATCAAAAAATAATCAGTACGGAAATGTCAACCGAAAGATTATCGGCTAAAGACATTAAGCAAATTCCGATGGTACTTGGGGAGGCTGATGTTATCAAATCTATCCAATTACTTCCTGGTGTTTCCGCTCCTAACGAAGGCTCAGGTGGTTTTAATGTTAGAGGTGGTTCTGCCGACCAAAACCTAATTCTGCTTGATGAAGCCATTGTTTATAATCCATCGCATTTGTTTGGTTTCTTTTCTGTATTTAATGCAGATGCTCTTAAAGATGCTACACTCTATAAAGGTGGCATACCATCTAAATACGGTGGAAGGCTCTCATCTGTGTTAGATATACGAATGAGAGAAGGCAGCAACAAAAAGTTTGCCGCCACAGGAGGCATTGGTTTACTATCAAGCCGGCTTACGCTTGAAACTCCGCTAGGAAAAGTATATGAAAATGGTGCAAAAGGTTCAATGCTTATCTCAGCACGTAGATCTTATGCAGATATTTTTCTACCGCTTTCATCTGATACAACAATAAATCGGAATAAACTGTACTTCTACGATTTAAATTTTAGAAGCAATTATCGATTATCAGACAAAGACAGAGTTTTTTTATCCGGCTATTTTGGTAGAGATAAAATTGATGTACCCAATGGTTTTGGAAATTCGTGGGGTAACGCAACGGGCACTTTACGGTGGAATCACTTATTCAATTCAAAGCTCTTTATGAATCTAAGTGCTATTTATTCTAATTACGACTATGAAATCACTTTCTATCCTGCAAATAGTTTTAAATGGAATTCAGCATTATCTAATCTAAATTTTAAAGCTGATTTTGATTATTATGTCAATGATAAGCATAATTTAAAATTAGGATTAGGCTCAATATACTATTTATTTAATCCAGGAAGTATATCTCCGCTTGGTTCAACATCTACTATCAATGCAACAGATTATGCTGTAAAAAAGGCAATAGAAAACTACATCTATATACAAGATGATTACAAAATAACTGACCGATTGAGTATTATGTTTGGTATTAGGATTTCTCAATTTGCACAATTAGCCAATGATTCTATTCCAAATTATCGTAATAGTCAATCGGTGGTATTTAACCCGACTATTAACAATTATCAGAAAGGAACAATTACTTCTTATGAGAAGTATCAAAAAAATACGTGGCTTAATAATTCGTTGGGATTTGAGCCACGGGCGAGTGTCAACTATCAGGTAAACGAATCGGCAAGTATTAAGGTGGGTTATAACAGAATGTATCAATATATTCATTTATTATCAACAGCAACATCACCCACACCGCTTGATCTTTACACGCCAAGTTCATCATTTATAAAACCACAAATTGCAGATCAAGTAGCGACTGGTTTTTTCAAAAATTCCGGTAATAGCAGATATGAGGTCAGCGTGGAAGGCTATTATAAATGGATGCAAAACCAATTTGATTTTATTGATGGGGCATCGCCATTACTAAACAATTCGCCTGAAACAATTCTACTAAATGGCTCAGCAAGGTCGTATGGTTTGGAGTTTATGATAAAGAAAGGTGAGGGCAGGTTTACTGGTTGGGTAAGTTATACTCTCTCCAAAGCAGAACGCCAAACACCTGGCATAGATGGAGGAAGAGGCATTAATAATGGCGAATATTATGTTACAAGCTACGATAAACCACATAATTTGGCAGTTACAGCTAGTTATAAATTAAGTGAGAAATGGTCTTTTTCCGCAAACTTTATTTTTCAATCTGGCAGACCAGTAACTTATCCAGAATCAAAATATACATTTAATGGGCTTTCAATTCCAGAATATAGTGAACGAAATGCACATCGTTTACCTGATTATCATCGCTTAGATATTGCTGCAACACTTAAAGGTAAAGAAACCAAGAAATGGAAAAGTCAATGGGTTTTTGGTATCTATAATATTTACAATCGCCAAAATGCTGCAAATATTACGTTTAGAGAAACCTTGGTTGGTAATACTGAAGCTGGCTTGGGAACTGGAGAAAACAAGGCCTTTAAACTCACTTACTTTGGCATTGTACCAAGTATTTCTTACGAATTTAAATTTTAAACAATTATGAACACTATCATAAAAATAGCAACTGGTGTTATAATGCTTATTTTATTCAGCTCTTGCGAAAAAGAGATAGATATAGAGCTAAAAAATACAACGCCTAAATTAATAGTAGAGGGTAATATACTCTTAGGATTAGATACACTTATTCGTTGGCAAGAAATAAAACTGACACGTTCCGCTAATTATGTTGGTGCTTCTACCCCAGAGCCAATTGGCAATGCTACAGTAAGCGTGTTTGATGGACAAAATACTTTTGCTTTCAACTATACAGGCAACGGTATTTACAAAAGCAATTTTATTGCCGGGGCTGCTAAAAACTACAAACTTGTCATTATTTACGATGGAGATATTTACGAAGCATCAGAAACCATAAAAACTGGGCCAGTAATTGAAGGTTTATCCGTGAATTACTTCCCATCTGCTTTGGGCAGCCCTGAGGGCAATTTCATCACGTTAAACACCATAGACCCAGCAAATGAAAGGAATTTTTACTTGTGGCGATTGTTTATCAATGGACAATTAATGATTAACCCTTCCCCTGGAAATATTTACCGGGCAATACAAAAAGATGAGTTTTTCAATGGTCAGCCACTATTAAATTATTTGCCATTTGATAATTTTCCTGTTGTTTCAGGTAATACGACAAGAATGGAACAGCTAAACATTTCTGAACAGATGTATAACTATTACTACTCAATCTTTAACCTTACTGCTTCGTCACCAGTTTCAGGAGATGTGCCATCAGGAAAAATATTGGGCAATATTGTTAACAAAAGTAATCCAAATAAAAACGCACTTGGCTATTTTGGAGCTTGCAGTGTATCTATAAAAATCAAGAATATTTAAATTTCAACACAATGGAAAATTCGGAAAAAAAGTCGCTACTATTTACCATTTTTATGATGGTAAAAAGAACCAACACTTGGTTGAAGCTTGAACCAAAATATCCTTTTAGTTTTCTTGACAAAACAATTCAGCCAATTTTGAAAAAACACTTAACCGCCAATAAACAAATCCTCGACTTAAAAATAGTAGTCTCTTTAACCGGCATCTTTCTTTTTGCCAGTTGCAGTTCGGTACTTAAATCGACCAAAGTTGGTAAACAAACTTTACCGCTTGAAGTTTACGTGCCTTCTTCACATTCAGGAGAGCTAAAGATAACACGAATGGTTCATGCTTCAGTCTTAATTGAATACAAAGGTCAGTCAGTAATGACTGACCCCTGGTTTACTGAAACAAAGACTTATCCACCAAGTGAAAAATTGGCAACGTCTGTTGAGGCGTTACCTAATATTAAAGTGATTACTTCTACGATGGATCACTATGACCATTTTGATTTGGAAGGCATTAAGAATACAAAACTTAGAAGCATTCCCGTGCTAGTGCCTTTCGGAACCAAGCAAAAGGACAAAGCAATTAAGGCAGGTCTTTCAGATGTAAGAGCAGTCGAGTCTGGACAAGTTGTGACTGTTGGAGAGTTTAAAATTACAGCCATAAAAGCAAGAAGTGGAATAAAACCAACTGCATTCGATTATGAAACTGCGTGGCTTATAGAAGCTGGTGATTGGAAAGTATTAGTAGTTGGTCATCGTATAGATTTGGAATTATTAAAAGAAATTGGTCCCATTGATATAGCAGTTTTACCAGTAAACAAACTACGTATTAAACCAATGTTTAAGAAATTAAGCATGTCGCCAGAAGAAGCTTCTGATGTTGCGGAAAAAGTGAATGCACAAATAGCAATACCTTACCATTATATGTATAAATCTACCTGGTCTTGGGAAACGTTTATTGTTTCGCACAAGGGCACAGCACAGGCTTTTGCTGAGTCATTTCGCAATAAAGGTGGCACACCCATTCAGTTAAATGCAGGTGGCAGCGTAAAAGTGAAAGGGTACAATAAATAACAAAACTCAAAAAATATGATAAAAGTAGCTGTAATTGGTGCAACAGGTCGTTTAGCACCAATGGTAATAAAAGAAATGCTTGAAAATGGTTTTACGGTTAAAGCATTGGTTCGTGATAAAGAAAAGGCAAAAAAGTTATTGCCAACAGAAGTAGAAATTATAAAGGCTGACCTTGAAGATGTACAGTCTTTAATAAGTGGCCTAAAAAATATAGATCATGTGTATTTAAACCTTTCAACAGAACATCCAGACAGTAAATTTCAACCTGAATTTGACGGGGTTAGAAATATCATCATGGCATGTGAGCAAAATAGTATTAAAAGAATATTTAAGATCTCTGGATTAGGTGCCTATCGTAAAGACTTTCCTCAAGGTAAAACCGTTTTCGTCAATGAAATACGTATTAGAGGACAAGACCTGATTAAGAAATCAAAAATACCATATACTTTTTTTCACCCATCATGGTTTATGGAGAGTCTTGAATTGATGTTTCAGAATGGGAATAAATTAAATGGTTTCAAAACCATTAAGTATCCACTCTATTGGATTGCCGGAAAAGACTATGCCAGTATGGTTGTTAAAGCAATGAAAGAAAATACTGGAGAGAACAAAGATTATGTAATGCAGGGACCTGAAGCCATCACTATGCATGATGCATTGGTAAGATATAGTAATACATTCTCACCTCCGCTCAAGGTTTCAGAAACTCCAATTGGTTTGATAAAGCTAATAGGGATTTTTGTTCCAAAATTTAAGATCATTGGAATAATGGGAGAATACTTTAAAGACTTCAAGGAAGAATTTATAGCAGAGGAAACCTGGCGAGAATTAGGTAAGCCTACACTTACAATTGAAACTTTTAGAAAAGCAATTCGCTATTTTGCATTGTGAGGTTAGATCATCTCATTTTTTCTCTCGCCTTTGTTGGTGTTGCATGAGGGGCAATGAGCGCGGGTTCTGGAAAAAACAAGATGAATGAGGATTTGTTTTTGATGAACTTGAATAACAGCATAAAAGAGGATTGATAAAAACATACATTAAACCCATATTTTGCAGTAGAATAAAATAGTGACAAGGTGTCCTGTATTTGAAAAAAATAACTATCTCAACAGCATTTCTCCTGCTTTTTGGAGTTAAACACTCAAATGCACAAACAAAATCCTTTGAATTTGAAACAGATCCAACTTCGTTTTTTACTAACGGCTACAACTTCAATTTCGGATATTCTATCCCGCATTGGGCTATTCGACTAGTTCCGTATAAAACGGAATTACCTGAATTTATACATGGCAATAAGGACTTCAAACAAAACATGATAAAATTCTAACTAAAAATGACGGTACTGACCCTTATTACCCACCTAGTGGTCTTGCCGGTGGTGTGTACATTGTGGAAATTCGAGCAGAAGATGGTGCGCTCATCAGAAATAAAGTGATGGTTATGCATTAGTCTTTCCGAGGAATAAAACAGTAAAGCCACCTCTGCGAAGGGGTGGCTTTTTGCTTCTCGATGATTTAGAATCGACTTTCAAATTCTGCGCAGAATATTGAAATCTTTCCATGATGTCAAGTCTTCCGACCGACATATACACCCCACAACAAAAGAAATAAATCTAGTTGCTCAAAAACCGTCAGGTCGGAAGACCTGACGACACAGAAAAAAATCCTCCCTCAGGCTGGAACGCGTGGATCGACTGCGAATAGCTGCCTACATTTACCTTGCTATCGCCAAACACTCGCACCGTAAAAGCCAAATGCGGGGCGAGGTAAAAGTTCTTGGCGAATTTCCATACAAATCCAGCACCGGCAGTCCAAACCATACCATTGTGGTTGCTCGTAGAGG
>Ga0209990_10003315_pt1 | contig 11855 bp, 14 predicted proteins | sample NOAtaG_6_FD_187304 | JGI IMG/M metagenome (GOLD analysis project Ga0209990, IMG submission 187304) | Freshwater lake microbial communities from Lake Erie, under a cyanobacterial bloom - NOAA_Erie_Diel5S_2200h metaG (SPAdes) (version 2) | ecosystem: Environmental > Aquatic > Freshwater > Lake ...
TGAGGTATCACCAATTGGATCAAAGATTAGAAAAACTAGAACAAGATATCAAAGAAGTGCGTAAAGATGTTATAGATGGACAGAAGAGTTTGAAAACAACCATCATTACGACATCTGGCACAATAATTGTTGCTATCTTGGCGTTAATAGGCACTATCTTGACTGTATTTGCTGGCAAATAACAGTATCTTTTGGTAAGAAATATAAAAAGGTCTTTTATAGGCCTTTTTGTGTCTATATACATGGTTTTCACATTAACCTGACATTTGCGACCCATATTTTAAATATCAGTATGGACCAAAAACAATTTGAACAAAAACTATCAGAAGTTGCTGAATGGCGACGTGAACCATTAAGCAATGAAAATCTGCACAAGGGCGGCTATGAATACCTAGCAGAAGTTCCAACCAAGATAGTGATCAAAAAAATCAAACCCACTGCCTGTCCATATGTTGAAGGCAACACTGATTGTGATATCAGTTGTAAATTTTATGAACATTTGGGTCAACGTATATTTGTTAGACGTTGCCAAAACTGCAGACATGTGATCACACCCAAAGGACATGTGTTCTACATGCCCAGTGTGCATAATATTGCCGCAAGAGTAGTGTTCGTAGATCGTGATGATAAATAGTGTTAGCGGATAACATTCTCTGTTAATTAAGGTCTGTCAACTTTAATCAAAATACTCACGTCACTTACAGCCATTGGTGACACATCCGTTAGAAGGCTCACTCCCGGTGGGCCTTCGTCTTTTCTGCTTGTTTTCCTGTGGTTTTGACTGTATAATATAAATACATATGACAGACAGGAGAATACAATGGCTATCAATCAACCCTATGTAATTTTAGAACAGCGAGAAATTGGTTCCAAATATGGAGGAACTGTTATTCGCATAACCATGGTTGGCATCAAAGACCGCAACCAATATACCACCTATGTGGATCACAGAAATAGGAATCATGCGTTTTGGGATCACATCACTAGAAATCCTCATCATGGCTTTGTGATCAGAGGATTGAAACTGAAAAAGAATAAAGACTTTTTGGTTTCCGCTGACAGCCGTCCAATCATAGAATGGCAGCACGATAACCCAGAAGTTATCTTTGGCCAGTTAAAAGATATCTGGGATGAAGAAGATCGCAAGGCCAGTGCTGGCACTTTTAGAGATTTATTCAACTAAGGAGAACGTAAAATGGCATTCTATGGTTCTATTGAAAATGCATGGGATAAACATCACAATTGCCAAATTGTAATTCATTGGAAAGAATTTACCAATGGAGATATTGTTCCTGGATTATATTGTAAAGATTATGGTATTTGGATCCAATGGTTAGATGTTATAACAGCAAATGAATTAATCAGCAATGGCATAGAAGTAGTTACAACACAACCAAAAAAACGCAATGGACACACATGGCTTGATCCAAAGGTATTAAGTATATGAATTATACACCAAACTTTACAGATCCTAGAATTATTAAAGCACTAACCAAAGCTTTAGATTGGTGTTCTACATATCTAAATCATAATCGTCAACAATGGTTGTCTACTAGAGAAATACAACGCCAGCTAGGCAGTCAAAGTAGACCACTGGGTCGTTGGCTAAAGAATAGATTATTGATCTGCACCAATCCTTATTATAACAGTCTAGCTGGTGTCTGCAAATCATACAAATTAAATCCAGATGGTTATACAAATATCTGTGCAATCATTAATTATATTCCAAAAATTAAAGTCAATATCAAACAACAACAGGAACTAGACACAGGTGAATTCCTTTATGTGGAGAAATCCAATAGAGAATACCACCCCTTGCAAAATTTACCTAAACGTATCAAACAACCCTTGTTGAATGCCAGAGGTTATAGACATGAATATGACATCCAATGCTGTGCTCAAACACTGATCCTACAACATGCAAGACAATTGGGATTTGCAAAAGCAACACCTCTGTTAGATCTCTATATCAATGACAGGACTGATGTGAGATCAAATATCAGTAAACGCACTGGATTAGACATTGCCACTGTGAAAAAGATCTTAACAGCCATACTCAATGGAGGAACTATCAGTGCTTGGCATGAAAACATGATCTTCTCCTATGTGGATTACAATCGTCTAATGATTGACATCCTCAGAGAGGATGTTTACATCCAAGGATATCAAAGAGAAGTCAGGGATATGTGGAAATTCATTAGGAGTTATCAGTCACTTGAGCGGGGAGAACGATTCAATGCCAAGATGAAGAGTGGAATATACAGGCAGTTAGAGGAATCAGTGAGGGTGGTGATTAAGAGGCATTTACGGAGGACTCATAACAGGGCTTTTATAGAACATGATGGTTGGAGTTGTCAGAGCGCAGTTGATATTGATCAATTGAAGCTGGAAGTTAAACAACAAACTGGATTTGTGATTGAACTTGATTGGACAATACATGAATATGTTGACGCTTACTAATACACACAGCCCACACAGCAGCATATAGTGTAACGGTTCTCCAAAATGAAGCTAGGTTGCCACATACCCAACGAACAATTTGACATGATATATCCTTATATTGATTGCCTTTTTGCCAATCCAATAGATGAAGAATATATTCTCTATGACCCCAGTGACAGATGTCTGTTGATGTTGGCCTTGTGGGATATTCACACATATGCTTGTGATTAATTTACTATAGAAAGGATTAAAATAAATAAGACTATGCCAAGACAAGGACCAAGACCACATACATGGAAGGCAGGACCAGATCCTATCAACCACGCACTATATCTTCAATGTCAACGTGCCAGAGCACAGGCCAAATACCGCAAAGAAGAATGGTATATTACAGAACCAGAATACATTCAATTATGGTTAGAGGACGATAGATACAAATACAAAGGACGTCATCCAGAAGATCTCTGCATGACACGCCGGGACTTTGAAAAACCCTGGACTGTGGACAATGTTTTATTCATTACTAGACACGAACATTACAAGACCAGCAATGACCATAAGGTAGAATAATATGTTTGATCCCAATTTTGATCCCATGAAGATATTAGAGGAACTACATAGAAACCAAGCCATTCTTAATGAAAATCAAGCCAAGTTAGCCATGAGTATGCAACAGATAGTTAATAGACTAAATCAACAGGATCAAGATCTTTCTAATCTGTATTCAGCTGTTGAATCAACTAACAAGGCCAATGAAATATTATTGCAGGGTATGGCCTCAGATATACAACAAAAATTAAAGGAGCAGTTTAAATGACCAAGCCAGCAATAACATTTCGCAGTGTTAAAGACGCAGCCTTAACCTATTCAGAATTAGATACTAATTTTCAAAACCTCAAAGACGCAACTATTACAGTTGCAGGTGACACAGGATCTATTGTCAATGACCTAAACGGGTCAATGACCGTTGCAGGCGGCACAGCATTGACCACTAGTGTTGCCGGCACCACGCTGACTGTTAATTTAGATAACACAGCAGTGACACCGGGGTCATATACCAATGCAAACATCACAGTTGACGCACAGGGTCGTATTACTCTAGCAGCCAATGGCACTGGTGGTTCATTGGCCAATGTAGTAGAAGATACAACACCGCAGCTAGGTGGAGATTTAGATGTTAATGGATTTGCCATTAAGTCAATTAATATTAGTCATGATGTAAACATTACCACTACTGGTTCAAGTATTAGACTTACTCCAGGCGGAACCACTGGTCAAGTTGTAATAGACAACAGTGCATGGCCTACAACACAGGGTTCTGCCAATCAAGTATTACAAACAGACGGCGCAGGTAATTTAAGTTGGATTACTCCAGCAGGTGGCACAATTAATCCTGGCACAACAAATAGAATTCCCTACTATTCTGCTTCTACTACCTTTGATGATACTGCCATTGAAATTATAGCCAATGCAATTAGATCAACAGGCAGTGATAGTCTAGTTCTTAGAACACAGACCGCTGTGGGCATTGAAATTACTAGCAGTAGAATTGGAATTACCAATGTCTTGTCATTAAGTCCAATAACAACTACTCAACGAGATGCAACTACTCCTACCAATGGTGATTTAATTTATAATTCTACTACAAATAAATTTCAAGGTTGGGTAACTAGTGCTTGGGTAGACTTACACTAAGATTTTTGAAGTTTTTTGACGTTTTTTAAAGTTTTGACTTAAATACTCAGTCAGACGCTCTCATGACAACAGACAACAATAGGTTGTCTGTAAATTCAGACAATCTATATTCAAGGAGATAAAAAATGTCAGCAGCAAGTAATTATTTAGAAAATAAAGTATTGGATCACGTTTTACGTGTTGCCAGTTTTACACAGCCAAGCGGTCTTTGGCTAGCATTATTCAACAACACCAGTGGTTCCGCAGCTACTAACCTAGAAGCAGGCACCTTAACTGATGAAACTAGCACATCTGGCACAGCCTATGCACGTCAGGCAGTGACTTTTGCCGCAGCATCTAGTGGTTCTGCAGCAACTTCCGCAACTGTGACTTTCCCAGCAGCAACTGCCAACTGGGGCACAATCACACACGTGGCCATCATGGACGGCGGAACAGCAGGTGCAGGCAATGTGCTTTTCTGGGGTGCAGTAACAACCAGCAAGACCATTGAAACAGGCGATACATTCCAAGTATCCAGCGGAAACTTAACAGTTAGCTTAGCCTAATAACAGCCAGGGTCAGAGACTTGGACTCCTCTGACCCTATTTTCTTAACTTAACGTGGAGCAAGTCACATTATGGCAACAATCGTAACAAGAGCAGGCAAAGGATCAGCCTTAACCTGGACAGAAGGTGATAACAACATCACCAATATTAACAATGAATTGGTCGCAAAGGTAGCCAGTGTCTCAGCAGGCACAGGCATTTCCATAGGCGGAACCAGCACAGCGCCATCAGTGGCATTGGCAAATACCGCAGTATCAGCAGGATCATACACCAATGCATCAATAACCGTAGATGCACAGGGAAGATTAACCGCAGCATCATCAGCATCAACTACAGGTTCAGGTAATGTAGTGTTGGCTTCAAGTCCAACATTAACAACACCTAATATTGGTGCTGCCACAGGCACAAGTTTAACCACAACTGGTGCTAATGGTGTATTGGCTCGCGCAGCTTCTACACAAGATGGTATTGAAATTAGAGGTCGCTCAGGCGGCACAGGTAACTGGGAAACTATTCTTACTCCAGCAACTTTGAGTGCTGATAGAACAGTTACATTTCCAGATGAAACATTTACAGTAGGATATAGAAATTTACCAGCATCAGGAACTAGGACTAGTTCATATTCATTGGCCACTACTGATGTAGGAAAATATGTGCAGGTAGGTTCAGGTGGTTCAATTACCATTCCTAACTCTACATTTGCAGAAGGTGATGCCATTGTCATCGTCAACAATCATACAGCAGGCATTACCATTACCTGTTCAATTACAGATGCATACATTGCAGGCACTGACACTGACAAGGCCACAGTGACATTGGCCACACGCGGTGTTGCAACTATTATTTTTGTATCAGCAACACGTTGCATTATTTCAGGAAACGTATCATGACAGGCGTAATGTGCGCATTTGCTGGACAAAAACCAGCAGCAGTTCAACGAACACAGATTACCTGGGCTACATATGGCAATGCACAGATTGACACTGCACAAAGTAAATTTGGCAGTGCAAGTGGATTATTTGATGGCAATGGTGATTATTTAGAAAGCACAGGCAATAATAGCATTTGGAGTTATGATGCTAATCAAGATATTACTTGGGAATGTTGGTGGAGAAGTCCAACTGCTACTGCACCAGTAATTGGAGCATTGTTTAACAATCCTGGTTCTATGATGTTATATCTAACCAATGTCAGCGGTAATTGGGTTTATGCACAGTGGAGTGGTAGTAATAACTATGTTACATCGTCAGCACTGACAATTTCAGCTAATACATGGTATCATGCAGCATTTACACGCCAAGGCGGAACTATGAAATTGTGGCATAATGGCACTGAGGTTGGCACTGCTGGCGGATTAAGTGGAGCAATATCCGCCAGCAATGGTGCATTGATTGGAAATTATGTTAATGCTTATTGGCTAAATGCACATATTGATGAATTAAGAATTAGCAAAGGTATCTGTAGATACACTAGCAATTTTACACCTTCAACCTCAGCTTTTGTAAATGACGCAAATACAACTTTGTTAATGCATTTTGAAGGTTCAGATGGATCAACAACATTTACTGACGATAATAGTTAATTAAGGAGCAATTGTGGATCAATTTTATTATGAAGAAGGCTATATTGAAGCCAAGTATTATGTATATGTGGCCTCAGCCAAAATTGATCTCACGCCTTATATTGATGAAGGTTACATAGAAGCCAGTTACTATGAATATTATGGTAGCACTGGCACACTGATCTGTGATGCAGAAATTGTTTCAGGTGTTACAGTTGAAGCCAACGGCAGTTTTAGCAGTGCTGCCACGTTGGCTGCTGTGGTCTACAATATCAAACAGTTTGACAGCGCACAGTCTGCAGCATTTGCACAGACTACAGCAGGTAGTAAAACAGTTGATCTCATCATTGACCTTGGTGCTGCATTTACACCTACACTCTCAGTCATTGTCTATAAAAATTACACAGCGATCATAGATTCCATAACCACAATGACTGTGGATGCTGTGGCTAATAGAAGTGCAAACATTACACTTGACAGCATTCTTAATGTATCAAGCCAAGCAGTGAAAACTGTGGATATTACCAAAACTCTATCCGCAGAATTCACACAGACTGCCACAGGCACTCATACACACTACATATTAGCCACACTTCAATCAGAATCAACACTAACTGCAGATGCATTAAATGTTCAATTTGCACAAGCAGCACTAACCACAAACGCTACTCTCTCAGCCACAGGATATCTCAGCAATCGTCGCCCACGTGTTTACACCGTCAGTGGCTCAGCTGCTATTAACACCTCTACTAAGAAATGGGGTGCTGGTAGTCTGTATGTTCCTGCAGGCAGTTATGCCTATATGGGAGATAGTGCGGATTGGGACAATTGGGCTACTATTGATTTCTGGCATTATTCTACATCTACTAATACACAGACTTTTATCAGCCAAGGCAATACTGGTGGCAATACCAGTTGGAGTCTGCAGGTAGTCAACAACAGATATTTCTTTAACAGTTATAATAGTGGTGGCACACAATTATCTACTAGTTGGGATATTGTTACTACCAATACATTTAACCATGTGCGTTTGATACGCAATGGCACCAGCATCTTTCTTTATGTCAATGGCACCAAGTTAACACCTATCAGTGGTGGAACCATACCAAGTTCATTCCGTGATTCCACACAACCAGTTTATATTGGTGACGGTCTGTTTACAGAAAGTGGTGACTTTTACATTGATGAATTATTGATACGTGATGATCTAGCACTTGGTAATGGATCAGCGTCAACTATTACTGTGCCTACTGACAAATGGTTACCAGAAAGTCAAGGCAACATATTAGTTCTAAGTCATTTTGACATTGACCTCAGTGATGACCTAGGCTTACTAAAAACAGCAGACAGCACACAGTCTGCAACATTTACACAGTCAACTACTGCATTCAAGATCACAGAAGCAATGAGTGGACAGAATGTCCAATCCACTGTCAGCATATTGACCACAAACATCATTGATGGTCAAGCACAGTTAGTAGTAGAAGGATTCCAAGTATTTGCTGGCACACGCATACAACAGGCACAAGCAGCCCTCAGCAGTGAATTTACGCAGACCACAGTAGCTGGTCCTGTGCGTGATGCCAATGCTGCATTGTATGAAGAAGTAACTTTAGTTGCCAATACAAATCTATCAAGAATACGCGAAGCCAGTGCTGCATTCTCTGCATTCAATACAGAGTTGATAGAAGGAATGCGTGTTAGATTAGCACAAGCTAATTTGACCACAACTGCCACAGTCTCAGCCTCAGCAGACAGAATCAGAGGTATTACTAGGACATTATCAGTCACAACAACATTGACCGCAGATGGTCGTGCATTTGAAGGTAATCTAAACATAACCAGTTGGCTATTTGGTATAAGAAATGATTCAAGTGACATTTATTGGTGGTTAGAAGATTTTGTGTTAGATGAAACCAACGAAATTATCTATGAGTTAATGGGATTAAATCTCAACACCAATAACTTTGATGGCAGTGCTATTGTTGCTAGAAAAACCAAGACTGGTGAAGAGTTATGGGCCAAGTTTTATCAGTTTGATCGTGGTCAAAGCACACAGAATGAAGCCATTGTCAGTAACCTAATCAAGAAAGGTGATAATCTATATTGGGCAGTAAACAATTTTACAACCACTGCAGGTTGGTCTAGCAATGTCTATAGATTAAACATCAATACATATACATTGACTTCATGGACTAGTCCAATACAGACAGTTGAAAAAATCACACATGATGGCACAGACATTTATCTAACTGGTTGGCAGGGTATTGCACAGGTCAATTGGGCCGCAGCCAAGATCAATGATTCAGGCACTAGACTATGGCATAAAACAGGTGCTGTGGTCACTAACCAACCTCATAGAGGCTATGGTATTAGTGTGTTAGGTAATCATGTATATCTAGCTGTAAATTGGGATCTAGCAGAATACAGTCAATACTATAAACTAGACAAGAGCAATGGTGATTTGATCACTGCCATTGACTATAATTTTAACGTAAACAATTTGATCATTGACAGTCAAAGTCAGATGTGGGTCAGTGGTAGATATAAATTTGCAAGATTAAACACAGACCTTACCATTGGTCTAGCCAAACAGAGCAGCGTAATCATTGATGACATTGCAGTTGATCCTAGCAATACCAAAATCTATGTAAATGCCTCAACTAGTTTGTTTAGAGCCAACTATATCAACAACACAGTTGATTGGGCCAGCACATTCAGTGATGACCTAGCCTATACAGACAATGATGAGCCCAAACGCAGAGGACAAATTGAATTTGAATTAGAAGGTCCCAAGTTCTATTGGACACAGCCATACAATGCCAAGAGTCAAGGTATAACTGCTGTTGGTAGATTTATTGAAGACACAGGTGGATTGTATTTTACCGACATTCCCTATAGATTAGGTCTAACTGGTAATTGGAGTTATTCACAATTAACAGCGCCTAACATACCTAGCCTAAGTGTGTTTACACCTATCAGCACTGCCAACACCAATACATTGGGCAGTGCTAATCTAGGATCTGGCACATCAACCACTGAAATCTATCCAAGTTACAGCAACTATCGTTACGTGTATGCAGTTTGGGCTGTTGGCGTATTGTCAGCAGAAACTGCATTGAGCCTACCCGCAGTCAAGAGATTCAGAGGTTATACTGCTAATCCCACAGCCAATTTTACACAAACTACCACTGGCAATGTGGCTAGATTAGCACAAAGCAATCAGTCTAGCGAATTTACACAGACCACAGCAGCAGTTAAAACTGTGAGAACTGGCAGCACAGCCAATATAGTAACCACTGTCACAGCAGATGTAGATCGTCGTCGTGTTGCAGACAGCAACATGTCAGTGACCGCCACGATCTCTGCGACTGGTCGTGTGATAAGACGTGCTGACGCTAGTTTGACCAGCACTGCCACACAGAACATAGACTATACCAGAATCCGTTTGAGCGACAGTATACTAGAAGTAGCTGCTTCAACACTGACCGCAGCAGCAGTCAATGCCACTGGCACCATACTGATGGAATCCACAGCCTCAATGGTCACAGCTGCCACGGTGTTTAGAGATCAAGCAATACCATTATCCGCTGAATTTGCACAGACAGCGTCAGGTGACAAGACTGTTGATTTCCAAATAGCCGTCACAGCCACTGCTGCCATAGTCACAGACAACATCAGAGTCAGATTCAATTCTGCTGACATAACCAGCACAGCAGCCATTGAGATCAACACAGCTCAGAGCAAGATCACAGGTTATGCAGCCACAATATCAAGTGAATTTAATCAAAACACAGCTACAGAGCAGTCAAGAATAAGATTCAGCAGAGCAGATCTAGCCACAGAATTCCAGCAGATCACTGAGGCCATGAAGGTCAAAGAATCAGGTAGCATAATGCAATCTGCATTTACTGGCGTATTCTTTATAACCAAATTGGTAAATGTAGAAGCTGACTTCTTGGCATTTAACACAGTGGTCACAGTGGGCACTGTATTCAACATACCACCTGAATTGATATTGACTGTGCCATCAGAGACAAGAACTATCAAAGTTCTACCAGAATCGCGCATAATTCAGGTGCCTAGCGAAACTCGCGTAAATATAATATTGAGAGGATAACACATGTCAACCATTACAGGTTATAAACAAGATGCCATTGGCAGTTACATTGAAAAAGATCCTGGAGCACGTCTAATCTATTCAATGGATTGGTCAGATTGGTTGCCTACAGGAACAGCACTGAGCACAGTCAGTTATACCATATCAGCCAGAGCCAATGATGCCAACCCCCCAGTCAAGCACACACAAGGTCTAGCACAAACTAACACTTGGACCTATGTGGAAATATCAGCAGGCACAGTAGGTAAGATCTATACTGTAACAGCCACTATTACCACAGACAGTGGATTGACTGACAAACGTGCATTTAGATTAAAAATAGAGAATCGTAGTCTATGACAGAACCTATAGATCAAGAGCCAGATTTACCCAGTGAAACACCTGAACAGGATCCTAAATTACCCAAATGGGAGTATAAAGCCCGTAAAGATCCCAAATGGGGTGAAGTTACCAAACAGGGACTGATAGTAGGTCGTGGTAAAAATCAACGGGTAGTGCCACCAGATGAAGTTTGGCGATTAGCAGAAATTGGCTGCACAGATAAAGAAATAGCAGAGTGGTTTATGATTGATGAAAACACTCTTAGATATAACTTTAGCGTTTATATGGCAAAAGGTCGTGCAGCACTTAAACGCCGTCTAAGAGCAGTTCAAGTCAGCACAGCACTGCAGGGCAATGCTACCTTGTTAATTTGGTTAGGTAAAAACTATTTGGGCCAAAGTGATAATCCATTGGCTAGAGAAGACAATTTCCCATTGCCATGGGGAGCAGAAGAATAATGCCATTAAGTCAAGGACAATTGACTGTAGTAGATGATCCCAAGCGATTCCGTGTGGTAGTTGCTGGTCGTCGTTTTGGCAAAACACACCTAGCTGTGAGAGAACTATGTTATCATGCCAGACTGCCAGGCAAAGATGTTTGGTATGTGGCCCCTACCTATAGACAGTCAAAGAACATTGTTTGGCGTAAACTAAAGAATCGCCTACAGGACCTACGTTGGACAGAAAAGATCAATGAAACTGAGTTGACCATACAACTAAAGAATGGATCTACTATCTGCCTCAAAGGTGCTGACAATCATGACAGCCTACGTGGTGTAGGTTTGGATTTTATTGTATTAGATGAATTTGCAGATATTGATCCAGATGCTTGGTATGAAACACTGCGCCCCACACTGTCAGACAAACAGGGTCGTGCTCTGTTTATTGGCACACCCAAAGGCATTGGTAATTGGAGTTATGAATTATTTCAAAATAATCTAGATGATCCAGACCATTGGTCAAGTTATCAGTTTACCACCATTGAAGGTGGCCGTGTGCCAGAAGAAGAAATAGAGCAAGCTCGTCGTGATCTAGATGAAAGAACGTTCCGCCAAGAGTATATGGCTACATTTGAAACATTTGCTGGACGTATCTATTATGCATTTGAACGAGGTCTAAATGTTCGCCGTTGGGAAGAACCCATACCTCAAGTGTTATATGTTGGCATGGAT
>Ga0209990_10003323_pt1 | contig 11840 bp, 14 predicted proteins | sample NOAtaG_6_FD_187304 | JGI IMG/M metagenome (GOLD analysis project Ga0209990, IMG submission 187304) | Freshwater lake microbial communities from Lake Erie, under a cyanobacterial bloom - NOAA_Erie_Diel5S_2200h metaG (SPAdes) (version 2) | ecosystem: Environmental > Aquatic > Freshwater > Lake ...
AAACCATCCACCTTAATCCCCAAAGGGCTGCAAAATCGCAAAATTGCAAAATCGGCAACCTTACCCTATTCAAGTTTACCGATGAATTAGGCGATCGCCTGCAAACCCTACTTGACCGTAAAAAAGCAGACACCCTAACCAACCAAGAAAGCTTTGAACTAGAAGCGATCGGCGAACTTGATGAAATTTTTAGTTACATTAATGCAGCGATCGCCTCGTTCAGTTAAGTCTAGTTATAATATTAAGAAAATCCAAACAAAAATAACCATATATGCCTCCAATCACCATTGAAGAGCGCCTATCCATACTTGAAACTGAAGTTAGCAAATTAAAAATTTCATTTATGACTATCCCCCAACCCATCAAACCTTGGTGGGAAGAAATCATTGGTATATTTGCAAATGATCCTGCTTTCGATGAAGCAATTGCGATCGGTCGTGAATACCGCAAATCTTGGAAGGATACATTTGAACTAGACAGAGAAAAAGAATAATGTATTTTCTCGATACAGATCATCTTAGCGTAATTGAACGAGGTGGAATCATCGCGCAAAAGCTAGTTAGCAGATTAGCAACAGTATCTCTAGCAGATATAGCAGTCACGATCATCACCTATGAAGAACAAACTCGCGGGTGGCTAGGTTACATTGCCAAAGCCAATAGCTTAGAAGATCAAATTATTGCCTACCGCAAATTAGAAAAACATATCGCCACATTTTCCAGATTGCAGATCGTTGGATTTGATAACGACTCAGCAAATATATTCAGAAAGTTAAGAGCAAATTACCCTTGATTAGGAACAATGGACTTAAAAATTGCCGCGATCGCAATTTCTAAACAAGCAACTTTACTCACTCGCAACCTATCTGATTTCCAGAACATTAGCGGCTTACAATTTGAAGATTGGACAAATTAGTCAGTTAATTTCAGTTTCTAATCCCTGAGATAATCACTTAATAATATGGAAATACAATCAGCTAATTTTGGATTTTTGCGCCAACATGACCTCGCCCTCGTGCAAATTGCAACCCACGCTGAACGCTATTTCCATGACGACAGCAACACCTGCATCATCAAACTACGTCAATATGCCGAACGCCTCGCCAAACTGATCGCCGCCAACACAGGGCTATACCAAGCACCAGACGAAGCCCAAGCCGAACTCCTCAAAAGATTAAAACTAGAAGGCATCCTTCCCAGCGAAGTCGCTGACCTCTTCCATTCCATTCGCATCTCAGGCAACAGAGCCGTCCATAACTTCCGCAATACCGATCGCCAAGAAGCCCTCACCCTCATCAAAAACGCTCGACATTTAGGAATCTGGTTTCATCGCACCTTTAAGGACAAAAATTTTAAAGCTGGCGCATTCATTCCCCCCGCCTTACCCATTGAGGCCACTGCCGATTTACAAGCCGAAATTGCGAGATTGCAAGAGATCGTCACGGCAACCCAGTCCGCCGCCGAGCGATCACGCCTCGAAGCCGAACAAAAAGCGATCGCCCTCATGTCTGCGGAAGAAAAAGCCCGTCAAGCCCTAGCAGAAAAGCAACTATGGGAACAGATGGCGATCGAGACAGAACAAAAGCTATCTCAACAAATCACCAATCACGCTGTCACGCCCAAACAAACCGCCGAAATCATCAAGCGATCGGAAATCGCGGCTCAAAATATCGATCTCGATGAAGACCAAACCCGTCAGATTATCGATCAAAAATTACGCGATCGGGGTTGGGAAGTAGACAGCCAAAACCTGCGCTATAGCCAAGGCATACGCCCCACCAAAGGCAAAAACATCGCCATCTCTGAATATCCCACTAATGACGGTATTGCCGACTATGCCCTATTCATCGGTTTACGCTGTGTCGCGATGATCGAAGCTAAGAGGCGGCGCAAAAATGTGGCAGGAGCGATCGCTCAGGCGGAACGGTATGCGAAGGGTTATCGCCCTCACCCCCCAGCCCCCTCTCCCATTAAGGGCGAGGGGGAGCAATCTCAAAGTCCCTCTCCCTCCTTGGGAGAGGGGCTAGGAGTGAGGGCAGAAGTTCAAGTTCCTTTTGTATTCGCCACCAATGGGCGCGGCTATCTCAAACAATTGGAAACCGAAAGCGGCATCTGGTTTCGCGATATTCGCAAGTCTACCAATCACAGCCGAGCGCTGATCGACTTCTACACTCCCGATGGGCTAGAAGCCTTATTGACAATGGATCGGGAAACTGCCCATGAGAAATTAAAAAATACTAGCTTCAACTTTGGATTCAATCTCTATCCACACCAACGCGCTGCCATTGAGAAGATCGAAGAATGTCTCGAACAAGATCAGCGATCGATGCTAGTGGCGATGGCAACAGGCACAGGCAAAACTAAATTAGCGATCGCCCTTTTGTACCGTTTACTCTCCACCAAACGCTTTCGCCGTGTCTGCTTTGTCGTCGATCGCAGCGCCCTCGGCAACCAAACCGCCGATGAATTTAACACCACCAAAGTAGTTACAACCAAAACCTTCACCGATATTTTTGGCTTAAAAGGTTTAAAAGACATCGATCCTGAATCAGAAACCAAAGTCCATATCTGCACGATTCAAGGCTTAGTCAAGCGCGTACTCTATGCCAAAGAGAATGGCGATATTCCTCCCATTGACCAATATGATTTGATTCTCATTGATGAATGTCATCGTGGCTATTTACTTGATCGCGAAATGTCCGACGCTGAGTTAAGCTTCCGCAACCAAGATGATTACATCTCCAAATATCGCCGAGTCTTAGAACATTTCGATGCCGTCAAGATCGGCTTAACTGCTACACCCGCTTTACATACCAAAGAAATCTTCGGCGAACCGATTTACAAATATAGCTACCGTGATGCCGTCATTGATGGCATTCTCATTGACCATGAGCCACCGATCCAGATCCGCACCAAACTAAGTGAGACAGGGATTAAGTTTCAAGCCAATGAGGAAGTCGCTCTTTACAACACTGTCACAGGGGTCATCGATCTCAGCAACACTCCCGACGAGCTAAATTTTGATGTCGAAAAATTTAATAAACAGGTAATTACTGAGCCATTTAACCGTGCGATCGCCCTCGAACTCGCCGCCAGAATTGACCCCTTAATCGAAGAGAAAACCCTGATCTTTGCCGCTAACGATCGCCATGCCGATATCATCGTCACCGAACTCAAACGCGCCATGCAAGGTCGTTATGAAGAACTAGAAAATGATGCGATTCAAAAACTAACAGGCTCAGTCGATGGCGTTCAAGCCAAAATTCGGTCTTTCCGTAATGATTCCTTACCGCGCATCGCTGTTACCGTTGACCTCCTCACCACAGGCATCGATGTTCCCAAAATCTGTAACCTCGTCTTTTTGCGCCGTGTCAATAGCCGTATTCTCTACGAACAAATGCTCGGCAGAGCCACGCGGCGCTGTGATGAAATCAATAAACAGGTATTCAAAATCTATGACGCTGTGGATATTTACAAAAATATGGAAGCGGTCAGCGACATGAAGCCCGTTGTCGTTAATCCCAAAATCACCTTAGAGCAGCTCTTTGATGAATTGCTACAGGTTGGCGATCCACAACATCAAAACCAAATTCGCGATCAAATTCTGGTCAAAATGCGCCAACGTCTCACCAAAATGAGCGATCGAGCAAAGGAAAATTACGAAACCCAAAGCGGTGAAACGCCCAACCGTAGTCTTGCTACATTTAAAACCATGACCACAACCGAAATGGTGGAATGGGTGCGATCGCGTCCCTATCTTGGCAAGATCTGGGAATGGAATCCCGATTATGAAGGTACTTGGATTCCCATCTCTGAGCATCACGATCAAGTCATTGCGATCGCCCGTGGCTATGGTGAAGGCAAGAAGCCGCAAGATTTTTTAGACAGCTTTACCGATTATGTCCGCAACAATGTCAATCAAATCGCCGCCCTCACCGTGGTGTTACAACGTCCTCGCGAGTTGACCCGCGCCCAGTTACGAGAGTTGCGTCGTGAACTCGATCAAAAGGGCTATTCCGAGGTTTATTTACAACAAGCATGGCGCGATACCAAAAATGAAGATATCGCCGCTTCGATTATTGGTTTTATCCGTCAGGCGGCGATCGGCGATCCTTTAATGCCCTACGAAGATCGTGTCAGAGCCGCAATCAGGCGGATTCTAAATAGGCGACAATGGACAGATATACAACGTAAATGGTTAGAGCGTATTCGAGATCAGATTATTAAAGAAGTAGTCGTCGATCGCGAAGCACTGGATCAGGGCAACTTTCAACGGAATGGCGGATTTAAAAACATTAATCGCGCTTTTGATGGACAATTAGAAACGATTTTAGGCGATATCAACGAGGAACTGTGGCAAAAGCAAGCTTGAATGCGAACAATAGCAACAATAGCGGTAATTCTAGTGGGAACTCCACCCGTGATATAGTCACTAAACTCTGGAATCTCTGCAATATTCTGCGTGACGATGGCATTACTTATAACGAATATGTCACCGAATTAACCTATCTGCTATTCCTAAAAATGTTGGCAGAAACAGGCAAAGAAAGCCGTCTTCCAGAAAACTATCGCTGGCAAGATCTCGATGGTCGTGAAGGTTTAGAACAATTAGAATTTTACAAACAGCTATTGCTCGATTTAGGTTCAGCCCAGAAAGTAAATGACCCTGCGGTATTGGCGATCTTTACTGATGCTCAAACTAAACTACGCAAACCCACCAATCTCAAATCCCTAACCGATGCGATCGATTCCCTAGATTGGTTCTCAGCCCGTGAGGAAGGTTTAGGCAATCTCTATGAAGGCTTATTAGAAAAAAATGCTGCCGAAAAGAAATCAGGGGCAGGTCAATACTTTACGCCCCGTCCTCTAATTGATGCGATCGTGCGTCTGATTAAACCCCAAGCAGGGGAAATCATCCAAGATCCTGCCGCAGGTACAGCAGGCTTCTTAGTCGCCGCCGATCGCTACATCAAAGAACAAACCAATGAACTCTATGCCCTAGATGCTAAAGCCCAAGATTTTCAAATCCAGCAAGCTTTTCGCGGCTTAGAACTAGTGCCAGATACGCACCGCCTCTGTTTGATGAATTTGTTATTGCATGGCATCGAAAGCGCTGTTGATTGCGGTGATAGTCTATCCCCCGATGGCGAAACCCTAGGCAAAGCCGATGTGATCCTCACCAATCCACCCTTCGGCACAAAAAAAGGCGGCGGTCGTCCCACCCGTTCTGACTTCTCCATCACCGCCGAAACTTCCAATAAACAACTTGCCTTCGTCGAGCATATCTATCGCGCCCTCAAAACCAATGGCAGAGCAGCCGTAGTCTTACCCGACAACGTTCTCTTTGAAGACAACACAGGCAGAAAGTTAAGACAGGAATTAATGAATCTCTGCGATCTCCATACAATTTTGCGATTGCCCACAGGCATCTTCTATGCCCAAGGCGTGAAAACCAATGTGCTATTTTTGACACGTGGCAAAAGCGATCGCGGCAACACCAAAGCCGTCTGGGTATACGATATGCGAGCCAATACCAACACCTTCGGTAAAACTCGCCAACTGACGCTTACCGACTTTGCCGACTTTGAAGCCGCCTTTGGTGACGACCCCTACGGTAAATCCCCACGCATCGACCAAGGCGAAGAAGGGCGCTTCCGTTGCTTTACCCGCGAGCAAATTAGCGATCGCAATGACAACCTCGATATTGCTTGGCTCCGCGATACTAGCGACGATCCTGAAGATGAAATGACCGAACCTGAAGAGATTGCATTAGCGATCGCTACCCATTTAAAAAATGCACTAGCGGCGATCGGAGGCTTGATGGAAGAATTGGGAGATAGCTAAGAAAAAAGAGAACTAGCTATGGGCAGTTAATCCTAAATACAGCTGATTTTCGACAAAGCGATCGCCTATTCTCCGTCAGATTTCCATGCGATCACCTTACTAATCTGCGGATCGGGTAATTTGCGCGTAATCACAGCCGCCGCAAAAACTAGGGCAGTTGATACCCATAGACATCCCACTAAACCTGCAAACTGATACACTAGCCCTGATAGTACCGTTCCTGCTAAGCGTCCGCCCGAATTTGCCATGTAATAGAAGCCGACATTTAGGGCTACCTTGTCATCATTGGTGAAAGCGAGAACTAAGTATGAATGTACGGATGAATTAAAGGCAAAGACAACACCAAAAATTAGTAAGCCACCTATGATTACTATGTTTGCAGAAAGATTAAATTGTAGAGCGATCGCCATGATCGCAGGTACAGCAATGAGGGAAGTTGTCCAAAATCGCACAGTTTGCGATCGCGGTGGCTGCCCAGAACCAAAGCGCTTAATTAATGTTGGTGCGAGGGATTGAATGATGCCATAGCCAATTACCCAACAAGCTAAAAAACCACCAACTTGATAAAACGACCAACCTAAAACACTTCGTAAAAATACGGGCAATCCCACCACAAACCACACGTCTCTAGAACCAAAGAGAAAGAATCTAGCTGCGGAGAGAAGATTGATTTCAGGACTTTTGGAAAAGAGTTGTTTGAACTTAACTTTTGCTTTAATTTTGCCCATTCCCTTAGGTAGGAACAAGCCTGTGAACAAGAGCAGGAATAAGCCTCCCGCCATAATCCATAGGGAATTCACAAATCCACATAGTCCTAATAATGCGCTTCCGACAAAAAAACCCACACCTTTAAGGGCATTCTTAGAACCTGTGAGAATTGCTACCCATTTGAATAAAGCCGATTGAGCATCTTGCGGCACGACTAGCCGAATTGCGCTTTTGGTACTCATTTTCGTCAAGTCTTTAGCAATTCCTGAAAAAGCCTGTGCAATCATCACATACAGAACTGCTAGCCACTGTGTCCATTCTGGATTGAGAAAGGACAACATCGCAAGGGAGAAAACCTGTAAGCCAATCCCTGTATAGAGCGTAACTTTCAGCCCCAATTGAGAACCAATCCATCCGCCTAAAAAATTAGTAACAACGCCAAAGACTTCATAGAATAGAAATAGAGAAGCAATTTGAATAGGTGTATAGCCAATGTTATTGAAATAAAGCAATACCAACAGTCGCAGAGCACCATCGGTAATTGTAAATCCCCAATAGGTGAGGGTGACTAGCACATAGTTTTTGAAGTTTGCTTGAGATGTAATAGAAGAGGTCATGATCAATTCCTCAAAGGTTAGACGATTTGCCCTCACCCCTAGCCCCTCTCTCGCAGGAGAGGGGAACAAGAAAGAAATATGCGTTCTTTGCTCTCCCTTTCTCATTGAAAGAAGAAAAAGCAAAAATATCTTCTTCGCTCCCCCTCTCCAGCAGGAGAGGGGGGCTGGGGGTGAGGGGCTTAAGATACAGCCACTTTTCGCGCTAATTCCGCCATACGACAGGAATAGCCCCATTCGTTGTCATACCAAGCGAGAATCTTTACCTGAGTGCGATCGACAACCATTGTCGAGAGGGCATCAATAATCGACGATCGCGAATCGTCTTTATAGTCAATAGAAACTAAGGGACGTTCTTCGTAACCTAAAATCCCTTTTAGTTGACCTTCGGCGGCTGTTTTTAATAATTGATTGACCTCCTCAATAGTAGTTTCTCTTTCTACTTCAAATACACAATCCGTAAGCGAAGCATTCAGCAAAGGTACTCGCACGGCTAATCCATTTAACTTGCCCTTGAGTTCGGGATAGATAAGAGCGATCGCTGTTGCCGATCCTGTAGTTGTCGGAATTAACGATAAAGCCGAAGCTCTAGCCCGACGCAGATCTTTATGGGGTGCATCAACAAGGGTTTGGGTATTTGTATTGTCATGAATGGTGGTAATTACGCCATGCTTAATTCCTAAACCGTCATGGATGACTTTCACCACAGGCGCGAGACAGTTCGTAGTGCATGAAGCGGCGGTAAGAATATGATGCTTTTCGGGATCGTAGAGATAATCGTTAATTCCCATGACGATGTTTAGTGCTTCTTCCTTCACAGGAGCCGCGACAATGACTTTCTTAACGCCTTTGGTGAAATAGGGATTTAGGGTTTCGGGGGTGCGGAATTTGCCAGAACATTCCAAAACTATATCAACACCTAATTCTTTCCAATTGACTAATTCGGGTTTGGCATATTCGCTAAAACTCAGGGATTTATGATCAATTTGGATGCGATCGCCTATTAACTGCACATCGTTTTGCCAGCGTCCATGTACCGAATCAAACTTAAGTAAATGTGCAGCAGCTTCTACGCCGCCATTGATTTCGTTAATATGCACAAATTCTAATTCAGGAAATTCCCAAGCAGCTCGCAGAGCCAATCTGCCAATTCTGCCAAAGCCATTAATACCAACGCGCACAGCCATAGATTATCTAAAGGTTAAGTATGCTTTAAATATTGATTAAGATAAATATTTATCTTAATCAATATATTTATTTTGGCTGTACATGTGGGAATCTGTCAACACAAAAAGTTGAGTTAGGTTTAGTCGTCAGTGGGATGTTGAGCCAACTTAGAAACAGGGCGATCGCTTATTCTCTTGTGCATATCCAACAGAAAAAGCAAGAAAATATGTCAAAATATTAGCAAGTAAAGGAGTCAAGCTATGATGACCACCAAAGAAAAGCTAATCCAAGAAATAGAGCGATCGCCAGACCTAGTTGTAGAGGAACTTTTTGATTTTTTGTTGCTAGCTAGAATTAAGCATCATCGCCAACAAGAAACCCGTAAGCCATTTTGGATGTTTATTGAGGAGCTAGTTTCGGACATCCCTCAAGAGGAGTTAAATACTATGCCTACGGATGGAGCAGAACAGCACGATCATTATCTTTATGGTTTTCCTAAGCGTTCTTACGAATCATAAAAACGAATCATGAAAGTAATCTTTGGTGATACCTGTTATTGGATAGCTTTGCTTTTCCCAAAAGACCAATGGCATCAAAAGGCGATGATATGTTCCCGAATATACGCGGATGACAAAATTGTGACAACAGATGGCGTAATTGATGAAGTTCTAAACTATGCTTCTATTCGGGGTGATTTGATGAGACAGAAAGCTCTGGCGATGTGTACACAAATGCTGCGAGAGCCAAGTATCCAAGTTGTTAGTTATACTCCCGAATTACGAAAGTTAGGATTTGAACTCTACGAAAACCGACCAGATAAGGGTTATAGCTTGACTGATTGCATCTCAATGGTTGTGATGCGGGAAAATAATATTCTTGAAGTCTTGACTGCTGATCGCCACTTTCAGCAAGAAGGATTTGCAATTCTTTTCTAGCGATCGCCTAAATCATCAGTGTCTAATCGCGATCGCCTCTCATCAAACCCAAACAAAATCCAATGATCGCGTTGGAACTAAACAATCGGCGATCGCTCTTGCTTGAGGATGCTGATTATGATTTGCCTTCGCTGTCAATGTTACAGAAAATTGCTGGCGCTCTCAATCAGAAGGTTGAGATTAAGTTTTCAGCGATCGCTACTTGAGACGAGTTTGGTGTAGGCGTTGTTTTTTTAGGAAATTAAACAGAAGTTAGGAATCAGCCGAGATAGAGTCATCTTCGGTAAACTGTTCTATCGCTTCTAGCATTCCCTCTGAGTATGGCTCTAAGATGGTGGTGCAAACGTGAAGTTCAGCTAGGGCATTACAGAACTCATCGGAGTCTGGATTAGCTGTTTCAAGAATGTTAATAGCTGCAAGGGCGCGTTTTAGTTGAGGTTGATATTCTGCCATGTGACGTTTGAGGCGATCGATTGGTCGTTTGTATGTTGTATTCATCTTTTGAGTCTCCTTTCTAGTTTGGCGATTTGGTTATGACAGTTTGCTACAGTTTTTTCCCAGTGGGCGATTAATCCTAAATCTTATATCGCCTATTACTAAATCTACAGTGCGATCGCCTAAATCATCCGTATCTAATCGCTCTAAAAAACTTGACGGCTAATTAAAACAGAAATCATCTTTTTTTACCGATCGCTTTGCTGATAAATGCGGATACGCCCACGCTGAATTATCCAGAGATTTCCTGTAATATTTTCACGCTGTAATCCTCCGATTAGAGTTTGAATAGCATCAGTTAAATCATCTATTGTGGCTCTATTAGGAAGTCTTAGAACAGCAATTCCCTTGTATTCAGATGGAATGTATTGTAGAGGGTTGCTAAAGTCTAGGTCTAATGTAACAAGGCAGCGATCTTCTGCTTGGCAAACTTTGATGACAGTTGGATCGGATGCTGATGTTAGTCCTTGTTCAAGTACTGTAGAAACATCGTAACCTGCTTGTTTTAGTTGATTGATTCCTCTTTGACCGATGTTCTCGTCTAGTTTAAATTTCATGCTGATTGCTCGATAGGAATATCAATATAACGATCGCTTGACATGGCGGCTCCATAGGCAATGCAAGCGTAAATGTCTTCTGGTTGTAGTTGGGGATATTCTTCTAGTAGTTCAGGGATGCTAGTGCCACTAGCCAGAAAGTCGAGAATTAGGGATACCCAGATGCGATGCCCACGAATGCAGGGTTTTCCAAAGCAGATATTAGGGTTAATCGAGATTCGGGTTAGCAGTTCTTTTTGTTTCATAAATTTATCTTTGGGTTGTTTTACACATCAAATGCGATCGCCATGATACTCATCCTCTTATCATGGTTATATTTTACATCGCCTCTCATCAAACCCAAACAAACCCAAACGATCGCGTTGGTACAAAACAATCAGCGATCGCTCTTGTTTGAGGATGCTGATTATGATGGGCATTCGCTATCAATATTACAGAAAATTGCTGGCGCTCTCAATCAGAAGGTTGAAATTAAGTTTAGCGCGATCGCTTCTTGAGACGAGTTTGGTGTTCCTCCCTAATAGTTATTTTAAAATCAGATTCTGAAAATGTTGATACGAAATAATTTCTACACCTTGAAAAGGGTTTAATATCAACAAATCTGCATCACCTGTGACTAGGTAATTTGCATGACCTGATACGGCTAAATCCAAGAGAAAATTATCTTTTGCATCACGACAATCTTCAAAATGGTGAGTAATTTCGATCAATTCAACTTTTTCATAGAGAAGTGTCACTAAATCTTCAATGGCGGTTTCTGAAAAGTATTTTTTAAATTTTGGACGTTTCAAAACTTTAATTAATTCGCCAAATAGGTCATTGCTAAATAGAACGATTACTTGATCGCTAATGATCGCTTCGCTCAGACCCGTAAGTGATTTGCCAATGAGAAAGCTAATCCAAATATTCGTGTCGATAACAAGGCGAAGTGGATTACCTTGCATGATAATTTGCTTGCCTTACGGCTTCAACTTCTTGAGTAATATCTTCTAAACTTAGCTCATCAGTTTGTACTGAACTTAAAAATTTATTGAATCTCACTGAAAATGTGTCTTTTTCTAGCAACTGCAATAATTCCAGCTTTTCTTGTAGATTGCATTGCGAGATTACTGTTTTAAGTTGGGAAAAGTCTATGGAGATGGACACATTCATTTTTGCCGTCCTACAAAAAATCATTAGCATTTGGATACTGCTAACATTGTACAGCGATCGCTTTGGTACTAAACAATCAGCGATCGCGAATTACTTGAAGATGCTGATTATGATGGTCATTCTCTGTCAATGTTATAGAAAATTGCTGGCGCTCTCAATCAGAAGGTTGAGATTAAGTTTTCATAAAAACTAATTTGAGTTTAGTGTATTTTCCAAGCCCCATACTTGTCTTGCTAGATTAACTGAGATCTTGCACCATTCCCAAAAGCTTTAAGTAGGAATGGGTTTGAGAACAATTTTAAAACCATAACGAGCAGCAATATCAGCATTAATTCGGATGTATCGGAGGAGTTTTAACCAAAGGACAGA
>Ga0209990_10003324_pt1 | contig 11840 bp, 7 predicted proteins | sample NOAtaG_6_FD_187304 | JGI IMG/M metagenome (GOLD analysis project Ga0209990, IMG submission 187304) | Freshwater lake microbial communities from Lake Erie, under a cyanobacterial bloom - NOAA_Erie_Diel5S_2200h metaG (SPAdes) (version 2) | ecosystem: Environmental > Aquatic > Freshwater > Lake ...
ATAATCAGCCTTACCCCGGATGGGGAAGCGAAGCGACAGTAAACATCGGTCAAGGGATTAATGTGCTTGATTATCAACAAAATTCGCTAAAACGGGAAACTGTCCGCTTAACCAAAACCTTGAGCGATCGCTTAAAACTTCTCCACGAGGATCGATCCCCTTAATCAGCTGTTGACTATCTACCCCATGAGTGGGATTTCAGGGACGGATTAAAATTATTGTTTTAACTATTTTTAAGCAAAAAAGTAGCTTTTCTAGTTTAAATAAATAATATCTTGTTTTTTTCTGATTCTAGCTCCTGAATACTGCCTCGAAGACCCCTCAGATCGGGGAAGATATCCGATTGTTGCCGGAGGTCTAATGATAGAATGGGCATCAGCGAAAGTAGTTTGTGAGCGAAGTGATCCGATGCAGTTCCAAATCCAGCCCGACAGTGAAATACCCGCCTCTAAGCAATTATTTGACCAAATTCGCTTCGCTATCGCCTCTCGTCAGTATCCACCGGGCCATCGTTTACCTAGTACCCGTCAACTAGCTATGATCACGGGATTACACCGTAATACGATAAGTAAAATTTATCAACAACTGGAAGACGATGGGTTAGTAGAATCCATAGCAGGTTCGGGGATTTATGTCAAGGCTCGCGGGCATGAAAACGATAATTTATCGGGTTCACCCCTATTGGAACAAAATCCAGAAATAGGCCGACTAATTCGCCAGAGTTTGGCTGGTTTTCTCGCTCAAGGTTTAACTTTAGAGCAAATTCGCGAGTTATTACTGGCGGAAATTGATTGGCGATCGCAGTGTAGTTCTCAAGTTCTTGTCACCATTCCCCGTCACGATTTGGGTGCAGGAGAACTAATGTTGAGAGAATTAGAGCAATCCCTCAAAATTCCCGTCCAATTAGTGGCAATGGAGGATTTAGCCCAAGTTTTAGCCAATACTAAATCTGCCACTGTTGTCACCAGTCGCTATTTTATCAGTGTGGCGGAGGAAATTGCCGCTCCTTTTCACCTGCGAGTCATTCCCATCGATATCTACGATTACAGCAAGGAATTGGCATTAATCAAAAAATTACCCACCGATAGCCGCTTGGGGATTGTCAGTATTAGCACCGGTATTATTAAGGTGGCCGAAATTTTAATTCATAGTTTACGGGGCGATGATTTATTAGTTATGTCTGCCCAAATTCATGAAACGGATAAGTTAAAAGTTTTAGCTCGAACTTCCCAGACAATTATCAGTGATCAAGCGAGTTATACTTTAATTAAAAATCTGATTAATGAAGTGCGATCGGATTTAATTCGTCTGCCAGAAATTATCTGTAGTGATAATTATATTGGGGATAAATCAATTCAATTGCTAAGACGAGAATTAGGATTAGGTGGTTAGATGATAAGCTAGGACACATTTTAACCGCTAAATCTCTCCCAATCCCTTTACTGTTACCTCTTGCCTTATCTCAACAAGCAATTTAAGTAGGGAGGCACAATTATTTGTAGGATGGGTTAGCGGTAGCGTAACCCATGCTGGCGTTGGGTTTCATGCTTCAACCCAACCTACGTTCATCTTATATTTAATTCCACTCACCCACTTAAATGCGCGGGCGGCTGAACTTTAAAATTTATTTTAGTCTATGGTTACTATTGACAATAACTTAGAGCAAATCGAGAATAAAAGCGAAAAAAACTTTTAGGAAGTATTAAATTTTTAGTACAATGGCGAAAGAATAGGGACAAGCTCAATTTTTCACTCTCGAACGAGGCTAAATGAAAAGTGCTGACTGTTTAACGGTATCCCCCGGGGAACCGCTTACCGATTGGCAAAAACTGGGATTAGATTTGGTGGCTCGTTGGCAGGGACGAGATGTTATCCTAGCGATCGATCTTACCGGTAGTGTTAACTTTAATGATGAAGGACGCACGCGCCTCGGTCAAATTATTCGCGATAGTTTAAAAAATAACGATTCCGTTTATTTAGTCCCCTTTGCTGATAATGTTCAACCGATTGCAGAACCGATTTTAATTCGGAGTCAGGAAGATATAGACGCGGTTTTAAAGGCGATTCCCTGGCAATCTAGCCAAAGTGCTAAAAATACCGATATTCAGCGCGCAGAATGGCACGTTTATCCCCGACTGGCACGCTTAAATCAGTGTCGTTTAACTGCCAATCAAGCTATCAAACCCCAGTCGGTAGTTTGGATTTCGGATTAGGTGGTACTGGTCGAGATGTGTTAATGAGAATTCGTCGCTTTATTATTGATAAATACGGGAAGTTATCTAAAATATTTGAGCTTGTTAGCTTACATTAATTGTATTCTAATCTTCCTTTGTGTTTCAGTTGCCACATCCCACGGCCACCAACCGGGGTAACTTGTGCAGGTGAAATTAAGGTAAATTTACGGGTGTCGCCGCCTTTATAGCCATCAAATAAAGCAGATGCCGTGAATTCTTGAGACTCAGCAATTGCGTGTTGTTTCGGAAAGAGTAAATAATCACTTCCTACTGAGATAACATAAAATCCATCGGGGGATTGATTGGGAGTCAGGATAACAGGTTCATGAGAATTTTTCCATCTTTTCATTCCTGTGTCTTCCTTCTCAACCACTTCTCCCTGTTTGTGTACCTCATGAATATTAAGGATAGCATCTGGAGACTGATTATAGGAATTGATTATGTTTTGCCATTGCCAGGGAATATCTACTGTCTCAATTGCCTCTTTTTTAAGCAGCTTTCTTAGTCGATCAATTTCTGTTTTAAGTTTTTGAATCTCCTCGACATTTTCATTAGCTTTTAACGCTAAATTTTCTTTATCTTGCTGTAACTGGTTTACCTGGCTATTTAGAGTTGTAGCTTGTTGTTCTAGTTGTGCTTTTTCAATGTTTACATTGCACAATCGTGTTTCTAGGTTTTGATAAGAACTAGAAAGTCTCTGATTTTCCTTACGCAACTGTTCCACTTCTCCTGAACTAAACTGCTCGATTTGCTGACGTTGTTCTGCTAAGTTCTGCGATAGTCGATTACGTTCGTCAGTTAGCTCTCTAATTCTTGTCAAATGACGTTCTTTTTGATCCTCATATTCTTTAATTTTAATATCTAATTGATCAACTTTTTCTTTATGTTGAGATATACTCCCACCCTCTTTACCTATACTTAAACTACCAACTATTGCTTGAATATTACTAACTTTATCGCTTAAATCTTTCAGTGTATTTTGCTTAGTTTCATCTAGGGAAGTCGATTTTACATCAGTGATTATCTCTTTTTTAATAGATTGAAGTTGTGCCTCTAGCCAATTTTGAAAATAAACTGCTTTTGTATCTTCCTCCTGCTTATCGTTATCACTTTCAACAAGAATCGATTGTGATATAATTATTTTCTCATATAGTCCATTGAATTGTTTCCTAACGTTTTCTAGGCTTTTTTCTATTTCTTTTACTTCTGAACTACTAAGTGGTTTTTTATTAAATGGTAGAATTTGTAGCCAAGAAACTTTTTCTTGCAAACCTTCAATTACGCTTTTGATTTTTGGCAATTCTACTAAAATTTTTTGCTGTTCATCAGATGAATCTGTCGGTTTCTTAGTTTTATAAGTGATAAGAACGCCAGTCATTCTGCTCCATAAAAAAATAAAACTAATGGGAACAGAAAGTAACGCAAGAGTATTGAATAATGGCCATACCCAATTATTACGATTAATATCCTTCTTAAGTTGTTCTAATTGAGTTTTTAAATCATCTGTAGTTAAAGTAGGTTGCTCTGATGAATTATCAATTTTTAAAGTTGCGAGAGGTTGGGTTACATTTAGAATTTGCTTTAATAGCTCTTTAGTCGCAATTCGTTGGTTGTCGCCATCTTGACCTGGATCAGTGCTATCAACTGTTTGCGTATAGAATCCTAAATTCTGTAATTTTATTTGTGCTTGTCTATGTTGTTTACTTGCTAAATCTTCTAGAATTTTTCGCTGTTGAGAAGTTCCTTCTAGGATAGGTTCAATCTTTGAATCAATATTATTAAAACTGATTTTCGTTTTAATATCATCAGATAAACTATCTTTAAATGTCTTGTAAGCAGTAGCAAGTTCATCAACAATTTTTTTTGCTTTAGCATAATCTACAGGATTTTCTACTTTTGCTTCATTTTCTGTAACTTGAATATTTGCAACAAAAGTATTCAGAGCCTCGCGTTTTTCTCGCAGTGCCTTTAAATTGTTAATAGCGGCAGTCTGTTGATCGTCTGCAACTGTTGTTGATTGCCCCATTGAACTTCCTGTCGCTGATGAAGAAGAAGAGTGTTGTGCTTGATGCCCAGAAAGATTACAACCACTTAACAACCCCGCAGATAATCCCGTTGCTAAATAAAGTATCAGAAATGTTTTTCTAACCCTCATCGTTCCTTTCCTCCTATAGTCTGCTATTTAATTCTTTTAATAAGGCTTTTAACCCTAAGATAAAGGGAGGTTCAACCCTGACATCCTCTGAGTTACGACCTTCTAAATTCGTTAAATTGTATTCTACCGAACGCTTAACATTTGTCCAGAGACTATTGCGCCATTGTTCATCGTCATACTGTCTGAGCGGTTTAATACTGGTGATTTTTAACTCCTTAAAAGCTTGTTGAAAATCCTCTAGAAATTTCTGAAGATTGGCTAATCCTACCTCCTCATCATCTGACCCAACCAGCTTAAAGCTTTCAATTTCCTGAAATTGAGTTAAATCAAGGCGATCTTGCCAGCCAAAAGCCACCCCATTCACCTCACAATCTTCTCCTGCGAAAATCACTTCATCATCATCTTGTAATCCCGTTAAACGAGTCACATTTTGATCTAAAACTAAGCCACAAGCGACTTCTGCTTTCGGTTTAGAACTGAGGACAGTGGGTTCTTTTTTGTTCTCAAATCCTGATGCTTTACTGAGCAATCGGCTAAAAAGAAGAGAAGTTTCACAATCTGGACTAAATCTTCCACTTAAATCCAACCAATTAAGAATCCGAGAGCCATTTCCCCCAATATAGACTGGCGTATTCAGCTTACGAGTGTATTTTTCCTCAATGTCTAAAGCACGCAATACAAGACCGATATAGTAATACAAACCTGAAATCCCTAGTGTAGAAAGTTGTACAATCGTTTGCAGATCAGTATCGTCGTCCATCAGCGTTCGATTGCGTTCTAACCACTTGCTTCCTTCGGCCGCCAATAAGCCATCAAGTTTCACGAAAAAGGGTTCATCCCGCAAACTACTGCTTAAATCACTTAAATCTGTATTAAATTGCTGATTAAGAAAATCAGGTCGGTTTTTCCAAAATTGGGAAAAGAGGAGTCTTCCTGCTATCTGTACCGAACATTGATGAATCAAACGATTACCAACCCAGATAGAAATATCGGACGTTCCCCCTCCCATATCAATGCAGGTGGTATAAAGGAGGTCTTTTCCTTCTTCATCGGCAAAATAATGGGCTAATGCTAAACTTTCTGCACGATAGGGGTTGCCTCTGTCTAACCATTTATGGTCAATTCCCGTCGTTTTGCCTAAATCCTCGATAATTCGTTGCCACGTCACTTTATAGAGATTTTTGTCACTGCGAGAAAAGGCCGAGGGATAGGAAATAGACCAGTTGATCTTTTTGACATGATTTTTCGCCGCTTCAGCCGTAATTAAAAGGGCTAAATGCTTTAGAAAGGTGCGATTATAAGCAATATTCTCAGGCTTCCATTTAAGCTCGGTCTTAATATCATCTTGAGTGGGATTAAAAGCTTTGACATCTTGTGGAATATAAATACGGCCATCTAAAATTGGTCTTTCCTCTTCTTTACTTCCTCTAATAGTAAGAACTGAGGAAAGAGGGAACTTTTCGTCTTTACTTGACATAAAATAAGCAGACAAAATTTTAAAACGCTCAATTTGAGTAGCTTGGGTGATTTGAAGATGCAGAGGCGTTAAGGTGACACCTTCGCGCACATTATTAATGTCATAATAGACATTGGTGAAAGATGTACCAAAATCAACGCCTACTGTCCATGTTTTATTGGGATTTTGATCCCCCACTTTAGGAGGTGTTTTCAACAAAATTAACCCTTGAGAAATACCTGTTTCGTCCTGACAATTAATATAATCAGGGAAACTCTCTAAACGAGTAATCTGGAAGTTTTTAAGCTCAAGAGGATGAATTTCTGCCGCTTCGGGGAAAACGGCTCGAAAGATTTTATTTTGTTTGGTCGCTTCGGTGCGGTTGTCGAAATATAGCGCATAATACGCTTTCCAGTTCGGGGCTTTAAAATTCGGCCAAATTTCTAAGAATGGTTTCGCTGTAATTGCATTGTTAACTTCAATAGGATACTCTCTGTGAATGGTAAAGTCTCCCCCAGATAAGGGTAAAGTTAAAGATACTCTGACGGCTGATTGGTTGCCAATGGTCGTCGGATTAAAAGTAAGACGCTTTATGAGTTCTTCTGAGCTAAAATAATTAAGCACTTCAGATTCTAGCGGTAATAAAGGGGTTAAATGACGTTCTTGTTCATCAACCGTATAAGTGATCTCCCTTGTGTCTTCAGGGAGTAATGCCCCTGGTAAGTTTCCCTCTCCTTCCAAATAGAAAAAGGTTTTTGTAAAGATGTCATCTTCTGTGAGAAACTTGACTTTTCCTTTATATTGTTTGGTAAACTCGGCTTTATCAAAAATAGCGGCACTGACCGTATCATAGATCCAAATATCAACAGATTGTTTGGTTGGCCATTGTTTTTTCAATTGCTCAAGGTCTGGAATGAAAATAACCTCTTCATTCATTGACTTCCCTAAAGCTAAAATACTCACACTGGAAGGATTTCTTTTCGCTTGAATTGGAATATTGAGAGCATCTAAATCCCCTAAAGTAAGCGGTACTCCAAAATAGGCAACATTTCTACTAGGTCTAAAAGTTTGCCCTCTAGGATCAATCGTTAGCTCCTGTGCCAGTTCATTTTTATATTCATTCAAAAGTTCTTTAAGTTTGGCAGAATCTACCCCCCTTTGACTGTCAAGCTGAGTTTTTAAGTTATCTAACCACAACCATAATTGAATTTTGTCATCTTCTGTTAAATATTCACTGGAGTCCAAGGGGGAATGTAAGCGTCCATCTGCATACCAAGGAATACCTTCCCAGTTCCCCTCTTCGGCAGGACAGACTAACGTTGCGGGAGAAGTCATGCCCACAGACTGTCCATTCAGCAGAAAAACATAGATTTTGTGCCAAGGATTACGATTTTCCCCCCTAATTCTTTCCGTTGACTGATAAACCGTTCTTTGACTGGAAGGTGATAGAGCGATTAATGCTTTGATCAAAGCATCGGCTTGGAGCGTATCTAAATCTAGTAGTTGGGCTTGTAGTTTAAGCCGTTTCACCTCTGCTAGGGCGATCGCCGCTAACATCCCCTTCCATTGGGCTTTAATGGCACTATGAAGCGGATATTCTTGATCCCGTAACACCATATCCACAAGTAACGGTCTTGCCCACATATCGGGAATTGAACTAATACTTTGAGTATTAGTCCCAATCTCGGGGCGGGTTAAACTATCTGCAACCTCTGTATAAGCGATTCCTGCTTGGGGTTGCCATTTTCCCGCTTCTCCTGGTTTGACACGCGCTTGTGATTTCAAGGGGGGTAAAAAAGAGCTACTCATTGAATCCATCTCCTCTTAATGCTTTTAAATACTTTTTTCCGATAAAACCTTATACAGAGCTTTAGCCAGTCCCGTTGTCCCGTTGTCAATTCCTTGTAAGTCCTTCTTGCTTAAATCTCTAATACGAATGTTAATTTCTTTATCCAGACCTTTCTCTACTAGATCGGGAAAGTTGGAACGGTCTATGATCAAATTGCCTTGATTGTAAAAAGCTGTAACATTAAACCATCTTAAACCGATACCATTGGCATGAAGAATTCCCAGCCATTTGAGATAAGCTTCACACCAGACTTTAATCGCATTAATTCGATCCCATTCGCCCGATTTTTTAATGCTTTCCCGATCATAAAATTTAAGTGCAAAGTCAACCTCACCTAATTTGGTTTTAGCGTGTTCTAATCCTGGAACAATTCTCGATAACCAAATATAGGCAAATCGGACGGCATTAGTTAACTTTCGACGAACTTCATCCTTATCAGGTACATCCTCCCAACTGATCTCATTATCTTTGTTACGACTCAGCAAAATAACCTGTCTTTCATTAGGTTTTGGGGTAAAAATAAAATCTCTTAGGGCTAAACCTGCATATAATTCCAAAACGTGAGGATCATTTCTCTGGTCACTTCCCCCTTTACTAAACTTCTCTACATTAGTCATGGTAGGCATTCCCAACAGATAAATAGTATCAAACTTCAAATCTTGTGTCCCATAATATCTTAGGGCGGCCTCTGTTTTCAGAATAAATTCCTCAGAACGAGCAAAAACGGCTTCTTTATCTTCCTTAGAGGGAAAGCGAAAATAAGGCAACATTAATAAGCCACCCAATTTTACTTTTCTGAGGAGATTTCCTGTCTCTGGATTATCCAATTCTTTAGCAATTAGACGACCCAATGTAGGAAATCCCGATGCACCTGTTCCCCCAAAAATTGAGCCACAAAGAAAAACTTGCGGAGGGTTATTTGCTTCTGTTTTAAGATCGCTATCAATCTTGCCGATCAATTCCTTCCAACTCTCATTAGTGGCCACATTTTGCCGAAGTTGAGTCATAATCGCTGAACCAATAGCGGGTCGGCCTAGAAACCCATCTTTTAACAAGACATCTCGCTCTTTTTCAGTGTAAAGAACATCGAATAAATGACGAATAACTTCCCTGTTTCCATTGTAGTTATCGTATTTAAAGACATCTCTCAAACGAAATTCATCTGCTTTTTGAAAGGGAGTCCACAACCCTAAAAATTCGAGTTTTGTCTGCATCCACCAATTAAGAGTGGGATTAATTCCTTGATCGATATTTTTAGTACAATTTTGGTAGGTCGCAATCGCACCATCGGCCTCTTTAAGATTGCCATTACCTTTGTCAGGATCAACAAAGAGAATTTCTATTTTTGGAATACGCTCACCTTGAGTGTAAATACCCGCTGCTGCTAGATGACATACTGCTTCAACAATTTTTGTCCCTGTTCCACCAATGGCAATAACGTAAACTGACATAACGTTTTAATAACCTCTAAACTAATTTCTAACGAAAACGAGGAAACAAACCAACTAGGGGAACAACACGACGCATATTTGGAGGGGTACTAAGGGCGGTAGATAGCCAGTAACTGGAACACATTCCTAATAGTAAAATCAAGCTAAAAAAAACCAAAGCTATGGTTTCTAGATTATTGTTACCATCCTTTCCCCAGATAAACAAAGAAATAATGAAACTCAAAAAGGGCAAGACAAACAACAGCCACCAAGAAATTCGAGCTTGGCTGAATTCTTTCTCGGTAAACGTTCGCCACCACTTAAGAGATATTAGATACCAGATAACAGCAAACGCACTAGAAGTCGCACACACAACGAGAACGGCAGGATCATAATTACTTTGTATCCAATTGCTGGTATAGGTGGGAATGATGCCATTGCCAAATAGCATCCGACCGATTACCATTATCATCGCACCGATAATGATGCCAGCCGCAAGACCTGTAATTTCTGGTAGAATCGAATTCTGCTCATTCATTACTGTAATAACTGGGATTAATGAGTCTAAGAAAAAATCGGGATAAATAAAATGATCTAAACCCGCCGCTTTGATGTTATCCTAGCAAGGGAAATATTTTTTGTCCACAATAATTAAATTTACTTAATAAGTTTTTTACTTTTTCGCAACAATTCTTTACATTCATGAAGAAACTTGTCTTGCCTGTCCTTCTAATTTTACTTGGAACAGTCCTAGTCGGCTGTCCTAAGCCTGAAAATTGGTCATGCCCTGAGCTATCAACCCCGACTGCCACCGCAAAAATACCATCAAATCCTGACAAACCAGAAAAAATCATCATTCAAATTGATGGTACGCCGTCTATGAAAGGGTTTGTCAGCGATCGCAACAGTCGCTACATTAGAACCCTAAGATTATTAAGAAGTGCGACAAATACAGCTTTTCCCGTCACGCCATCTCCTACCTTTTATGTTTTTGGGACTCAGCGACTCAAGGAGCCGATCAATCATCAATCAGCTGAAACTGCCTGGTTTTATAGTGGGGGAAGACCTGAATTAAGAGATGCGGCCACTCATAAAATTATCGCACCCCAAAAGACTGATCCGCCCAATTCTCTCTATGTAATTGTCACAGATTTATATCAAGAAAAAGCCCAATGGGAAGACTTAGTAGCACAACTCAAAGATCATTATCTCCTGAAGGATGGTTACGCAGTCGGTATTATCGCAGTCAAAAGTGAATTTTTGGGGGATATTTATGATGTCGGATTAGATAATATTCGTTATCCCAGTGTTAAAACAAATCATCCCTTTTATATCTTAGTGTTAGGTCGCTATTCTCAGGTTAAACAATATTTCGATAAAATCAAATCGGAAAGTCAAAATACAGGACTTGATTTTCCTGCTGAAAATTTTGTTATTTTCTCCACTAAAATTTTTGAAAAACCTGCTTTACTGCAAATTAATGACAATGAACAACCTACCCCTTCATCTTCTTCTCCGACATCAGATAATCCTCAGAAATCAGGAATTAGACGAGTACAAGTAATTAATGATGGTAGAATAGTGATCAAAAACGTGGAGAATCCTCAAAATGTAGAACGACTTATTATTCCTAGTCAAACGAGCAATGATAGTCCAAAAGAGACTTCTTTAAAATATAGACTCAACTATAATCCTCTGCCCTATACTTTGCCCCTAGGGAATTCTGCTAGTTATCAACTCAATGGTGATAGTGACTTTAATAACAACACAAAAGAATTTAAAAAGTTAGATCCCCAAAGTTCACTGATTCCCCTTCAACTAACGAATTGGCAATCTACGAATAATCAATTAGAATTTAATGCTTTAATAAATCTTGACAATAATCCTCAAGGAATTGGCGTTTATCGCTTAATTTTTGATGTGTTTCCCGAAAAAATTTCTGGCTCATCAAGACCATATCAAGCCCCGTCTTGGTGGAAAGATTGGAGTTTTGGCGAAAACGAAATTTTTGCAGGAGATAGAACTTACAATTTACAACCCTTTTTATATAATCTAGGAGATACGACTTTTAGAATTATTGAAAATAAGCCAAATGTTGCTCTTGGCCGTCTTTGCTTTATTATCCACAAAAAGTAGGGGTTTGTCAATCAATCAAAACACGGGAGCATCGAGAGCATCCCATTTATGCAAAAATATAAGAGAGAACACCAAAAATAAGTGATTAAATTTATTCAATAGGACAAGCAGACATAAAGAATTTATCTTCATTATCGCCTCTAAGAAGGAATTAAGGAAGAGATTTAGACAATTTATTCAACTGTAAGCGATTAAATAGCCAGTTGACCATTAGACACCTCCATAATATTATTTTAAGACTGAAAATGTTTCCAGCAAAGGAGTTGGGCTAAATAAAAATTATTTTATTTGCCCCATAGTTTTTCTATAAAATTAAATTAGCAATGAAAGACATACATTTCAGTCGTTGCACTATTTTGTTAGTACACAGCATAAAAGCAAGCTGTGATTGGTTTATCACTCTTGGAGATATCTACTGATTAGGTATCTCGAATAAGCAAATCGAAAACTTCAAAAACTGCAAACAGCAACCCCGATAGTTATCGATGAAAAATCAGGAAAATTCAAATTTCAGTCGGGAAGTGCTGAATTAAACCCCGCTTTAAAAACCTATATTCGTCAGCGCATTATTCCCGCTATC
>Ga0209990_10003327_pt1 | contig 11822 bp, 13 predicted proteins | sample NOAtaG_6_FD_187304 | JGI IMG/M metagenome (GOLD analysis project Ga0209990, IMG submission 187304) | Freshwater lake microbial communities from Lake Erie, under a cyanobacterial bloom - NOAA_Erie_Diel5S_2200h metaG (SPAdes) (version 2) | ecosystem: Environmental > Aquatic > Freshwater > Lake ...
TCGGGCCGGTCAGGCTCGGCGCGGCGTGCAACCGGCGGCCCGCTACCGTCGGCACTGCGCATACTCGCGCGAGTGCCGCGACCCTCTGCCCTCTGCGCTCTACCCTCTACCCTCTACCCTCTACCCCCAAAGCCCGCCACCCGCGACCCGAACCCGCCATGTCCGCTCTGCTCAACCCCTCCCCGACCGCCGCCTGGGCGCTGCTCCTGATCGCCGGCCTGCTGGAAATCGCATGGGCCGTGGGCATGAAGTTCACCGACGGCTTCACGCGCCCGTGGCCCTCGCTGGCGGTGCTGGGGCTGGCGCTGCTGTCGTTCTGGCTGCTGGGACTGGCCATGCGGGTGCTGCCCGTGGGCACCGCCTACGCCGTCTGGGTCGGCATCGGCGCCGCCGGCGCGGCTCTGATCGGCATGTGGTTGCTCGACGAGCCGGCCAGCGCCGCCCGCCTGGGCTGCGTGCTGATGATCGTCGGCGGCGTGGTGGGGCTGAAGCTGCTGCACGAGTAGCCAGCCGCCGAAGCCTGTCACCGTCGCGCCGTCGCTCGTACCCGCCGCAGCCCGGCTCATCGCAACCGGCCGGTGCGATGGGTCGCTGCCGTTATGCTGCGTCGAGCTGACTGCCGACCGACGATGCTGCGCGCCGCCCCTGCCCTGCTGCTGCTCCTGCTGCTGCTCCTGCCGCCCCCGTTGCAGGCCCAGCCGCTGCAGGCCTGCCGGCTCAAGGGCATCGAGCGGGCGGTGCAGTGCGGCCAGGTCGAGATGCCGGAGAACCCGGACACGCCGACGGGGCGGCGTCTGACGATCCACTTTGCGGTGGTTCCGGCGCTGGCGAAAAACAAGGCACCCGATCCCCTCTTCGTCTTTGCCGGCGGCCCGGGCCAGGCGGCCATGCAGGTGGCCGGCCCGTTGCAGCCGGTGCTGGCGCAGATCAACGCGCGGCGAGACATCGTGTACGTGGACCAGCGCGGTACCGGGCGTTCCAACGCGCTCGAGTGCGACCGGCCGCGCCGCACGCTGCCCCTGGCCGAGAGCGTGGACCCGGCGCGCGCCATCGTCGAGCTCGCCTCTTGCGTTGCGCGGCTGCCGGCCGATCCGGCGCAGTACGCCACATGGATCGCGGTGCGCGACATCGACGCCGTGCGGCAGGCGCTCGGCGCAGCGCAGATCAACCTGTGGGGCGGCTCGTACGGCACCCGCGCCGCGCTGGAGTACCTGCGGCAGTTCCCGCAGCAGGTGCGCAGCGTCGTGCTCGACGGCGTGGCGCCGGCCGCCATGGCGCTGCCGGCCAGCTTTGCGGTCGACTCCGAAGCCGCGCTGCAGAACCTCGTCGAGCGGTGCCGCAGCGAGCCGGCCTGCAGCCGCCTGCACCCGACGCTGGCGGCCGACATCGACGCTCTGTTGAAATCGGCCGCCAGCGGCACCCGGGTGACGGTGGCGCATCCGGTGACCGGCGCGCCCGAGTCGCTGACCATCGACCGGACGGCGCTCGCCGGCATGCTCCGTTCGCCGCTCTACGTGCCGCAGTTGGCCGCCGTCCTGCCGCACGCGCTGGCGCGTGCCGGGCGGGGTGACTGGAACCCGCTGCTGGCGCTGCACACCGCCCTGGCCGGCGGCGTACAGGACAACTTCGCGGAGGTGATGCACTTTGCCGTGGTCTGCGCCGAGGACCTGCCGCGCGTCGGTCCGGCCGAGATGGCGGCCAGCCGCGCCACCCGCTTTGGCACCGGCTTCCTCGACCTGTACGGGCAGGCCTGCCGCAAGCTGCCGGTGCGGCCGGTGCCGCCGGCGTTCTACGAGCCACCGACCGCCAATGTACCGGTGCTGATCCTGTCCGGCGGTGCCGACCCGGTGACGCCGCCACGCCACGGCGAGGCCATCGCCAGGGCACTGCCTAACGTCCGCCACTTCGTCGCGCCGCATCTGGGCCATGGGGTCAGCGGGCAAGGGTGCGCGCCCGACCTGATCGGCCGCTTCGTGCGCGCCGCCGGCTTCACCGACGACAAGGGCAAGCCGATCGAGGGCAGTTGCCTGGAGAAGCTGCCCGCCGCACCGGTCTTCTTCGCCCCGGCAACGCGCCCCACCGAAGGCATGCGACGGCCATGATCGAGGTCGAACACCTGTCCAAGCGCTTTGCCGGCAAGAACCGCAAGGCGGCCCCGGTACTGGCCGTGGCGGACGTGAGCTTCACGGCGCGCAACGGCCGCATCACCGCGCTGCTGGGACCCAATGGCGCGGGCAAGACCACCACGCTGCGCATCGTCACCACCCTGATGCAGGCCGATGGCGGCACGGCGCGGGTCGGCGGGCACGACGTGGCCGCCGCGCCGGCGGCAGTGCGCGCCCAGCTTGGCGTGCTGTCCGATGCGCGCGGGCTGTACGCGCGCCTGACCGCGCGCGAGAACATCGCTTACTTTGCCCGGCTGCGCGGCGTGCCGACTGCGGACTTCGAGCGTCGCCTCGCCGAACTGGCCGCACTGCTCGACATGGCCGATCTGCTCGACCGGCCGACGCACGGCTTTTCCACCGGCGAGCGCATGAAGGTGGCGCTGGCGCGCGCGCTGATCCACGACCCGAGCCATCTGGTGCTCGACGAGCCCACCAACGGCCTGGACGTGATGTCCACGCGCGCTCTGCGGCGGCTGCTGCTGGCGCTGCGCGCGCAGGACAAGTGCATCGTCTTCTCCACCCACATCATGCAGGAAGTGGAGGCCGTCTGCGACGAGATCGTGATCGTGGCGCGCGGCCGCTCGATCGCGAGCGGCAGCGCGGCGGCACTGTGTGCGCAGGCCGGCACCGCCTCGCTCGAGGACGCCTTCGTGACGCTGGCGCTGGGCCACGCGGAGACCGCCTGATGCGCGCGGCCTGGACGGTGTTTCGCAAAGAGCTCACCGACGCGGTGCGCGACCGGCGCAGCTGGATGGTGGCGCTCGTCATTTCCATGCTCTCGGGTCCGCTGCTGTTCACGTTGATGTCCAGCTTCATCGCCGGGATCGAGGAGCGGGCCGCCGCACGCGAGGTCTGGCTGCACGAGCCCGAGCGGGCGCCCACGCTGGTCAACTTCCTGCAGCGCGCAGGCGCCACGGTGCGCACCGCGCCGGCCGACTACGCCGAGCAGTTGCGCGCCGGCCGCCTGCACAACGCGGTGCTGGTGCCGGCGGCGGACTTCGAGCCGCTGCTGGCGGCCGGCCAGAGCATCACGGTCGAGGTGGTGTTCGACGACAGCCACGAGCGGGCGCAGCCGCTGGTACGCGCCAGCCTGGACCTGCTGCGCGCCTTCAACCGCGAAGCCGGCGTGCAGCGGCTGCTCGCGCGCGGCGTCAGTCCGCAACTGCTGGCCGCCGTCGAGGTCGAGGCGCAGAACCTGGCGCCGTCGCAGGCGCGCGGCGCGCAGCTGCTGTTCATCGTGCCCTGGGTGGCGCTGCTGGTGGCGGTCTTCGGCGCGCTGTCGGTGGCCATCGACGTGTCCTCAGGCGAGCGCGAACGCGGCTCGCTGGAGCCGCTGCTGATGAACCCGGTGCCGGTGGGCGAGCTGGTGCTGGGAAAATGGGGCGTTGTGATGGTCTATTCCACCGTCATCGTGCTGCTGACCATGGCAGGATTTCTTGTTTCGATGCGCTTCATCTCCAGCGAAACGTTGGCAGCTCTCATGCAATTGCAATGGCGCGAGGTTGGCATCTTCTGCCTGGTGCTGCTGCCCTTCGCTGGTCTGATGGCGGCGGTCAACATGCTCGCGGCCACCTTCGGCCGCAGCCACAAGGAGGCGCAGACCTACGTCAGCTACATTGCCATGGCCGTGCAGTTTGCGGCGATCGTGCCGGTGTTCGCCCCGCAGCGCGACGCGTTCTGGCACCTGTTTGCGCCGTCGATCGGACAACTGTCGGTGCTGATGAAGACCCTGCGGGGCGAGCCGCTCGCCGCCGCCGACCTCGCTGTTCCGGCCCTGGTCTGCCTGGCGGGCATGGCGGCCTGTCTGCTGGTCCAGGCGGCGCTGCTGCGGCGCGAGTCGATCGTCTTCGCGCGCGGCTGAGTCGCTCTCAGCGGGCCGGTGCAGCCAGCGCGACGGTGTCGAACATCGGCGTGCCGACTTCGAAGTCCAGCGCAAAGAAGCGGCTGCCGCGCCCGGTGTCGGCCGGCACCGACAGGCGAGCCACGGTGTCGCCGGTGCCCAGCACCTCACCGCCGTGCGTGGCGGAATGCAGCGCGCGCACCGTGCCTTGCGCGACCACCGTGACGTCGGCCGAGAACGCCGGCGCAAAAGCCGCATGCGCATCAGCGGTCAGCGGCAGCACCAGCCAATAGCGGTCGCCGCGGACGATGAGATCGGTCGGCGTGCGCTGCGTGAAGGTCAGCGCCTCGCCCGGCTCCACGCGCACCGTCACCTGTTCGTAGCGCGGGAACGGGCGCTCGCCCACTTCGGCAAACTGCGCGCGCTCCATCGGCTCGTTGCCGCAGCCGTCGATGTCGCCTTCGAGCGGGCCGCCGAAGGTCTCGCCCTGCGGGCCTTCCAGCAGGCTGTACTCGGGCAGCGTCGTCTGCGCCAGCACCGGAATGCGGCTGTCGTTGCGATACACCAGCGTGCGCGTGATCCACGCCCGGGCGCCGACCACATGCACGTCCAGATGGCTCTTCGCCAGCACCAGCGGCGCGTGGCTGGAGGCCGGGTCCAGCATCACCGTGGGCGCGGCCACCGGTGTGCTGATGGTGACGGGCGGCAGCGTGGCGCGCGGCAGCTGCGCCGCGGCAGGCGCCGTCGGCAGCGCAAGGGCAAAGGGCAGCAGCGCGGCGGCGCGCCACGCGCCATCAAGGACGAGGCCAGCGAAGGACGGGGTCGACATGGTGTGCTCCTGGGTTGCGCCCACCACCATTGGCGAGCGTGCGGAGCGAACTGTCGACGGCGCCGGCGAAGCGGCGAGGAACGCTGTGTGAAGGCTGTGAGAAGTGGGCTTTTCGCGGGCGGCCCGCCGCGGGCGCGAAGCCCGCGGCGTCGAGCCGGCCGAGCGTCAGGTCTTCGGGCCGGCCGTGTTGCCCGGGCGGAAGTCCTGCGGTGGCGAGGCCATGTCGGCCAGCGTCTGCGCGATGCCGGTGAGATTGCCGTTGGCCAGCCCGGCGTCCTTCATGATCGCCTCGATCAGCGGCTTGGCCACCTGATAGCGCAGCGCCGAGTTGACCACCTGTTCGGGCAGCGTCGCGCCATCTCCACCGGCTCGGCCGCTGATGCTGCTGCCATCGCCACCGAGACCGGGCATCCCTGTCACCTGGAACACGCGGATCGAGTCAATCTTCTCCATCGGCTTGACGGTCTGCTCGAGAATGCTCGGCAGTTGGCGCAGCAGCTCGGTACGAATGGTCAGGTCGATCTGCGCAGCCGACAGCGTGTTCAGCGCCTCGTTCAGCGCGCGCTTGCCTTCGGCCTCGGCCATCGCGGCGGCCTTGCGCGCTTCGGCGTCGAGGCGGATCGCCTCGGCCTTGTCGCGCGCGGCATCCTTCTCGGCAGCGGCGGCCACGCGGATCGCGATCGCGCTCTGCTGCGCTTGCCGCTCGGCTTCGATCAGCTGGATCTGCTTGTCGCGCTCAGCCACGGCGATCTCGCGTGAGGTCTTGACCAGCTCCTCGGCCTTCACGGCTTCGGCGCGCGCCTCGTTGGCGGCGGCGTCGGCATCGGACTGCTCGCGGCTCTTGTTGGCCACCGCGATCTGGGTGTCGGCGTTGGCGATCTCGATCTGCTTGCGCTGATCGGCCTGCATCACCTGGGTCTGCCGATCGGCCTCGATCTGGCGTGACTGCACGACCAGCGTCTTGTCGATCTCGGCCTCCTTGATCGACCGCTCGGCCTGGATCCGTTTCTGGTTGACCGCGCGCTCGGCCTCGATACGCGCTTCCTCGGCCTCGCGCGTGCGCTGCGACTGTTCTTGCGCCACCTGCGCGATCTGCTCGGCCTTGGCGTTGGCGACCTCGCGCTGCTGCGTCAGCGTGGCGAACTCCTGGTTCTTCGAGATGTCGAGCTTCTGCCGCTCCGCCTCCAGGTTTTTCGTGCGGACCTGCACCTCGGTGTCCTGCTCGATGTCGTTGCGCTGCTTGCGGCGGGCCTGCGTTTCTTCGGTCAGGCGCGTCAGACCCTCGGCGTCGAAGGCGTTGTCCGGATTGAAGAACTTCTTGTCGGTCTGATCCAGGTTGGTCAGCGACACGGACTCCAGCTCCAGGCCGTTCTTCTCCAGGTCTTCGGCCACCGCGTTTTGCACCGCCTGCACGAAGTCGCGCCGCTTGTCCTGCAACTCGTGCATCGTCATCGTGGCGGCGGTGGCGCGCAGCGAGTCGACGAACTTGTCCTCGACCAGCACCTTCAGCGCGTCAGGATCGAGCGTGCGCTGGCCCAGCGTCTGCGCGGCGGTGCTCACCGCCTCGGCGGTCTGCTTCACGCGCACGAAGAAGCCGGCCACGACATCCACCCGCATCCGGTCCTTGGTGATCAGGCTCTCGCCCTCGCGCCGCTCGACCTCGAGCTTCAGCGTGTTCATGTTGACCGGGATGATCTCGTGGAACACCGGCAGCACGACCGCGCCGCCATCCATGATCACCTTCTGCCCGCCCAGGCCGGTGCGCACAAAGGACGTCTCCTTGGTCGAGCGGCGATACAACCGGGAGAAGACGAAGCCGATGGTGAAGAGCGCGATCAGTGAAATGCCGGCCAGGATGCCGATCTCGAACAGGTTGCCCATGGTGTGCGGGTCCTCCGTGATGAAGTGGGTACGGCTACAGCAGGTCGGGATGCGGATTGCGGATGCCGCGGTAAATGGCGCCCACCTTCTTGACGATCAGCACCGCGGTGCCTTCGGGAAAGGTGTCGTCAGGCAGGTCGGGCTCGACCATCAGATAGTGCGCGCGGCCCAGCGCATCACGAACGCGTACCTGGGCGGCGAGCCCGCTGCGTGCTGTGCCGGCGGTGACGAGGCCGGCGCGACCGATCAGCGACAGCTCGCTCACGGCGCTGGATTCGTCCTTCGGCACGATGTGCGCGATCAGCGCGCCCAGGCCGCGCACGGTGGTGAGCCCCATCAGGAATGCCGGCAGTACTGCGATCCACGCCGGCGCAAAGCCGCCGAACACGCCGCGCGCGAACATCTGCACCAGATAGCCGCACAGCGCGAAGCCGAACAGGAACAGGATCAGCAGCACCAGCAGCGGCACCTTGCCCACGTGCAGCCAGCCGAGCGGCCCGTCGACCGCGCCGTCGTGATCGAGGTCGCGGTCGGGCAGCAGGTCGTCCAGCCAGGCCGAGGGGCTGGCTGCAACGAACGCGCCGATGCCCTCGACGATGGCGAGTCCGACCAGCACCGCCAGCGCGACGCCGAAGGGCAGGGTTTCCGGTGAAGTGAACAGGTTCATCGTCGTTCTTTTTCTGTCGATGTGCGGCCCCGCTGCGGACGGTCAGCCCAGCAGCAGCGCGCCGGTGGCCCAGGTGATCATCAGCACGATCGCCAGGCCCGAGATCCAGAACCACCAGCGCGCCAGACCGTCGCGCGCGGCCTGCGCGCGGTCGGTCATCTCGGTCCGGGTCAACGCGGGCGGCGGGTTGGCGTGGGCGGCCATCGGCTCAGCCTGCCTTGCCGGCCTTCAGCCGCGCCAGCCGTTCCTCGACCTTGTTTTGCCGCACGAGGTCATCGAGCTCCTTCAGCTTGGCGGCCTGCTCCAGCGTGGCCCCGTGCGCGGCGACCGACATGCCGGTCTGGCGCGCGTGCACCTTGTCGAAGGCGGCGGTTGCGTCGTCGAGCCGGCCGCGCGCACTGCCCGCGGCGGCTACGCCGCCTGCCGCGCTGGCGGCGCGCGCCCGGCTGGCGCGGAAGGCGATCACCGCCTCCTTCATCTCGCGCTTCTTGCCGAGCAGCGCATCGACGTAGCCCTTCAGCTCGTTCTCTTCCCGCGCCAGGTCGGCCAGGGTGGTCTCGAGCACCGGCAGCTGCGCCTCGATGTCCAGCTGGCGGGCGACCGCGGCACGGGCCAGGTCGTCGCGGCTTTCGGCGATCGCGTGCTCGATCTGCGTGGCGAGCTCGAGATGCCGCTTGTTCTGCTCGGCATGCTGCTGTTGCGCCAGATGCCGGTTGGCCGCGACCGTGCCCAGCTCGGCACGCACGTCATCGACCACCTGATCGACCTCGCGGATGGCCTGTTCCATCATCGCCTCGGGCGCCTGGTCCTCCAGCGTGTCGAGCAGGGCATGCAGGCTGCCGGCAATGACGCGGCCGACACGTGCGCGCAGGGTTTCCGCCATGTTCTTCTCCTTCTGAATCGTCAGTGGACGAGCTTGGCCAAGGTGATGCATTGGTCGCAGTGCTTACGCACGACGCCCGGCTCAAACGCCGCGGCCAGCGGCGTGACGGCCTGCCGCAGCAGCGCCTCGGTCAGCCCGAAGGCGCGTCGCACCAGCAGTTCTTCGAGCGCCACCGCCTCGGCCCGGCTGCGCGGATGAGCAGACACCAGGGTTGCCGCCAGCGCACTCAGGTGTTCTACCAAGGTACCGACGACTTCCGAGTGACTGCCCTCGTCGCGTTCGACCGTCGACAGGCAGTGTCGCAGCGGCGTGGTGACGTCCCGGAACCAGGCCTGCGCGGAGACGAGGTCGAGCGAGCCTTCGTGCTGCCGCTTCAGTTGCGCGAGCAGCACCCGCAGCTTGTCGCTGTTGGTCACCGCGCCTTCGACCTTGAGGTGCGCAAACCACCGGTACAGGTCATCGGGGACCCGGCCGGAGATCGTCTCCATCGTGCCGCTGCTGAGCGTCGCCATGCATGCCTTCGCTTTCGTTCGTATGCAATTGCATGCGAATGTAGGCTTGTGCAGGCGAGCTGTCAAGTGCGGCGTGAAGTGGGGCGTCAAGCGAAGCTCGCATCCGGTCGGTCCCGAAGGTGACGTCGCGCACCCGGGCAACTCAGGCGCCCATCGTGAGCCGCAGTCGAGCGGCCTGCGGCGGCCGCAAGAGGCTTCTCCGCCTTTCCTCTGCATCCTCCGCGTCTCCGCGGTTCGCCTTGTCCTTCTCCGCTTCTCCGCTTCAGCGCGTCGCCGGACGCGGCAGCGTCAGGGTGGCGAGCGCGCCGCCGTCGGGGTGGTTGGTCAGGCGCAAGCTGCCGCCGTGCAGTTGTGCGACTTCGCGCACGAACGCCAGGCCGAGGCCGGTGCCTTTGCGGCCGGTGGCGGGCCGCGGCAGCGAGAAGAACTTCTCGAAGACGCGGTCGCGCGCGAACTCCGGCAGGCCTGCGCCGTGGTCACGCACGGTCAGGCGCACCTGGTGGCCTGCGTCCTGCGCGGCCAGCTCCACCGTGCTGTCGCGCGGCGCGAAGTCGACCGCGTTGCGCGCGAGGTTCGGCAGCGCGCGCCCGAGCAGGAAGGCGTCGCCGGCCACGGTGAGCTCGGCCGCGATGTCGACCACGAGCGTTACCGCGCGCGCGGTGGCCACCGGGGCCAGCTCGTCCTGCACCGTGCGCGCCACCTGCGCCAGCGCCACCGGTTCGACGTGGTCGAGCGCGCTGCGCCGCTCGAGGCTGGACAGCTCGAGCATCCGCTCGATCAGGTCGCTCGCGCGGCCGACCTGCTCTTCGATATTGCCGATGAAGCGCGCGCGGGTGTCCTCGGGCATCGGCTGGCGCAGCAGCTCGGCCGCGCCGCGGATGCCGGCCAGCGGGCTCTTCAGCTCGTGCGCCAGCGTCTGCACGTACTGGTCGACGTAGCTGCGGCCGACCAGCGTGTCGCGCGCTTCGGCGAACGCGGTGCGCAACGCGCCGGCCACGCGGCGCGCCAGCGCCACCGGCGAGCCGCCTTCGCGCCGCCTTCGCGTCGCACCGCCCGCCACACGTCGCGCAGCAGCCCGAACGGCCGCACCAGCCAGACGATGACCAGCAGCAGCGCCAGCGCGAACGCGGCGGTCGACAGCATGCCCGCGATGACGAGCTTCTCGCGCGCGTTGGCGATGAACGGGCGGATGGCGGCAATCGGCTTGCCGACCGCGACCATGCCGATGATGTCGTCGTTCGCGGCGCCGCCGCCGTTGCCGCCGCGGCCGTCCTCGCGGATTGCTGCGCCCACATACATCACGGCGGACTTCGGATCGGCAGGATCGGCGAGCGTGGTGCGCGCGCCATAGCGGCCCTGCAGCGTCAGGGCCACGTCGCGCCAGGCCGCGTAGTCGGCGCCGAGGTCGACGCCGCGGCTGTCGAACAGCACGATGCCCTCGCGGTCGGTGACATACACGTGCAGGTCGATCTTCTTCTTCTCGAAGTCGAAGATGCGCGCCGACAGCGGCCGCTCCTGCAGCTCGCGCAGCGTGCGCTCGAGATCGTTGATCGGGATGATGCCGTCGAAGGCCTTGCGTTCGAGCAGCGTGGCCAGCAGATGCGCGGTGTCGACCAGCGACTCTTCAGCCGACTCGCGGTAGCGCGGGTCGAGGTCGGCCGCCACCCGCGTGAGCATGAAGCCGACCGCCGCCAGGTAGACGACGAAGACGCCGATGAAGACGCGGGTGCGGCGGGACATGGGTTCAGTCAGGGTGTACGGGGCGCGGCGCGTCGCACGTGCATCCTGACTGCAGTAGACGGCGCGCGCGCCCTGGGGCGGCCCGTCGACCCGCGCGATGGCAAGGGCACGACACCACAAGGCGACGCCGCGTCCGCGCGGTCGCTTCCGCCTGCCTTCATGGGTCGGCGCTCTCGCGCAGCGCGTAGCCGGTGCCGCGATGGGTGACGATGGGATCCTCGTCAGGGGCGATCGCGCGCAGCTTGGCGCGCAGCATCTTCACGTGCGCGTCCACCGTGCGGTCGAACGCGCCGGCCGGATCGTCCCAGGCCCGGTTCATCAGCTCGTCGCGGGTGAACACGCGGCCCGGCCGCTCGACCAGCACCTTCAGCAGCCGGTACTCGATGCGCGACAGCTCCAGCGGCTGGCCGCGGCAACGGATCTGCTTGCGCTCGTCGTCCACCGCGAAGCGCGCGGTGTCGGCCGCCGCCGCGCGCGCCGCACCTCCCTGCGCGCGCCGCAGGATCGTGCGGATGCGTGCCACCATCTCGCGCGGCGAAAACGGCTTGGTCACGTAGTCGTCGGCGCCGAGCTCAAGGCCGACCACCCGGTCGATCTCCGCGCTGCGCGCGGTGAGAAACAGTGCCGGCAGCCCGGGCCGTTCGCGCTGCAGCGTCTTGAAGAAGTCGAACCCGCTGCCGTCGGGCAGGCCCACGTCGAGCACGGCCAGCGCCGGCTCCCGCGCGGCGAGCGCATCTCGCGCCGCGGCCAGGCTGGCGCACCATAGCGGCTCGAAGCCGTCGGTGGCCAGCGCGTAGACGATGCTGTCGGCGATGGCGGGTTCGTCTTCCACCACGAGGATCAGGGGCCATGTCATGCGCCCACGATAGCGGAGGTGGGGGTGCTCTGTTTGGGAAGGCAGCAAGGGCTCAACGCAGAGGCGCAGAGACGCCGAGACGCGAAGGAAGCCAGACGCGAAGGCACGATGTGACGAGCGCGGAGGCGTTGAACATCGCGGCAGACCTCGGTGGTCAAGCCTGGTTCAAGATTTGGCGGCAATCCCGAGCGGTGCATCCGGCGCTCCACTTCGCCGAGCGCGCCAGGCCCGAAGCGCGCGTTCCGTTTCCTCCCCGCGCTTCTCTGCGTGCTCCGCGTCTCTGCGTTGCGCCCTTCTTGCCCTCCACTCGCCCGGTCCGGTGCCTGCGCCCGTCTCAGAGCGTGAGAGTTTTTCTCGCCATCTTGGTAATTGGCATGCAACTGGTTAATCTTTGGCGATGAGCAAAGCCCAGCACCAAGGCGAGGCGCCGGTCAGCCTGTTCGAGGACC
>Ga0209990_10003340_pt1 | contig 11805 bp, 5 predicted proteins | sample NOAtaG_6_FD_187304 | JGI IMG/M metagenome (GOLD analysis project Ga0209990, IMG submission 187304) | Freshwater lake microbial communities from Lake Erie, under a cyanobacterial bloom - NOAA_Erie_Diel5S_2200h metaG (SPAdes) (version 2) | ecosystem: Environmental > Aquatic > Freshwater > Lake ...
CGCCCTCCGTCGGCGGCGAGGCCGTGCGCCTCACCTCCGGGCCGGCAAGCGACCTTCGCAGCGGCTTTACGCCCGATGGTGCTCGGGTTGTGTTCGAGAGCGACCGCGATGGCATGCGCAACCTCTGGTCGATGCGGGCCGACGGCGCTGACCTCCGGCAGTTGACCGATCTCGATGCCACTTTCTCGCTCTCCTCGGTCGGGCTCTTTCGCGGGAGGCCGGTCGCCTTCATCGAGACGACGATCGAGGGCGATCTGTACCGCTCGCCGCGTCCGTACATGCTGCCGCTCGACGTGGCCGACGGCACGATCGGCACGCCTCTTCGCGTGCACGACGCGTTCGGCGGCGCGATGACCGCCTCAGGCGATGGCGCCAGCGCGCTGTTCGAGCGCGGGGGTTCGCCGTGGTTGCGCCGCGGATACACGGGCCCGGACAATCGCAACGTCTGGCTCTTCGATGCGAACGCCGGCACCTTCGCCCAGCTCACCAAGCACGAGGGCAACGACGGCGTGCCGCGCTTCATCGGAGCAGGCGAGTTCGTCTACATCTCGGATCGCGGCCTTGGCGCGCTGAACGTGCACCGGGCGAAGGTGGGCGACCCCGCGGATTCCGGCGCCCGGCTCACCGAGTTCAAGGATGCCGATGTGCAGGGCCTTGCCGTCTCAGGCGATGGCCGGACGGCCGTCTGCATGGTCGAGGGCGATCTGTGGAGGATCGATCTCGCGACGCCGGGAGCGCAGGCCGAGCGGTTGTCGTTCACGGCGGCCGAGGATGGTCCGATCGACCGTGAGTTCAAGCAGGTCGGGAGGGATGTCAGCGAGGCCACGCTTTCACCCGATGGCAAGACGATGGCGTTCGTCGCATTCGGTGATGTCTTCGTGCGGGCGATCGAGGAGAAGAGCCCGACTCGCCGCGTGACCGAAGGCGAGGCACGCGAGCGTGAGATCTGCTGGAGCGCCGATGGACTCACGCTCTACTTCGTGAGCGATCGCGACGGCAGCGACTCGATCTACGCCGCGCGCGTGGTCGAGACGCGCGCCGAGGCGCGTGAGCGCGGCAAGCCGAAGATCGAGAAGGCGCCGGAGCCGGTAGCCGAGCCTGCGAAGCCTGAGCCTGCGAAGCCTGAGCCCCTTGCGGCCGAACCCGCCGCGATGGAGCCCGCTGCGGCCGAGCCCGCGAAGGCCGATGTCCCCGCGGCGGACGGTACGAAGCAAGATGGCGTGAACGCAGATGCGGGCACGACGCAGCCCGAGAAGAAGGAGCCCGAGAAGAAGGAGCCTGAGAAGAGGGAGCCTGAGAAGAAGGACCCGGCCCTCGACCCGGCGCGATGGGCCGATGCGGTGCGCTTCGACATCAAGGCGGTCACCACTGGCGCAGACGACGATCGCAGTCCGGTCGCGGTTCCAGATGGAAGCGCGCTCCTCTTCAATCGAAATGCTGGCACGCTCGTTCGGCTTGATCTCGTGACCAACGACATCAAGATCATCCGCAGCGGATGGAACTCGACGCTCGACGTGGTCTGCTCGGCAGATGGAGCGCTCATCGCGTTCTCGGAAAGCGATCAGAACTTCAACATCGACATCTGGGTCGCTCCGTCCGATGGGTCGAAGGAGCCGGTCAACGTGACGCGCCACCCGGACAATGACCAATCGCCACGCTTCTCCGCGGATGGGCGGATCCTCGCGTTCCTCTCCGAGCGTACGAACGAGGAGTACGACGTCTGGATGGTGAACCTCGATCGGGAGCTCGACGGACTCTCGCAGCGCGATCTCGATCAGTACTTCAAGGATGCGGCGGAGGCGCACAAGAAGCGGAAGCCCGTCGAGCCGCGCGCCGCGAAGGCAGAGAAGGATTCTCCGGAGGGCGACGACTCGAAGAAGAGTGCGAACGACGAGAAGTCCAAATCCGATGGTTCGAAATCTGAGGGCTCGAAGTCTGAGGGCGCGAAGGGTGAAGCCATCAAGCCCGCGACCTTCGATGAGCTCGAGCTTGACGACGCCTATCTGCGCGTGCGCAGGGTCACGTCCGTGCTTGGCAATGAGGACGGCGTTCTCCTCGCGTCGGCAGGGGACCGTCTCTTCTTCACGGGCACCGATGGCAAGGATCGCGCGCTCTTCTCGATCAAGCCCGATGGAAGCGAGCAGAAGCGTCTCGGCGGGCCCGTCCAGATCACGGAGCTTTCGTTCGCGGGTGACCGCATCGTGGCGGTCGCAAGCGGGCAGGCGCAGACGATCACTCCAAGCGGCGAGAGCAAGACCATCGACATTTCCGCCGAGAGCGAGATCGATCTCGCCCGGCGCAACGAGCAGAAGCTGCGGGAAACCTCGCGGATCCTCGGGCGAAAGTTCTATCTTGATCCGAAGGAGAAAGGCCTCGACTGGCCCGCGCTGACCGAGCGCTACGCGAAGCTGGCGCTGCGCGCGCGCACGGCGAGCGAGTTCGACTTCGTGGCGAACACCTTCATTGGACATCTCGATGCGTCGCATCTTGGCGTCTCGTCCCCCGGCTCCGACGGCCCGTCGCGCCGCGCCCATGGACGGCTCGGCGTCACCACCGTCGCCGCCGAGGGCGGCCGCCGGGTGACGGAAGTGCTTCCGAACTCGCCGGCGGCGCTCGCGAAGCCGCCGATCGAAGTCGGCGACCTCATCGTCGCGGTGGAATTCGTGCGCATCGATCCGGCCAAGACGCTCGAGTCGGCGCTCGCCGGCAAGATCGGCCAAGAGGTGTTCGTCGAGTTCACCCGCGCGGCGTCGGCGCCGGATGCGCCGCAGCGCGAGCTGGGCGCGCTCGTCGTGCCGATCGCTTCGGCGGCCGAGCGAACGCTTCGCTACAACGACGAGACCAGCACGATGGCGCGCAAGGTCGATGCATTGTCGGGCGGCCGTCTCGGCTACATCCACATCGCCGGAATGGATCAGGCTTCGCTCGACCGCTTCGAGCGCGATCTCTACGCCGCAGCCGACGGCAAGGACGGCCTCATTGTCGACGTGCGGAACAACGGAGGCGGCAGCACGGCCGACCGTCTGCTCGCGTCGATCGACGTCCGCCCGCACGCCTACACCATGCCGCGCGGCGGCGACCGGACGCGCAAGAACGGCTACCCGCAGGACCGGCTCTTCATCCAACGCTACACGCTTCCGATGGCGATGCTGTGCAACGAGAAGAGCTTCTCCAACGCGGAGATCATCTCGCATGCCTTCAAGACGCTCGGCCGCGGCCCGCTCGTCGGACAGCGCACCGCGGGCGGCGTGATTTCGACCGGTGGCGAGGCGCTCGTCGACGGCACGACGGTGCGTGTGCCGTTCCGAGGCTGGTACCTACCCGGCGACAAGGACATGGAGGAGAACGGCGCCATGCCCGACTTCGTCGTTCCGCAGACTCCCGAGGAAGAGAGCAAGGGCATCGACGCGCAGCTTGCCAAGGCGGTCGAGGAACTCCTGCGCGACCTTGGATCGAAGAAGTCGGAGAAGCCCTGACGATGGCGCACGAGCGACTCCAGTTCAGCGCGTGGCGTCCGCACCCGTGGCACGGCCTGACCGTCGGACCGAAGCCGCCGGATGTCGTGCACGCGTTCATCGAGATCACGCCGTTCGACGTCGTGAAGTACGAGATCGACAAGCAGTCCGGCTACATGCGCGTCGACCGCCCGCAGCGGTCGAGCTCGGTGCCGCCGGCGCTCTACGGCTTCGTGCCTCGCACCTACTGCGGCCCGCGCGTCGCTGCGCTGTCGCCCTCGAGCGCGCGCGGCGACGGCGACCCGCTCGACATCTGCGTGGTGACCGAGCGGCCGGTCGACCGAGCCGAGATCATCATGGATGCGCGCGTCCTCGGCGGAATCCAGATGATCGATGGCGGCGAGGCGGACGACAAGATCATCGCGGTGCTGCCGAGCGATCCTGTGTACGGTCGCGCGGCCGATCTCGAGGATCTTCCGAAGGCGCTGATCGACCGCCTTGTCCACTACTTCGCGTCATACAAGACGATGCCTGGCGAGGAGAACAAGGTTGCGATCCGCGGCACCTACAGCGTCACGCATGCGTGGCAGGTGGTGCGGGCGTCGATCGAGGATTACGTCGACTTTGCGGCCGCAGCCGCGACCGCTCAATCTTGAGCGGCGGCTGCTGGCGGCAGCCGCCTTTGGCGTGATCAGCACCAGAGCGAGCGGGCAAAGCCGCCTTTGGCGTGATCAACACCAGAGCGAGCAAAGCCTGCGACCGCTCAAACAACGCGCTCCGCAGGCCAGTTGCGACCGCTCAAACAACGCGCCCCGCAGGCCAGTTGCGACCGCTCAAACACGCCGCGACCGCTCGAATTCAAGTCACATCTCCCGCTCGCGCAGTTCACGGCCACGTGCGGCGAGAGAGTCGTAGATCGACGCAAGCAGGCCAACCAGCGGGAACTTGCCCTGAAGCGGCGACTGTCCAAGACGACGGAGCAGCGCGTGCGGCGCAAAGGGCTCGGTCTCTGAAGGCGCTTCGTCGAGCTGACGGCCCGGACGCCAGAAGGTGTCGAGCGACCGCTCGAGCGGCGCCGGATCGGACGCGAGCTCGACCGCAGGAGGAGTCGAGTGCGCTCGTGCGAGTCCGCGCGTCGCGATGGCGCGGGCCTCCTGCAGTCGTTCGAGCAGTCGCTGGCCGTCGAGGCCGCGGAGCGTGAACGCAAGAAGCGGATCGCCCGTGAGTCGCTCGATCAGAAGCGCTCCCACGCAGCCAATGTGCTTGCACGGATTGGGAAGATCGCAGCTGCACGTGCGCATCAGCACGGCGGGGTCGGTCGGGACAAGTTGCTTTCCAAGAGAAGCGAACGGCTGCTCGACGAGCGGCGGCATCTCGCCCGCAAGAAGTTTGGCTGAGTACACCGCTTCGCGCGCCATGATCGCAACCACCCTGTCCCAGTCCGCGTGCGCGATCGTCTCAGCCGTGATCTTGACGATGTATGGCCGCGCGGCGCGTCCCTGCACGGTCGCCTCGACGCCCGCCGATGTGATCTGCAATGTCGCGGTCTGGCCGGCGCGAGCGTAGTCGAGCGCCTCGGCCTTCACCGTGTCGTCGATGCCCGCGAGGAGCAGCGTGGACCATGCGTCCGCGGGCCACGCGAGCAGTTCGATTCCCTCGCGCCGTCGCAGGCGGATGCCGTTCTTCAGGCGCCGGGGCGTGTCGGGTCGGCGCATCGGCCGCACGCCCGGCCCGGTGTTGAAGGACGAGTTGCGCGCGAAGCCCGAAGGGGTCGTCGGCGTTGCTGGCGCGGCTGGCTTCGCCGCCGGCGGAAGTTCTTCACCACTCATGTCGGACCCCCTGGTTCACGTACGACTTCATTCCTCGTCCTCCAGGGTGTCTCGCCGCAGCGTGAGCAGGTCGCGCAGCTGGCCGGTCGAGAGTTCGGTGAGCCACGACTCGCCAGAGCCGATGATCTGCTGCGCGAGCTCTGTCTTCTGCTCGATCATCTGATCGATGCGTTCCTCGAGCGTGCCTTCCGAGATCATCTTGTGCACGTTCACGGTGCGGTGCTGGCCGATGCGGAACGCGCGGTCCGTCGCCTGATTCTCGACCGCCGGGTTCCACCAGCGGTCGAAGTGGAAGACGTGGTTCGCGGCCGTGAGGTTGAGACCGACGCCGCCTGCCTTGAGCGACAGCACGAAGATTGGGCACGCCGGATCGTTCGACTGGAAGCGCTCGATGAGATGCTCGCGCTTCGCCTGCGGCGTGCCGCCGTGGAGGAAGAGCGCCTCGCTGTCGAGTTCCTGACGCAGCATCGCCACCAGCAGATGGCCCATCTGACGGTACTGCGTGAAGATCAGCGCGCGGTCGCCCGCTGCGATGAGTTCCTCCACCATCTCCATGAGACGCATGGCCTTGCCCGATCGCGCCGAGAGTTTCTCGCCCGGCTTGAGCGTGGGCAAGGGCACAGAATTCTCGTCGTCGGAACCTTGGCGGAGGAAGTGCGCGGGATGGTTGCACACCTGCTTCAGCTTCACGAGCGCCGAAAGCACGAGGCCGCGGCGCTTCATGCCGTCCGCGTTGTCCACGCGGTTCAGCATGTCGTTCACCACCGAGTCGTAGAGCTGCGCCTGCTCGGCCGTCAGCGGCACGTTCTGGCGCGTCTCGACGAGCGGCGGCAGATCGCTGATGACCGTTGGATCGGTCTTCAGGCGGCGCAACACGAACGGACGCACCAGACTCTTGAGGCGCTCGGCCTGCCGTCGGTCCTTGTGGCGCTCGATCGGGCTGGCGAAACGCTTGCGGAAGTCGCCTTGCGTGCCGAGGTAGCCCGGCGTGCAGAACTCGAGAATCGACCAGAGTTCGCTCAGGCGGTTCTCGACGGGCGTACCGGTCAGCGCGATGCGGTGGCTCGTGCGCAGCGCGCGGATCGACGCGGTCTGCTTCGTCGGCGGATTCTTGATGTGCTGCGCCTCGTCGAGCACCACGCGGCGCCAGTGCACGCGCTCGAGGCTGTCCTTGTCGCGCACGACGAGCGCGTATGTCGTCAGCACGACGTCCGACGAGAGCGCCGTCTCGACGAACTTCTCGCCGGTCGGTCGCTCCAGTCCATGGTGAACGTGCACGATGAGCTCGGGCGCGAAGCGGTGGAGCTCGCGGTTCCAGTTGCCGACGACCGACATCGGGCAGACGAGAAGCGTCGGCCCGACCACGCGGCCCTGCGCGCGCTGGCGCTCATGCTGGAGAAGCGCAATCAGCTGCACGGTCTTGCCGAGGCCCATGTCGTCGGCGAGACAGCCGCCGAGCCCGAAGCGGTCGAGGAAGGCGAGCCACGAGAGGCCCTGCTGCTGGTACGGACGCAGCGTGCCCTGGAAGCGCTCGGGCTGATCGACCACGATGAAGCGTTCGTCGCCCTTGAATCCGAGCAGCTCGCTGACCCAGCCCTGCGCGTCGAGGCCGAGGATCGGCAGCCCCGTCTCTGGCCCGTCGAGGCCATTGCCGAGGCGAATCGCCTGCATCACGGTCATCTGTCCGCCCGGGTGCTCCTTGAGGAAGCGCACGGCGCCGTGGAGGTCGTCCGGTCGGATCTCGACCCACTGGCCGTTCACGCGCAGGAGCGGCGAACCTTGCGCGGCAAGCCGCTGGAACGCGTCGATCGAGAGCGACTGGTCGCCGAGCGCGATCTGCCACGAGTAGTTCACCAGGCTGTGCAGTCCGAGGTGACTGCCTTCGCCATCGGGACCGGAGCCCCCGCCGATTCCGGTGGAGCCATCGCCCGAGTCAATGAGGAGGCGTGCGCCGAGACGGCTCGCGGGCTGGCCCCACCATCCCGGTGCGAGCACCACGAAGCCCGACTCCATGAGGATCGGGCGGAAGTCGCGGAGGAACGCGTAGGCCTCGGTCGTCGAGAGCTCGAGCTCGGTCGGCGTCGAGTTCTCGAGCGCGCGTTCGACCCGCGGCCAGATGCGGGCTGCGCGCGCAAGCTCGGCAAGCAGCACGTCGCCTGCGGGCTCGCCTTCGCCGCCGAAGCGTGCGAGAAGTCCCTTGAGTCCGTCCTTCCCTTGCGACCAGATCTGCTCTGCGTCGATCACCACCGGCGGATCGTCATTGGTGATGAGCTTGAACTGCACCGTCCACTGCGCGTTGCGGCCGAGTTCGTCGCCCGCGTCGAAGCTGGTGGGATCGGGCTCGTTGAGCTCGAACGCGAGCCGCACGAAGCGAGACTCGCTCGCGGCGTCGAGCGACGCGAGCCATTGCCGCGCGCCGCGCATGAGATGCGTGTCGGATGGCTTGGTTCCTGCGACATCCGCGTTGCGCCCGAGCAGTCCGCTGAGCCACGCGACGTGCGGGTCGGCGGCTGGATCGCGGTCCTCGATCGCGTCGACGTAGCTTTCCGCCTCAAGCACGTTCCGGGCCTCGCCGTCGACGAAACCGAGGAGCGCGGCCTCGATGACCGCCCATGGCTGCGAGCGGAACTCGTCCTCGACGCAACGCGCGCTTGCGGGAATCGCGGCAAGAAGCGACGTCAGCCGCTGCGCGGGCGCGCCGTCGGCGAGCCAAGGCTGCCAGATCGCGCGGAAGCGGCCGGACTTCTCCTGGATGAGCGAGGGCACGACACGTTGATCGGCGATCAGATCGGCCGCGAGCGTCGCGAGTTCGCGCCAGAAGCGGAGGTCGTGTCCCGCGAAGATCCCCGGCGCGATGGCGCGCTCGCCGTCCGGAAGCGAGATCAGAAAGCGCAGCGCCGCCGGCGTCTCGATGGCGACGGCTGGCACCTCGATGCGCGCGAGGTGCGCGATCGGCTCATCGCTGACGCCAAGGGCGTTCGCAAGGCGGTCGCTCGGCAGGGGAGTGACGCCGGACTCGAGCGTCGTCGCAGGAAGCGAGAGCGAGAGCGGTCCGCCATCGGCGGCGAGATCGTCGCCTGCGAGGAGGCCGCCTTGCACGAGCGCCGACTTCAGTTGCACGTTGGTCAGCGCGAAGGCGTGCGTCGTCTGCACGGCCGCCGATGCCGTGCCAGCTGCAGCATCTGCCGATAAACCCTCGAGGCCAACGAACGTCCGCGGGGCGCGCCCTGCGTCTTCTGCCCAGAGATGGAGCCGCTCGCGGGTCCAGACTGCGTGGAGAACGATCATGATGGGGGGAACTTCCGACGATCTGCCGGGGGCAGGCTGGATTCTCAGGACGCAGACCGCATGCACGGTCGGTTGGCAGGTGTTGGCGCACGGCCAAGCACCAGTGATTGCGCTGGGACTTGAACCCAGGACCTACGGCTTAAAAGGCCGCTGCTCTACCGACTGAGCTACGCAATCGCGAAGGAAAACATTGTAGCCAAACCCCCCGCGCCATTTTCGGCGCCTCGGGGTACGAAGCGCGGTTGTCGGGCCTGCTCCGCTCAACCGCACCGTCGGAACAGCCGATACGCCCTGCGCGGGCCTCGCCCGCAGGAGCTCCCATGTCCGCAGAAACCCGAGAAATCGCTGGCATCATCAGCCGTCCCCACGTCTTCCATTCGCTCGCTCGCAGCGTACGCGCGGTCGCGGCCTCGGCGGTCGTGCCCATGGCGTTCTTCGCCGCAGGATGTGCTGGATTCGGGGGCAGCGGCGCGGGTTCGGGGCTCTTCAGCGCCCCGGAATCGACGGTGCCCGAGCGACGCACGGTCGGTGCGAGCAGCACGCCGGTCGAGACCGGCACTGCGCGGAACTCCCGCGCCCAGACCGGCCTTGCGCAGCCGCAGGATGCCGCTGGCCAGGGCTTGGCCGACGCTGCGACGTCGATCTCGGAAACCGCGCCTTTCGCCGACACACTCACACCGACGACGGCCTCCGGGACGTCCGCCAGCGCACCGAATTCGGCCGTCACCGTGTCCGCCGCATCGGTCAACGCTCCGCTCTTCATGCCGGGCGATGGCGAGGCACGGCCGGTCCGCCGCACGTCGCTTGAACTCCCGGGCACCTACGCCCCGACGCGGCTCTCCGTGACGGAGGCGCCGACCGAGGGCGCAACGAACCTCTCGCAGGTCAGCTTCGCGCCTGAAGGCGGCGACTTCTCGCCCGACATCGATCGCGGCGGCACGTTCATGGTGTTCGCATCAACGCAGCACCGACCGACGTTCGACCTCTATCGGAAGAACATCGACGGTCGCACCGTCACGCTGCTCACCGACGACCCCAGCGACGACCTGATGCCGGCGATCTCGCCCGATGGCTCGACCGTCGCGTTTGCCTCGAATCGCACGGGAAACTGGGACATCTTCACCATGCCGCTCACCGGCGGCGCGCCCACCCAGATCACCTTCGACGCCGATGAAGAAGTGCAGCCGACATGGTCGCCCGATGGCAAGCGCCTCGCGTTCAGCCGACTGAACGGACGCACCGGCGCGTGGGAGATCTGGATCATCGACACCACCGCCGCCGGCGTACGGACGTTCGTGTGCGAGGGCTTCCAGCCACGTTGGTCGCCGGCGACGGGCGAGGACAAGCTGCTCTTCCAGCGCGCGCGCCAGCGTGGATCGCGCCTCTACGGCGTGTGGACCATCGAGATCGAGAAGGGCGAAGGCGTGCGCCCGACCGAGGTGCTCAGCGCCCGCAACGCCGCGATCCTGCAGCCGAACTGGTCGCCGGATGGAACGCGCATCGTGTTCACGACCGTGACCGATCCGACCAGCGACTCCCGCTGGCCAGAGCGCTCGGAGCTGTGGGTCATCAACGCCGACGGCACGGGCCGCATGAGCCTGACCCGCGACCAGTTCCGCAACATGCAGCCGGTCTGGGGTTCCGACGGCCGCGTCTACTTCGTCTCGAATCGCAGCGGCGTCGAGAATGTCTGGGCGCTCTCGGTCGATCGGACGCACTCCGCGAAGCCGGCCGGCATGAGTGCCAGCCGCACCGCGAAGCCCGCCCGTCGGCCCACAGCGCCCGCAAACCCGGGCCGCACCGGTCAGCCGGCTGACTTTGACGAGGCGGCGGAGGCGGGCAACACGCTGCCCGACTTCCTCCGCGCCGACCAGGCCGGGCCGGGCAACGACGAGTGACGCCGGGTTGATCTCGATGCGCAGCGGGGGCGTGAGCCTCTGAACTGCTGTGGCACGGCGATTGCGGCCGATACCCCTGCATGGCTCTCCTTCGCGCCATTCCTGCGGCTTTGGGTCGACTCGCACACCCACTTTGCGCTCGCGCTGCGGCTGTTGTCGCCGTTGCCGCCGTCGCGCTCCTGAATGTCGGGTGCGCCTCGGGGCCGGCCCAGCCACGCGTCCTGCGCGCTCCCTACGACGGCGAGCGGGTCTGGGCTGTGGCGCCGTTTCTCAATGAAAGCGGCGTGTCCACCGTCGACGGCGCGAGCGTCGCCGACCGCTTCGTTTCCGAGATCGAGGAAGTGGACGGCCTTCGCTGCCTGCCCCTGAACCGGACGCTTGCGGCGATGCAGCAGCTCGGCATGACCGAGCTCGGCGACGTACGGCAGATCTACACCCTCATGCGCGCCATGCAGGTCGATGGCCTCGTCATTGGAACGGTGACCGACTGGGACCCGTACAAGCCTCTCCGCTTCGGCGCGGCCGTCGAGGTGCTGACCGTCGCCTCGGGCAGCATCACGCAGCCGCTCGACCTGAAGGACCTGACCATGCCGACCACCGACGGCGTCGCCGCGCTCGATGGCGGCGTGCTTGCGGTTTCCCAGGCATCCCGGCTCTTCGACGCCCGAAACAACGAGACCCTGCGCCAGCTCGAGCTCTACGCGACCGGCCGCTCCGACGAGTCGAGCGCGCTGGGCACGCGCGTCTACGAACTGCGCCTCGACCTCTTCACGCGGTTCGGCGCCTACGTGCTCGTCCGGGACCTGCTCGAGCAGGAGGCAGCCCGTCTCGGCGTCCCGCTGCCGGGAGGCCGAGCCGAGCGCCCGCCTGCGGAGTGAGTCCGAGAGTCGACGTCGGCGCCGCTCCGTGCCTAGAGTCTGCCAAGCGGTCGCCGAGCCTCGCGAATGGCCCGGGAGGGCCGAACGCATCCTGCAAGCATGCGCCCCCAACAGAAAGTGACGGAAGTCCTTTGCTTTCAAGGATCTACGCGTGTGTATCACGCGAAGCGTCCGAGAGGTATTTCCGATGTGCGCGGTAAAAATGGTGAACTGCGGAGGAAATCGGGCCGATAGCCCTTTCGTCGCATGGCCTTACGGGGCCTCGCGAGAGGTGGATGGTCCGAAAGGTGAGTGAACAAAGCACGTGCGGCGGCCGGAGCACCAGCAGGGTCCGACCACCGAGCGCGTCGTCACCGTCCGAACGTACCGAGAGTCGACGCAACGCAAAAGCGTCGGCCACCTGAGGCAGACGCCCGCGCAGGTCGCTGGCAAGACCGAGAGAGGCACCCGCCATGAA
>Ga0209990_10003346_pt1 | contig 11791 bp, 10 predicted proteins | sample NOAtaG_6_FD_187304 | JGI IMG/M metagenome (GOLD analysis project Ga0209990, IMG submission 187304) | Freshwater lake microbial communities from Lake Erie, under a cyanobacterial bloom - NOAA_Erie_Diel5S_2200h metaG (SPAdes) (version 2) | ecosystem: Environmental > Aquatic > Freshwater > Lake ...
GACTTCAACGCCCTCGCGCGCTTTGCGAACTTTGCTGATCTGCTGCAGCATGGCCTGCCCCATCTCGGCCTCGCGCTGGTGGAAAGCAATAATGCTCTTGAAAACCTCCCACCCTTCGCCAGCGAACTCAGTGCGGTCGATGTTGTCTTTGGTGGGGCCGTACACGATGGGGACGCCGACTTGTCCCGTGTGGATGGGCAGCCGTTCGCTGCCGAGCTTGAGCCGCGCCGTCTTCGCGCTGTCTTCCGAGTCAAACACGCCGGGGTAAATGATCATCATGTCTTGCAGGTACGACCGCACGGGATACAGGGCTTCGGCGGCTTGACACAGCGCTTCGTGATTCGAACGGGCGTATGCGGAGAACCAGTAGAACGTGTCGTACGGCAGCCGCTTGTTGTACGCCGCCGAGATTTCGGCGTACTGCCGGGCCTTAGTCTGGAGCTCAACCCCCTTAGTTAGGGCCAATTTCGCTTGATCCAGCTGTTTCACCGTGATTCCGACCGCGTCCAGCGCGGCGGTTTTCGCTTTGCCGGTCAGCGCGTCGAGCGCGCTCATTTGTTGCGTCAACTTTTCCGACAACGCGCCGACTTCTTGCTGGAAAGCGGCGACGGCGGCGGCGCACTCGTTCTGCTTGTCGGGCGCCGCCAACTCGCGCACGCGCGCAGTGTGTTTCTTCAGCCGGGTGCGGGCTTCTTCGGTGGGGGCTTTCTTGCGCATCTCAGCGACGTGCAAATTCGGGTTGTACTCAAAGAAGTGGTTGAGGAACTTCAGCACGGTGGCCTTGGCTTCGGTAGCGTCCTTGTACATCTTGGCGTCGCGGACAAAATGCTCTTCCGTCATGCAAAACAAGTACGCAACCACCGACGTCAGCGCCAGCATCTGCTCGTAGTCGCGCTGCAAATTCATCAAGGCGAAGTTGAAAAACCGCTTTTCGGTCGGGGCCGCGCCGGCGAACGGGTTGATTTTCTCGTCGGCTTCGCGCTTGGCGGCGAGCAGCTGCTCCAGCGTGTACTCATGGCCGCCGCCACCGGCGATTTCGTCCAAGATCGCCTGGGTCGCTGCCGAAACTTTCGACGTGTGGCTGGCCATGACTATATAATTGTCTCGCAAGACGATTCGGAATACATGGCGACGCGCGAAGCGGCGCGGCAACTCAGCAGCAAAGTGCATGCGTTAGTTAAGGCGTGCGATCAGCTGCAGTTAGTTGAGTCGGGGCGGCAACTGCAGGAAGCCTGGATGTGTTATCCGGTGCCGCCGCTAATTAACCCGTTTGCGGTGCAAAATTTGCTGCGAACGGTTGAAGATGCGTCGGCGGCAGTCGAGGTCGCGAGCAGCAATTTACCTGCAAAATCGCGCGCAGCAGACCCTTTGCGGCAGTTGGCGGCACTGGCGCTGGCGCTGCCGCTGCCGCCAGTGCAGAGCACTGCGAGACCACCCGAAACCGTGTGCGACGACTGCGGCGGAGTGCTGCACATTGTCCAGCGCGACCACCGCGACGCGGTCTGCCTTGCTTGCGGCCGCGAACAAGCGGTCATCGTGTGGACCGACGACGAGTGCGTTGAACATGCGCCGCGTGTGGACAACCCAAGTCATGAAAAAAGCGTGGCGCTGTATTTGCGCCGGCTGCAGGGACACGGAAGGGACTCGTTCGCGCTCGAACCCGCTGACCGCGACGCCTTGCTGGAGTGCGCCCGCCGGTCCCGCATTAACGGGCGCAACATCAGCGCCCGGTGGATGCGCTTAGCGCTGCAAGAAACGAAATTAACCGCGTTTAACGACCGTATTCCGGCCATTATGCAAGAACTTTTCCGCATCGAAGTTCCGCAGTTAAGCATCGAAGAAGAGCGCGACATCGCCGGCAAAATCAACACCGATATTCGCGACTATTTGGCGATGAAACTCGAGAGCAGTTCGGGGCGGCGACAGAATGCGTTGCCGTGCGCGTACCTGGCGTACCGCCACCTCGACGCCATGTTGCCGCCCGGCGATCCGCGCCGTATTTTGCTGAATTTTGTGCATCTGCAAGAGCGGCGCACGTTCGAAAATCACGAAGCGGACTACTGGGAATTGTGTCGCAAATACGGGCGGCCGTTCTACAACATCGGGCCGCCGGTGCCGGGGCCTTTTGTGGTGCGGCCGCGAGCGATAATACGCTAACTCGCAAAGCGCATAAAAACGGGGAAAATGGGCGCAAAATGGGCCAAAATAGCGGGTATTTTGAACCGCGGAAACGCGCGCCGAACGCGGTTATGACGTCTTTTTTGCGGACGGAAAAGCTCCGGCAAAGTGGCGCTAAATATTTTTTTCGCAGCAAAATTTAATCCCGATATACCCACGACCGACCACCAACATGGCGAACGCGGCCGTGTTTATGTTGATTGCGAACGACGGTCGCGCTGATCAGATGATCATGGCGACGTCGCTGCTGCATGCGCGCATCGATGACGTGCGCGGCATCCGCATGGACATGGGTCATGACGACATCAATCCGACGCTGGCGGACATTGAGCGTACGCACTTGCTGTTCATGAACGCGACGTTCAAGCCGTTTGCGGCGTTTGGGTTTGAGTATCAGCGAGTGCAGCCGACGGGCTCAATTGCGTACGGGAGCACGCTGAAGTACTCGATCCCGCAGGCCGGCGACTTCTTCGCGGACATGGGCGTCCTCTTCACGATGAGCGATGTGACGCACACCGGCACGGTCGCGACCACCGCCACAACAGACGGCGTCACGACAAGCGGGCAAAAGTATGCAGCGACGGCTACGGTGCGGCCGTTTGTGGCTTACGCTGAATATCCGGGCGAGCGCATCATCGCTTCGGCAAAGTTCACTGTCAACAGCAACACGCTGCACGAGTATGATCATCATGCGTCGGCATTCTGGCGCAAGTTCAAGCTGCCGGCGACCAAAGAGCTGGCGTACAAACGCATGGTGGGGCAAGAAGTCGCAGCCGAGGCGCTCTCCGGCACGCTCAATGAGGCTGGAGGCGTGAGCGCCCCAACAACTCTGCCCGTTCTGCTGACGGGCTCGAACACGCGAACCACGCCGCACCGTTTCGGTCAACTGGTTTACAACGGTCTTCAAACTCCGAAAACCACGCACACAGGTGTTTCGTTCTGGCACAAGTGCCAGTTCTGGTTCAACAAAGACCCCCGGCTGATGGTGCCCTCGGTGTCGATCCCCTACGGCCAACGGTTTGTCGAGCTTACGCTTTGCGCGCAAAACCAACTTGTGCGCGCTGTTGGCGGCGTCAGCACTGCGGTCACGGGAACCACCGCCGGCGACACCACTCATCTGACTCGAGCATTCACGGCAGTCGCGACAAGCACAGATGGAGGCTGGGCGGCGGGCGAAATTACGACGCTGGCGGCGACAAACATGTTCGCCGTTTCTGCGGGCATCGGGACTGCGGCGACTGAGGCGCTGACCGGCGGCGCCCCCTCGACCGCCGACCTCTACGTCAACAACGTTTACGTGCTGCCGGACATCCACGACATCTACATCCACCGGATCGGCTTCAACCTCATTCGCGTGACCCGCTCTCACAGCGTGAGCGTGACAGCCAGCTCGACGCCCGAGCAGCAGCTGCACCAGCTGAAGTGGCCGATCGAAGCCATCTACTTCGGCGTGCAAGCTACGGCCGTTGCCGACGACCTCCAGTTTTGGTGGCGTATGGGCAACCCGGATCATGAGCTCACCGCTGTTTGGTCGACGGCGGGCGACGAGGACAATGCCACCGCAGCGGAAGCGATCAACATTTCGACTTCTATTCCTTTCCACTTCCCCACTCAGGGCACACGCACCATGACAGCCGTCACTATCTCGCTGCACGGCACCAAGGTGTACGACGCCATGGACCCCACGTTCTTCAGCGACTACATGCCAGCCACCTTCGGCGGCTCCAACGTCAGCTGCAGCGACGACCGGAACTCGCACGCCGTGTTCTTCGGCTTCTATCCCGGTACGTACCAGCCCAGCGGCCACGTTAACATCTCCCGCGCGCGCGAGCTGTACTTCAAGTGGTTCCAGTCGGCAGTTGACGGCACATTCTACGCTGTCGCCGACGCCATTAACTTCCTGCTCATCAGCGACGGTAACGCCATCCTGCGCTACACCACGTAAGCGCACCCAGCCGCAAACCCGCAAAAAAACCGTTTGCGCCGGAACGATGCGTAATCGGCATTAAAAAATTTTCACAGCATATTTTTTCGGTCCAATATACCGTTTGCAACATCCAACATGGCGAACGCGGCCGTGTTCATGCTGATCGCCAACGACGGGCGCGCCGATCAAATGATCATGGCGACGTCGCTGCTGCACGCGCGCATCGACGACGTCCGCGGCATCCGGATGGACATGGGCCATGACGACATCAATCCGACGCTGGCGGACATTGAGCGTACGCACTTGCTATTCATGAACGCGACGTTCAAGCCGTTTGCGGCATTTGGGTTTGAGTACCAGAAAGTGCAGCCAACGGGTTCAGTCTCGTGGGGCAGCACGCTGAAGTACTCGATCCCGCAGGCCGGCGACTTCTTTGCGGACATCGGTGTGCGTTTTGCATGCAACGCAATTTCTGGCGGTGCTGCGGCCTCGATAAATCCAGCAAATGACGGTACAACCATCATTGGGCCCGGTGGCGAAGTCATCAGTGCGGGCGCGCTTGTGGCCACAACGTTTCCAGCGGTGCGCTGGTGCGACTACCCCGGCGAGCGCGCGGTGGCGCTGGGGAAATTTACGGTTAACTCAAACACGTTGCATGAGTATTCGCAGCACGCAACCGCCTTTTGGCGCAAGTACGAACTGCCGCCGGGTAAGGAGAAGTCGTACGCGCGTCTGGTGGGGCAAGAAGTTCCGCTTGAAGGCTACAGTTCGGTGCGAAATTTGATGACTCAAGCCGATGCCACCATAACCGATGGCCTTGGCCTGACGGGTACGACTGCCCGAGTGCATCGTCAAGTGCGCAGCATTGTCAACGGGCTGCAAACGCCTAAGCTGAAGCACGCCGCAACCAGCTTTTGGCACAAGTGCATGTTTTGGTTCAACCGCGACCCGCGTCTGATGGTGCCGTCGGTTTCAATTCCGTATGGACAACGGTTTGTCGAACTGACGCTGTCAACTCAGGCCCAAATGTGCGGCGCAATTGGTACTGATCGCGCATGGTCTCTTACTCCATCAATGTCGGCACAAGCTCCGGCCGAGCTGGATTTGTTTACCGCTGCCGGGTCGGTGACAGTCGCAACCACTTCGGCTCTTGACACAACTAACAACGGGGCTCTTATTACTGCGGACATGTACGTAAACAACGTCTATGTGCTGCCCGATATTCACGACATTTACATTCACCGCATCGGTTTCAATCTCATCCGCGTAACTCGTGAGGACACGAAAGACTTGCTGGCGTCCGTTTCGAATGTACAGCTGCATAACCTGAAGTGGCCAATCGAGTCGATTTATTTCGGCTGCCAGCCCACGGCGCAAGAAAACGACTTGGCGCACTGGTGGCGTATGGGGCAGCAAACTCGCAACGCTTCGTACCAAGCCGCTTCTAAGGCGGTACTGCAGGATGGCACGATAACAATTCCACAGAGTTCTTTAACTGTAATTGGTGGCGGCGGTACAACATGGCCTGGGGCAGCGCTGACAGTTACAGTCACGAACGGTATTGCCGCTATTCCTACAACTGCGCAAAATAGCGCGGGCGCAGCGACGGTAGCCACTTATTTCCCAGTAAACGCGGACGGCACTGTTACTATTCCAATTGGGACCATTCAGACAGCCGGGCCATTGTTTTATCCTCTCGCGTTGTTCACAACCGCTGCTATGGTAACAGCGGCGACTGAAAATACCGCGCAATTGCAGAGCTCGGTCGCTGGATTGGATCATTTTCGTACGTGCACGGACACTCTCGGCGATGTCACTATCACGCTGCACGGCACCAAGGTCTACGACGCGATGCCGGCAAGTTTCTTTAGCGATTACATGCCCGCCACATTTGGCTGCGGGCGTGTGGTCGGCACCGAAGACTGTGGTTCTCACGCAGTGTTCTTCGGTTTCTACCCCGGCACGTACCAGCCCAGCGGCCACGTCAACATTTCGCGTGCGCGCGAGTTGTATTTCGCAACCACGCCAACTGCAGCTGGTAAATTGATCAGCATCGCAACGGCTATCAACTTCTTGCTGATCAGCGACGGCAACGCCATCTTGCGCTACACGACGTAAACGACCGATTGAATACCGCGCAAAATACACTGATATGACTGACCAGACCAACAAGCGGACCGCCAGCATGGCCGGCACGACTGACGAACGCGCTGCAGTCGCAAATCTTACGGCTCCTGTGATTCCTGTAAGCGGCGGCAATCTTGCTATCGCAGCCGCAAAATGTCTTCTTGAGCCGCCTAAACCGAATTCCGCCTGCGAAAGCCGCGACATTATTTTAGTTGCAAAACAGTTTAATTTTGATCATTATTACAATCGTGGTTTGTCTCCTCCAAAATATGCATCATAATTTGGTAACAATTTGAGCACATATTTTTTTTTGTAATTAATTCTGTTTGATTGCAGATTAGTATAAAAAAGATGCAGGGTCTGAGTGAAGAAAATCAGGCACGCATACAAACGGCTATTATGTGCTGCGAACGAACGGGGGCGCAGTCCATACCGCCACAAATATGGGCATACATTGCAATATTTCTTACGAAACGAAACTGGCGCTTTATCTCGTTTGAGGTGAGTTTTCCTGCACTTCACTGGATGTACTGGATGTCGACCTACAACGACTACGGCGGCATGCGTTACACGACGTGAAACTGGCCAATACCGCACAAAATATACCAACATGACTGATCGCCTGGTAAACAAACCGCCAACATTTTTTGATCAGTGCGGCTCCGGCAACTGGTACAAACGCGGCTAAGGCAGACAGTGTGCAAACTAGCGACAGCAACAGTTCTGCGGCGATTATACTTCCGTCTATAAGTTTAGCAGGGCGCAGAACTATTTTAGGTATGACTGGTCTGTTATACTCCAGTTAGTATCAATTTAATATAGACCCCGTGGTCCACAGTCGTCGCAATGCATATGGGCGATTTTTGTCGGTTACATGAATGATGGCCGTCGCGACGTGCACATCGGTGGATTTTCCGGCATAACGTGATAAAAAGAAGACTCCATATAAATCATGACTGCGGTAAAGACGGCGATTATGTGTTGCAACCGTGAGTCTTTGTATTTGCCGCCGCAATTGTGGAAACAGATTGAGATATTTGTTGTCGCGTCACCGGCATACGGGTTTCAGTTCCGGCTTTTTTGTCAGCCGCAGGTCCGGGCCCCAAGCGGTGTCGTCAATTGGGGGCGTGCAAACCAAATGGCTGTGTGGAGCAATACGGAAATCCGCATTAGTTTGCTGGCGTAAAATCGGTTTGAGCCGGCCATATAATCATGGCGGCGCGAAAAAGTAAAAAAGCCGCCGACGAAAACGAGTTGACCACACGGGCGGTGGCGATCGAAGAAACTATCCGGCTGCGGGTGGAGGAGATCATCCAGGCGGTGGAACAACAAGTGACGAACCAAGACGAATTGGGCGTGTGCGAAGTGGTGTACCCAATGGACACCAAAGTGGCTGACAACATGCTGCCGCGGGAATACCAAGCCGCCGTAGTGGTGTGGGCGAAAGTGCTCCAGTATTTCGAAGAAAAACAAATGTTCCGCATCAGGGTGTTCGCGAACGAGCACGGCGAAAATTTGCACCTGCTGTGGCAGCAAGCCATTGCGCCGGAGATCGTTCATGCGAGCGAGCAGATCATCAACCGGTATCGCGTCAAGCCGCGGAGCTGATTTTGGCTGCGGAAATGGTGCCGGGTGCGTTGAAAATGATATGTGCAGCGACAATGATAAAACTTATTTGCGCAAATAAGAAGACGAATAAAATCACGAGCGCTGCACCAATTAAGACCGGCGATCCGGTATCGAACCGGGCGCGGCCGTAAGGTTCTGCAGTGTTTTCGCGAGCCCGCAAATCGGATCCCGGCATTTCGCGGCGGGCTACGGCAGCAGTGTGGCGGAGCCAGTTGTTGTCGTAGTAGTCGGCTTGATAGTAGTTGTCAGGCCCTTTTTTTCCGTAGTGTTCAGTGAACCCGAGGGCGTTTGTGGGGCCGTAGACAGGACTGACGGGCTGCCGACCGCCGGGCATATCGCGGTGCTCAAAGTCGCTGAAACGCCCGCGGATTGCGCGCGACCGATCCATGTCGGGGTGCCAGTCCCGGCTGGGCGGGCTGAACCGCGGGTCGTAGTCCATGGCGCCCGGTGTATACGGTGCAAAAAATGGCGGAACACCGGCCGCCCCGAATAATCATGCTGCCTGGGGTGCGGCCGCAGACTGAGTCGGAAAACATGTCGCTACTGCCGCCGACGCTGAAGTCGTCGCTGATTACGGCGCGGGCGAGCACGCTTTTGCCGAAAAATTTCACCACCGTTGATGCGTGGCCGCACAATCCGGTCAACTTGTTCTGCTGGTCCTGCAACAGCGTGGTGCAGGATTTTGTCTGGTTTATCCCAGTCGCAATGGAGACGGACGAGGACAGCCGCGGCGTGAAGAGTATGCAAGTGCACGGCTGCTTTTGCAGCATACCTTGCGCGACCGCGTGGAACCGCCGCGAACGGCTGACGGACACGGACCGCGAAATGCGGGAACGTTTGCTCATGCGGTTAGTGGAGATTCAGCAGAAAAAACCGCCAGGGTCTGTGCGGATCTTGCACGAAGCGCCGGATCCGCGGACGACGCTGGCGGAGTACGGAACAGGGACTTGGAGCCGCGAAGAATACCGGCGGAAACTGACGGCGATGAAAATCTTGATACTCAGCGGGGCGCAAGCTAACTAGCGGAATAGTTATAGCCATGGCAGCGAACCGGCTCGACGCGAGTTTGGCGGGTATTCGGCACTTGGCCAACCCCAGCAACGTCCGGGCCGACATTGACCTGAGCGTCATTGAGCGGCGGATTACGGGGATCACTGCGGCGGCGCCGGAAGAGCGCGACATTCCGGCGGCAGCAGCGCCGCCAGAGGCCAACGAAGACGACGGCTTGGAAGAGGCCAATGCGGGGCTGCAGAAGATCGCCGCCGAACTGGGGATAACTCTCGACACCATTGGGGAGGGCAAACCGAAACCGGCGCGGAAAACGGCGCGCGTCGAACCGCCGCCAAAAGGGCTCGGCGATTTTGTCGCTGGCAGCGCCGACAGTTCAGAGAGCGAAGTCAGCAGCGAGTCCGGTAGCGAAAACGAGAGCGAGTCCGGCAGCGAAAACGGGAGCGAGTCCGGTAGCGGGAGTGAAGCCGAAGATACGGCGCACAGCGCGGGCGGCACCGGTGCGCAGTCGGCAACGCCAGCGGCAGCGCGGGCGTATGCACAGCCGTTTACACAGCCGACGTACACACGTCCGCTGCAGATGCCGCCGACTGCGGCGCACACATACGCGCAGCCGTTCACAGCGAGTCAGGTGCGCAACACCGAGACATGGGTGCGGCCGCGGACAGAAATACCCGACGAACTGCGACAACAACAGATTACGCGCGAAACTGAAACTCTGTACCAGCCCACGTTTGAGCAGCAACTAGCTCAGGCGGATCACATTGCGCAGCTGGTGGATGAGTACCATGATTTGCGCGAACAAGCTGACCGGTTGCGGATGAAAGGGATGGAGCGGTTTCCGGACATAACGTATGACTCGCCAGAACACGTCATAGTGGTTGCGCACCGGGCGCTGAAGACGCAAATGCAGGGGCAGAAGTTCACGCACATGGGCAACGAGTTGCTGCTCGAACTGGCGTCGGCAATGGGAGACATTTGCGACGGCTCATGGCGGCTTTTCGGGAATTTCCATCCGGATTTGCGGGGGCTGCGCAACAGTTTGTCAATACGGCTCCCGCGGATGCGGACAAGTATGACTGCGGCGGTGAAGCACACTTTTGGCGCGATGGACATGTCTCCGTGGGGCGAAGTGTGCTTTGAAGTGGGGGCGGCGTCAGCGCTGACGCTGACGGCGGCGCACCGGCGGCGGACTGCGCCGGCAGTGTTCCAGAGTCAACAAAGGGCGGACAACATCGGCAAAATTGCCGAAAGCCGTGCAAATGCGGATCCGTTGCCGTCGCGGACAGCGGAAGACCGTTCGTAAAGGGGCGCGTTTTTTGGCGGCGCCAGCTGCAATTGATTTGCGGCGCCAGCTGCAATTGATTGCGGCGCCAGCTGCAATTGATTGCAGCGGAATATAGATGAACATCGACGCCGCCGCGTTGCGCGCGGCAACTAGCAGCGACTTCGACGACGTGGTGGGGCCGTTCACGCGCGAACTCATAGTTGCGCGCGTGGACACAGAAGGGTTGGCAACAGTGGATTTGCACGCACTTGAAGGCCGCGGCCGTGTGCAAGAAGTTATTGACTCAAAAGGCGCGGGCGGGTACGAAATATCCAACTGGTGCGTCCGTGTTGCTGCGCGCGACGGCAACAACTGTGTCGATGTTCACTTTTACCGGGACAAGAGTCATCAACAAATCAGGGGGGCGCAAGACATTACGCTGCGCGACGCGGTCGAAGCGGTGGAAGACATCTGTGCGGCGGCGAACGAATGCGGCGCAGTTGCGCGCGTGGTCGGCGCCGCGTACTGCACACTGAACGCTACCATGCAAGTGTGCGAAGCGCCGCGTCCAGTGTATGCGGCGCTTGTGCCGGGCGACTGGGCGCTGCGGATAGACCTCGACTTGATGGCGGCGGAACTGCGGGCGTTCAAAGAAATAACTGGCGGCGAATTTGCGGGGGCGCAAGTGGAGTTTATTAACGTGGCGTTGTGCAGCGGCGACACAACGCTGCGGGCTGAAATAGTGTTTAACGGCGCTACGTGCCAAAAAAATCCGAAACTCTGCGTAACCGGGACGCCGAAAGTGCGGGTGAAGGGGGCGCGGTCGCTGCGGCAGCTGGCGCTAATTCGTGCGGCCGTCAGTCAAATACTGCGGAGCCGTGCGCGTGTGCTGCGTCCAGCGGAAATGGAAGCGGAGAAACTGACTGCGGCATGGATGGGGGCGGCTGTGCGGCTGACCAAACTGCCGGCCAAACACAAGACGGCGGCGCTGGCGCTCCTCGCCGAAACGGGGCGGGCTCTGGCGCAGCTGAACGAAGTGGAGCCGGTGGTGCCGGCGGACGCGTTGCGGCAGTTTGTGCTGCGCTGCGCTGAGCGAGTGTGCGAATTAAACCACGCCGCTGTTGATGAGGGCGGCAATGAGGGCGAACGCCGCGACTAAAATAAGTGCGCGGATAACGGCCCCCTTGGCGTTGGGGGTGCCGTTGGGGCGGAGCGTGTTGCCGAACGGCTGCAAAACGTCGACGTTGAAAATATCTGTGTCTGTCGCCAAACTCAGGAGGAACAAAGCAAACAAAATGGCCACGGGCCGCGAACTGGCCGAAAACGCTTCCGCCGGCGAAGCGGTGTACGACTGCACGCTCACACCGGTATCCATTATATGGCGTCGGAATTTGCCAAACGAATAAATTCGCCGGGGTGCTGCGCGAAAACGAGTTCCACTAGGGGGCCCGCTGTGAGGGTGGCGGGCACGACAAAAGGGGGCGCGGCTTGGCCGCTGTCGAGGAGGTCGCGCGCTTGCGGACCGCTGAACGTCTGCTCAACTAGTTCCGCAAGGCTGGCGAAATCGGCGGAGGGGACGCGTATTTTTTCGCCGACCACCGCTGCGCCGGACCGGACTTTGTCGAGGACATTAGCGTCGGGGACGGCAACAAGCG
>Ga0209990_10003353_pt1 | contig 11777 bp, 10 predicted proteins | sample NOAtaG_6_FD_187304 | JGI IMG/M metagenome (GOLD analysis project Ga0209990, IMG submission 187304) | Freshwater lake microbial communities from Lake Erie, under a cyanobacterial bloom - NOAA_Erie_Diel5S_2200h metaG (SPAdes) (version 2) | ecosystem: Environmental > Aquatic > Freshwater > Lake ...
CTCGGCGCGGGCGGCCTCGACCCACTGCTGCATCGGCGGCAACGCGAAGATGCGCGCGCTGTAGGCCGACAGCGCGCGATCGAGCGCCACGCCGTAGGTCGCAAAGCGCGTGACCACCGGCGCGTAGAACGCGTCGGCGATGCAGAAGTCGCCGAACAGGTACGGCCCGCCCGAGGACTCCAGCGCCGCCGTCCACAGGCTGCAGATGCGCGCGACTTCGGCCTGCACCTCGGCGCGGGCCAGCGCGCGCGCGCCCTGCGCCGGTTTGCGACTGCGGATGTCCATCGACAGGTGCTGGCGCACCTGGGCAAAGCCCGCGTGCATCTCGGCGGTCACGCTGCGCGCCGCGGCGCGGCGGCGCCGGTCGGCCGGCCACAGCCGGTCGGCCGCGTAAACCTCGTTGACGTACTCGCAGATCGCCAGCGAGTCCCAGATGTGCAGCGGCGAGTCCTGGCCGGCGCTGGAGTCGATCAGGCAGGGCACCTTGCCGGTGGGCGAGTACTGCAGGATGCGGGACCGCGTGTCGGGCCGATCGAGCGCGATGCGGACGTCGCCGAATTCCACCGCCGCCATCTTCATGGCGAGCCAGGGCCGCAGCGACCAGCTCGAGTAGTTCTTGTTGCCGATGACGAGCGTCAGCGCCATGCTGGGCCTGCAGCGTCCCGGCGAGGGCTGTGCGCGCGGCTCACGGCACGGTTCCCGCCCGCTCAGCGCCGCGCCCGTGTGCGAAAGCCGCCGAAGCGCGTGCGCGGGTGCATGCCGGCAAGATACAGCGAAGCCTCCGGCTCCATCGGCGTCAGGCGCAGCTCGAGCTCGGGCGGCGGCACGTAGGGCTGGGTGCTGGCGATGTTGTCGCGCTGCATCGAGTCGAGGTTGTCGCGCGACATCAGCGGTTCGCCCGGCGCCAACTCCATCAGGCGCGCCTGCAGGCGCGCCAGGCCCGCCGGGACGTTGATCACCGGGCGCGGGTGGCCGGCCGCGCGTGCGGCAAACGCAACCAGCTCGCGCAGCGTGTACACGGTCGGGCCGACCAGTTCGTAGACCTTGCCGTAGGTGGCCTCGTTGTCGAGCGCGTTGACGAAGGCGCGCGCCACGTCTTCCACCCACACCGGCTGAAAGCGCACGTCCGCCCCGGCAATCGGCAGCACCGGCGCCAGCGCGGCCAGCTTGCCGAACAGGTTGAGGAAGCGGTCCTCGGCGCCGAACACCACCGACGGCTGAAACACCGTCCAGTCGAGGCCGCTGGCTCGCACGGCGGCCTCGCCCTCGCCCTTACTGCGCTGATACATCGACGGGCCCTGGGCATCGGCGCCCAGGGCGCTCATGTGCAGCAGGCGCCGCACCCGGTGCCGGCTGCAGGCGGCCAGCACGCGGCGCGCGAGGTCGGCATGGGCGCGCCGGAACTGTGCCTCGGTGCCGTGCAGAATGCCCACCAGGTTGATCACCGCCTGCTGACCGGCCACCAGGCGATCGAGCGTGGCGTCGTCGTGGATGTCGGCCTGCACCACGTCACAGGTGGGCAGCAGGATGAGGTGCTTGGCGCGGTCGCGCCGGCGCGCCGGCACCAGGACCCGGCAGCCGTGCGCCACCAGCGCATTGACGATGTATCGGCCGATGAAACCGCCGCCGCCGAGGACTAGGATCTGGGTGTGATGCATGGGGGCCTCGAGTGCCGGAATTCCGATTCTATTGAGCTGCCGCCGCAAGCGTCCGTGTCGAGTCACGGCGTCGTCCGCCGCGGCGTAGCTGACGATCGTCGCAGTGCGACATGCCGGTTTGGGCCGACTCCTCGGTCCAGGCTCCGTCCACCGCTTGCTTCGTGGCGACGATAGCGCGAGACTTGCAAAGCCCCGCGGATGTCATGGAAATGTCACGCGTGCGGGGCCGGCGATGCGGTGCGGTCGCACGCGTGACCCGGAACCATGGACTGCATCGACTACCGCCGGCCGCCGGCCGGCTTTGAATCGCCGCTGGCGCTCTGGCTCGCCTGCCATGATCGCTTGCAGCGGGCCGCGCAACTGCTGCACCGGCTGTCCGAGCACTGGCGCCTGCATGGGCCCGGCGAGGCGGCGCGCGTGACCGCACAGGACCTGCGGCGCTACTTCGAGGAATCCGCCCCGCGCCATCAGGCCGACGAGCAGTGCGACCTGTTCCCGCGTCTGCGCCAGCGGCTCGAAGGCACCGCCGAGGCACAGGAGCTGGGCGCCATCATGGAACGGCTCGACCACGACCATGACCAGATGGACGGTCTGTGGCTTGCGGCGCGTGACGCGCTCGACCATTGCGCGCAGGCGCCGATCCGTCCCGGCCACGCGGACTGCTTCGGCCGCTTCATCGACTCCTTCATGGGGCACCACGAAGCAGAGCACCAGCTCCTGCTGCCGGCGGCGCAGCGGCTGCTGCAGCCGGACGACCTCAAAGCCCTGGGCGAAGGCATGGCGGCGCGCCGCGGCACCACGTGGGCCGCGCTCGGTCAGCGGCCCTGAGCGCGCCTGGGACCGGCCGAACGCGCGCGGTGCAGGTGCGCGCGCCGTCTGCCGGCCGACAGCAACCTGCGGTGCCGGCCAAGCGCCGCCCGTCGCATGACCGAGCGCTGCGCGCAGTCCCGATGCTTGAGCACTCGCTGCCGTAAGGGCGTCTTGGAGCAAGTGCCGGTGCCAGTCGGGCCGTTGTGGTGGTGTGAGCGGCCCATTGCAGCGCTGTTCCGTCCGGAGGGCGCGCGCCAAGGCGGCCTGGCAGCGAAGCCGGTCAGGGCAGCGCGGTCGCGCCGGCGGCCTTGGGCGCCACCGTGCCCAGGCGCGCCTTCAGCGACTGCGCCCGGTTCTCGAACAGCGCCGCGTAGTAGACGCTGTTGGACATCACCTTCTTGACGTAGTCGCGAGTTTCGTTGAAGGGGATGGTCTCGGCGAAGATTGCCCCTTCGACCGCGCGCGGCAGCGTCGAGCGCCACTGCCGCGGCCGGCCCGGCCCGGCGTTGTAGGCGGCCGAGGCCAGCGCCGGATGGCCGTCCAGGTCGTCGAGCACGAAGCGCAGGTAGCTCGTGCCCAGCCGCAGGTTGACGTCGAGCTCGTTGACGCGCGCCGGCGAGAAGTCGGTCATGCCGACCCGGCGCGCCACGTAGCGCGCAGTGGCCGGCATCAACTGCATCAGTCCCTGCGCGCCGACCACCGAGCGTGCGTCCATGATGAAGCGCGACTCCTGGCGGATCAGCCCATAGACCCAGGTCTCGTCGATTCCGACTGCCTGCGCGTGGCGCGTCAGTTGCGTGCGAAACGGCGCCGGGAAGCGCTGCTCGAAGTCGAACTCTTCTCGGGTGCGGTCGCTGGTGGAGATCATGCGGTCGAGCGAACCGCGGCTGCGCGCGTACTCGGCGATGGCCAGCAGCTCGCGGTCGCTGCGGTTGCGTAACTGCCAGCCCCACTCGCGCACGCCCTCGGCGCGCAGCCCCAGCTCCAGCAGCTTGAGCGCGCGATTCAGCCCGGCGTTGCCGGCGAACTCGCGGACCTGCTCCGGCGCCGGCGGCGCGGCGCGCGGCGGCAGCACGATCGGCTCGCCCAGCTCCTCGGCGGCGAGCTTGCCGTAGAACTCGAAGCGGCCGGCAATGCTGCGCAACTGCGCCTGGGCCTCCTCGGCGCGGCCGTCGGCCTGCAGGGCGCGCGCGTGCCAGTACACCCACGCCGCATCGCGCTGCTGCTCCGGGCGCATTCGCTCGTAGGTGGTGCGCACCATGGCCCAGTCGGGTCCGCGCGCGCTGCCGCGCAGGGCGGCCCGCATCTGCCACTCGAGCACTTCCTCGACGCGCGCCGCGTCCGGATGGGTACCCACTTGTTCGCCGCCGCGGCGATAGAAGTCGACCGCCTGCGGGTCGTGCTTGAGTGCGGCCATGTGGCCGATGCGGCCCCACACCAGCCCGCGCTGCTCCGGCGTCAGGTGCAGGTTCAGCGCGCCGGCAAAGCGCTCGGCCTGGTCCACGTTCTCGCGCGCCAGTCGCACAATGGCCACGATCGCCAGCTCGCGCTGCAGTTGCGTCAGGCGCCGCTCGTGCAGGGCCAGGAAGGCGGCCGGCCGGTCGATCGCCTGCGCCACTTCGGCGGCGTTGATCCTGGGCACGCGCCCGGCCAGCCGTTTGGCGGTTGCCAGCTGGTTCTGCTCGACCAGTCCGCGCACGTGCTCCCAGACCGACAGCCGGCTGTCGTCGGCCAGGGCATCGGTCAGCGCCATGCAGCCCTCACCGCCGGACTCCCGGTTGGCCGCCAGCATGCGCCGCGCCTCCCGCGCCACTGTCTCGGCCGCGGCGGCCTCCGCCCGCGCCTTGCGGTAGCGCACCAGCGCGGCCCAGCAGCGCACCTGCCAGTCGTCGTGCTGCCAGACCAGCGCCGGGTGTTCGCGCTCGAAAGCGGCGAAGTCGCCGCGCGCGGCCAGCGCCAGCAGCCATTCCATGCGCAGCCGGTCGGCCAGGTAGCCGTCCGGGTGGCGCGCGATGAAAGCCTGCACGGCGGCGTCCGCCCGCGCGGGCTCCTCGCGCCGCACCCTCATCTGGCTCTGCCAGAACTCGACCCAGACGGCGAGCGGATGCTCCGCCAGCCGCGGCGCCAGCGCGGCCAGGCGCTCACGGTCGCCGGCGCGCCAGGCGGCGTGGGCTGCCAGGAACTGATCATCGAGCGGCTGCGGGGCGACATTGGTCGGCCGAGCGGCCTGGGCCTGTGAGGCAACCGGAACCGTGAGGGCAACCAGGGCCGCGAGGGCAGCACCTGACAGTCTGATGCAAGCCCAGGTTGGCCCTGCGCGCCGTGCGCCTGGCGATCGGTGTGTGAGGCGACCGGACAGGGTCATGCGAACGGCCGACCCGAACATTCGATTGACCACGGCCTCGGCGAGCGACAACATCCAACTGAGGCTATCACGCGGCAACCATGGTCATGAACTCAAGGAATCCGGGCGACTCCCGCGGCCCCCCCGAGGCGACCACGCTGGGCAAGACCCTGGCCGAGGCGTTGCCCCAGGCGGCTGCGTCCCTGGTGATCGCGGATCCGTCACAGCGCGGCAGCGTACGCGAGCGCCTGCTGCAGGCGCGTTTGCTGATGACCGACCGCGAGCTGCGCGAAGGCGTGCTGGTGCGGCGGGTGGCACGCTGGCTGCGCACCATGCCGATGAGCCGGCTCGCCTTCTTCTGGCCGGTGCGCGGCGAGCCCGACTTGCGCGCCATGGTGGGCGACTGGCTCGGCGAGCAACCCGGCCGGTCGGCCGCCCTGCCGGTGGTGGTGGGCGACCGTCTCGAGTTTCGCGCCTGGACGCCTGCCACGCCGATGGTCGAAGGCGAGTACCGGATTGCGGTCCCAGCCGGCACGCCGCCGGTGCAGCCGCAGGTCGTGCTGGTGCCCTGCCTGGGCGTGGATGCGCAGCGCTACCGGCTGGGCTATGGCGGCGGCTTTTATGACCGCACGCTGGCCGCGTTCAAGCTGCGGCCGGTCACGGTGGGCATCGCGTTCGATGTCGGCCGCATCAAGAGCATCGGCCCGCAGCCGCATGACGTGCGGCTGGATCTGGCGCTGACCGAGTCCGGCTCGCTGTAGCGGCGCCACGGGGCCGCACGAGGGGCGGCCCGCGCGGGCTCGGTCCGCGCGGCGGCGGCGCCGACTACCTGGGCAATCCCAGGCGCGCCCACAGCTCGAGCGTCGGCTCGGCCTGGTTCATCGTGTAGAAGTGCAGCCCCGGCGCATCGACGGCGAGCAATTGCTCGCACAGGTCGGTCACCACGTCCAGGCCGAAGGCGCGGATCGCGTCGCGGTCGTCGCCGTAGCTTTGCAGCTTCAGGCGGATCCAGCGCGGGATTTCGGCACCGCAGGCGTCCGAAAAGCGCGCCAGTTGCGTGTAGTTGGTGATCGGCATGATGCCGGGCACGATGGGCACCTCGACCCCAAGCGCCTGCGCGTCCTCGACAAACCGGAAATAGGCGTCCGAGTTGAAGAAGTACTGCGTGATCGCGGAATCCGCGCCGGCCTTCACCTTGCGGGCGAAGTTGGCCAGGTCGTCGGCCGGCGAGCGGCTTTGTGGATGGTATTCCGGGTAGGCGGCGACCTCGACGTGGAACCAGTCGCCGGTTTCGGCCCGGATGAACTCCACCAGCTCGTTGGCGTAGCGAAAGTCGCCCGCGCCGCCGGCCGCGCCCGATGGCAGGTCGCCGCGCAGCGCCACCAGCCGGCGGATGCCGCGGCTGCGATAGGCCAGCAGCAGCTCGCGCACGCTGGCGCGCGTGGTGCCGATGCACGAGATGTGCGGCGCCACCGCCAGGCCCGCGGCGGCGACCTCGGTCACCGTGTTCCAGGTGCCTTCCCGGGTGGAGCCGCCGGCACCGAAGGTGACGCTGAAAAACGCCGGCTGGACGGCCGCCAGCTTCGCGCGCACCGCGCGCAGCTTGTCGGCGCCCTCGGGCGTCTTGGGCGGAAAGAATTCGAAGCTGAAAGTGCGCGTCACCGGGGTCACTTCCTAGGCAGCAGCGCCGACATGGCCCAGGTCAACAGGCTGTAGACGAGGGCGCCCAGCACTGCCCACCAGAAGCCGTCTACATGAAAGCCGGGCAGCAGCGACCCCACCGCCCAGAACAGCAGCGCGTTGATCACCAGCAGGAACAGCCCGAGCGTGACCAGCGTGATCGGCAGGGTCAGCACGATGAGCACCGGCTTGACCAGGGTGTTGACCAGCCCGAGCACGATCGCGGCGATGAACGCATGCAGCGGGTCCTGCACCGCCACGCCCGGAACGATCAGGGTGACCAGGTACAGCGCGATGGCGTTGAGAATCCAGACGAGCAGGATGCGCAAGGCAGCACTCCCGAGTGTTCGGTTTCAGCGTGGACCGCAGGCGCGCGACGCCGCCTCGCTGCGCTCTTGCAGGCGGGCGGCAAACAGCCGGTTGCGCCGGCGCTGTTCATCCGAGTCGGCCGGCACGGCCGGGAACAGTTCGTCATCGGCCACTAGGCGATCGAACTCGCGCGCCTCGCACTCGCAGTGGCGCACGAATCCGGCGGCGTCGAAGCGAACCCCCCTGCGCGCCAGGTCTTCTGCGGCCGGACCGCAGTGCGCCGCGCGCTGCGCGCTCGCTCGATCGCGTGCTTCACGCGCGCTCGCGGGCGCATCGGACGGGCGCGATGACTGTGCCAGGGACTGCGGCGGACCGACTCCGAAGGCGAGAGCAAGTGCCAGCGACAGCACCAGCGCTGGCGCCGTCCGGGCCGGCCGTGCAGGCTTGCTATGGCGCGCGGGCACCCTGATCAGTCGGCTGAAAGACATGTGGCGCATCCAGTGATCCCATATGCAAACGCCCGACTGTGCGGTGGATGCGCCAAGGCGCCGGGCATGTCTGCCCGGCCGCCTTCGCCGCACCCACCGCGGCGCCAGTGTGAGCGCTCAATACCGGTAGTGCTCGGGCTTGTAAGGGCCTTCTTTCTTCACGCCGATGTAGGTGGCCTGCGCATCGGACAGCTCGGTCAGTTGCGCGCCCAGCTTCTTGAGCTGCAAACGCGCCACCTTCTCGTCGAGGTGCTTGGGCAGCACGTAGACGCCGACCGGGTACTTGTCGGTGTTGCCGAACAGCTCGATCTGCGCGATCACCTGGTTGGCAAACGACGAGCTCATCACGTAGCTCGGGTGGCCCGTGCCGCAGCCCAGATTCACCAGCCGGCCCTGGGCCAGCAGGATGATGCGCTTGCCGGGTCGACCATCAACAGCGGGGAAGATGATGTGATCGACCTGCGGCTTGATCTCTTCCCACTGGTATTGCTTGAGCGACGCGACATCGATCTCGTTATCGAAGTGGCCGATGTTGCAGACGATCGCCTGGTCCTTCATCGCTTTCATGTGCTCGTGCGTGATGACCTGGAAGTTACCGGTGGCGGTCACGAAAATGTCGGCCTTGTCGGCGGCGTAGTCCATCGTGACGACGCGATAACCCTCCATCGCGGCCTGCAGCGCGCAGATCGGATCGCACTCGGTGACCCAGACCTGGGCCGACAACGCCCGCAGCGCCTGCGCCGAGCCCTTGCCCACGTCGCCATAGCCGGCAACCACGGCGACCTTGCCGGCGATCATCACGTCGGTGGCGCGCTTGATGCCGTCCACCAGCGACTCGCGGCAGCCGTACAGGTTGTCGAACTTGCTCTTGGTGACCGAGTCGTTGACGTTGATGGCCGGGAACTTCAGCGTGCCGCTCTTGGCCATGTCGTACAGGCGCTTCACACCCGTGGTGGTCTCCTCGGTCACGCCCTTGACCTGGGCCAGACGCGTCGAGTACCAGCTCGGGTCCTTGGCGAGCTGCGCTTTGATCGACTTGAACAGCTCCACCTCTTCTTCGCTGGTCGGGTGCGCCAGGCAGCTCTGGTCGCGCTCGGCCTTGGCGCCCAGGTGCAGCAGCAGCGTGGCGTCGCCGCCATCGTCGAGGATCATGTTGCTGTAGCCGCCATCGGGCCACTCGAAGATGCGGTGCGTGTAGTCCCAGTAGTCGGCCAGCGACTCGCCCTTGACCGCGAACACCGCCGTGCCCTCGGCGGCGATGGCGGCGGCGGCGTGGTCCTGGGTCGAGAAGATGTTGCAACTGGCCCAGCGCACCTGGGCGCCGAGGGCCTGCAGCGTTTCGATCAGCACCGCCGTCTGAATGGTCATGTGCAGCGAGCCCGTGATGCGGGCCCCGCGCAGCGGCTGGGTGGCGGCGAATTCCTCGCGGATCGCCATCAGGCCGGGCATCTCGGTCTCGGCGATGCGGATTTCCTTGCGGCCCCAGTCGGCCAGCGCAAGGTCGGCCACGACGAAGTCGTTGGCGGCGGGTGCAGCAGTTGCGGGTTTGAGTACGGCGCTCATCTCGCGCCCTCCTTTGCAGTGAAAGAAGTTTGCGAGCGCCGTTGAAACGGAGTGCAGTGCAACTGCACCGCTTCGAGCCTGGCAGACCGCAGCGGGCCTGTCGCAACGCTCCTCGAAGCAAGCCGGTTAGTGTAAAGCAGCCGGCGGCGGCCTGGCGAGGCCACGTGAACGACCACTCAAATGACCGCCGAAGGCGCCGCTTTTCCGCCGATCCGAGCCGGCCGGCTGTCGTCAGATCAGCCGCTTGCGGATCTGCGTCACCAGAACCTCGGCGACGATGACGACGGCGAAAATGGCCAGCAGCACCACCGCCACGCGCTGCCACTGGAACAGGTTCATCGCCGTGTTCAGCGCCACCCCGATGCCGCCGGCGCCCACCAGGCCCAGCACCGCGGACTCGCGCACGTTGATGTCCCAGCGCAGCAGCACGATGGCCCAGAAGGCGGGCTTGACCTGCGGCCAGTAGCCCTTGGTGAGCAGCGAGGCCCACGGGCTGCCGGTGGCGCGCAGCGCCTCGAGCGTGCCAGCATGGGCTTCCTCGCAGGCTTCGCCGAACAGCTTGCCGACAAAGCCGATCGAACGAAACGTGATGGCCAGCGTGCCGGCCAGCGCGCCGGGGCCGAAGACGGCGATGAACAGCAGCGCCCAGACCAGCGAGTTGACCGAACGGCTGGCCACCAGCAGCAGCTTGGCCAGGTAGTTGACCGGTGCGAACGGCGTCACGTTGCGCGCCGCCAGCAGCCCGAGCGGCAGGGCCAGCAGCACGCCGCCCACGGTGCCGAGGGTGGCGATGTGCAGCGTCTCCAGCAGCGCCGCGTGCACGCTGCTCGGGTAGTGGGCGAAGTCCACCGGCCACATGCGCTCGAACAGATCGCGCATCTGCTGCGGGGCGTCGTACAGGAACTCGGGGATGATCTCCACGGTGCGCAGCGACAGCACCACCGCGGCGACCACGCCCAAGTAGACGGCAAAGCGGGCCAGCCGCTCGGCCGGGCCGAAGCGCCGCCACTCGCGCGCCGCCACCGTGGCTGGCCCGCGCGCCGCGGCCCCGCCCGCCGCCGTGGTTGCCGCGGTTTGCTCCCGCGGCGCGCCGGGCGCTTGGCCCGCAGGCCGGCCCGCCGCGCTCATTGCGCAAACACCTTCTGGATGCGCGTGCTGACGACCTCGCAGACGAACACCACGGCGATGATCGCGAGCAGGATGGCGCAGACCACGTCGTAGTCGAAGCGCTGGAAGGCGACGAACAGCGGCGCGCCGATGCCGCCGGCGCCGACGATGCCCACCATCGTCGAGTTGCGCACGTTGGAGTCGAACTGGTAGGTGGCAAAGCCGATGAAGCGCGGCAGCACCTGCGGCAGAACGCCGTAGGCGATCACGTTCATGAAGCCGGCGCCGCTGGCACGCACCGCCTCCACCTGCTTGAGCGAGATCTCCTCGATCGCCTCGGCAAACAGCTTGCCGATGAAGCCGACCGAGGCCACCACCAGCGCCATGATCCCGGCCATGGCGCCGAAGCCGATCGCCTTGACGAACACGATCGCCACGATGACCGGGTGGAAGGCGCGGCACAGCGCGATGACGGCGCGGGCGGTCCAGGAAACGCCCGCCGGCATCAGGTTGCGCGCCGCCAGCAGACCCAGGGGCAGCGCCAGCGCGATCCCGCCGGCCGATGCAAGCACGGCGATCTCCAGGCTCTCCTTCATGCCCTTGAGGATCGCCTCCCACTGCTCGAAGCTGGGCGGCAGCATGCGCGCCAGGAACTTCTGCGCGTGCGCCAGGCCCTCGACGAAGCGTTGCCAGGTGAAGTCGAGCGTCGACAGCGCGTAGACGACATAGGCGGCCAGCAGCAGCCAGCCGGCGCGCGCCCACCAGTCCGACGCAAAGGGCGGCTCGCGGACCGCGCCGCTCCCGCTGCCGGCGGGGTTCGATGCGCTCATTGCAGGCCGCTCATTGCAGGCTGTTCATGGCAGGTCGCTCATTGCGGACCGCTCATTGCCGCCTTGCCGCCGCCCGCTCATTGCAGCCAGCCCTCGCCGCCGTAGATCTCGCGCAGGCGGTCGTCGGACAGTTGCGCCGGCGGCCCGTCGAACACCACCTGCCCGCCGGACATGCCGATGATGCGGTCGGCAAAGCGCCGCGCGAGATCCACGTCGTGCATGTTGACCAGCACCGGAATGCCGTGGCGTGCCGCGGCGTCGCGCAGCAGGTCCATGATCTCGACCGACGTCTTGGGGTCGAGCGAGGAAGTGGGCTCGTCGGCCAGCAGCAGGCGCGGCTCCTGCATGATGGCGCGGGCGATGCCTACCCGCTGGCGCTGCCCGCCCGACAGGCTGTCTGCGCGCTGGCGCGCAAAGCCGCCGAGGCCCACTTCATCGAGCAGCGCGAAGGCCCGCTCGATGTCGGCCGGCGGATAGCGGCGCAGCCAGGCGTTGAACGCCGACACGTAGCCGAGGCGCCCGGTCAGCAGGTTTTCCATGACCGTCAGGCGCTCCACCAGGTTGTACTCCTGGAACACCATGCCGATCTGGCGCCGCGCCAGCCGCAGCTCGCGTGCGTTCAGGCGCGTCAGATCGCGGCCTTCGAACAGGATGCTGCCGCTGGTGGGCTCGACCAGGCGGTTGATGCAGCGGATCAGCGTGCTCTTGCCGGTGCCCGACGGACCGATGATCGCCGTCACGCCGCGCGGCGCGATCTCCAGCGAGATGCCCTGCAGCACCGGAACGCCGCGCCGGTACTCCTTGCGGAGATCCTTGATCTGCAGGGCGGCGGACACGATCGACAGGCCTCGGGAGTCGGGGAGCTGCGGTTCGGCGCGGGGGGCGGTGCGCAGTGCGCAGTGCGCTGCCAGTCGCCCGCCCGCGCCGATTGGTTGCCGATTGGTTGCCGATTGGTTGCCGATTGGTTGCCGATTGGTTGCCGATTGGT
>Ga0209990_10003355_pt1 | contig 11776 bp, 6 predicted proteins | sample NOAtaG_6_FD_187304 | JGI IMG/M metagenome (GOLD analysis project Ga0209990, IMG submission 187304) | Freshwater lake microbial communities from Lake Erie, under a cyanobacterial bloom - NOAA_Erie_Diel5S_2200h metaG (SPAdes) (version 2) | ecosystem: Environmental > Aquatic > Freshwater > Lake ...
CAAATTGACTGCACACAGTACCCATGCATGGTGCTGGCACTGACGCTTAGCGTTAACTCGACGGTTATCTGGTTTTGGGACACAACAGTGCACCTTTCAGAAACCGGTTCGCGGGTCTGTTGGTCGTCAAAAAAAGTGTTCCTAACGCTGCGGGAACTGCCGGGAGTGCAGATGTTGGCGGCGAGAAACCCGGATCCATCGGCGCCGTGGAAAAAACTTGGGCTGCCAGAATATGACAGTTGGCTGTCGATTTATTCGCCGGAAACGCCTGAAGAGCGCCGGGCGCACGCTGGGCGGTGTGCGTTGGCCGCCGCAGCGGCGTTAGAAAAAGAAAACAAAGCGGCGGCAGCAGCGGCTGCGGTTGCGGCGCACGAAGAGAAAGTCAACATTGAATCGGCTGAAGCTGCAGCGCGGGCGGCGCAAAAATATGCAGCAATGCCGATTAAGTGGGCGTGAAGCTGCGCAACATTTTTTCCGTTTGAAAGACAAATTGTATACAACCAATGGCTGCTGCTTCAGAGTGCACCCCGCGACCGCTAGAAACGCTGCTGCAGCACGTTGCACAGCCGGTAGATCCGTTCTTTACTCGGCCGCCGCCAGGCGTGTACACGCTGTTGGTTAACGAAAGCGACGCCGAAATGCTGAAGAAAACAGCGCAAGGCCTTGCGCCAAGACAATTACTTCCGTCGACAGGTAAAATAGCATACATCCCTTGGCATAATTGTTTAAAGGAGCCGCTGGGTTGCACACATGTTGAGCAACGGTGGGCACAGCGCGGAGCCGGCGTTGCTGTAAACGCAGGCGCGCTGCGCGGAGTTGCTTATCCAGTTGGCAGACATTCATGGCCAGGCGAAACAGGAATTGATCTCAGTAAACCGCTACCGATAGATTTGAATTTTGGTCCTATTCATGTGTGCTGCAGCGACGCTACAAAATTCGACATAAAAGAGTTGCGCGAAACATTGAAATTTGCCGACAAAATGGCACGTCATTATGACATATGGCATCTTATCCACAAGAATGGCCAGATGAAAACCGATCAACCATGTATGCCGATAGCGTTGGCGCTGTCGGTCAACCCGGTGGTTGTCAACTTTTGGGATGCGTCTGTTCATGCGCACATGCCGCTGGGTACGCAAGTGTATTTGACTCTCCGGGAGTTGCCGGGAGTGCCGGTGTTGTCGGCGACCAATCCGGCGCCGGGCGTTCAGTGGAAGAAAGTGGGTTTATTTGCGTACGACGACTGGCTGCACGTGTATTCGCCCGAAACCGACGCCGAAAACGCGGACCACGCGGCGCTAGTAAACGCCGCAGAGTCTTAAATTGGCGCGCGTATTATTTTTTGCCAATCCATATTGAATCACAAACATAATACTTGATAGCTGTCATGGGCGATACCTGTCGCGGTGCAGTGCTGTTTCGGCTCGGCGAAATGCTGACCGATGTCGGCGGCGCTGCAGGGGCGTTGTTTTCGCCAACGACGGAGCGCGAGGCCATCATTGAGTGGATCCGTGGCGCCAATCGCTGGCAGTATTATCAGTTGTTCGAAATGGCTACGGCTGTGTTTGCCGATGTGTTGCCGCTCGATATGCTGCCATTGACGGATGGACCTGAGCGTGTGTTTGCGAGGGTCCGCGCAGTTCGGCCGCCACTCGATTGGCCGGCGGATGATATTGACCGTATTTGGGACGCATATTTGGACCGTGGTTTTGACGGAGCGTCGGCGGACTTTGCGCGAACTGTGCAAGCGAAATGGTATGCGCCGGGGCGCGCGATCACGTTTACCGCAGCGGCTACATTTCTGGCCGCAAGCAGTGTGGTGCAAGCTGGTCGCGCGGACGGCGAACGCTGGCTGATACACTCGGAGGGTAGCCATGTGCCGCCCGCCGTGGCCGCAGTCCCGACGCTACGTTTCACCGAAATGCGCAACACAGTGTTGGCGGATATTTTCGTGCAGGCGCTGCAAACATTTGGCGCGCGTCGCGAACAGCTAGGTGTGGCGCGAATCGACGCAGAAATGGAAGAAATCGTGGCGCAAAACGACGATGCTTGCGGAGCCGATTCGGAGAGCGAATGCGGGACCGAAACCGACGCGGAAAATAGTGCTGAGACTGACGACGAAACTGGTTCCGAATCTGATGAAACCGACGCCGAATCCGACGGGCCAGAATCGCAGCCAGCCGAAATTATGCGCCACGGTGTACCTTTTGTTCTGCGTTCTGTCCAACTCCAAATGTTCGACGTTTTGCGCCGCCATCATTTCAGTGGACGTTTGCGTTTTGAAACTCCGCCTGGTTCCGGCAAAACTACTTTTCTTGCTTGGCTCGCGGCCACGCAACTCGCCGACAATCCGGATTTCCGATGTGTGTTCTTCGTGCCTACCAAGCTGATTGCGCATGATGTTGCCGCAACTTTTACTGATTTTGGTTTACCATACGCACTTCTTCATAGCAGCTACAAATGTCCAAAACTCGACCGGGCTTGTGTTATTGTGTGCTGCTACGGCAGTGCACTCCGTTTGGCTGGCCAAGAATTCACACATGTGTATGTTGACGAAGCGCACCATCTTGAAAATGTTGAATTGCGTGCAGCTCCAGCCATCCGGCCTTACCTCCATGCCATCGCTGACATGCCTGCCGAATTACGAATTGAAATTTCAGCTACTTTCCGCACTCGCAATCTTGACCTGTGCGTAGAACATGATGCTGCAATGGCCGAAAAAATCGTGTTGCCACTCCGCTACATCGTGCCGCGGTACAACGGGAATGACCGCATGAGTGCAGTGGCAAATTATTTGGTTGCCAACACACACATTCATCGTCGTGTGTTGGCGTACTGCAACACTGAGCGCGAAGCGCTGCGTTTTGCCGAAATTGCGCGGCAAGCCGGCCTACTTGCGGAAACAATCTTTGGCAACACGTCCATGCGACGCCGCGCTGAACTTCTCGAACAATTTGTTGATGGCCGCGCGCGAGTATTGGTTTCCGTCGGAACACTATGTGAAGGGGTAGATATCCGTGCGGCCGACACTTGCGTTTTCGTCGAGGCACGTTCATCCCGCATAAATGTGTGGCAATGTATCGGACGAGTCATGCGTGTACACGAAGGCAAGCAGTGGGGCTGGGTTATTTTGCCAACAACTTCAGAAAGCACCGAGCTGCGACGATTTGCCGACATTGTCCGTGTGCACGATCCGACTGCATTTGAGCGCGGCAAACCGGGCAGACGTATTGAGGCAGTGTGTGGCAAATGGCACGCAGACGAAAATTTTGACGGAACATGCGAATATGAAACGCTAGAATTGGCGTTATGCGGAGAGTGGTGGCAAAAACTGAGCTGGCTGCGCGAGTACGTAACAGCCGAACAACGTTTGCCAAGCCACAAAACGATCTGGATGCGACCCGTCGACGGCCAGGAGTGGAAAATTGGCAGTTGGATCAGCAGCCAGCGGACAGCGCGCAAAAAAGACAAACTGTCAGAAGACCGCATACAGGAGCTGGAAACAATACCGGGATGGTTTTGGGAAGACAAGAAAAAGAAAAATGCCGCAAAAGCACGGCCGTGGCCGGAGTGGCTCGAAGTGCTGCACGAATACGTAGCAGCAGAGCAATGTTTGCCAACTGGGTCAACGATCTGGACGCGACCCATTGATGGCAGTGGGTGGAGACTTGGCAGTTGGACTAACGTCCAGCGGCAAGCCCACAAAAAAGGTAAGCTGTCGGAAAACCAAACACAGCAGCTCGAAATAATTCCGGGATGGTTTTGGGAAGACAAGAAAAAGAAAAATGCCGCAAAAGCACGGCCGTGGCCGGAGTGGCTCGAAGTGCTGCACGAATACGTAGCAGCAGAGCAATGTTTGCCAACTGGGTCAACTGTTTGGACACGACCCGCCGACGGCAGCGCGTGGAAAATTGGCAGTTGGATCCACAAACAGCGGCAAGCGCGCAAAAAGGGTAAGTTGTCGGAAAACCAAACACAGCAGCTCGAAATAATTCCGGGATGGTTTTGGGAAGACAAGAAAAAGAAAAATGCCGCAAAAGCACAGCCGTGGCCGGAATGGTTAGAAGTGTTGCGCGAATATGTCGCAGCAGAAGGATGTTTGCCCAAATTCACAACAACATGGACACGACCCATTGATGGCAGTGGGTGGAGACTTGGCAGTTGGATCAACAACCAGCGGACAGCGCGCAAAAACGGTAAGCTGTCGGAAGACCGCGTCCGCAAACTAGAAACAATTCCCGGATGGATTTGGGAAGATGAAGACCCGTGGCCGGAGTGGCTAGAAGTGTTGCACGAGTACATCACAGCTGAAGAGTGTTTGCCAAGCCAGACAACGATCTGGATGCGACCCGTCGACGGCCAGGAGTGGAAAATTGGCAGTTGGATCAGCAGCCAGCGGACAGCGCGCAAAAAAGACAAACTGTCAGAAGACCGCATACAGGAGCTGGAAACAATACCGGGATGGTTTTGGGAAGACAAGAAAAAGAAAAATGCCGCAAAAGCACGGCCGTGGCCGGAGTGGCTCGAAGTGCTGCACGAATACGTAGCAGCAGAGCAATGTTTGCCAACTGGGTCAACGATCTGGGCGCGACCCGCGGACGGCCAGAAGTGGAAAATAGGCAATTGGATCGATAGTCAGCGGACAGCGCGCAAAAACGGTAAGCTGTCGGAAGACCGCATACAACAGCTTGAAACAATACCGGGATGGTTTTGGAAAGATGAGAAAAGGAAAAATGCCGCAAAAGCACGGCCGTGGCCGGAGTGGCTCGAAGTGCTGCACGAATACGTAGCAGCAGAACAACGTTTGCCAACTGGGTCAACGATCTGGACGCGACCCATTGATGGCAGTGGGTGGAGACTTGGCAGTTGGATCAAAGGCCAGCGGGCAAACCGCAAAAAGGACAAACTACCAGAAGACCGAGTCCGCGAACTAGAAACGATACCGGGATGGAAGTGGTGAAACACAAATTCATTGTTATTTTTTTATATAGAATGAATATCGTGCTGCTAATTGTGGTGTGTTTGGCAGTCGTGTGGTGGATTCGGCAAAGTGGCGCTAAATCTGCACAAGCTGGTTTTGCGAACGATGTAATAACAGGATATTGGAGCGCTCCGGCAGATTTTTGTTTGAAAGCAAAATTAACTTCGATGCGTTTTATGATTAGCGCAGTACGCAGAGATAATACGCGATTGACACATTTGGCCGCAACGGGGGAAAGCGGCAAACCGATTGCGGATGATTTTGGAGTTTTACGGATTTCAACAGAATCCGGCTGGAAACGATGGTTGCCAGCATCATGGGTTGCGCAAAACGAAAAAGATTGGGTGCGGTTTTCTGCGCAGTATAAGTCAGAAAATGCGCAGTCTCTGTTTCCGGCGCAGTTGGATTTACTAGTTAATCCGCGGACCGGACAAATGCGACTCCACGGGAAGAAAAAAGTGTGGGCCGTATTTGATCGCGAAACCGCTGCGTCGCAAGTGCTGACAGAAAAAACGTAAAATTTTCAATCTTCTATTTTTTCGGTCGGAGGCAAACAAATGGGGTAATCGGAGCGACCGGTGGAAGGATAAAGTAGTGCAGTCACTGGAACAACTACTTGCCCGACAACTTCGGTAATTTCGTCGGCGGCAAATTGCGGCGCGCGACTCGGCAGCGCGATTTCCGGCGGGAATTGGACGCGGAAGTACATTGCGCCGACGGCTGCGGTCCCGGCGGCAACACGGGCGCCGAATAGTTGATGATATGCTTTGTCTGCGATAATCATGATGTCGTACAGCGCTGCAAGGCGAGCCTCATCGGAAGCGGTGCAAATAGTGGCTAAACAACTTGCAAAGAAGTCATAAGTGCGCGGGACGCCGACGTGTTCGGCCAAACGGGTTGCGGCGCTAATAGCGCGTTGGCGATGGAACCGTAGGTGGGAAACAATGCTGGCGGCGAAAACGCTGGCGTTCCAAAGTACTGTAGGAAAGCTGGCGAGCTTCATGAAAGTAGCGAGTGCATCAAGTGTCAATATGTCTTCACCGTTCACGGTTAGCCGCAGAGATTCGAGATCTGCACGAGCCGAGTGCAGCATAACCGACTGCCGTGCTTGTAAGATGGAGTGGGCGTTTTCGATCACCAATCGTTGCGTCGCAAACGCTTCGGGTCCCGGCGTCTGCAGTATCATTGCGCACCGGCTAAATTGTTGCTGCAAAGAGCGGCGTTGCAAACGCTGGATGGCGGCAACAGGACCTGTGGGCCAGTGTTCAAGCAAGTCATTAAATTCGAGGGGGCCGAGCATGTACCGTCGGCGCAAATCAGCGCGGCGGAGCGTAGCGATCTCGTCAGCGTCCAAGTCGTCGCGTTGGCGTAGTTCGGCGACGGCTTCGTCGTGGAAGTCGGCGGCATTAAGCAGTTGGTTGGCGGTTTCGAATTGCGTTTCTTCGCGGGCGACACCAAGCGCTCGGCGAGCAGCGTTGCGAGCGCCAAGCGGTGCCGTCGCCAATGGTGTGATTTCGGCACCCGATGCGAACAGCAGTTCAAGCATACGTCGCATGAAGTTTCGGCGGCTGGCATTAACAAGTGCAGAGTTCCCCGCCCAGACCGCAGCGCAAAACGAGTCAAAGCGGACAAGTCGTACTAATCCTTGGCGCGTAATCTCGGTAGCCATACCGAGTGCAATTGGGTCGTACGCTGACGCTGCGCGAACTGCGGCGATGCCAAATCGGCCTGCGGCGTCTAATACGTCGGCAATTGTGCATGGCAGCGCGCCACCGCCGACGGCCATGTGTGCGAGTACGACTATTCGCCGCAAACGAGGAACGCGGACGCGCCCCAGCATCTGCATGCACGCTTCCGCCGGCGAACTGTCGCCACCAAAATCGGCGAAGATTTCGTCAAACCATTCGGCGTCGATTGAGACGCCGACAGTGATAACCGGCGTCGCAATCAAACACTGCAGTCCTTCGACCGACGCATTGACGTCAGCAAAGAAACGACTTTTTTCGGCTTCCGGTGTGTCGCCAGTGAGTAGCCGGACCAGCGAGCCCGGCGGCGCCCATTTGTCGAACAGCGTGCGGTACCGCTCAGCGGCGGCTTTGGAATTGGTGAAAACAGCAACGCGCCGGCCGGCGCGCAAACTGGCGCTGTATTCGGCCAGCCAGTCGGCGGAGTCGCCGGTGAATTCAACGCGTTTGCCCAGCTCGTTTTCGCGGGACCACAGATTTTCGTGGACGAGCGCGCCGCCGGGACGAGCGAGCAGAATGGGGGTGAACACTTGTTCACTCATGTGCGCATCCATAAGAACGACTTGTGTGCTGTACTGCAGCAGCCACTCGAAACACCGGATGACTTGCGGTGGCGAACGCACATGCGGCGAACACAATTGCAAAAGCACGCTGCTGACTTCGTCGATGACGAGCAAATCGGGCGCGCCGGCGGTGAGTGAGTACCGCTCAAGACTTTCGACCTGGACAATGACGCGGGAAGCGTTAATTTGGCCCGCGGCAAAATCAGTGTACGACTGGAAACCGAGTTCGCCGAACCGGCGCATCAAGTCTTGGGTGAAAGTGCGGCGGCACGAAATCATGACGATGCGGGGCTGAACAAGGGCGTGCGGGTCGTGCGGGAACGTTTCGCGGACGTGGTCGAGGAGAGTCTGCGTTTTGCCAATCATCAGTCCGGCGAGGGCGAAGACGGTGCGCGGGGTGGTGGTTTCGTACTGGTCGCCGTCGTCGGTGGTGGCGGTGTACGGCGTGCACGGCGTAGAGAACGGGCGCAACCGTGGCTCAGAGTACTGCAGCCACTCAGTGCCGGGGACGGGGGACAGCGGCGTGCGGGAACCGGTGTGGGGCGGTAACGAGGCGACAAGTCGGCGCCAATAGCACTCTGCAGGATCTTCGTCGTCATCGGCAGCATTTTCGGCGCCAGCAACGGGCGGTCCTTCGATGTCGGGCAAACGCACGTACGGCCGCGAGCCGGCGGTTTGCGGGCTGCGGTGGCACGCGAGCATGACGCGGTAGCGCTGCGTGCGATCGCCGTGGGCGTCGGCGACAACGAGCGCAAACAGCGAATCGCGTGTGTGCTCCCGCCGGCAAACAGGGCATTGCGATGGAGCGATGCGCTGAAACGCAACGATGGCGGCGGGGGCGCGAGTGACGCCGAGGACAAAATCACCCAAGCCAGCGTTGCGGCGGAGAACGGACGGCGTCAGGCGCAAGAAGCGGTGGCCGGCGAGCTCCGGCAGCCTCGCGACAACCTCGCCGATTTCTGGCGGAATCGTTCCCGGCATGCGAACCGGTGCAGCTTGTGCCGCAGTGAGTCGCGCAGGTAGCACCAGCATGCCGCTAGTGTCGGTCACAGCCGCCGCGCGCCACTGTCGCTCGAAAGACCAACTGGCTTGCTGCGGATTCGCAGCCCGCTTTATTCGTGATGGATCAGTCGCTTTAGCACAACCGAGAGCGCGCAAAGTGCGCGTGCTGCCGGCGGAGTAAATCCCCAAATCCATGGCCAAACCCGCCGGCGAACGCGCCAACGCAGTGTGCACATTCCGGGCGAGCGCGTCCACTTCGGCCGCTGACGGCAGCGCAAAATTGTAAACAATGCAGTGCCAGCTGCGGACGCCGGGACCGTGCGCCTGAGTCCAGAAGAACTGCGGCATCAGACCACGGGCGACAGCGGTGTCGCCGTACGCGGCCCAGACGGCGTCGAGGACAGCGTCTTCGAGGTCCGCGCGGGCGGCGGCTTCGTGGGCCGGAGCCAAGTGGTCGAGATCGAACCGCAGTTTTTGCGGGCGGTCAGGAAAGATGACTTCATTGTGAAAACGGGCGACGCCAGACAAGACCGCGTTGCGGAAAGCGGCTTGGTCTTCCCACACGTGGAACGTTCGGGAGCCGCTGTCTTGGGAAACTACGCGCGCACCCAGGGCGTCGGCGGTGGGATACACATCGGTCAACGCGCGGACATCGCGGCCGGGCTGCGCACGCAGCACACGGAACGTTTCCATGCTATTAAAAAAGTTATTCAAATGTATGCGGGTCAACCATCGGAAGCATTTGAATGGGTTGCTTTATAGCTGCTCAAATGGCCGCCCAGTCCGACGCCTTCGATGTCGCAAATCAGCCGATGACACAAGACGCCATGATAAAGTGGTTGGTTGATCAGGTCGGCATTGCGCAGGAACGCGGCTACGAATACTGTTTCTTTGTCGAGGCTCTGGGCCATCCCCAGTGGAAAGAAATACTCACAAATCTGCACAAAAATGGGTTGACATGCAAAGAAGCCTCCGACAAATATGTGTTCGCGGAGATAGTTGCCAATGCAAAAAATTTGGAACAAGTACAATGGGTCGTTGAGCATTTCGGGATAACTGCGGACTCGGTCTTTGGAAATGATGGTGAATGCCTTGCGCTCAGACATGCAGTTTGGGCGTTGAATCGTCCCATGGTGGAGTGGTTGGTTACGCATTTCAAACTTGATACGCATGCAAACATTCGGGACGAAGTTACCCGCGCAATTATCAACGACTGCGTTATGTCGTCATTCGCCGAGCGCGCTGTCAGCGCCCTTGATGATGCAAATGACGATGCAAACGATGCAGACGATGCGGGCGAAGCAGATGATGCGGATGAAGCAGATGATGCGGATGAAGCAGACAACGCAGATGATGGCGCCCAAGACGAAATGACTCATTTGCTGAAAACATTGTTCAAACTTTAAAAAATGCAATTAATTTTTGCTATGAAAACTTTTGCGAATTGATCAGCCGCGTTTTCCCGGATACGGTGCATATCCATTTTTTCGTGCATTGGCTATGAGCACTGCGGTCTCGTCGTCGTAATCGTCTTCGGGCTCCGGTTCGGATTCGGGCTCCGGTTCGGATTCGGGCTTGGGCTCAGAACGTGAGCCGACGGCGGCAGCGACAACGGCGGCAATTTCGGCGACGCGGGCTTGAGCAGCTTTCTCGCGCGCAACGGCTTTGGCAGCGCGATCGTCAGCGCGGCTGCAAGCGGTTTTGAGTTCATCAATCTGTGCATAAAGCGACGCAATGATGCCTTCGCGGGAAGTGTCGGCGGGTTTGGCGGCGGCAAGCGCCTGCGCAGCGTGGTCAGCAGCGCTGCGGGCGTCGCGCAACTTTTCGCGGACTGACCGGACGGTGTCATGCGAAATCGTTAGCTCGTTTTTTAGCCGGGATATCGCGGCTGCGTCGGCGGATTGTGCGGCTTGTGCGCGAGCAGCTGACTCTCGCAATTCATTGACCAATTCGCGTGCTTCTTGCTGAGAAGCATCGCAACGTTTCCGCATGACTTCGTTCGCTGCCTTCAGCCGTTCCAGCTGAGTATGTTCCGCACCGCCCACAAGCGCGCGCAGCCGCGGAAGTTCCTCACTGCATACTTTGCACGGCGGCAGCAGTGGTGGCCGCTCTTGCAGTCGCCGAGCCATCAACAATTCACCCTCATATTCGGCAGTTTTACGGACAAGCGCATTTCGTTCGTCAGTGACTCCGAGAAGTTGTTCGCGGGCAGCGGCATGTGTGGCCATCAAACTTGCTAGTTCTTCGCGCAACAAACGGTTGACTAATTCATACGCCGACACGTTAGCCAAGGCTTCTTCGCGCACAGTTTCAACCGCCGCCCAATCTGTCGGCGCTGTTGAGGCCTGCGCGGCATCAGTCGCCGGAGCCGATTCGGGCGCCGGAACAGGTGCTGTTTTGGGAATAACCGCCTGCAGCACATGCAGCGCGCGATAGAACGGGTCCATGATGCTGCGAAAATGGGATTCCAGAAAATTGCACAGCTCAACTGCGCCGTCGCGCTGCTCCGCGGACAAGTCGTCAGGGTGGAAAGCGAACATGCGCGCTTTACTGCCCTCGGGGAAACTGCTAGAATGACTTTTGCTATTGCATGCACCGCGGCCCGGGCACCATGTGTGAGAGTGCGGCGGAGGTTCTGGGCATTTGTCGGTGTGTCCGGCAGTGCATTTGACTTTGGCCCAGTCATCGCAAATAATTTGCTGTCGCAACGTTGGAACGCGCGCAACATTTTGCATCAACGACGTCAAAGTTAGCGCAAGAATGTCGGTAGTCGGCGCTGCAATACATTCAGTGCTGCGCATGAAATAAACCGCATACTGGCCCAATGCATTGGCGCCGCGATATTTTTGGCTGCCACGAATTAGAAAGTTACCATAATTGTCAAACTCAAGATTGCAAGAATGGCACATATTGTTATTATGGTTGACACATAAATTCGTCTGCAGTTCGAAGTCCTGCACTGCGAGAACTCGGCGGCGGGGGAAGTCGGGAGCGCTGCCGCGGGGCAAGAAACGGCCGCCGACGAACACGCACACATCAGTGTTTAAATTCAGCGGCGCCGGTTCAGCGGGACATACGGCCGGCGGCACTACTTGTTTCGTTAGTTGGTCGCGCAAAGCAGTTGCGAAAGCAGCTGCATACTGTTGGGGGTTGGGAAGATCCATAGCGATAGATTGGTTGTCAACAACGTTATTCAAATGAGACATATTTGGCATTTGAATAGGATGATCTATTAACTGCTACAAAATGGCTGCTCATTTTAACGAGGACGACGAAGGCGAAGACATTAACAGCTGGTTGCGGAAACAAGCTTTCTTGAAGAAGTGGCTGGTCAAACAAGTTTTCATTGCGCGGGAACTCGGCGACGAACATTGTTTCTTTGTTGAAGCTTTGCGGGAACCTCAGTGGAAAGAGATACTTACAGAGTTGTGCAGCAGCGGGTTGACCCGTGCAAACAGCATTGATGCGTATTCATTCGCGACCAT
>Ga0209990_10003364_pt1 | contig 11766 bp, 6 predicted proteins | sample NOAtaG_6_FD_187304 | JGI IMG/M metagenome (GOLD analysis project Ga0209990, IMG submission 187304) | Freshwater lake microbial communities from Lake Erie, under a cyanobacterial bloom - NOAA_Erie_Diel5S_2200h metaG (SPAdes) (version 2) | ecosystem: Environmental > Aquatic > Freshwater > Lake ...
CGACGAGCTGCGCTGCATCTACTGCGGCATGTGCGAGGAAGCCTGCCCGTGCGACGCGATCGAGCTGACGCCTCACTACGAGGTGACGGGCCTTTCGCGCCAGGAGCTCATCTTCGACAAGACGAAGCTGCTGCAGGTGTACGACGAGACCGTCGGCGAAAAGCCGATGTGAGAGACACGCGGCTGCGCCCGCTACTTCTTGTCCTTCTTGCGGAAGGCGTCGATGACGCCGCCGATCCCCTTGCCAATCCCTTTGATCACAGCGGCTGGGTTGTCGCGCAGCACATCGCCGATGTCGGGGAGCGCGAGCTCCTGCTTGAGCTTCGCGGGCTTCCCGCTCGCGTCGAACAGCGGTCCGCTCAGCTTCACTCCGACCGTGAGGGCCTTGAGCAACTCCGGGCTCGCCGCGCCGATCGTCTCGAACACGCCGCGCGCGTCGCTCGACCAGTTCGCGGCGTCGGACAGCGGCACCGCCGTGCGGATCTCGTTCGCGTACATCGGCGTCGCGGTGAGGTCGATGTCGCCTGAGAACACGAGCGAATTGCGCCAGGCGCCGGTCTGCGTCTTGCCCGCGCGGAGGCTGAAGTCGCGGTAGGTCAGGCGGCCCTTCGACACCGTGACGCGCAGTGGATCGATCTGCGCCTCAAAGCCCTCGGTACGCCCCGCCTGGAGCATCGAGAGCAGGAATGCGAGCGGACCGGCGTTCGTCAGCTGGATCTCGCCGGTCTCGAGCGTGAACGCCGCGTCGAACTTGCGCCGGTCGCCGTCGAGCGGCCATGCCAGCGAGTTGAGCGTGAACCGTGCGCGCTCCTTCGAGGTGACATCGGAGAACACCGGATTGATCGGCGTGAGCAGTTGCTCGCGGACCTCGGGCGAAAGCGTGAAGTTCGCCCGCATGGGCTTGTCGGGCCCTGCGCGCAGGAATCCATCGCCGACCGTCAGGGCGGGTGCGTCGATCTCGGCGAACTGGGAGGAGAGCTTGGCCGACAACGCACCCTGCGACCCCGGAGCGGTCGAGAAGTTCCTTGCGATGACCTCTGCGTCGATCGCATCTCCGACATAGCGACCGACCGCACCCTTCGTGCCGGCAAGCGCATCGACCGTCGCGGCGGGGAACTTCGTCGCCTTCAGCGTCGCGTCGATCGTCGGCGTCGCCTTCGCATCCTTCGCGCGCGCGACCGCGCCGCGCACGCGCGCATCGAGATCGAGCGCACCCTGCGCGGCGGCCTTCTCGTCGCCGACGATGCGCACCAGCAGGTCGTCCGACAGACGCTTGGTCGACACCGAAAGCGCAAGCGTACCCGTCGACACGGTCGACTTCTGTCCCTGCGCGTCGGTGACCTCGATCGAGACCGGCGAGAGCGACCCTGAGACTTCGAACGCGGCATCGGCGAGCGCAGGCGTGAGTTCCGCATCGAGCGGCACACCCGCCGACTTGATCGCGAGCCTTGCATCGACGGGGCCCGTCACGCGCCGCTTCGGATCCTTGCCGAGGCCGGCGAGCGATGCGAACGCGTCGGCCGCGATCTGTGCGTCGATCGACCCGCTCGCACGCGCGACGCGCTGCTTCGCCTCCTCGACCACATCGATGGCGACCTCGCCTCGCGTCCTCGGGAACGCGAGCGCGATCTTCGCCTGGGCGGCGCCCCGCTCGCGAAGCTCGACCGTGCAGTCGCCCGCGCCGCCGAGCATGCCCGAGTACCCGCCCGGCTCGAGGCCGAACGCGCCTTCGACGCGCGAGAGATCGAACTGCGAGAGCGACAGCGTGCCCTCGACGCCGCGGAAGAGCTTCGCCTCCGCCGGCTTCTGCCACACGATGTCGTAACCGAGCCGTCCCGCCGAGCCTCCGGCGCCGAGCGTCGCGAGTCCCTTCGCGGTCGCGCGCTCGGCCTTCATGGCGTAGGTCGCGTCGGCCTCGAGCCGCGGCACTTCGAGCGCGCTCTTCAGGCCGGGCGCCCGATCGATGCGCAGGCGATCGACGGCCACGCGGGCCGCGATATCGCCGGCAGGCGCCCATCCCTCCGCGCCCTTCGCGACCGCGAGCGTCGGAACGCGCACCGACGCCTTGGCGCCGGGCGCGAGCGCCACGGTTTCGGGCAGCTTCAAGGCCGCGAGCACCTCGGGCGTCAGCGACACATCGCATGCGAGGTTGGTCGCCGAGAGCGCATCCTTTGCGTAGCGCGCGTTGCCCGACGCATTCAGCGTGGCAGCCGCCAGCGTGAAGTCGGCGACGACCGCACCGCCTTCGGTGCGGTTGCGCGCGGAGAGCGTCATGGGGCCTGAGCCGAGCACGCCAAGCGAGTCCTTGGCCTCGGGCGCGAATCGCGCGACGACCGACGGATCAAGCCCGCGCACATCGATGCTGCCTTGCAGCCCGAGCGCGCCGGGGTCGTCGAACGACTGGGGGATCGCGTCGAACTGCTGGACGATGCGCGTCTCCGCCCCGTCGATCCGCGCGGCAAGGTCGAGCGAACCAGGCGTGCCCTTCGAGGGCAGCGCGAAGGTCGCGCCAAGACCGCGCACGACAGCGACCGACTTTCCGCCCGACACGAGAAGGTCGCCCGTGACTTCGATGCGACCGCGCGCGTCAAGCGACTGGAGCGCGCTGCGCCCCTCCGCCGGTCGATACGCAAGCACGGGCAACGACGCCTTCGCGGCTGCGCCGCCACGACCGATGGACACCGCGCTCTTCGTCACGCGCTCGACGAGCCCGCCCTCGAGCGCGACGCTCGCATCGAGCGCACCGCCCGTCAACGACTTGGCGGCGAGATCGATGTCGCCCGTGAGCGACGCCTGCAGCGGGCTGTCGGCGCCGTAGACGCCTGCGAGCGCGGCCGTCACCCGCGCCGTGCTTTCGCCGAACTTCTTGTCGAGCGACGCGCGCAGCGAATCGGCGCGCACATCGACCTTCTCGCCGCCGGCGTCGAACGCGCCGCGCACCCCGAGACGCTCCGCAAGCTCCATCTCAAACGCGCCGCCGAACGACGCCAGGCCATCGCCCGCATCCTTCGCCGGCCTGCGCCACGAGACCTTCGAACCCGCCGCGCGCGCAACCATCGGCCCGAGCGCATCGACGCCGAGCGATCGCAGGAGTTCGGGCCGCACCGACACGCTCGCTTCGAGCGTGCCGTCGTCGATGCTGCTGCCGTCGGCCGCGACGGCCGCGTCGAACGCAACCTTCACGCGGCGGGTGTCGAGCAGCGCATTCGCACGCTCCCCCTTCGACTTCTTGAGCCGGATGTCCGCAGTGCGCCCGAAGTCCTCGATGAAGTCGAGCCGCACGCCCTCGCGCAGCTCGGGCGCGTACGGCTGAAGCACGGACATCGGCAGCGCCTTCACCTCGATGTCGGCTTCGACCGTCGCAGGATCGAGCACGAACTCCCCGGCGTCGCTCAAGATGCGCCCCGACACAAACGACGCATCGATCGTCGCGGGCTGCTCGCTTCCCGCCCGCAGCGCGCCGCGCGCCGAGAGCATCGAGCTCTCGCCGAGGTACGCCGCGGTGACGGAAAGCTGCTCGGCGACGATCTCCTGCCCTGCCGCGCTCGGCACCGGCAGGTTCGTGGCCTTGAGCTCGAGCGAACCCGTGGCGCCACGCGCGTCGAGCGAGCCATCGGCCCGTTGCGGGAGCAAGGCGAGGAACGCGGCATCGAAGTCGCCGGCGCGCACGCCGGCACCCTGCGCGATCCCGGTCGCGGCCTTCAGTTCGCCGTTGACCTTCAGGCCCTGCGCCCCCGCGCCTTCTAGCCCCACCCATCCGGAGAGGTCGTCGATCGAATAGAGAGGCTTGCCGTCGCGCGTGGCGGCGAGATCGATGCCGTCGAGCTCGATGCGGACCTTGCGGCCGCCGAGCACATCGGCACGGGCGGCGGACGCGGGCTGCGCCGGCGTGGCCGGCTGCCCTGCGGATTCGGACTGCTTCGGCATCTTGGCAAGGCCCGCGCGGCCCTCGGCGTCGATCGGCGTCTGCGCGCTTCCCGACACGCTGACCGTGACCTCGTCGCCCGTCGCCAGCGCGAGGAGGCCCTGCGCGATCTCGGCGGTCAGCGTGACGGAACCCGTGTCCGCGTCGCCCTCGATCGCGATCGCCTCGACCCGCTGCGGCGCGAACCAGCCGAGCCGCACCGCGCCGACCGTGACGGTGCCGTTCACCTTCGCCCCGACCTCGCGCTCGACCACGCCGCGCACATAGCCGCGCAGATAGAGAGGTGCGAGCACGACCGCAAGCACGAGGAACATCGCCGCGCCCGCCGTGGCGATGAACCACTTGCGGCGCAGGAGCGGAGTGCGGTCTGTCTTTTCGTTTGCTGTGGCCATGCGGGGAATCCGTGCGTGCCGCGCACGGGCATCGCGCGCCAACAGTAGCAAGCGCCCGAGGGTCGCTCGAAACGCATGACGCATTCCGCACAAGATTTTTCACGCGATCGAAAATCGCGGAACGGAACGGCGCGATGCATGCTCGATCGACGCGCGGCTCAGTCGACCGCGACGGGTGCCGCGTTCTTGCCAGGCGCAAGCGACAGCATGCGCTCGAGCGCGACGCGCGCGAGCGCCTTCGCCTCGGGATGCACGCTGATCCGATTGACCACCTTGCCGGCCGCGAGATGATCGAGGCACCACGCGAGGTGCGCCTGGTCGATGCGGTACATCGTGGTGCAGAGGCACTGGCAATCCGAGAGGATGTGCACATCGACATCGCGCTTCGCCGCCTCGCGCGCGATGCGGTTCACGAGATGGACCTCGGTGCCGACCGCCCAGCTCGAGCCCGGCATCGCCTGGCGGATCGTGTCGATGATGTACTCGGTCGAGCCGCGCAGGTCGGCGAGATCGACGACTTCCTGCGCGCATTCGGGATGGACGAGCACGGTGCGCCCCTCGCGCTTCGCGGCCGCGACATGCTCGGGGCGGAAGAGCTTGTGCACGCTGCAGTGGCCGGCCCAGAGCAGGACCTTCGCGTTGCGGATCTCTTCGGCTGTGAGACCGCCCGACTCGCGCTTCGGGTTCCAGAGCGCCGTCTCGGCAGGCCCGCGCGCGCCGCCCTCCACATCGACCTCGGTGACGAATCCATGCGCCTTCGCCGTGTTGCGGCCGAGGTGCTGGTCCGGCAGGAAGAGGATCTTGATCTCCTCGCCGCGCGCGCGCTTCTGGCTTCCGCCCGCGAGTGCCCACTCGAACACGCGCGACGCGTTCGAGCTGGTGCAGCACGCGCCGCCGTGCTTGCCGACGAACGCCTTGATCGCGGCGGTCGAGTTCACATAGGTGATCGGGATGACGCGCGTGTTCGCGCTCGACTTCTTCTCGGCGATGGCGGCGTGGATCGCGTCCCACGCGTCGACCGTGTCCTCGTACGCGGCCATGTCGGCCATCGAGCAGCCCGCCGAGAGGTCGGGCAGGATCACCTCGACATCGTCGGCCGTCAGGATGTCGGCCGTCTCCGCCATGAAGTGAACACCGCAGAAGACGATGAACTTCGCGCCGCGCTTCGGGGCCTCGGCCGCGGCCATCTGCGAGAGCTTGAGGCTGTCGCCGACGAGATCGGCGTGGCGGATCACATCGTCCTGCTGGTAGTGGTGTCCGAGGATGAGCAGCTTCGAGCCGAGCTCGCGGCGGCGGGCCTCGATCCACGCGCCGAGTTCATCGTCGGAGGCGTTGAGATAGCGTTCTGGAAGAGACGGCTGCCAGAGCATGGGGCTGGATTGTAGGCGCTTTGCCGAGGCGACTCGTCCGCGCTCAATCGTCGTCGACGACCGCCGGCGCGCCGATCGCGCGCGGTTCGCCGTCGACTTCCTCGAGCGGCGTGGCCGCCGTGACGGTTGCGACCGCGGGGACGCCGGCCTGCATCTCTATCGCGCCCGCGAGCGCTTCCGCGTGGATCGGCGAATCGCAGACGATGAACAGCGTCGACCCCGATCCGCTCACATGGACGGGCGACTGCGCGAGGCGCTCGACGCGCGCGCGGAGTTCGCCGAGCGCGGGCGCGACATCGAGCGCCGCGTCGGCGAGGTCGTTGAACGGCATGTCGGCGCGCAGCCAGCCGCCGTCGGCCGCGTCGACGAGCGCACGGACGCGCGGCGCGTCGAGGCGCGCGTCGGGCCGCAGGCGGTCGAACGCGTGGTAGACCGGGCCCGTCGGGCACGCGATCGGCGGAAACACGAGGACAAGATGCACGACCGGCATCCCGACGCGCGTGAGGCGCTCGCCCGTTCCCTCGACGAGCGCGCTTCCGCCCCGCACCAGGAACGGCACATCGCTCCCGAGTTCGCGCGAGATCGCCTCGAGATACTCGGCGCGCAGCCGCAGGTCGAAGAGCGCGTCGAGCGCGCGGAGCATCGCGGCCGCGTTCGACGAGCCGCCGCCGAGGCCGCCGCCCACGGGAATGCGTTTGCGCAACCGCAACTGGATCGGCAGCGCGCAGCCGAGCTTCTGCTCGAGGAGCGCGTGCGCGCGCACCGCGAGATCCTTTCGAATCGGCCAGTCGATGTCGGTGCGGCGGCGCGCGTCCTCGTGCCAGTCGATCGAGAAGCGGCTCGGGCGATCGGCGGGCAGACGCTTCACCTCGAGCTCGTCGGCGAACGCGGTCGTCACCATCCAGCTTGCAATCTCGTGCATGCCGGCCGCGGTCGGCGGCGAAACCGAGAGCGCGAGATTCACCTTGGCGGGTGAGAGGCTGAGGACAACAGACGACATGGGTGGAGGATAACCCGTGGAAATCGCCCCTGCAGCCGCTGCGTGCGATGGCGGAAGCCCTTCGACTGTATTCTCCGCGAATGGCCCACGCACGCGCCTACGCCCCCGCCTCGTTGAACGCCGCGGACTTTTCCGCGATCGAACCCTACTACCGCGAGCTCCTCGGCCGCGCGATCTCGTCGCCAGACGACCTCGAGCAGCTGATCCTCGACCGGAGCGACCTCGACGCGCTCGTCGCAGAGAAGGCCGCGAACCTCTACATCGCGACGACGCGCAACACCGAGGACAAGGCCGCGGAAGCAGCGTTCCTCGGCTTCGTGCGCGATGTCGAGCCGAAGCTGAAGCCGCTCTCGAGCGAGCTCGACAAGAAGATCGCGACGAGCGCCCTCGCCGACGCGCTGCCCAAGGGACGCTACGAGGTGCTGCTGCGCGGCCTGCGCGTCGACATCGAGCTCTTCCGTGAGGCGAACATCCCGCTCGAGACCGAACTCGCCGAGCTCGACCAGAAGTACAACCAGATCGTCGGCCGCATGACCGTCGAGTTCGACGGCAAGACCCAGACGATGCCGCAGATGTCGCGCTACCTCGAGGAAACCGACCGCGCCGTGCGCGAGCGCGCGTGGAAGGCGATCGCCGACCGCCGCCTCGCCGACCGCGATGCGATCGAGGACATCTACGACCAGATGCTCGCGCTGCGCCAGCAGATCGCGCGCAACGCCGGCTTCGACAACTTCCGCGACTTCCAGCACCGTCGCATGAAGCGCTTCGACTACACCCCCGCCGACTGCATGGAGATGCACAAGGCGATCGAGACGCACCTCGTGCCGATCCAGCGGCGCCTCGACCGCGAGCGCGCGCGCGCGCTCGGCGCGTCGCCGCTGCGTCCGTGGGACCTTGCGGTCGATGTGAAGGGCCGCAAGCCGCTGCGTCCGTTCGACGGCGCGAACCAGCTGATCGACGGCTGCTCGCGCATGTTCCACGCCATGGACAAGGAACTCGGGCAGATGTTCGACTCGATGAAGGAGGGCGACTGCCTCGACCTCGAGTCGCGCCCCGGCAAGGCCCCGGGCGGATACCAGTACCAGCGGCAGCACTCGCGGCGCCCGTTCATCTTCATGAACGCGGCGGGCATGCACCGCGACCTCGTGACGATGGTGCACGAGGCGGGACACGCGTTCCATTCGCTGCTCTCGAAGGAAGATCCGCTCGTCGACTACCGCAACGCGCCGACCGAGTTCAGTGAGGTCGCGTCGATGTCGATGGAACTCCTCACGCTTCCCTATCACGGCGAGTTCTACTCGGAGGACGAGTGCCGCCGCGCGCTGCGCGAGCGCCTCGAGAAGTTCCCGACGATCATGACCTGGATCGCGACGATCGACGCGTTCCAGCACTGGGTCTACACGAACCCGGGCCACACGCGGGCGCAGCGCACCGACGCGTGGCGCGCGCTCGTGAAGCGCTTCGGCAACGACATCTCGTGGGAGAGCTGCGAGTCCGCGCGCGACGCGCAGTGGCAGCGGCAGCTCCATCTCTTCGGCATGCCGTTCTACTACATCGAATACGGCATCGCCGAGACCGGCGCCATCCAGATGTGGCTCAACTCGCGCCGCGACCAGCGAAACGCGCTGGCGGCGTACCGCAAGGGCCTCGCGCTCGGCGGATCGCGTCCGCTGCCGGAACTCTTCGGCGCGGCGGGCCTGCGCCTCGATCTCGGCAGCGGGCTCATGGCCGAACTCGCGCGCGAGGTCGACGGCGAGCTGTCGCGCGAGATGGTCTCGGCCTGACGGGCGCGGCGACGCGCCGCGCGCTCACTCAAGTCCGATTCGCCAGCGCCAGACGCCTCCATAGCTCGCGTAGCGCATCGAGAAGGGCTGCGGATAGGTCTTCCAAGCGTCACCCTCCGTGCACGCCTCGTACATCGCAAATGTCAGGTCATTCTGCAGCATGTTCACGAATGATCGCAAGACGAACCTCCTGTTGGCCTCGACGATCTCTGGTGGATCACGGGCGGGGTCGGAGTCGACTTCGTCCAGCACATAGGGATAGCTGTCCCGGCGACGGCCGAGGTTGTACCTGAGCTGGCGCTCGATCCTGATCAGCGTGACATCGTCGCCCGGGAAAGCGAAGAGGTAGTTCTCCCGCATGCCCATGAAGGTGTCGATGAACTCAGCGAGTCCCTGCATGACCTCGTCGCGCCGCGAGGTCGGATCGATGCGCGGATCGGGGATCGCCTTTGCGATGTCCTCCGTGTCCTCGATGACGCGCAGGAACATTGCGAGAAGCTCGTCCCGCCACCGCTTCATGGCCGCACGGTGCTCGGGGCAATCCTTCAGCGCGTTCCTCCAGGCGAGCGTCCAAACCTCAAGGGCCAGGGTCGCTGCGTAGTCCCGGCTGATCACAGGGGAATCAATGAAGACCTCGTCGCGGTCGCAGTACTCCTCCACGCGCCTCGAGATCGCCTCCCGCATGGCCTCGTCGACGCGTGCTCCGTTCGGAAGCTGCCCGACGAGCCAACCGAGCGGCCGCGCAGCATCCTCGACGAACGCTGCTCGGCAAGGCTTCGCCCGACGCACCGCCTCGACCACTTCCTGATGGAAGTCGCGCTGTTCGGCCGCGAGCCGCATCGCCGCCGCGCGCACCTCGCCCGCCTCCGCAGCCCAGCACGGCGTCCAGCACAGGGAGTGGAAGCCCCGCACGCCGCGCGGCACGCGTGCCGCAAGCTGCGCGTCGAGCTGTGGAAGCCCGGATCTCCGAAGGTGTCCCGCGATCGCTTGCACCACGCGATCGGCCTCCTCGACCTCGCCGCGCACCCGCAGGAGCGCCTGCCGCGCGTCCATCCACTCGATCCATGCGATCGAGGCGCTGCCATAGGGCGGCGGCGCGTCGACCCTTCGACCGAGCCAGCGCTTCGCGCGCGCCTGCAGCGCATCCCATGCGGCGTCGATCTCCGCGCGTTGCTCCTCCGTTGCGTCCGCGATCTCGGGCTTGCCCGCCTCGACCTTGGAGGCGATCTCGAAGCCGGCGAGCGCGGAACGGTGGATCTGCGCGACCCGGGAGGGATGCCCCCACGCGGGCACATCGATGTCCTCGCCCGTCGGCGCGAGCGGCTGCGGCGGCACGCATGGCGCGACGCCGTTCGGGGAGGAAGGCGCTTCGCCCGCCAGCTCGTCGTTCGGCTTTTCGCCACCTTCGTCGGGTCGCACGAACTTCGCTGCGGGGCCGCCGCCGACGATCGCCGCTGGAAGACCGTCCGCGCCCATGCGGATCCTCGCGAACGGAAGCGCCAGGAGCTCGGGGTCGAACTTCGGCTCGTCTCCAGCCAACCACGAGATCCACGCAGGCCCGCAGGAATACTCGAGCCCCTCTTCAGACCGGATCGGATTCACGAGAACGCCGAGCTCGGCGCCCCCATCGGCCCGGACAAGCCTGATGAGCGTGGGGCCCGCGATCTCAGCGCCCGCGAGGAGTTCCTCGAGCGTCAGCCGATCGAGCTGCGCCACGACGCGGATGTAGGGCGAGGGCTGCGGCTGGGCGTTGGCCCCGTCCTGTCCCGCAGGAGTGGCCGCGGTCGCGGGGGTCTTCGTCTCGTGCTTCGTCTCGTGCTTCGTCTTCCCAACCTGCACGACATCGGCTGCATCGGCAGCGCGCGGCGCGGCCGGCACGACGGGGGTCGCGACCGCTGCAACGAGCGCAAGTCGAGCGAGCGCGCTGCGGATTGAAGGTGCTTTCTGCATGGAGTCCTCCGATCAGTCGATCGAGCCGGCGCGTGCGCTCACGCTTGAGAATAGCTGAACTGACTGCGTCACGAAAGGCGGGTGTACAAGGCTGCAGGAAAGGCTGCAGGAGAGGCTGCAGACAAGGATCTAGACAAGGATCCAGACAAGGATCTAGACAAGGCTCAGCCCCCTCCTCCGCCGCTCAAACCTCCGCCAGCGCCGCCCGTCTGCTGGGGGCCACCGCCCGTGACTGGATCGAGGCAAGGGCACTCCTGCCGTTCGAAGTAGAAGTCCCCCATGGTCACCCTCGCCTTCACCGCTGCTTCGTAGCCTCTGAGCAGCTTCGCCCCTGCGAACACGAATGCGTGTTGCTCGAAGAACCACTCCATTTGGCCTTCGTGACCCGGAAGATTCGATGGCTCGACCACGATGCAGTCCCACTCCACACACTCCATGCGCTCGTCGAGCGTGATCGTCGCAATCGTTCCGCCCGCAGTCCACTGCACCTCCGCGCTGCCGCCGTTCTCTGCACCCACGGTGACTCCCACGCCGAGCCCTGTCTGCTGGGGTGAAGATGCGTGCACCCCGTACGGACTGACCTCCGCAGATGTTCGACTTTGCGCGATCTTGTTTGCAATTCGACTCCCGATCCACGATCCTCTCGTATCGATCCAGGCATGGAGTCCACCGCTGGCGATTCTCGAGGTCTCGCCAGCGAGCACGACCCCGAAGTCAAGCACGATACTCCCCTTGACCGTCCCTCTTGAGACGATCCGCACCCGTTGCGGCAGGGGTGCCGTGCCAGGATCCTCCGTTCTCCAACGGAGAAAGCCGTTTCGCTCGGCGTAGGTGGAGAGGTCCACCTCACCAGTGGCGCTAAAGGCGTCCGCCTTCAAGCTGCATCGCGCCTGCAAGGCTCGCTGCGCGTTCGGCCCAGTCTGCTCGAAGCCGACCGCCCAGGTCGCCTGGCCCCGTTGCAGAAGGGTGCCGAACGAGAACGGCGAAGGGTCAGCCGGACGGTCGGTGCCCACCAGCGCGGGCCTATTGGGGTGCCAAGACCACTCGCCACAGGAGTTTTCGTTGTTTTCCCCGGGCTGTCCGATCGGAATCCACTCGCTTGGAGATCCACCAGGCTCCCCACCAGGACCAAGCGGCGTGTCATCGTCACTGCCGAGTGCGGAGGGCGTGATCATGAGAGAGAGAGAGAGAGAGAGAGAGAGAGAGAGAGAGAGAATCGAGTTCATGATGCCTCCATGATGCGATTTCGATGCGATGTCGATGCGATGTCGATGCGATGTCGATGCGATGTCGATGCGATGTCGATGCGATGTCGATGCGATGTCGATGCGATGTCGATGCGATG
>Ga0209990_10003366_pt1 | contig 11763 bp, 19 predicted proteins | sample NOAtaG_6_FD_187304 | JGI IMG/M metagenome (GOLD analysis project Ga0209990, IMG submission 187304) | Freshwater lake microbial communities from Lake Erie, under a cyanobacterial bloom - NOAA_Erie_Diel5S_2200h metaG (SPAdes) (version 2) | ecosystem: Environmental > Aquatic > Freshwater > Lake ...
AGCTGGAGGCGATTGCCTGGGGGAAGCGTTGGCTGATCCCTGAGTCGGCTATCAAGCGCCTGCTCGATGCGGGCCGGATCAATGCGGTGACGACCTCGCCGCGCCGGTCGGGGGTTTTTTCCTACTCTTAAAATGCCTGACGCCGCGCCGTCTTTTTTTTGTGCCAATTTTCCAGATGGGGTGGATGCCCCAGAGGGAAAGACCCCATTGCTCGTGGACATCGACCTCTCGGGCATCGAGGAGACTCGGAGCGAGGTGGCATTCCCGCTACGGCGCAACCGCTACATGCGGCAGTTCCATGCGGTGAAGGCCGACGACAAGCGGAGCCGGCGTGGATTGAAACGCCTGGTGAAACCGGAGAACGCTGCCGAGCTGGCCGAGCATTTGCCGGAGCCAGGGGATTGCACCCATGCGGTGGTGCGCGGGGATTTTGTGACCGCTGACATCATTCCGCTGCTCCTCGGGGACCGGAGCGCGGACATCCTGGCTATCTCGACGCTCGGGATGAGCACGGCCAACGCTTCGATGCTGGCAGGTCTGCGGGCCTCGGGGCAAATCCGCCGCCTTTTTTTGCTGGTGAGCCATTATTTTTCGCAGGTCGATAAGACGGGAACCTATCGGGAGGTGAAGCATCTCCTCGGGGATGCCGTAAAGGTGGCCCGCACTCACGCCAAGGTGATCCTGGTCTCCGCCGCGCCGTCTTTTTTTGTGGTGGAGGGAAGTGCGAATCTCCGAAGCAGCGACAACATTGAGCAGTTCGCCATCTGGAACGATGAGGAGTTGCTGAACTGGCATCTGGATTGGATGCAGGAGGTGGCCGGTGCCTGAGCCTTCCAATCTCTCCGCCGACATCGCCACGAAGGTCTTGGAGGCAAACATCCGCAACATCGTGGAGAAGGTGAAGGCCGGTGGAACGCTGAACGCTGCCGAGCGGGCCATGATGGAGAGCGCCGCGCAACCCAAGTCGCCGTTGCAGGAATCGGAAGCCGCCTCCGCCGCCGCGCCTTTTTTATTTTCTGAAGAGGAAATCGGGTTGGAGAAACTCGAAGCTGCCGGGGAGTTCACAGGGGAACGCCTCCTGACCCGCCGACCGGATGCCTACCGCGCCGTGGTGCGGATGGCTGCCGAGGGATTGAGCATCTCGGCCACCGCCCGAGCCCTGGGAGTGAGCCGGAACACCATTGCTGCCGTCCGGGAGCGTGAGGGATTTACTATAGAGCAGGATAAAAAGGAGTTATTGCGAGATGTTCGCCGTGCTGCCCGGCTATCGGTCGAGCGCGCCATCGAGTTAATCCCTACGATTAATAGCGCCAAGGACGCCGCCATCGTCGCCGCCGTGATGGTGGATAAGGGCCAGCTCCTCAGCGGGGAAGCAACCAGCCGCATCGAGAAGGTCGAGGCCGGTGAGGACAAGCTCCGCGAAATGCTCGCCTCGCTACCCGTGCTCGAAGCCGAGGTTGTGCAAACCGGTTTATCCGAGGGCGCGCCGCTGCAAAAGGGGGCCGGTCTCGCCGCCTCCCTGCCTGCTCTGCCCCTTGTTGAGACTCATGCTCATGAGGTGAAATCCGTGGATGCCGTCAGCCATTATCAACGACTTACAGAAGTTAATAGCAGTGCAGATGCTAACTCATTGATAGACAACGATAGCAAACTATCCTCTAGTTGTCTTATCGGAAGTTATCAACTTGATAACGACCCCGACCAGGTGAAAACCGCCGCCGTAGTTGAGACCCTGAGGGTAGGGGGGGAGGGGGTCGCGGAAATCGAGGGGGGGGTATCAGATAGCACTCATTCGGGTCCACAGAAAATTTTATCTAAAGGCGACCCCTCCGTGCCGTCGCCAGCCGCCCCGTAGTCGCATCTTTCCATTCAAACCTATGCCAACCCTACAAAAAGAAAAAAAAACCGCGCCGGTGCCGCCTGCCGTGCAGGCCGCGCCGGAGTTCATCGAGGCCCAGATCATGGGCCGCGAGATCAACCCCGAATACCTCAGCCTCCGCGTCCCCGATGCGGATGGTAATTGGCGCAAGGCCCGGCTGCGCATCCCTCGCCGTCTCAGCCATTGCTTCAAAATCCACTCCACCGTGCGCGTCGCCGCGACCGCCGATCCCATGATGTTCATGCCCTTCCCCTCCATCCTATGAGTGTCACCCAAGCCCTTCTCTACACACTGGTTTCCTTTGCATCGTGCTTTGCCTGCTACCGCATTGGCCGCGAGGAAGAAAAGAAAAAATGGCTTGCATGGTTTCGTGCGCACTATCCGAACCGACTCAACTCCAAAAACTTCCCCGAATGAAAAGCCGACTCCTCATCCTCGACACCGAGACCGGGGGGCTCGACCCCACCCAGCACGCCCTGCTTTCGCTCGCCGCCGTGGATAGCGCGGATGGGGAGGCATTTACCGCCCTCATCCGCCCCTCGCCCGAGTGGATTTGCGACCCGCAAGCCCTCGCTAAAAACGGCCTCACCCTCGATTTTCTGGAAAAAAACGGACGGCCCGAGCGCGAGGTTCTGCAAGACTTCGCCCTGTGGATCGGCGAGCGCCGATGGCACATCATAGCCGGTTGCAATGTCGCCTTCGACCTCCTCTTCCTCACAGCCGCCTTCCACCGCCAAGGTCTCGCTTGGACGAGCCGGAAAAACATCGACCTCCAAGCCGCCGCCTGGCTCGCCCACGAGGCCGGTGACATCGCCCTGCCCATAGGGAAGGACGACCAGCCCCGCCTCTCGCTCGACCACATCGCCGCCACGCTCGGGTTCTCCCGCAGCGGTTCGACCCACAACGCCCTAGAGGACGCCCTCCTCACTATGGCCTGCCTCCACCGGCTCATCGCCCCCGCCACCACCCCACAATGAGACCTATCGAAGGCGAAAAAAACGAGCAAACCCGACACTCTCAAATAACGCTCGATTACCAAAATATCACATTCCACGACAGCCGCACGGGTTGGGCATTAACTGCCGAGGACATCAAGGAATTCAACGCCGCCTGCACCCGCTGGCTGATAAAAAAAGACCCCGCTTACGCCAAAGCCCGCCAAAAAAAATTCGGCCAACTCTAACACTTTATGAACTGGATAAAAATGCGCAGCAATCTCTGGGACGACCCTCGCGTCGCCCGGATTTGCGACCTCACCCACAAACGCGAAGCCGAAGTCATCGGGGGCCTCTACTGGCTCTGGACGATGGCCGACCAACAGACCGCCGATGGACGCCTCGCTGGCTTCTCCCTCGCCGCCATCGACCGCAAGACAGGAATCAAAAACTTTGGAGCCGCCCTTGCTAAAGTTGGCTGGATTCTGGAAAGCGAAGAAGGCGTGGAGATTGCACGCTTTGACGAGCACAACGGAGCCTCCGCAAAACGCCGCGCCTCCGAGGCCAAACGCATGCAATTCCTTCGCAAACCGAACGCAACCCGTGCGCAACCGATGCGAACGGAAATCGAACACGATGCGCATCTAGATAAGAATAGAATAGAATATACCCCTATAAGTCCCCAAGGGGACGAGGAATTGGAGTTGGATTGCGAGGAATCTTCCGCACCCGAGCATCCCGTCCTCACCCGCCTGCGCGATTTGTTCCGCATGAAACCCGGAACTGACTTCGACGCCTCCACCCACCGGGCTTGGCAAAAAAATAAAAAAAGCGCCGCCGCGCTCCCCGAGTCCGATTGGGCTCTCCTTGCGTGGGCCTACCGCCAGACCGAGGGCGACGCCTACCGCTTCCGCCGCCGCGACCCCGCCACGCTGCTGAACAACCTCCTCGCCGAAGTCCTCCGCGCCCGCGAATGGGCCCGCGCCGCCGGAGTCAACCCCACCGCCACCCGGCCCCGGCCCACCGAGCCCGAAGGCTGGCAACACATCATCACCTCCGTCGATCCCAGCTTTAACTGCACGACCTGGTTCGATCTCCCCGAAAGCCTCCGCTCCTTCGTCCGCGAGCGCGTCGCCCAGATCGAAGCCGAAAACGCCGCATGATTCCCAATATGAAATTAACCTTAGAAAACAAACGCCTTCTGCCGTGGCAATATATGAGCAAAGAGGATTGCTCGGCAGCGGTAGAGCTGCGGTTACAGGAGATAAAAGCAGACATCGAGCCTTTTGTGAAATCGGCAATTAAACGCAAAAAACGCAAATGAACAGCCCACTACCCGAAACCGCCCTTGCCGAAAAAGCCATCCTCGGCGCGGCCCTCTCCAGCGGCACCGCTGCCGACAGCGTGCTCGAAGCCATCCAGCCCGAACAGCTCGTGCTGCCCGCTCATCAGATCATCCTCCGCATCATCGCCGAGTTGCGCGAGGCCGCGAAGCCCGTCGATTTCATCATCGTCACCACCGAGTTGGAGAAGCGCGGCCAGCTCGCCGAGTGTGGCGACATGCACTACATCACCGAGCTGGGCGCGGATTTTGCCCAGGTCGCAAATTGGCGGCACTACGCCAGCGAAGTCCTCGATACCTGGAAACGCCGCAAAATGCGCGCCGCCGCCCTCGCCATGGCCGAGGCCGCGAACGACTACGCCCTCACCACCGACGATGCGCAGGAGCGTTGCGAGCAAGTCCTCTACGGCCTCCGCGACCATACCACCCGCGAGAACCCCGTCGCCCCCTGCCGCGATGCCGTCGTCTCCGCCGTCGAGCACATTGAAGCCGTTTACCACAACCGAGGCAAAACCATCGGCCTCGCCACCGGCATCCATGATCTCGACCGCAGCACCGGAGGCTTCATGGGCGGCCAGATGATCGTCGTCGCCGCCCGGCCGGCCTGCGGCAAAAGCGCGCTCGGGATGCAGTTCGCCCTTCATGCCGTCAAGGAACTCGCCGTGCCCACGCTCGTCTTCTCCGTCGAAATGCCCGGGCGCGAACTCATGGTCCGCGCCATCTGCTCCGAGGCCGGGGTGAATCTCCAGCGCCTCCGCGATGGATTCTTCGACCAACGCACCCTCGCCAATGTCGCCCACACCGCCTCCGGTTTGGTGAAAAGCCCCCTCTACATAGACGAGACCCCCGGCCTCACCGTCGCGCAATTCCGCGCCCGCGCCCGCCGAGCCAAGGCCGCCCACAAGATCGGCCTCATCGTCGTGGACTACCTCCAATTCATGCACGGCTCCAGCGACACCGCCCGCCAATCCCGCGCCCTCGAAGTCAGCGAGATCAGCAAAGCCCTCAAGACCACCGCCAAGGAACTCGACATCCCCATCGTGGCCCTCGCGCAGCTGAACCGCGATGCCGATGGGGACCACACCAAGCCGAAACTCTCAAACCTCCGCGAGTCCGGCAGCATCGAGCAAGACGCCGACACCGTTTTGTTGATTCATCGCCTGGACAAAAACAAAAAACGCGCCGACGAGGACGCCGAGCCCATGGATCACAACACCTTGCTCATCCTCGCCAAGCAACGCAACGGCCCTACTCCGGAGATCAAACTCAACTTCATCGGCGAGCACACCGTTTTCCGCAATGTCACCGAAAAACAATACAGCAACAACATGAACCAAAGGCAGAAATGAATAAAAGAGAAGAAAAGCAATTATACCAAAAATTATATGAAGCTCGTCGTGAGCGAAGTGCGGCAAAACTTGATCTAAAAAAAGCAAATAAATTGTTACAAGAAACTATATCAGAACTTAATGAAACAAAAGTTTTATTACAAGAATGCAATGAAATAAAACAAGAAATATATGAAAAAGCTTATTATGCCTTTAATCTTAACCAAGAAATTTTCTGCGCCTTTGGACTTCCTATAAAAGGTTCATATTCTGAAAACTTAAAAACAATTATGAGAAAAATAAAATCATATAATTCGTTAGTTTGTAAAGTTAAAAAGAAATGAAATTAACCACAGAGAACACAGAGAACACGGAGAAACTAAAATGGATTTCAACAGACCTGGCCTTGCCTGATGACGAGGCCACCGTGCTGATCCACATGACCGATGGCGAAGTGTGGACCGGATTCCTTGATGCCGGAACCTGGCGATATGTTTCCGGCGATAGCATTGAGGCCGAAGTCCTCCATTGGCGTCCATTTCCAGAACCACCGGAGGTTTCAAAATGACCCAGCCCTACGAATGCCGAGCCTGTGGCCGCGAGTGGCAGGATCACCCGGGCGTGGAGTCTTGCTGCAAGCTGGCCTCCGGGCTGGGCGAATACCTCAAGTGGGCCTTGGGCTTTGTGCAGCCGCCCGAGCACGACCCGATTGCCACGCGGGATTACTACGAGGCTTTGGAGGAGGCGCGCCGGTTGGTGGTGCAAGCCAGCGGGTGGAAACGCCATCCATGATGTGCCCCGCCTGCCAATACCCCCGCAGCTCGGTGGTCAACACCCGCTCCGGCCAGCGCCGCCGCGAGTGCCGCCAGTGCGGGGTGCGGTGGAACACCCTCGAAATCCTCGGCCCCGGATCGGTGAAACCTCGAAAGCCCATCCCCAAAAAACAAAAACCCGAGCCGGGATCCTGGCTCGACCGCATCGAAGAAAAACTCAACTCATGAACGCCCTCCGCGATTACATCGAAGCCTTCCGACTCGACGAAACCTCTGTTCTCAACCTCCTCCAAGACCATGGCATCATCAGCGATGAATGCGTGCTCGCCGAGGAAGTGGGCGACTCCGGCAAAGCTATCTCCTGGCTGGAACTCAACCGCGAGAAATTGTGATTCCCCAAACCCCGCACCCCGTCATTCCCGAAATCCTCGTGGAAGGCCGCTCGCCGGATGGCCGCATTGTGCTCGTGCATGAAGGCCGCCGCGTCGCCGCCAGCGAGGCCCAATTCCTCGCCATCCACAAACAGCGCGAGGAGCAAATCGCCCGCATGGCCGAAGACCCTTGGCGCTACGGGTGGCTGAATCCCGCCTGGGCGCGAGCCGATGCAGCCTTTGCCAGCCTGCGCGAGCAATTCCCCAAAGGCGTCACCGAACTTTTGATCCTCGGCGGCAACCGCTCCGGCAAGTCCCGCTACTTCGCCCGCCGCGCCATGCAGCATCTCGTGAACACGCCGGGCGCGAAGGTCTGGTGCCTCCAATCCACCGAAGCGGCCTCCATACAAAACCAGCAGCCCTATTTGTGGGAATACCTCCCCGCCGAGTGGAAGCCCATGGCCAGCGGAAAACTAAAAAAGGGCGCGGTCGCCAACATCACATACAGCCAAAAAGGCGGCTTCACCGAAAACTCCTTCGTGCTGCCGAATGGCTCCCAATGCTGGTTCAAATTCTACTCGATGGATGTCACTTCGATAGAAGGTTCCGAATTGGATTTCGCCTGGCTAGACGAATTGGCGTCCCCCGAGTGGGTTGAAGCATTGCGTTTCCGTTTGCTCACCCGCGATGGCGAGCTAGGCGTGGGCTTCACGCCGATCTCGGGCTACACGCCCACCGTCAAAGAATACCTCGACGGCGCGACCACGATCGAGGAGTGCCCGGCCCCGCTTCTCCCCCGCTACAAAAACGGAAATCTTATCGGCGTGGAGACCGTTCCCCGCATCCAGCAATGCACCAGGGAAAAAGCGCGAGTGGTTTATTTCCACACCGCCGACAATCCCTTTGGAAACCCCGAGGCCATGGAGACCGAACTGCGCGGCTCGAACCGCGAGCGCATTCTGATGCGCGCCTACGGCGTGCCGACCAAGGCAAAGCTCTCGATGTTCCCGAAGTTCCGCGATCAAGTGCACATCGTGCCGCATGACAAGATTCCGAAGGATGGCACCTGCTACCACTTCGTCGATCCCGGCGAAGGCAAGACCTGGGCGATGCTCTGGGTGCGCTTCACGCCCGATGGCCGCTGCTGGGTTTACCGCGAGTTTCCCGACCAGATCAGCTACATCGAAGGCGTCGGCCAAGCCGGGCCATGGGCCGAGCCGGATGGGCGTCTGCTCGATGGCCGCCCCGGCCCCGCGCAAAAAGCCTGCGCCGGGTTTACCTTCGCCGATTACAAGCGCGTCATCGAGATGGCCGAGAAAGAAGACGCCGCCGAGCCGATTGAACGATGGATGGACAGCCGCTACGGCAACACCCCCAGCATGACCGAGGAAGGCGTCAAAACCCTCATCGACCAATGCGACGAGAAGATGGACATGCAATTCCGCGCCACCTCCGGCAAAGCCATTGTCGAAGGCGTCGCCGTTATCAACGACATGCTCGGCTACGACGACACCCGCGAAGTCGATGCCACGAACTCGCCGAAACTCTACATCAGCGAGCGTTGCCAAAATCTCATCTTCTCGCTCAAGACCTGGACCGGCGCGGATGGCAAAAAATCCGCCAGCAAAGATTTCATCGACATCCTCCGCTACCTCGCCCTCGCCGATGGCGTCGGCTACCAAGACCCCGAAGGGCTGCGCGCTCGCGGTGGGGGTTGCTACTAACTTGACACCCTCTCCCTATAATTCAGCCATGCCACTCTTGCTCCGCCGCCGCGATGTTTTGGACCGCCTTGGCATAACGACCAAGCAACTCGACAAGCTCATCTCCACCGGCCTCATCAAGCCCGTTCGCAAACGCGGCTGCCGCTCCTGGTTCCGCGCCCGCGACCTCGAAACAATATGAAACGCACCTTCGGGAAAAATTTCGGGGAAAACTTCGGGATATGAACAAACGCACCGACAATGTTGGCTCTCTCTCGCGCAACAAGCGGAAAGAAAAAGAGACGCACCCCGACTTCAAAGGCTCCTGCACCATCGCAGGCGTGGCCTACTGGATCAGCGGCTACATCAACGAATCCCGCGACGAAGGCGGCGGCAAATACTTCAAGCTCTACTACGAGCCCAAGACCGCCGCTTCCTCCGATTCGCCCGCCCCGGCGGCTTCCGCTGCCGCTTCAGAAATCGAGCCATGGTGATGAGCGCCGAAGAACTTGAATCCGCCTGGTGCGTCTCCGCCGAGGAGCCTTGGTTCCGTGCGCTCATGAAGCGACTCGACGACCACATCGCCGACTCGCAAATTTTCGTCACCATGCCCGCCAGCGCGCAAAATCACGGCACACTCGCCAGCGCCGCCGGGCGTCTCGACGCGCTCCTCACGCTCCGCGAAGACCTCGCCGCCGCCCGCGCCGAGGCTTTCGAGGCCAAGAAATAATTCCCCCCTCCGTGCCCTCCGTGTCCTCGGTGGTGAATTTATTTTCTTCCCGTTTCCTCCCGTTTCTCCCCGTTTGCTCCCGTTTCGCCAGCACCCTCTAGGCACCTTGAATTTTATCTGGCAGTCGCCTCGTAGTGCGGGGGCTGAACGGCCCGCCGCGTGGCCGTGAAAATGTGCGGTCCCGCAACAACCCTCCGTTCTGACAACGCGACTTGGACGCACCAAAAGCCATGGGACAGACAGAATCAGACTTCAATATCGGCGAGGTCATTGACGCACTAGGGATTCAACTCCCGACACGAGTCGATGAAATTCCGGCGGCCAAAGAGGAGCCTGCGCAAGCAGAGCCCGAGGCCGACCAGGAGACGGTCGCCGAAGACAACACTGACAACGAAACAACCGAGGAACAGGAATCCACCGACGAGCCAGCCGATGAGGCCGACGAGTCTGAGGAGACCGAGGAAACCGAAGAGACCGACGAGGAGGAATCCGACGACGAAGCCGAGGCGCAAGCCGCCGAGCCCGCCGCCGTGAAGAAACTCCACAAGCGAGTCGATAAGCTCACCGCCCGCGCCAAAAGCGCCGAGGAGCAAGCCGCCACGCTGCAAGCCGAACTCGCCGCCACCAAGGATGAGCTCACCCGAGCGCAACCCATCGTGGTGCAGGACGCCGCCGATCCCTTGGCCGATGTGCAATCCGTGAATGAACTGGAAGGCCGTCTCGCCGCAGCCAACACCGTGCTCGACAATGTGCCCGACCTGATCGCGAAAGCGGACATGGAGGGTGGCGAAATCGATGTGCCGATGGGCGATGGCAGCACGCGCCGGTTCTCCAAAGCGGAATTGCAAGAGCGCCTGCGCACCGCACGGGCGATTCTGAAGGCCGAGCCACAGCGCCGAAACTATTTCGCCGCCCGCGAGACCTTTCAGCAGGAGGCCAGACAGGTTTACCCCGAATTGTTCCAAAACGAGTCGCCAGCCCGGAAGATGATGCTCGAAACGCTCAAAGCGTATCCCGGCATCGCCAAGCTCCCGAACCTGGAACTCATCATCGGTGATGCCATTCGTGGGCAAGCCATCCGCTTCCAGCAAGCCGAGGCCGTCCAAAAGAAAGCCGCGACCGCAAAGGCCAAGCCTGCCGCACCCGCCGCCAAGCCCGCCATGGCACCCAAAGTTGTCAGCCCCTCCGCCGCCCCGAAAACCAAAGCCAAAGCCAACCCCCTCGAAGCCCTGAAAAAATCTGGAAACCGTGATGCCGCCGAAGCCTTCGTCGCCTCACTTTTTAACTAACCAACCAACCTTAAAACCAACCCACCAAAATTATGGCAGCTACACCAATTACAACAGTCAAAGGCCAGCGCGAAGATCTCTCCGACGCGATGGTTCTCATCGAACCGGGCGACACGCCCCTTTTCTCCATGTGCAAAAAAGCCAGCGAGCCGAAGAATGTTCTCTTCCAATGGCCCGCTGACAACTACGCCACCCCGCAGACCGGCGGCGTTCTCGCCAATGCGGATGTCACCACCTTCGACGACGAGCACGCCAACCGCGAACTCCTCGCTGGCCGAGTTCAGAAGGCCAGACGCAGTTTCTCCGTGGACGACCTCGTGGAAAATGTCGCCGACCTCGCAGGCATTGGCCGCAAGCAAGCCTTCAACAAAGCCGGAGCAAAAGCTCTTGTCGAATTGAAGACCGACATCGAGGCCATCATGGGCAGCGACAACGACAGCCAAGTGGAATCCGGCGCGGCTCCTTACAAGACTCGCGGCATCGGTTCCTGGATCAGCTCGGGCGCGCAGGCCGACACGGCCACTGCCGTTCCCGCAGCGTTCCGCACGCCAGCGTCCTCGATCAACACAACCGTCACAACCTCCCTCACGGAGAGCAATGTGATCGATGTGCTCGAGTCGATGTTCAAGGTCCGCAAGGCCAAGAAAAACTACGACCTCGTGTGCGGCACTGCCCTCAAGCGTGCGTTCACCGCGTTCATCCGCACCCAGACCGGCTCGCCGAATGTCATGAGCACCGTCCGCACTTTCAGCAGCGATGTGGAAAGCAAAAAGATCGTGAACTCGATTGACATTTATGAAGGTGATTTTGGATCGCTCTCATTGCACGTTTCCACCTACCTCGCCAATGGCGCGGCAGCCGCCGTCTCCGCCGCTCGCGGATATGTCTGCGACATGGACCTCATCTCGATTGGTTTCAACCGCAAGCCCCGTATGGAGGAGCTTGAGGATCGTGGTGGTGGTCGCCGTGGTTTCGTGGACGCCATCTTCGGCGTTGCCGTAGCCAATCCCCAGGTGCTCGGCAAATTCGCCGCAACGGCCTAACACACCCCGCCCGCACAGCCGGTGGCCCTTTATGTTTTCGGGGCCACCGGCACTCGGGCCGCTTTTTCATCCTGATGAACGACGCGCTCAACGAAGTCCTCTCGGAACTCCCCGGCGATCTCGCCGAGGGGGCGAAGAACGAACTGCTGGATCAGTGGAACACCAAGGCTGTGCAAGCGGACGCCCGCCAACACGCCATTGCCGCCGACCATGCCCAGCACGATCTCCGCTCGATTGAGGGTATCGGCGCGTTGTCTCTCAGTATCGACCCCCAGATTTATCATTTTTGGAATTGGAAACTGCCCGGTTGCTGGCGCGACAGCGATTTCATCCGCTGGTTTAAACGCAACTTTCCGCAATGCGTCGTGCG
>Ga0209990_10003370_pt1 | contig 11755 bp, 19 predicted proteins | sample NOAtaG_6_FD_187304 | JGI IMG/M metagenome (GOLD analysis project Ga0209990, IMG submission 187304) | Freshwater lake microbial communities from Lake Erie, under a cyanobacterial bloom - NOAA_Erie_Diel5S_2200h metaG (SPAdes) (version 2) | ecosystem: Environmental > Aquatic > Freshwater > Lake ...
TGCCTAGCCCAACCCCGCCTGCCAAACCCTGCCGAGCCTCGCCTGCCAAACCCCGCCAAGCCTTGCCGGGCCAAGCCAAGCCCGACCTCGCCTCGCCTGCCAAACCTCGCCTCGCCCTGCCGCGCCGTGCCTCGCCTTGCCTGCCAAACCTCGCCCAACCGCGCCAAGCCGCGCCCTGCCGGGCCGTGCCATGCCTGCCCTGCCTCGCCTAGCCCTGCCGAGCCGCGCCCTGCCACGCCACGCCTGCCAAACCTTGCCACGCCAAGCCCCGCCGGGCCAAGCCCTGCCAAGCCATGCCTCGCCTGCCTCGCCGCGCCCCGGCACGCCAAGCCCCGCCGGGCCAAGCCCTGCCAAAGGCACCCGCGCCCATGCGCGCAAGGTGCAATTCCGCCGGGGCAAAAGAGCCCCGGCGGGAGCTCATAGCGCGTCAACCAGTGGAAACAGCCCGGCAAACTCCTCAAGAGCAGCATAGCGCGCACGCCACCGCTTGATCTCAAGACGCCCCTGCCGGAGAATTTCCTCCCGCATGTCAACGTCGCGAATCGCAACCTCAATCGGCTCATATCGAGGCGACGCGTCGGCGGTGATGTGCACGAACGCGCGCGTCTCACGATGAACCGGCGTGCTATTTGCGCTCACAACCACCAGCGATCCGATAAGCTGCCGCGCCGTATGAACCCGGTGCGCCTCAGCCGCCGTAGCGTCATCCCAATCAAAGCACGAATGCAACGGCGAGCTGTCGCCTCGCGCGTCAGCGACAACGGCTCGGGGAGTGATCTCCCCGAGCTCTTCGCGAATGAGTTGCAGACGCTCTGCCGCAACCTGCGCATCAACCGGAAACCGGCTTTGCTTGCGCCACTGATAGACCATGCCCATTATGCAGCCTCCTTGATGTTCAGCAGGGCGCGGGTCTCTTCAGCGTTGGCGACACGAAACCGGCCGAACTGGCCGTCTTTCTCAGGCCGCCACTCGCCAACGCCGACCGCAAACCCTGCCGTGTTGAAAAGGTTGAGGATCATTTCCGCAGACATGACGTTCGCGTTGTGTTTCACGGCGATATCCGTCCACCAAGTCCGGAACTCGGCTCGGTACCGAATGTCTGCCGTTCCCATGCCAACGCGCACCATGTCCTCGCGCATGGTAGGGGCGTCGCCCCGGATCACCGCAAAGTCGCCGTCGACGTGGAACGCCTGCCGCGCGGCAACCTTGGTCACGTTGCCGATCGAAGTGCAGGCCGTTACCGCCGCCGCCTTAAACGCAACAATGGGGAACCCGTATTCGTTGTTTGGCAGTTTGTAGAGGCTGTCCTCAAAATCTTTCTCCGGGTCCTTGGCTTCTTTGCCCGCGCTTGCCTTCTTCATTTGCTTGTCGAGCATCATCTTTTTGGCCTTGTCAGACCACTTGTGCACGATAAGCGGCGTGTCGCCGACAAGCACAATTCGCAGAAGGTTAACCTGGAGCGGGGGCAGGTCGAATGTAGTTCCGGTCGCCATGACTTTTTCCTTTCGTCGGATGGCATGTGTTGCGCGGGAGAACCGCCCGCACTCGGTTTTGGTGTGCCGCGAAGCAGCGTAGGGACACACTATCGCGGTGGTGGTACCACGTCAAGGGAAAAATGCGGTAAGGGTGCTTGTCAGTCGTGAATTCTTTTGGGAGGCAGGCGCCGGCCTACCGCCAAGGCTTATCGACCGTGGCGATAACCTCGTCCCGCACCGACTCCCAATCGGCGCGGTTCAACAGCCGTTCGCAGATCACCCGAACGGCGGCGTCGAACCACCGGCGGAAGGCGTCCTGCCCCATCTCATCGAAGGCGATGGACTTGGTGGCGTAAACAGCCCGGCCGGTCGCCGGGTCAACAACCGTGCGCACATGGCCCGTGGCGATCTTGATGAAGTCCAGAAGCGTATCCGCGCTTCCATCCCATGCCCCGCCATCCCGGACCATTTCAAGCAGCCGGAACAGAAGGCGGTGATGGCGGGCGTTCCTCTTGGCGTAGATGGAAACCATCACCGGCTTGTCGGGGAGGGCGGCGACAAGCGCGCGGCCGTCGTCGTCCACCGGGTGGAGGCCGCCATTGCGCCGGATGAACGCAGCGCGCGTCACGTCTTGCGCTCCTTCGGCTCAAAGACGACGCAATTGGTGACGGCGCTAGGACCACGCCTCAAAATGAGGCCGCCCCGAACCGCAACCGCCCCGCGCAAAGCGCAGACCGAGGGGGAGGTGCGGTAGTCAAAAGTTATGCAGGACGCTGCAATGGCAAAAATCTTTTGCCATGTGCACGCACCCTTACCTTCGCGGTGTATAGCACCGCTCGGCGTGCGATCCCACTTGGCAAACTTACAGCCTACACAGAGCGATTTGGTCATCACGCCGTCTCCGGGACAAGAAGCCGAAGCCGGTTCATGTCCTCAGGCTTGATCGCTTCGGTTGCCGCGTAGTCTTCGATCCTCTCCCAGATCACCAGCCGTTCGTCAGCGTCTTTCGCGGCGCGCAACTGGTTCTCAAATCCGATGATCAAGTCGTCGTAACCATGCGGGCTTACGCGGAACCGGCCGCGCAATTCGGCCGCCTCGCGCCGGAGTTCGTCCTGCCAGCTTTCATCGAGGGTATGAATCCGCGAGCGGTTTTCTTTTCCCCAAGCCTCGATTTCAGCGCTTGATTTGAGCGCGCGAAGCTCCTTGTAAAGTTCGTCGAACAGCGGTTTCTGTTCCCGCTTTGGCATGCGCGCGGGCTTGGACGCGGCGTTGCCGTCGTCATCTTCATCCGCGACTACGCCAATCGCCGCCGCAAGCGTGTATCGCTTGGCGTAAGTGATGGCCGAACCGTGGCCGTGAGCGTCAGCTTTCGTCACCGGGATCGAGAACCGGCATGCGATCCACTGGCCGCTGTGCGCCAATCGCGTTACGATGTGCAGCCGGTTGTCGTTGGAGTGAACCGGCCATTGCGTAACGGAGACCTTGTGTCGGGATAGCGCCGGGCGGATGGCGTCCCACACCGCCGACAGGTCCGCATACTTCGACCTGAACGCGGGGTTGACCTTGTCCTTCGCGGCGGCTTCGATTTCGCCTTGAGCCGCCGCAAGCGCAGCATCAAGCGCTTCGGTTTCTGGCGACGTGGCGAAGCCGTCAAAGTAATTCGGGGGGGTGATCATGTCCGGGCCTCCGTTTCATTGACAATCCTGAGGAATTCAGCGGTCTGGGCTGCAAGTTCTGTGGGCAGCGCTACCCGCGCCGACCGCGCCGCCCACGCCGCCGCAGCCGCACGGTTCCACGCCGAGTCCAACGTCCACCCCACAGCCCCCGCCCACACCGCCCGCGCCGCTCCCGCCGCTGGCCGCGCCGCGTCCGCCCTCGCCGCCACCTCCCACGCCTTCCACGCCGGCCGCCACTCCCTCCGCGCCGACGCCGCCAGCCACAACTCCGCCATCCCCGCCGCCGCCTCTATATAATGCTCCGACTCCGACTCCGCCGCCGACGCTGCCGACGCCGCCGCGTCTATCGCGCGCTCCAACTCATCTAGCGTTGCTTCGCCTCTGGCGTAGCGCTCCGCGACATCGAGTGCCGTGATGGAGTCAGGGTCCGTCATCAAGCGCTGAACGCGCCGGGCGCACCAGACCGCGAAAGACTTCATCTCTCTCGCGTATTGCGGTTCGGCGGCAAAGCACAAAATAGCGGTTTCCAGTCCGTCGACCTCGACGATCCGGGAGAATGGCAATGGTTCATCATCCGCCCTCTTTTTCCCAAGCCCCTTAAGCAGCCGTGTCTTGCGGCCCTCGGCCAACCAATCCGCCTGGACGATGCGATTCAGTGTAGTGGTGATCATGTGCTTCCTCTCTGGCCGTGCGGTTTGAATCAGGCGGCGCGCTGATCCGCATCTGCGCCGCACCAAAGCCACCCCAAAGCGCGCGGCTCCGTTCCCATGGCGTATTCATCTGCAAGGTAGGGAAGCAGCGCGCCGACAAGCTGGTCAACAAATTCCTTGTCGAAAGGGAACTGGATCGCCAGTTCGGCGCGCGCCAGCGGCAGCCAGCAATCAATGAATTCCCGAAGCGAGTCGGGGTGCCGGTGGGAGGCAACAGCGCACCAATCGGCGGCCGTGAGGCTTGCAAAGCGCGCCTTGACGGTGCGCATTACCATGGCAACATCATCCGCCCCGCGCCTCATTCTGCGGCCTCCCATCGTGTCTCCGGCCCGTCGTATAAGTCATCACTGTCGACGCACGACATCTCACTGCATGCGGCGCGGTACAGTGCATCGTCGCCGATGACCTTCATCAACTCCGGCAGCATTGCGCTGTCGATGCTGCCCTCCCCAATAAAAGCCTCGACAAGGCGGACGGACCGCACGTCGTATCCGCGCGAGCCGTCTTCCTCTCGGGTTGGCTCATAATCAATCTCGATCCATCCGGAAATGGTGACCGGCAACGGCGCGCTGAGACCGGCAACCGGCAGTTTTGCGGGCAAGGCAACGTAAGCCGAATGCATGGCTTCCTCCTTAAGCAAGGGCACCATAGAGCGGTGCCAGTACCACGTCAAGGGAAAAATGCGGTAAGGGTGCGCTTGGGGCGGTAGCGTTCTTTGCTGTCCGCCACACGGACAGGAATGTCCGCCAAACACGAAGACCCCGTCCGCCACACGGACGAACCCCCGTCCGCCACGCGGACACAAACCAGTCAATATAAACCTATCATAGAACCAAGAGAGGATAAGGCGACTTCGTCGCCCGCCTTCCCCTCAAAGGCCGATTTTGATGTTGACAGGCCCGAAAGTATACCGCATTACTTCCCCCATGATGACAGCAAGAGAGCAGTTACTCACCGTCGCTTCGGCTTACGCGGCCGCGCGCGACATATCAATCGCACGGGTGTCAACGATTGTGTTTAACCACGGTCGTCGGCTCCAAGGTGTCGCTGAGGGCCGGGACCTATGCACGTGCACGTTTGAGCGCGCCATGCTGTGGTTTTCCCGGAATTGGCCTGACGACACTCAATGGCCGGACGGAGTTTTCCGCCCGTCCATTCCCGCGACTGAGTGAAGCATTTTGGGCTCGGCGGGGTTTGGCAGGCGGGGCGTGGCACGGCCCGGCAAGGTTTGGCATGGCAGGCAAGGCGCGGCGGGGCGCGGCATGGCTTGGCAAGGCGAGGCACGGTTTGGCAGGTAAATGAGGCGATCATGGTTCGGCGGCTCATTTGGATGGCGCGTATCAAGCTGATTACGTGGCAAGTGTCGTGGCTTCTGTGGCGCTTGAATCGTCGCGCTTCCGGGAGATTGCCAGAATCACCTAGCAGAAAGTCGCGACGATGAAGCGAGGCCGCGAGTATCTGTTTATCGGCTTGCGAGAACGGCCGATGGCCCGGACTCGCAGGGTGCCGTTGCGGGCGATCGCGAGCCCTTGGGATCTGACGGCATTTGCCGCCGGGATGATCTTGGGCGCGTGCCTTGCGGTCGCGGGGGTGACGCTGTGAAGCCACTATTATCGTTTTTTTGCCCCGGCGTTCCCGTGCCGTTTCGATGGGCGGCGAGCGGCAATAGAAGGTACATCCCTAAGCCTCAAAAGGATTGGTCCGACAAAGTCTCGTTTGAGGCTGTACGCACAGAGACAATCTTTTCTGGGGCACTGAGCGTAAGGGCGGAGTTTGTTTTCCCGCATCCAAAAACAGGAAAGCGTAAAGAGCACACTGTCCGCCCTGATCTTACCAACTGTTGGAAGTTAGTCGAGGATGCTTGCACGGCCGCCGGAGTGTGGAGAGACGATTCCCAAGTCGTCAAGGCCGAAATTAGCAAGCGATACGGGGAAAATCCGGGCGTTCATGTTTCGGTGTACAGATATGAGTGAGGGCGCGCGGCAATCGCTTGTACGTTATTTCTGGGACCTTTACTGCGACGCCCGACGCCGCCGCGACCTAGGGCAATCGGAACCCGAATGGGTCGCGGCCGCCAACGAGGCCGCCTCGGCATGGTCCGGGTTCATTGTCGCCCACAACCCCCACTGCCCGCACTGCGGCGCGGTTCTCAAGCCGGAGGGCATGGAATGAGCGTTCACGTCCAGTCGCTTGTGTACTCCGTTAAACCCAGACACCAAGGCACCGATTTCGGAGGGAATGAAGTGAGCTTCCAAGCCATGACGTGGGCGGTGGAACAGAAGGTTGCGCCGCTGGCGAAGCTTCTGCTGCTGACGCTTGCCAACTACGCAGATGCGGAAAACAAATGCTGGCCGAGCAAAGAGCGGCTGGCCAGCGACACCGGCATGTCGAAATCGTCCGTATGCAAGTACCTGAATGACTTGGAGGCCGCCGGGCTTGTTGAGGTCACGCGCAGAACCTACGAGGGAGCGCAAATCGCCTCGGTCATAAGGCTGTCCGCCACACGGACAGGAATGTCCGCCAAACACGAAGACCCCGTCCGCCACACGGACGAACCCCCGTCCGCCACGCGGACACAAACCAGTCAATATAAACCTATCATAGAACCAAGAGAGGATAAGGCGACTTCGTCGCCCGCCTTCCCCTCAAAGGCCGATATCGAGTGGGCAGTAGAGCTGTTCAACGACATGGCGCACCAAGCGGGCATCCCCCGCGTGAAGCTGCTTACCGATCAGCGCCGCAAACGCCTTCAAGCCCGGCTAAAGCAACTCGGCTCCCGCGAGGAGTGGGAGGCAACGCTTCGCCACGTCTACGCCTCCGACTTCTGCCGGGGCCGGAATGATCGAGGTTGGAAAGCCGATTTTGACTTCGTGCTTCAAGAGAAATCTTTCGCCCGGCTTCACGAGGGCTTCTACGCAAACGGGGGTGGACCATGAACGCGCGTTTCAGGCCGGGCGGAGACTTCGAGCCGCAAGGCCCCATTGACGGGATCACGCCGGACAACTTTCCGGCGCGAGCACAAGCTTTCTGCAAGGCAAAGAACCGCGCGTGGAGCTTCACGAACCGCCCTGAGCGCGCGAGTCCGGGCGGTGAGTTGCTGAAAGGGCCGCATAGCTTGGAGCTTGGCGCGTGGCGAGCATACTTCTCTGCCCGCGATATGGCAGCGCGGGCGCTCGGCATGGACCGCGCGCTGAAAGCATCCGGCGTTTGGACAGGTCCCGCACGGTTCCCATGGGATTTCGACGCCGAATGGCCGGAGCGGCATACGCCGCCGTATCCTGTGGCAGTTGCCGAGGGCGGGGGTGCAACCCGGCCGGCGACAGAACGCCGTTCATTTATCAGGAAAAACTGGAGGTCCGTGCCGTGAGCACCAATCATGCATGGACTGAGGAAGAACTGGAGCGCGCCCAAGAGCTTCACTCTGATGGTCTGCCGTGGTCTGCAATTGCCGAAACGCTTGACCGGGAGTTTAAAACCGGGAGAACCGCCCGCGCCGTGAAGACGATGATCAACAGAAGCCTTTACGAGATGGGGGTCCGGTCAAAAGCCCAAGCGGACAGGATGCGAGACCTGTCAGATCGATACTATGCCGCCGCCAAGGAGGCCGGTGTTGACACTTCGCGGTGGCGGTGGTGAGCGCGGGTAACTACGCAACCTTCCTTGATGGGGCCGCTGAATGAAGCAACCAAAGCCGATGAAGCCTTCTATCGTGCCTTACCGCTCCAAGCGCCCCACAACCCGGCGCGGCCGGGAGGCGAGGGCGGAAAACTCCCCCACCGATGAACTGTTGATCCGGAAAGCCGAAGCCTTGGGGGTTTTGTGGAACCGTGATCGAAAGGGGAGGGTGCGAATCCACGGCGACATGCACGCCTCGGCAGAGCCCTTGGACGCTTTGCTTCATCGCCGGGCGATTACGGCGGCGCAACACCAAGCCGGCGTGGCGTTCCGCAACCTCTACTATGCCGTATGGGGTTCACCCCATCCGATGCTTCCGGGCTACCGGGCGCTTGTCGCCGAAAACGTTGGCGGCAGCGCCGCCGATGATGTGAGCCGCAGTGACCCGACCGAGAATGAGGAGGATCGCCGCACTCGGCAACACGCTGCATGGACGCGCGCGGTAAAGTCTGTGTTTGCGTCCGGCGGCCGATGGGCGTTCTACGCCACCAAGGATGTATGCATTCATGCGGAGCATGTCAGCGCGCGCCGCGTCGATGACGTGCGTACCGGGCTTTCGGCGCTAGTCAGCCATTGGAGGATCACCGTATGATTTGGTACCTTGCCAGCCCCTACACAAAGTGTCCGCTTGGCCAAGAGGCGGCGTTTTCTGTAGCCGCTAGGGCCGCTGCGAAGCTTATGGAAGCCGGCCTAATTGTGTATTCGCCAATCGCACATTCGCATCCGGTCGCAACCCATGGCAACTTGGACGCATTGGATGGGGCTTTCTGGTTGCGCCAGAATCAGCCGATGATGGAGAAGATGGACGGCCTTATCGTGCTGAAACTGCCGGGGTGGGAAGAAAGTGAAGGCGTTCAAATCGAGATCGATTTTTTTCAGTACAACAAAAGACCTGTGCTTTTTGCTAGCCCGAAGATGGTCTTTAGTCAGGCGGACATAGTCGCCGAGATAGCCGCCGATCAGGCGCGGACAGAGAGTGAGCGGCTTTGAGGCTCTGGAACACACTGACCCGCCGCAAGGAAGAGTTCCGGCCCATCGACGACCGGAACGTGCGGATGTACGTCTGCGGCCCCACCGTGTACGACGACGCGCACATCGGCAACGCGAGGCCGGTGATCGTCTTCGATGTGCTCTACCGGCTGCTGCGCCACCGTTACGGCGCGGAGCACGTCAGGTACGTTCGCAACATCACCGACGTGGACGACAAGATCAACGCGCGCGCCGCTCAGGAAGGCGTGACGATCCGCGACCTGACCGAGCGCACGTCCGCCCGGTTCCACGCCGACATCGCGGCGCTGGGCGTGCTGGCGCCCACGGTCGAGCCGCGCGCCACCGAGCATATCGTGGAGATGATCGAGATCATCGAACGCCTCATCGCCTCCGGCCACGCCTATGTGGCGGACGGGCATGTGCTGTTCCATGTGCCCTCCATGCCGGGTTACGGCAAACTCTCCGGGCGCACGCTCGACGAGATGATCGCCGGGGCCCGCGTCGAGGTCGCGCCCTATAAGAAGGACGCCACCGACTTCGTGCTGTGGAAGCCTTCTCCGCCGGAGCTTCCCGGCTGGGAGAGCCCGTGGGGGCGCGGCCGGCCGGGGTGGCATATCGAATGCTCGGCGATGAGCTGGAAACATCTGGGCGAGGTGTTCGACATCCACGGCGGCGGCATCGATCTCGTGTTTCCCCACCACGAGAACGAAATCGCCCAGACCTGCTGCGCCTTCGGCCACAAGGTGATGGCCAACGTGTGGATGCACAACGGCTTCCTCCAGGTCGAGGGGAGGAAGATGTCGAAGTCGCTCGGCAACTTCCTCACCATCCGCGAGCTTCTGAACGACTGGCCGGGCGATGTCTTGCGCTTCAACATGCTGCAAACGCACTACCGCCAGCCCATCGACTGGACGGTAAGGAGGCTTAAGGAAAGCCGCGCGATCCTCAAAAGCTGGTATGGTCGCACCGACATGGCGTCGGCGGTTCCCGCATTTGAAGGCGAGTTTGCGCTTGCGCTGAACGACGATCTCAACACGCCAAGAGCCATTGCGGCGCTGCATGCGCTTGATGGTCATGCGTTGGGGTCGGCGCTGTTGGCGCTAGGCTTTGCCGGCAATCTTGAGTGACGGTCTGTGAAAACTATATTGACACGCGCGAATCATCGTGTAATGTGGCAGCACTGATAGTGTGGCCACGGGTGGATATTGAATGTCCGAATCGCCCCGCCGCCAGCAAATCCGCAAGCTAGACGATATTGCATTTGATGTTGCGGTCGCTGTTGTGCGGCTGCGAAACGTCGCTGGCCACGAGATCGCGATACAGACCCTTGAATGCCTAGCCGAAACCCTCAGGGAAGAAAAGGCGGCGAAGTCAAGCGTCCTCCACTGAGAGACCCATGGAACTCTTGGTATGGGTCGGCTCATTGGCGTTCGCGCCGTGCGGCCCAACTGGCGTCTGAGCCTCTTTGCCGTTTCTGCAAGGCAAATGACAGGATCACAGCCGCCGCAGTTGTGGATCACATCGTTCCCCACAAGGGGGATTGGCACTCCTTCGCCTTCGGCGAGGTGCAAAGCCTGTGCAAGGCTTGCCACGACGGGGAAAAGAGCGCTATCGACCGCAGAGGATACGGCGTAAGGGTTGACGTTAATACGGGGTGGCCATTCGATCCAAACCATCCGGCAAACGGTGGAGTAATACGGACATGGGGATACAGCATCCCCGACAACCTCAGGCCGTCATCTGTTCCGGTGGTTCTGGTGTGCGGCCCGCCTGCCAGTGGCAAAACCACCTATGTTGCCAAGCGCGCACAGCCAGGCGACGTGGTGATTGACCTTGATGACATTCTCGAAAGCCTTGGCGCGCAACGGTGGACGAACGACAAGGCGGCGCTCAGCCGTGCGATTGCCATCCGCGACGACACGCTTAGGTCACTGGCGACGTCAACCGGCGGCACCGCCTATCTCATAGCAGGCGCACCGCGCCGATCAGAGCGTGACGCATGGAGGCGCGCGCTAGGTAACGTAACGGTGGTTATCCTCAGGACAGCCGCCACTACTTGCATTGCTCGAATTACCGCAGACCCAAACCGAAGCCACGCCGCCGAAAAGCTCAAACAGGCGGTTGCTAACTGGTGGAAGGCTTTCGCGTTTTCGTAAGGGAATCCATGACACACAAGACGTGCGCGACGTGCGAGTGGTTTGAGCCGATGTTTGAGCGCACTGTGAGCCGCCCGGATATCCCGCTTGGTGCGCGTGATATCGGCGGCTGCCTTCGTTTCCCACCGTCGTTCATTGATCCGCACGGGCTTTACGCTTGTTGGCCTTCGGTTGCCAAGGTTGATCGCTGCGGCGAGTGGACGCCCCGCACGTCGCAGCCCGAAGAGGCCGAGCCCACGGAAATAGGAAGCAGGGACGCCGTCAAAATGGACCCCCAAGCCAACGACAAGTCTGGACATATAGATGGGAAAGGCCGTGCTGCGGCTGAATTTCTTAGCCAAGCTCGTGCCGCTCTCTCGAACGTCAAAGTTCACGACTTTGAGGCTTACCAAGAAGCGGTGTTGTGGCTTGCATCTGGAACGTGGAATCCCACCATCCGCTCTATAGGAGAGTTTGCGGGGGCTTTGGGCTACAGGCCGGAGTTGGTGCTTCACAAGGTAGAGCCCTCCGAACGCTGAGGCGCGAATTTACCGCTTGACACTTCCCTCCAAATTGCGCATTGTGTCTTTGTTCAATGTTCCTCCATTAGCTGGTGGCCGGGTGCTAAAAGCACCCGGTCTTTTTTTCTGGTATCGGTTGACTAATTCGTTCAAGTTAGGCACCGTTCCTAACGGAAGTGTGAAAACCCTCGACAGGCTTGCCTTTCCAAAGTTGGTAGCCACGGCAGGATTCGAACCTGCAACCGGGGAATACGATCGCGCTTGCTCTATCCATTAAACTACGTGGCTCCAACATCTAGGGCTGGGTGTCGTCAGCGCCCGGCCTTTTCGCTGCGGTCAACCCACGCCAGATGGCACCACCAAGACGTGAAAAGCTCCCTTGCCTGCCAAGATAGGGGGGGCATCCAATCTTTCAGACCTTCACGCGGAAGGCGAGGCGTAGATGTGAAAAACTATAAACGGCCTTTTTTCCAGTTTACCGCTTAGATTCGCACAGACGGGACGAAAATCATGGGGGCTCGCGGGCGAAAGTCTGCGGCAAGCGGGGAGCTTGTCGCGGTTTCGGCGGTTCAG
>Ga0209990_10003372_pt1 | contig 11754 bp, 10 predicted proteins | sample NOAtaG_6_FD_187304 | JGI IMG/M metagenome (GOLD analysis project Ga0209990, IMG submission 187304) | Freshwater lake microbial communities from Lake Erie, under a cyanobacterial bloom - NOAA_Erie_Diel5S_2200h metaG (SPAdes) (version 2) | ecosystem: Environmental > Aquatic > Freshwater > Lake ...
CCGAACGAGATCATGGGCGGCCTCGGCGGCCCTGGCGCACGTGCCGGCTACCTCTACGCCGACGTGCTCACCGCGGCGCTGGCCTACACGCCGCAGCGCGGCGACGAGGTGAAGCTGGGCGCCACCGTCTACACCGTCGAGGACGCCGAGCGCGACACGCTGGGCCTGTCCTGGCGGCTCACCTTGTCGGCGCTGATGCCATGAGCACGCCACTCCGCGAGGCGGCGCTGGCGGCCATTGCCGCGCGTCTCACGTCCCAGCTTTCCGGCGTCACCGTCGAGCGCGCGCGTCGCGCTCCGGTGGACACCGACGCCGAACACCTGCCGCGCGTGGTGCTTACCGCAACCGACTGGACGGCAGACGAGACGGCCGAGCCTCTGGCCACCCACTACACGCTGGCGTTCGTGGTGTCCGGCTACGTGCGCGGCTCCAGCGATCTGGCCATTGAGCAGGCACTTTCCGCGCTCCACGCGCGTGTCGTGGCGGCTTTGGCTGGCTGGACGCCTGCGGTGTCCGGCGTGGGCGATGTGGCCGAGGACGGCGCGGAAATCCGGCTCTACGACGCCGACGAAAGCGCCAAGCCGGCCGGCGAGTTTGCGGCGCGGTTCAGCGTCCTCTGCATTGGCGGCCTGGGCACTCCCTACGCCGCGTAGCCTCATCTGGCCTTGGGCAAGCCTGACCGCAGCGCCGTGACGGCGCCGCTTTCCCTTCGATGGAGCCTCGCATGTCCACGAACCTGGTGCGGATGAAGTTCGCGGCCGTTGCCGCCAAGATCGAGACGACGGTTGGCACCGACGCCATCGCCGGCACTCCGGCGGCATCCGACTGGATCGGGACGGACTGTGAGGTGCAGTTTGACCCGCAGGTGATCGACATCCCGGAATACAACGGTTCGTTGGACCGTTCCGCCGGGATCGTCGGCGGCCTGCGGCCCCGCCTGCGCCTGCGGATGCCGCTGCGTGGCTCCGGCACTGCCGGCACCGCGCCGGAGTGGGGCAAGCTGCTGCGCTGCTGCACGTTCGCGGAGACGGTGACGAGTTCCGCCGTGGGTGCGCCGACTGCCGCCACCGCCGGCACCACCACCACCGTCACCGCCGCCACGCCGTTCGGCACGACGGCGCAGCAGTATCGTGGGATGCCGCTGATCGTCACTGGCACGGCGGCCACCACCACGGGCATCATCGACTACACCGCCGGCCGCGTGATTACCGTGGGTGAGACGGCCAGCACGGCCTTCACCACGGCGTCGCTGCTTCAGGTGCCGATCAACGTGCTCTACAGCCCGACCTCGGACGAGAGCGTTTACAAGACGGCCACCGTCTACTTCTACGCGGACGGCCTGCTGTGGACGTTCACCGGCGCGGTGGGGACGGCCTCGATCGAACTCACCACCGGCGGCATTGGGTTCATCAGCTTTGAGCTGCGCGCGCAGTTCGCCACCAAGTCCGCCACGGCTCTGCCGGCCGGCGCGGCAACGGCCGCCAACACGCGCGTAGCCGTCGTGCCGCCGCGCTTCGTGGCTGGCAAGTGCCAGTTGAACAAGGCGCTGGCGCAGGTGCGGACGCTCTCGATCGGCGCCGGCGTCAACGTGATCCTGCCGGACGATCCCGAGAGCGCGGAAGGCTACGGCCCGGCGCTTCCGGTGGAGCGCGACACCGCCGGCACGCTTGATCCCTACATGAACACCAGCAACTCGGTGTCCCTGTTCTCGGCCTTCCGCGCTGGAACGGCGATGAGCCTCATGGCGATCATCGGCAGCACGGCCGGCAACCGCATGTTGCTCACCGTGCCGCTGGCCAAGGTGGTCGGCATGGACCCCGGCAACCGCGAGGGCCTGGGCCAGCACGGCATCAGCTTCCAGGCGGACGGCGCCGACGCGGCTTTCTACATCTCCCACTTCTAACCCGGAGCCTTCATGGCCGACGAAACGCCTGTCGTGTTCAGCGCGCGCGAAACCGAGTGGTTCACGCCACCGAGATCGCCGCGCTCCTACCTCCTCCAGCCACTCACCTACCGCGAGCGTTCGGCCATGCGCCGCGAGCTGCGGCGCGTCGGCGGTATCGCGCCGGAGCGTGCGGCGCTGCTGGAGGGAATGCGCGAGGCGTTGCGCCAGGTGCAGCCGGCCAACCTCGACGCCTGCCTTGCCGTCGTGGACGAGGCCGAGGCGGCACCGGAAGATACCAGCGTGCAGGCGCGGCTGGCGGTGGTGGAGCAGGCTGTGGCGGACGTGCCGGCCTATGCCGCGCTGATCGACGCGCAGATGCGCCACAACGACGCGGTGCCTTACGTCGCGGCGCGCTACGGCCTGCGCGACTGGCGCGGCCCTGGCCTGCCGGTGTTCGCGCGGGTGGACGGCGTGGTGCCTGACGATCTGCTGGAAGAACTGCCGGCGGTGGAGATCGGCATTGTCGGCTGGCGTGCCTACGTGCTGGCCATGCTTGGCCGGAGTGCGGAGGGAAACTCCGCGGCGCTCTCGCCGTCGCACGAGAGCCCGACGCCTACGCCGGAGGGCTGAGGCCCGTTGATGGCTCTGACTGGCTGGTGGCTGGCGAGCCTTGGCCGGGCGACAACCCACGGCTCACGATCGGGCCGGAATGGCATGAGTTCGTGCGGCTTTGGGCGGCCTGTCGCGGTGAGGCCGGCACCGCTCACTGGCCGGACGTTGGCGGCGTGGCGGATCAAGCGGCGTGGGTTGTCGATGCGTTCGCCACGCTCACGTCCATCGACGCCGACATGCGCGAGGCTGATCGCAAATTGCGAGGGCGCGGATGAGCCTCCTACACGCAAGCGTCACCGGCAACCTTCGCGCCGCCATGGATCAGCAGGTGCGGCAGGTGGCCGGTGCGCTGCGGCGCGCAGTGGCGACGGCCGGCAAGCAGACACAGGACGACTTGCGCGCACAGGCGCGCGGTGCCGGCTTCCGCGACGGCGGCCGTGCGCTGGCGAATAGCTGGCGGCTGAACGTCTACCCGCGGCCGGGCGTTGGCGCCACGTCGCTGCGGCCGGCGGCGTTGGTGACGAGCCGGATGGCCGACGTGGTGCGGATTTTTGAGACGGGCGCGGTGATCCAGGCCAAGGGCCGGCGCTACCTCGCCATTCCGACGCCGGTGAACCGCGTGGGCAATCGCCGCAGCAATGACGGCCAGTTTCCCGTGCGCGTGACGCCGCAAGAGATGTTCCGCGCCGGCGGCTTTGTCCGGCCGACTGACAATCCCGCCGTCAAGCTGTGGTGTCTGCCGCTGCGCACCGAGACGACGAAGCGCGGCCGCATCCAGCTATTCGCGGGCCGCTATGCGCGGGTGCTCACGGGCAACCGCAAGGGCGCCGAAGCCATGCGCCGCCAGTTTGCTGCCGAGCGGAGGTTCGTCCCGATGTTCTTCCTCATGCGCCAGGTGTCGCTCCGCAAGCGGCTGAACGTGGCGCAGGTGGAAGCACGCGCGCCGGGCCGGTTCGCGTCGGCGGCACAGTCTGAACTGGCGAGGGTGGCACGATGAGCGGTAGCCGTCCCACCGTTGGCATCCGCATCTCGGCCGAGGGTGCGGAGCAGGTAAAGCGCCAGCTCGAGGCGCTTGGCCCGGCCGGCGAGCGCGCATTTCAGACGATCCAGGCCGCCAGCCGGAACGCGCAGCCGGAGTTTCAGAAGCTCGGCACGTCGGTGGACGTGGTGCAGCGCGCTTTCATCGGCATGGGCGGCTCGCTCGGCAGCGTCGGCTCCGTGTTCACCGGCGTGTCTGCCGTGGCTGGCGGCCTCACCACGGCCATCGTGGCGCTCGGCGCGGCTGCGGCTACCAGCGCCGTCGCGATCGCCAAGGCCGGCGACGAGGCCACCGCCACAATGGCGCGGCTTGCCTCCTCCACCGGCGGCGTGGCGCAGGCGACGCAGGTCTACGAGCAGCTTTTCAAGCTGTCGCAGCAAACCGGCGTGGCGGTGGCGGAGAGTGCCGGCGCGTTCTCCCGTTTTGCCGTTGCGGCAAAGGAAATCGGCGGCACCAACGCTCAGGTGCTGCAACTGGTGTCCGGCATCCAGAAGGCCGGCATCGTGGCGGGCACCAGCGCGGCCGAGGCGGCGGCGTCGGTGCAACAGCTTGGCCAGGCGCTGGCTTCCGGCACGCTCCAAGGCGACGAGCTGCGCTCTTTGCTGGAGAACATGCCGCAGCTTGCGCAGAAACTGGCGCAGGAACTCGGTGTGTCGATCGGCCAGCTTCGGCAAATGGGCAGCGAGGGCAAGCTCACCGCGGACACGGTGTTCCCGGCGCTGCTCCGCGCGACTGAGAAGATCGGCGCCGAGTTTGAGAAGATGCCGGTCACGATGTCCCGCGCCAAGGACATACTGCTGGCGGCGACGCAGGACTTTGGCGAGCGGCTGGACCGGATCACTGGCCTGTCGCAGACGTTCGCGCGGTTCATGCAGCAGGGCGCGGCGGCGCTGAGTGCGGCGGGCCGTGTGATCGCGCCCAGCGAGCGTGAGGCGGCGGATCAGGCTGTCGCGGCGGCTGAACGCCAGAGGGCCAATGTTGCGCGGCAAGTGGCCGCTGAGCGTGCCGCCAGCGCATACGGTGACGTGTCGCCGGGCTTGCAGCAGGCGATGGAAATTGCCGACGCCGATCTTCAAGCGGCGCTTGCGCGGCAGGCCGAGATCCGCCGCGAGGCGCGCGAGATGGAGCGCGCGGAGGCTGCGGACGCTGCGCGGCAGTCCGCCGAGGCGGCACGCCAGCGCGCACAAACAGACTTCGACAAGCTGCGCACTGATCTGGACAAGGAATTTAAGCTCCGCAAGGAGAACGCGGATCGGCTGAAGATCATCGAGCGCGCGGAAGCCACCGGCGCCATCACCAGCGCGCAGGCAGCGGCACAGCGCAAGCTGGCCAACGATGACTTGGCCGATGGTCTGAAGAAGCTTGCCGACGCCCACAAGCAGGTGGGCAAGGAAGCCGCCGACGCCGATGCGCACGTCAAGGAATACCTGAAGGATCAGGAGCGCATCGCCAAGGAAGCGGCGAAGGCGCAGGAGCAGGCAGCCGAGGCGATCAGGAAATACCACGAGCGCAGCTTCGATGCCGTGGTGTCCATCGGCGAGCGCGCTTTCGAGCGGTTGGGCGATGCGATGGTGGACGCCTTCGTGTCGGGCCAGGGCGCGGCGGTGAACTTCGGCAACGTGGCGCGCGGCATCGCGGCGTCTGTGGTGACGGACTTCGCCAAGCTGGCGATCGTGAACCCGATCCTCAACAGCCTGTTCGTGGGCTCTGGCGGGCCGCGGCCGACGCTGAGCGCGGCGTTCGGTGGCAGCAGCACCGGGATCGGCATGGGCGACTTGCTCGGCCTGTCGTCGCTGCTGCCGAAGGACGGGTTGCTCGGCTCGCTTGGCATCAGCGGCTCCGGGATTGGAAGCTCAATTTTTGGCACCGCCGGCACTGTCGGCGGTTCGTTTGCGGATTTGGGCGGTATCACCATCGCAGGCACCGCTGGCACGCCCGGGCTGCTTGGCACTTACGGCACGTCGCTGATGGGCGGCTCGCAACTGACGCTCGGCGGCGCTTTCGGCAGCATCGGCGGCGGCCTAGCCATCTCCAGCCTGCTCAACTCCGCCCTCGGCCGCAGTTCGGCACAGTCCACCAACGGCATGATCGGCTCCGGCCTTGGCGGCCTTGCTGGCTTCCTGATCGGCGGCCCGCTCGGTGGTCTTATCGGCGGCACGCTGGGCGGGCTCGGCGGCGGCCTCATCGGCCCCGGCGAGTCCGTCCGCGGCTACGGCTTCCGCCTCCAGTCCGCCGGCTGGGGGCCAGACGCCACGCCTACGAACGAGATGGCCAGCAGCCTCCTCCCGATCAGCCGCCAGTATTACAACGAAAGCGGCGCGCAGATGTTTGCCGCGGCGGATCAGCTTGTCGCGGCCACCAATGCCTACCTCGCCGCGCGCGGCCTGACGGTGGGCGGCGTCTCTGTGGTGGGCGGCAACAAGAACGGCGCGGATTACTCCTGGGCGGACGCCGGCAACCTGAACGAAGCATTCACCCGCCTGCGCTTCGGCGCCGCCAACGACAACCAGCTGGCGGGGGCGCTGACAGGCCGGACATTCTCCGATCTCGGTGGCCTGCAGCAGTTCGTGGAAGGCTTCACCGCCGTCCGCGACACCATCCGCAACCTCACCGAGACGCCGGCGCAGAAGCTGGCGCGGCAGTTGGAGGAGATCGGCAAGCAGTTTGACGACCTCAGCGCCAAGGCCAAGGAATACGGCTTGAGCGAGGAAGGCCTCGCCGATGCCCGCCAGAAAGCCCTCGATGCCGTGAAGGCGCAGCAGAACAACGAAGGCCAGGCGATCCGCGCCTACCTCGATCGCTTGAGCGCGAACGATCCCAGCGCCTCACCGGTGGATCGCTTCGCCGCCGCGCAGGGCCTGTTTGGCGCCGATCTGGCCGCGGCGCAGGCCGGCGACGCCAGCGCACTGGCGCGCATCACCAGCAGCGCCGACACGCTGCTGGGCGCTGGCCGGGCTGCCTACGCGTCCGGCCCGCAGTTCGCCGCGCTGCGCTCCATGGTGGTGTCCAGCCTGGAGAACCTGCCGGCGGTGCGCGGCCTGCCGACGAGCCAGCAGCCGATCGACATGGTGCCGCTGATTGACGAATTGGCGGCGCTCAAGATGCAGGTGGCCGAGCTGCGTGAGGAGCTGCGCACGGCGCGGCTGCGTGCGGCATGATGTTCGGCCCCGTCGCCGCCGCGCCAATTGCGGCCTTCGCCTTCGGCATCACCGCCACCGGTCCCGCCACCAGCGCCACGGCCGAGACGGCGCGCACCGAGCCGTCCGTGTGGCTGGTGGAGATCGTCACCGACAGCGCCACCGTGGCCGTCTCCGACCGCGGTTGGCTGAAGGAGCCCTCAGACACCGCCCCCATCAGCAAATACCCGCCCCGCCTGCTGGAGCCACCAGCCCTTGAGCTGTCGATCCCGGTCTATCCCTCTCAGGAGCGTCGCACCTCGATCAGCGCCGGTGAACTGCGGATCGCCAACGGCGATGGTGGCGTGAACAGCCTCACTGGCGACTGGACTGTGGCGGGACGTGCCGTAACGATCTACCGCGCGCCGCACCGCCGCCCCGTACACGCACCGCGCTCCACCTTCGAGCGCGTGGCCACGCTCAAGACAGCGGCAGCCTTCGGCGGCACGTCCACACTGCGCATGCCGCTCCAGTCCGGTGCGAAGAACCTCAACGATTCCGCCTGCGGCACCTACACCGGCGCCGGCGGTATCAACGGTGATGCCGCGCTGGCTGGCGCCAACATCCCGCGCCTGTTCGGCCTGGTGCGCAACATCGTGCCGGTGCAGGTGGAGGCCGGGAAGCTGATCTACCAGCTCCACGACGGCGCCATGTCGCAGGTGTTGGCCGTGCGCGATGCCGGTGTGGCGCTGGTGCCGGGCGGCGACGTGGCCAGCTATGCCGCGCTCCAGTCCGCGACGGTAGCCGCGGGAACGTTCCAGACATGTCTTGCCACCGGTCACTTCCGCGTCGGCGCGGTGCCCGTGCGCCTCACCGCGGACGCGCGCGGCTCGACGGCCTTCGGCGGCTATCCGGCGACGGCCGGCGCGCTCGCGGCACAGATCCTCAGCGTCTCCACCGGCACCACCGTGAGCTCGACGGCCTTCGCGGCATGGCGCGCCGCGGAGGCTGGCATCGTGGTGCGCGGCGGCACGGCCGCAGAAGCGCTGGACAGGCTTGCAGCAGGCCTCGGCACGGCTTGGTGGGGTACCGACACGAATGGCAACTGGATCGGTGGCGCCGTCACCGCGCCGGAGACCCTGGGCACCGGCATCTCCATCCGCGAGTCCATGCTGGCCGCCCCGCCTGAGGAAGTTGCCGGTGCGCTGCCGCCGTGGTGGCGGGCCCGTGTCGGCTACCAGCGCCTCGACCTGGTGCAGTCCGGCGCCGACCTGGTGACGTCCGTGTCGGCGGCGGATCGCGATTACTACAGCCGCCTCCAGCGCACCGCCGTCGACAGCGACACCGCGGTGCAGTCCGCCTATCCGCTGGCGGTGGACGGCGAGGACGTGCCGGGCGTGCTGGACAGTGCCGGCGAGGCGACCGCGGTGGCGGCTGACCTGCTGTCCTTGTTCAAGGTGCCGCGTCGCTCCTGGCTGGTGCGCCTCGGTCCGAACGCTGGTGGCCTGCCGTGGTGGCAGTTCGGCCTGGGCACCCCTGTGCGCCTCACCTGGAAATACGCCTCCGCGCTCACCTCCGGCCGTACACTCCTGGTGCGCTCGATCAGCGCGCGCGGCGACAACGCAGAACTGGAGCTGTGGGGCTGATGGGCGCGCTTCTGTCATGGGCGAACCTCGCCGACGCCGGCACGGTGACGGTCTCCAGCCAAGCCTCCGACCTCGGGCCAGCCGGCCTGCTCACGCCGCAGATGAATGACGTATGGAGGAGCGGCAGCCTGGGTGCGGCGACGGTCTGGGTGGAGGTCGACCTGGGCAGCGCCAAGACGGTCAATGTGGTGGCGATCGGCGCGCCGCGCGATGGCGTGCTTCCGACATCGAGCGCCACGGTCCGGCTCACGGCCGGCTCCGCGTCCGGCGGTGCAACGGCGCTGGACACCGGCGGCGCCACCTTCACCATGTCGCCCTGGGGCGTCTGGGGCTGGCGCAGTGCGGGGGGAGTCTCCGCCCGCTACTGGCGCCTGACCTTCGGCATGTCGGCTGGCGACAGCTACCTGCAAATCGGCCGTGTCTGGGTGGGGGCGGCACTCATCACCGCGCGTGGCTACGCCTTTGGCGCAGCCCGCGCTGGACGCGATCCCGGCACCGTGTCGCGCACCGGCATGACAGGCACGCGCTATGCCACGCTTGGCCGGCCCTATCGCATCGAGCGCTTCACCCTGCCGGCGCTTACCAGCACCGAGGCAGCCCAGATGGAAGCCATGGCGATGGCAGTCGGCACCACTGGGCAGGTGTTTGCGGCCAAGTCTGACGCCGCACTCGGCCAAGGGATTTTCGGCGCCTTCACCGAGCCTCCCACCGTGGCGCGGCCCTATCCGCAGATTTGGACTTCCGACCTTCAGATTGAAGAGGACGCTTGAATGGGGACACCGAACGTCGTCGCCGATCGGGTGCTGGTCACATTCGGCAGCACCGCATCGACTGATCCTTATATCTTCACATCCGCTGTGGCGGGCTACCTGGCACCCGGTGCGGCTGGCGTGCCCAATGGCGCCCGCGTGGCCTACGTCGCCGTGAACAGCCAGACGGCACCGACGCTGTTCGAGGTCGGCGAAGGCGTGTTCACAGCGGCCACGTCGCAGATCACCCGCGCCACGATCCACCGCACGAATACCGGCGGCGCCACGACCGTCACCTGGGGCGCGGGGCCGAACTTCCTTTTTCTCGCCCCCTCCGCCGCCCGCCTGCCGGTGCTGGAGACGGATGGTCGCATGACGCTCACCGGCGGCCTGAACATAACCGGCGGTGGCGCCTCGGTAACGGGCAACGCCACCGTCACGGGCACCATGTTTGTCAACAGCGGCCTGACGGTGACCGGAGGCGGCGCCAGTGTCACGGGCAATGGCCTGGTGACCGGCAACATGACCGTCTCGGGGAACGTCATCACCTCGCCCGGCACCGGTCTCAACCAGGCCGTCGTCACCAACCAATTCTCTCCCACCTGGGGAACCACCGGCGCGATGGAGTTCCCCAGCGCCTTCAAGATGAAATGGGGCACAGGTTCCGTCACGAGCGGATCCGGCTCGGTGACGTACGCGGCCGCGTTCCCTGTCGCCACGCTGAACGTGCAGCTGACGATCTCGGCGGGCGGCAACTCCTCGACGCAGGACGCCCTGATACTGGGCGCGACAACCGCCGCTGGCTTTGCGGTCTGGGGCAGTTCCACGACAAACGTCGCGTTCAACTGGTTCGCCGTCGGCTACTGACTCCCCTGCCGGCGGGTGGCCGGCCCCGCAGCGTCGTGACGACGCCGCATCCCCTGGACGGAGGCTCTCATGCCAAACAACCTCACCGACTACGGCGAGAACCAGCTCCTCGTCTGGCAGCTCACCACCACCGCCATCACGCGGCCCACGGCCTGGTTTCTTGGCGTCGGCACCGGCAACACCGACATCACCCTCACTGGCGAGCCCAGCGGCAACGGCTATGCGCGCCAGGCGGTGGCGTTTACCGTGACGAACGACACGGCCACCAATTCCGGCGCCATCACCTTTGGCCCAAACACCACGAGCAACTGGGGCACGATGGCGAGCGTGGCGATCTTCGACGCGGCCAGCGGCGGTAACTGCCTGTGGGCTGGCGCGCTCACGGACGCCAAGGCGATCGCGGTGGGTGACTCGCTCACCATCGCGGCCGGTGCGCTCACCGTCTCGCTGGCCTGAGCCTAGGAGGCCGCTGCCATGGCGAACATCAAGATCAGCGATCTTTCGGCCGCGTCCTCCGTCGCGGCCGGCGATCTGTTCGAGGTGTCGCAGGGCAGCGGCACGCTTACCTCGCGCAAGGCCACCGGCACGCAGGTGCAGTCCTTTGTGCTGAGCAGCTACGCGGGCGGCTCCTCCATCGTCACCGTTGGCACGGTGGGCACTGGGACGTGGCAGGGCACGGCGATCGCCGTCACCCATGGCGGCACCGGCGCCACGGACGCGGCCGCCGCGCGCACCAATCTGGGTTTGGGCACCGCCGCCACGATGACCGGGCCGAGCGGCACGATCGTCGGCACCACGGATACCCAGTCGCTCTCGAACAAGACGCTCGCTGCGCCGACCGTCACCGACTACAGCGAGAGCGTGGTGACGGCCAACACCACCACGGCCTACACGATCAGCCTGACCTCTGGGACCGTCCAAAACCTCACGCTCACCGGCAACTGCACCTTCACGTTCCCCACCGCGACGGCGGGCAAGAGCTTCCTGCTGGTGCTGAAGCAGGACGCCACGGGCAGCCGAACGGCAACCTGGCCCGCCGCTGTGAAGTGGCCTGCCAGCACCGCGCCGACCATCACCGCGACGGCCAACAAGGCCGATTTGTATGCGTTCACATCGGATGGCACGAATTGGTTCGGTCGCACGCTCGGCCAGAACTATCTGTGAGGGCAAACATGTTTGCTGCTGACCTTGGAGTTGCCACGACCGCGACCGCGCCTGCGCCGGTCATTACGCAATATTTTAGCCCTACTATTTACAGTGGTAACGGCTCTACTCAAAAAATTGTCAACAATATCAACCTATCCTCTTTTGGTGGCATGGTTTGGCAGAAGAAACGGACGGAAATCATCGGGTATAACAACAACCATGTAATCTTTGATACTGCAAGAAATTTGAATTCTGCGCTGTTTCCTGATTTGTATAACGTGGAATCCAATCCTGGGAGCAACACGTTCATATCATGGAATTCAGATGGCTTTACTATGGGCGCAGGCTCGTCGCGCCTTAATCAGTTGGGAGAAACTTATATTTCCTGGACTTTCCGTAAGGCGGCGGGATTTTTTGATGTTGTCACCTATACAGGAGCCGGGAACAGTCAAACGATAGCGCATAGTTTAGGCGCTATACCACGAATGATAATTTTTAAGCAGAGAAATCAGTCGACCACTGTATGGGCAGTTTATCATCAGGCGCTTGGCACTGCACTGCATCTGCCGCTAAATCTTGCGGCCGGCACGGCCGCTTTTCCGTTGCTTACGGCAACACCTAATGCGTCAAATTTTACGCTTGCTTCGTTCGAAAATCGCTGCAATCAATCGGGAGTCAATTATGTGGCTTATTT
>Ga0209990_10003373_pt1 | contig 11752 bp, 7 predicted proteins | sample NOAtaG_6_FD_187304 | JGI IMG/M metagenome (GOLD analysis project Ga0209990, IMG submission 187304) | Freshwater lake microbial communities from Lake Erie, under a cyanobacterial bloom - NOAA_Erie_Diel5S_2200h metaG (SPAdes) (version 2) | ecosystem: Environmental > Aquatic > Freshwater > Lake ...
AGCGTGCGGTTTTGATTGATTTTGCTGCGCAAAATCAATCAAAACCGCACGCTGAGGAAATTTTATTCTACCGCTGAAGGCGGCAGGATACTTATGAGACAGCCAGATCCCGGAGCTGGATTATACCATCGTCGCCAACTGCGCAAGACGGGCAGAATAACCGGATTCGTTATCATACCAACCAACTACTTTAACGGTCGTACCGATGACCATCGTAAGCTCGCTGTCAAAAATACAGGAGTGTGGGTTACCGATGATATCGGCAGAAACGATGGGGTCCGTACAGTATTCGAGGATACCCTTGAGTGAAGATTCCGAAGCAGCTTTGAATGCCGCGTTGATTTCTTCTGCCGATGCCTGTTTTTTAAGGATAGCAGTGAAATCCGTGACCGAACCGTCCGGTACGGGGACGCGCATCGCATTGCCGTTGAGCTTGCCTTTGAGATGTGGCATGACGAGCCCTACAGCTTTAGCCGCACCGGTACTCGTTGGGACGATGGAAATGGCCGCAGCACGTGCCCGGCGAAGATCGGCGTGCGGAGCATCCTGAAGGCGCTGGTCCGCAGTGTAGGCATGGATCGTCGTCATAAAGCCCTGCTCGACACCAAAGGCATCGTCCAGAACCTTGACCATGGGCGCCAGGCAATTCGTGGTACAGGAGGCATTAGAATAAATATGGTGTTCTGTACTGATCAGGTGGTCATTTACGCCAATGACAATCGTAGGGATGTTGTCCCCTTTGGCAGGAGCGGAAATCAATACTTTCCGTGCTCCTGCCTGCAGGTGCAGGCCACATTTGGCGCTGTCGGTAAAATGCCCGGTACACTCGAGGACGATATCAACGCCCATATCTTTCCAGGGCAGGCGGGAAGGATCCTTTTCCGCAAGGCCATGTATTTTTTTACCGTTGACATAAAGGAACTGATCATCGGCGCTTACATCGCCTTTGAACTTTCCATGTACGGAATCGTATTTGAGTAGATGTGCAAGGGTGTGGTTATCCGTCAAATCGTTGATGGCAACGATTTCAACATCTCCGTTTTCCAACAAGTAGCGGAATGTCAGCCTGCCGATGCGGCCAAATCCATTGATTGCGATTTTTTTTGCCATGGACGCTGTTGATTTATTGTGGTGAATGATTCTATCCTTTCGGGCGGCAAATTTAACTTTTTTAGGTCTATTTCCTTACGGCGTTGTGCAAAAAGTCTTTCTAAGCCTCCGTCGGCGAAAGAAAGTTTTGAATAGCTGCCCTTTTTATTGATTTTATCTCCAAAAATTAATAAAAGGGCAGCTGTTCAAAATATTATTTGGTGATGCAAGCCACATTTACTAAAAAAAGCACCTCCCTGTACAACCGCTTTACGGGAAGATAGCCGTTGTACCGAAGCCCTGTGAAATACAATATTACTCACCCTTAGTGTAAAAGTAACAATAATTATTTAGGGAACTTTTCAGGGGGCCTTTCGGTTCTACCCTGCAAGTTATTTTTTTAATGAAATTGGTTTTTTTGCATAGAACCGACAAAATACCGCTTAAAATTATGCAGTAATTTTTTTTACTTTAAAAATAAGTTCCTATATTTGCACCGCTTTAGTGAAAAACATCATTCAACGATGTGGCCACAAAAAGCGTAATTTCCGGCAATGGTCCGTTCGTCTAGGGGTTAGGACGTATCCCTTTCACGGATAAAACACGGGTTCGATTCCCGTACGGACTACTTCCACTGGCCAACGCAATTGCGTTGGCCTTTTTTTTTGCCATCTATCAGGCTTTGAGGTTGTACAAAAGGATTTCGGGGCTCCAAAAATATTAAGGCTAAAATTTTTTGATGAGGCTGTCTCACAAGTATGGGGCTGTCCCGAAAGTCCTTTGGCGGTATTCGCTGCCAAAGAATATTTTTTAAACGCCTTTGGCGGCAGAATACTTTTCGGACAGCCCCACATTTGTGAGACACCTTCATCTTTCGGGAAAGCCCTGGGGCTTATTCTAATAACCCTCAACAACAGCCCGGTTTTTTTTCGCAACCCCTGAAAAAATAGCGCTTTTTCGCCAACGCTGCAGCTATTTTTGGTTTAGTCTTATCTGTACCAAAAAGTCTGTTGAAGGTTTGTTTCCTTATTTGATAAAAGTATTTCCCGAACGCTGTTTCAGTACCCGGATTTTTCCAATAAAGAGTGGTGGTTAACGAAAGATGTTGCCTATCTTTGCCCACGAGCAATGGTAAATCAACGTGCATAAGGCCACAATTTATGAGATACCTGATATTAAGCCTGCTGATGGTTGCAGCGGCCACTTCCAGGACGCAAACTACGGGGCGTAACGGGATGGACTTCGACCAATACCCATTTTATCCGGGCAAGGACCTGGGTTTGACCTATCGGTATGATAGCTCGGTTTTCAAAGTCTGGTCGCCGCCTGCGGAGGCGATGCGGCTGCTGATTTATGCCGGGGGCGAGGGCGGAAACGCGTTGCAAGTCCATGAAATGCAGATGGATACCTTGGGGGTCTGGAAGGTAGCCGTTCGGGGCAACCTCAAGCGTCGTTTCTATGCATTTCAGGCAAAACATTCAGGTAAATGGAGTATGGAAGTACCCGATCCGTATGCCAGGGCAGTGGGGGTCAATGGTATGCGGGCAATGGTGCTCGATATGCGGGAAACCGATCCGGAGAACTGGGATTTCGAACGTCGTCCGGCATTAGCCGCGTTCAACGATATCATTTTGTATGAGCTGCACGTACGGGATTTTTCCTCACATCCCTCTTCCCGCAGCAATTATCCCGGCCAGTATCTTGCTTTCACAGAGCGTGGCCTGCGCAATCCGGAACGCCAACGTATCGGTATGGACCATCTGCGTTCGCTCGGGGTTACCCATATTCACCTGCTGCCGGTTTTTGACTTCCGCTCCATTGATGAACGCCTTCCCCGCGACAGTGCAGGGTTCAACTGGGGTTATGACCCGCAGAACTACAACGTGCCGGAAGGGAGTTACTCCAGTAACCCCTATGATGGGGCAGTACGCATCCGTGAATTCAAAATGATGGTGAAAGCGATGCACGAAGCCGGGCTGCGGGTAGTGATGGATGTGGTGTATAACCATACAGGGTTCACGGAAACTTCGCTTTTTAACCAGTTGGTGCCCGGGTATTATTATCGGCAGGATGCCAGTGGGGGCTTTTCCAATGCCTCCGCCTGCGGCAACGAAACCGCTTCCGAGCGGCCAATGGTAAGGAAGTTTATCGTGGAATCTGCAGAATACTGGGCACGGGAATATCACATCGACGGGTTTCGCTTCGATCTGATGGGCATACACGATACGGAGACGATGAACGCGGTGCGCAAAGCACTGGACCGTGTTGACCCTACAATTTTCATTTATGGCGAGGGCTGGACGGCTTCCGGTTCCCCATTACCCGAAGACCAACGCGCCCTGAAAAAAAACACATCTCAACTGGACAGAATTGCGGCTTTTAGCGATGATTTTCGCGACGGCCTCAGGGGGCATGTATTCACCCCTACAGATAAAGGCTTTGCCTCAGGGGCTCCAGGCCTGAAGGAAAGTGTCAAATTTGGTATCGCCGGGTCTGTGTTCCACCCGCAGGTGGACTATGGCAAGGTCAACTATTCCAGGGCACCATGGGCAAAATCACCTGCCCAGTGCATCAACTATGTTTCCTGCCACGACAACCATACCCTCTGGGACCGGCTGGCGATTTCTGCCCCGGAACAGCCCGAACTGCTACGGGCACGTATGCAACGGCTTGCCCTCACGATGGTATTGACAGCGCAGGGCGTACCTTTCCTGCACGCCGGATGCGAAATGATGCGCACTAAGCGGGGAGCGGAAAATTCGTTCAACCTTCCCGATAGCATCAACCAGATCAACTGGGGATGGCGCGGACAGCACGCAGAAACCTTTGATTATGTCCAGGCACTCATCCAAATCCGGAAAGCACACCCCGCTTTCCGTATGCCAGATGCTGCAATGATCCGCAAACATCTTACCTTTGTTGATCTGAAAAGCGAAAACGTACTTGCATATCTGATTACCGATAACGCCAACGGCGATAAATGGAAGAGTATTATGGTGATTTATAATGGCAGCACAGAAAATCAGGGGGTTCCACTTCCACCTATAAAATGGACGATGGCCCTGAACGTAGATGCTGCCCATCCAGAGGGCTTCGGGGAGGTTTTTGCGTATAACCTGGTTGTCCCGCCATTCTCTGCCGTGATCCTTTTTTCAGACGAAGTGGCCAGTTGGCAACGGGAATAAGCGTACAGATATCCCCTGCAATCCTTATATGGATGTGCCCCGGTATGTAAAGTGGCCTAACAGTGTTTTTTGAAATTTTTTAATGGAAAAAATTAAAAACTACAACGACAATGCACCGTTTCATTTACCTTCCGATTCTTCTTGTTGGTCTGTTTTCATCCGCTTGCAAAAACGATCGCGCGGAAAAAGGAAAAGTGCAGGAACCGGAAAGCGCCGCTGTAACCGTGACCCTGGAGGATGACGGCGGTCCTTCGACGCTGGGAGCGATCAAATCGTATGGGGATTCGATAGATGCGGTCCTATCCGGGCTTTTGTCCAAGGGCCCTGTCCCGGTCCCGGTAGGCCCTGATATTTTTCAAGGTATCGCGTACTCGGGTGCGGATGGTACACCGCTACTGCTCTATTGCGAGCGGAATGGCGTAGAACAATGGTATTACCTCTACAAGCGCCGGATAACGCAGTTCCGCGATCGCCGTCCGGGCAAAAAACAGGTGGAGGAGCAGCGTTGGTACTATACTTTCAAAGGCCCGGTCAGTGGGGAGCGGCTGGTCGCTGCAGATGCAAAAGGTTTGAAAGGTGCTACGCCGGAGGCAATTGCAGCCAAAGATATAGAACCTTATTATGCGCTCGGCGAGGTAACGGTAAGGGTGATGGAGATCTTGTTTGGACGGATGTCTAAATAAATTAAACTTATGCAAAAACTGACCCTTTTGTTTATGCTTTCCTTTGTGTTTCTGCCGGTATGCCTCTGGTGCCAGATACCACCGGTAGAGGTATGCGACATCGTCCTGCGCCTCAAAGGCGACGATGTGCAGGAAGTCTATTATGGGTTTGCTGCGGGCGATCAGATCCTTTTCGATTTTAGCGAAACGGAAGGGCGGACCGTCGCGGCCTTCGAGGTCGTGGAATATCCGGAGAATATCCGTTTCCGTGAATTCGAAATAGCAGAAATCCGTAGTAAGTCGGTCTATGTACAGGCTACAGGAGTATATAAATTTTCAATTCATAACGAACGGGGGGAGCGGACATGCAAGCTGCGGATTTCCCGTATCCCCGCTGCTGAAAAAACGCGTGCTTTCCGGACGGGGGTACGCTGGGTGGACAGGTACGATACCACCTATGTGGGCAATCGCCCTGCGAATGTGGAGGAGCGTCAGGTTCAGCGCTCCCGGCGCGTCCTGGATAAGGTAGATACGACATTGGTGAACCTGATAGACAAAAAGGAACGGGTTCATTCCCGCGGCAATATGATGGAAGACGCGTTCAGTATTTTGAAGGTGGCACTTCCCAGAGATCAGGAAGAAGCGGATCGGGTTTATGAAGTCGTTTCGTGGGTTTATTGGATCGGTGTCGGATCAGAAGGGGAGGGCCAGTACCAGGAGGCAAACCGGGCGGTCAAGCTGGCAAAATCCCTTTCAGGCGCGGCAAAAAGCTTTAGTATCATATCCGGCCCTTATGGTGCGCTGGCCGCTTTGGCCCTGGACGGGGTCAGTTTTTTCCTGCCCCCCGGTAAGGGCGATAATATTCTGTACCAGGTAAGCTGCGGGAATAAGGTCATAGACCAGGGCAACGGCCCCGCAGCGTATGCGAGGCACACGCAATGTGCCCAGGGAGAAATAACTTTCCGCCTGGAGAACGATAATATGGTAGAGGTTGTGGACGTAAGCGTCCGGGTGATGGCAGTGGCGGTTACCAGGACTTACAGGACCGAGTTTTACTTTGAGCAGCAATCTGTCGTGGAGCCCGAGATGAAAATTACGGTAAAAAAGGTACCGGCACTCAATAATTAAACACAAGGCTGCCTCACAAGTCGAGGCCGTCTCACAAGTCCTGAGGTTGTGTATAAATTTTTCAGAGCTGCGTTTTCAACGATTTTGCGAAGCAAAATCGTTGAAAACGCAGCTCTGAAAAAACATTATTTGGCGGCGTCAGCCCCCAAATGAAAGCCTCCGGCCTTTTTACACAACCCCATACTTTTCGGACAGCCTCATGTTCGAAGGATATGGTTTTCGTCCGCACTAGTATTTTGAGGGGGTATCGCCATGCGATAAGGCCCGGAATCCTGGTGTGGTCAAAGACTTTCGTGTTCAGGCCCGTGCGGATGCCCGTGCAATGCGGTTAAATCCGGTCGAGGCTTAAGTTAACGGGACTTTTAATGGCAAAGCGTAAATAATTTCAAGGATACTTTTACTATAGTCCTTATGAAGCGCACCTGTTTAATCATGTTTTTATTGGGAGGCCTGGTGCTGCCTTCCATTTTTGCCCAGGCACCGAAAAGGGCACTGCCCTTGTCTTTAAATGGTTTAATGGCAGACGTTCTGCCTGCCCAGGTTTTATTACAGCCATATCGGCTTGCTGGTTTGGACATGAAGCGTTTACAAGCTGAAGACGCCCTTCGTCCGGGTACTCGTTTTGCTGCACCGGTGAAAGTGGATTTCGATCTCACCAGCTCGGGGGTTTGGACAGGGCTTCCCGACGGGGGCGCGGTCTGGAAATTAAAGCTGGAGGCACCTGTCGGGTCGTTGGGTTTGATTGCTTTATACGATGAGCTGTATCTGCCGCCGGGGTCGAGTCTGTTCATGTATAGTCCGGACGGCAAATTTGTCGAAGGGCCGGTATCACCGGAGCAGATTAGCCCGGAGGGACACTTTGCAAGTGGGTTGGTACCGGGTAATACCGCCATCATCGAATACTATGAGCCTGCTGCGTCACGTGGCAAGGGAAGGGTACATATTTTCAGGGTGGACCAGGCGTATCATCGGGAAAATTTGAAGGCCTCGGGGTTTGATGTTGGTAGTGTCCTGGGCGAAGAGCTGGGTTTTGGGACTTCCGGAAACTGCCATCCGAATATTACCTGCCCGGAAGGTGCAGTTTTTGAGAAAGAAAAGCGTGCCCTTTGCAGGGTCATATTGGTATTGGAGGAGGGTACCGGCTATTGCACGGGGTCTTTGGTGAACAATGCCCGTAGCGATGGGCGCCCACTGTTGATCAGCGCTTTCCACTGCCAGGACGGATATACCCCAATGTACAGTTTCTGGCGGTTTGATTTCAATTATGAGTCAAAAGAGTGTGCTAATCCTGCCGAAGAACCTCTACTGAATTCGATTACTGGTTGTAGGCGGTTATCGGGGTATCAAAAAACAGATTTTCTTTTACTGGAATTATCGCGCAGGCTTCCGGGGACGTTCAAGACCTATTTCCTGGGGTGGAACCGTATGAACGTCCAACCTTCCGGAGGTGCAGTCATCCACCACCCGCGCGGTGATATCAAAAAGCTTTCCCTCGACCGCGATCCAATCCCGATTTTTCAGGATGGTATTCAATGGAATAACGAAGTGGCCACACCTGCAGGCCACCACCTCCGCGCCCAATTCGATTTTGGATCTTTTGATATTGGCTCTTCCGGCGCACCCCTTCTCAACCAGGAAGGACGGTATGTCGGGCAGCTACATGGAGGATCGGCTTCATGTTCGGGCGCAATTGCATATTTCGGCAGGATGGCCGTTTCCTGGGAGGGTGGGGGCAGCCCTTCGTCCCGCCTGAAGGATTGGCTGGATCCTGCCGGACAAAATATCACGGTCATGGATGGCTTCGAGAACCCCTTCAATTCAGGGGGTGAAGTGGCGGGAATGGTTACCACAGAAACCGGGGATGCGATCCCGGGAGCGCTGGTCTCGCTGAAATCGTCGAATGGCTTTTCTACAGAAGGCATAACGGATAGCGTAGGTAAATTCTCTTTCTCGCCCATCCCCTATGGCAGTTCATTCGAGGTTTCCGTCGCTAAAACGGATACCCCTTTGAACGGGCTTTCCGTATCTGATGTGGTGAAATTGCAGAAACATATCCTCAATGTCGAGCTACTTTCTTCTCCCTTTCAATGGATTGCCGCAGATGTCAATGCTTCCCGTTCTATCAGCACGATGGATTTAATCCAGATCAGAAAGGTAATCCTCGGCGTTGAGGTAGAGTTCAAAAGCGTGCCCCCCTGGATATTTGTGCCTGCTGAATATGAATTTTCCGGTTCGGCCGGTCCTTTTTCCGGGTCTGTCCAGATTCCTCAAGCCATTCAGGTGCAAAATTTCGTTAAAGATGTCTTAGATCTCGATTTTATCGGGGTAAAAGCAGGGGATGTAAATAATTCTGCCAACCCCAACAATTAATGCATACTGTTATACTTCGCACTAATAATGCGTTTGGTGCATCTTGTCCGGTCCGTCTTGAAAATTTGGGGGTGCTTTGTAAAATCAGGACAAAAGCATTCGACCCCCTTCCGCAATGGATGGCAAATGATTTACTGGATGGCCTGCAACTTCTTACAAAATAATTTGTCCTTCCTTAACAGACTTTTTTAACAAGATTGCGGTATGACCGATAGGCTTAAGTGGATTTTGGCAATCCTTGCATTGCACGGGTTTTCTTTGGGGGCATTTACTCAGGTTAAATTTGTTGTAAAAGATAAGGATAAAGACCCTTTACCTGGGGCTACGGTCCAAATGTACCAGGTTAAAGACTCTGCTACTGCCTATTTTGGGGTTGCAGACGCCCAGGGGCAGTTTATCCCCAACGGGGTAAAGACAGGTCAATATGAGGTTTCTGTCAGTTTCGTCGGGTACAAAACAGTATCAGAGCGTGTTGAGGTGGGAAGCAAACCTGTCACCAGGGAATATTTTCTGGAAGAAGAAGCCCTCGACCTCGGCGAGGTGACGGTCACCGCTCCCAAGCCGCTAATCCGCCAGGAAGACGATAAAACGATCATTGACCCGGGACCATTGGCCAATATCAGTACGAATACCCTGGAAATACTCGAAAAATCCCCGGGTTTATTCGTAGATCAGGACGGGAATATTTACCTGAGCAGTACTACTCCGGCAACAGTCTATATCAATGGGCGCGAGCAACGTATGAGCGCCCAGGATATGGCCGGGATTCTGCGCAGCCTGCCGCCCGACAACATCCAGAAAATCGAAGTGCTGCGTACCCCTTCGACCCGTTTCGACGCCTCAAGCTCCGGAGGGATTGTCAATGTAGTACTCAAAAAAGGTGTCCGTATCGGCCGTACCGGATCGGTCAGTATGGGAATAAACCAAGGGGTTTACGGCAACCGTTTTGCCGGGTTCAACTATAATGACAGCAATGAAAAGGGCGCATATTACCTTCGGATGAACCTCAACAGCCGCAACCAGCTCGACGAGCTGAGCTCCGTCCGGCTAATCGGAGGGGGGGCTTCATTGACGCAGGAGGCCCGTACCCGCCTGCCCGGTAACCAGGATTTCCTGGGCTTTGGAATTACCGCCGACCCGACAGACCGATGGAATCTCAGCTACGACAGCCGGATTAACTGGGGTAGCGCACAGTCCCTTTCCTCAAATATCAATCGTATCCTCAATGCAGAGCAACTGCAAACATCCAGGAATGATAATGATATCGAAAATGACTCCCGTTCCTTTGGCATTCAGCAGGATTTAGGGGCACAATGGAAAATAGATTCCATGGGCTCAGAGTGGGATACCCGCTTCAGCTACACGTATAACGATAATGATAACGACCAGAACTACCGCTCCGACTTCCTTTTTCCTATCGCAAGCATCCTTGCAGGGGAAGGTAATAATGCACAGGGGCGGCACTTCGTCCTCTTTCAATCGGACCTGACCCTGCACCTGCCCTTCAGGATTAAAGTAGAGACGGGGCTTAAAACAACCTATCAGGCCTACGATAGCCGGTCTGATTATTTCTTACGCGCGAATGGAGGCCTGGTAAAAGATCCTCTGCGCACGAATGCGTTCAATTATCAGGAAAATATCCATGCGGCTTATGCCCAGGCTTCCAAAACCCTCCCCGGCAACTTTGTCCTGAAGACGGGTGGACGCATGGAATATACCTATATGAAAGGCCGTCAGACTATACCGTCGGATACCGGATACCTGATCCGGCGGGCAGATTTCTTCCCATACGTGTATTTGAGCCGCAGCGTTGCAAAGATTGCAAAGTACGAGCTGAGGGGGTTCCTGATTTTTCGGCGCACAATCAACCGTCCGGGTTATCAGAGCCTTAACCCCTATATCCGGTATATTGACCAGTTTCTCTACGAAACCGGTAATCCCGGCCTGCAGCCACAATTTACGGATAACTATGAAGCAAATATCAGCTTCGACGAACGGCCAATCTTTGCCGTAGGGCGAAATGTGACCCGCAATATATTTTCCCCTGTGGTGTACGAAGATCCGAAACTCGAGAACGTGGCGGTGCGCACTTTCGATAATGTAGGCGTAAATAAAGAGACCTATTTCCGTATGATCGGCGCGATCCCGCCCGGGGGAAAGTACTTTTTTGTGGTTGGGGCACAATACAACCTCAACGAGTACCAGGGGCTTTACGAGAACCGCCCACTGGCATTCACCCGGGGTAGCTGGCGCCTGTTTTCTTTTCAGCAACTCACCCTCGGCAAAGATACCCGTTTGACGATGAGCGGCTTCATGCTGCTGCGCGGCCAGCAGAACTTTTATGAACTGGATACCTTTGGCCAGCTTAACCTCGGCCTGAATCAGACTTTTCTCAACAAAAAGCTCAACATTACGCTCAATGCCTCGGACGTCCTCAGAACGATGGTCACCCGTTTCACCCTGGATCAGGGCAGTATCTCAACTTTTGGCGAGCGCTACGCAGATAACCAGCGTATCGGCCTGAATGTCCGCTACCAGTTTGGCCTACGCAAAAAAGAAGAGGAAAAAGGCGGGATGCCGCTGGATGTAGAGTGAAGTCCCGGCAGCCCTGCAAGGGATGGCATATTCCATCGGGGGACGCAACCCCTGTACGGCATAGATGAGGTGCTATTGTATGTTTTTGGCAATCCTGATGTTCAGGGCCGGGGTGCGATACGCGGGGTTATGCTGCTGCTGCCGGATTTTCTACCCATGTTGGATCCCTGCCGGGATTGGGTAGTTTTGCCGCATTTCCCCCTTTTCTGTATTTCAGAGAACTTCCTTCAATTTCTTCATCGAAAATGTGTACCCAGGGCGGTGTAAAAAGCCTCCGGGCTTTCGTTTGGCGGCACAAGCCGCCAATTGATATTTTTTTCAGGTCGCCATTTTGACCGATTTTTCGAAGCAAAATCGGTCAAAATGGCGACCTGAAAAAACATTTCGGATATCCAGTTGTACAGAGATGCAATATTTACTTTCCAAAAAAAGAGTAATACTAACAATTAAATTGAAAAAAAGTTCATGGATTTTGAAAAAAAAATAATAATCAAGTATTACAGTTGGGAAAAATAGTTAAATTTCCATAGATTTTGGAAATAACGCTGCTGCCGTAGCCTGTATAAACGATAGGGGGAACGTAGGGGCTGTAGTGCAAAAAAAAAAAGATTTCCAGAGCGAAAAAAGATCTAAACCCTTAATAACCAGGCTATATTTTTAATTATAAACAAACAAAAAACAGGGATTTTTATGAAAAAACACTTACTAGTGCTCCTGTTGGTA
>Ga0209990_10003377_pt1 | contig 11745 bp, 25 predicted proteins | sample NOAtaG_6_FD_187304 | JGI IMG/M metagenome (GOLD analysis project Ga0209990, IMG submission 187304) | Freshwater lake microbial communities from Lake Erie, under a cyanobacterial bloom - NOAA_Erie_Diel5S_2200h metaG (SPAdes) (version 2) | ecosystem: Environmental > Aquatic > Freshwater > Lake ...
CGTCGACCGCACTTGCGAGCCGTACCACAACCTCCGGCGGAATCTCGTAGACGCCCTTGCGGGCCGTGTGTCGCATCCGCAGCAGCAGGAGCCGGGCGGCCTTCACCACCTCGCACGCCTTGGCGTGGCGATAGACCAGCCGTGCCTCTTGTTGCCGCATTGACCTACTCGTGATCCCGATTGGCAGCATTCAGGTGTCCCTCCGTGATGACCTCTGGCAGTTCGTCGCGGCGGATCAGCACCGCCCGCGGGGCTTCGATGCCGAGCTTGACGTAGGGCCGGCCCGTCCCGACGCGGCGGATGTCGGTCACAAGGACCTCGATCCGTTCGCCGCTCGGGCAGGTCAGCACCAGGGCCTCGCCAGCCTTCCGTGAAATCACAAGCACCGTTGATCTCCTTCCCGCTTCGTCAGCCCTGACTCGCGGGGGCCTTCCTGTTCATGCGGCCGCTCCGCGGCCGCTCCTTCCCACCGCGATCCGTCGCGGCGGTCTCCTGATTCGTCACGCGGTCCCCGGCCTGGCGGCCGCCGTCGATGACGGGCAGCACGCCATACCGGGGCTTGAGCGTTCGCAGTTCGGCGAGCCGGTGCAGGGCAGCCGGATCGTCGACCAGCTCTGCGGCGATCGCCTCGCGGAGTTGCGTCAACTCCGCGAGCGTGTGGCCGATCACGTCGTAGATGGCGAGCCGGTCGCCGGCGGCCAGCCGGCGGTCGAGGCCCCAGCGGATCGTGGCGTCGAGTGGGATGGCCTCGCGGCACCCCTCCGCGATCGCGGCCCGGTGGATCAGTTCCTCGGCGGCCCGGCAGACCTCGAGGATCAGTCCCGCTCGCCGAGCATCAGCACGGCCTCGGGGCAGTGCGGCGCCTGCCGCCGCCACTCGCCCATCTGCCAGCGGCTGCGGCGTTCCTCCTCCGACCATCCCATGCGGATGATCGCTGCCGCTGCGAGCACCTGTATCAGCGTCGGGTCGCTCTGCTTCTCGTGAAGCCCGCCCCGTTGCCCGGCTCGATCCGAGCGTCCGTCCTTGAACATCGTCGCCTCCAATCTGGGAGGCCGCGTCTCGCGTCCGTGCGTCCATCGGCGTCCCTCGCCAAGTGGTCCGTCGTCCGAAGTGGATGACGTTGGGGCGAGGTTTTCCCAAAAGTGGGAGAAGGTGTCAATAGCCATTTTCCCGAAATCAGGAAAAAGGTAGATTGAGCCTGTTTTCTGCGGTTTTTCGAACATCCAATGGGGCCGCAATGCCAGCCCAGTCATGCGAGCATGTTGTCGTGGACGTAGCGGCGGCCAACGGCATTCGCATCGAGCAACAGTTCGCCGACCTGATCCCGCCGCTGGCAGATGAGGAGCGGGCTGAACTTGAGGCGAGCATCGTTCAGCACGGCGGCGCACGCGAGCCGCTGATCGTCTGGTATCGCAACGTGCGATCGCGGCCGACGCTCATTGATGGCCATCACCGATACGCCATCTGCACACGGCTGGACTTGCCGTATGCCGTCCGCAGCATCGACTTCGCATCCGAAGAACATGCCAAGGCGTGGATCGAGCGAAACCAGATCGGCCGCCGCAACCTGAGCCGAGACAGCTTCGCGGTGCTGCTCGGCAGGCTCTACAACCGGCTGAAGAAATTGCCGGGTGGCCGCGGCCCGAAGCAAGGAAGGCCACAGCGAACACGAGAAAGGCTCGCCGCGGAATACGGAGTCGATCCGCGGACGGTCGATCGTGCCGGTGCGTTTCAGTCGGCGGCGGAGAAGCTGGGGATCGACAAGGACATCGCAACCGGCACACTGCGGGTCCACTACGCCCAGGTGATCAGTGCGTCCAAAGCTATTCCGGTGAACGCCACACGAGACGAGGCGATGGCGGCGTTGCAGGCACACAGAAAAGCAACCAGGCAGTCGCCCAAACGTCACCGCGAGCCCCAGAGTTGGCTCGTGCCAGAGGAGCCAGCCGACTGCCTGAAGGCGATTCGGTTCTACGCGAAGTCGTTCATTGTGCAGTCACCGGATTCTGTGGATGCGTTGAACGAACTGCTCGCGAAACTGATTGATGAGAACGGCGAGCTACGCGGTTCGTCGCGTTGATCGACGCGGTGGAGCGATCAGCCGGTCGACCGTGATCCGCAGAGCAGCGGCGATAGCCTGCACGGTGGACACTCGCGGGTCCGGTGTTTCGCCCGTTGTCACGCGGTAGAGCGTCGAGACAGGGATGCGGGCTGCGGCGGCCAGCTGTTCCATCGTCATGCCCTGCCGCAAGGCCAGGTCTTCGATCCGTTTTCCGAGCGGACTTCGCGCGGCTGTCCGCGGCCGCCCCCCGGCATGTCTGTCGCTGACGGTCGCCATTTTCACGCCTCCCTGCCCGATCCTTGACTCGCGCCACCCGCGAGGCAATCGTCGGTTCAAGGGCCTCCCCGGCGGCCGCTGGCTGCGGTCCACCGGGGAGGCCCGAATGGCGGGGGCAGGATTCGGGGGGACAGCCCCCCAGCCCATACAACCGGAACGAAAACGACACCGTTGGTCAACGCACGGAAGCGTGTCCTATCCATTTCCTGGAGGCACGCACCATGACACTCAACCAGTTCTTCACCGACTTCTACCGCCCGCTCCGCCTGCGGGGGCGGAGCCAAAATACTTCGAGGCTGTACGGATGCACGATCCGCTGCTTCGGGAAGTTCCTCGGCCGCGAGCCGCAGCTGGCCGACATCGCCGACGAGATGACGCTGGCCCGGTTCGTCGATTGGCGGCAGGCCACCCGCTCGCCGTACTCGGCGGAGAAGGAGCGGTCGCAACTCATGGCCATGGCCCGGCTCGCGAACGAGCGGCGGATGATCCCGTCGCTCCCGGCGTGCCAGCCATGCGTCCTGCCGGATCGAACGGCCTCGGCCTGGACCGAAGACGAGCTGCGGCGGCTGTTCGCTGCGGCGGCCTCGACGCCCGGGGCCGTAGGCCGGGTGTCGGCCGGGGAGTTTTGGGCCGCACTCGTGATGACTTGCTTCGAGACCACCGAGCGTATCGGCGCGATGCTCGACCTGGAGCCGCGGCACCTGCGGCGGCCGTTCCTGGAGGTGCCCGGCGAGATCAGGAAGGGAGGGCGGCGGGCTCGGGTCTACGAGCTTTCGGACGATCTGTGCGACCGGCTCGAGCGGCTGGCCCGCGTGAACCGCGACCGCATCTTCGCCTGGCCGCACCCGCGGACGTACCTCTGGGATCGGCTGAAGGACGACGTGATGAAACGGGCCGGGCTGGCCGGGAAGCGTCTGGCGTTTCAGCAGGTGAGGCGGTCGGCGATCAGCCACATGGCCAAGGCCGCGGGTGATGCGGCGGCGATTCAGTTTGCCGGCCACGTTCAACCGGCCACGACGCGGAAGTGGTATCTCGATCCGCGGTTCGTGCCGCGGCCGCAGCGGCCGGCGGATCTGCTGCCGAAGTTGGATCAGAAGGACAAGCGTGGGTAGGATTCTGCCGCCCGAAAGGAGGGTGCTGTGTCCGATTGGAGTTTCCTCGATGACGGGGCCGACGATGGGACGATCCGCATCAACACCGGCCGGCGGAAAGCACCGGCCCGCAAAGGTCGGTCAGCCTCGCTCCAGCTGCTGAAGGCTGTGGCAGCGATCGCGTGGCTCACGATCATGGCGGTGCTCGTGGGCGGGTGCTGGCAGTGGGCGGCGAGCCTGCCGGAGAAGTCCGCCGTCGAGTTCGACAAGGAAGACAATCGCACGCTCGCGGTCGTGAATGCACAGTCGCATATCAAGACCATGCTCCGTTCGCCGCGATCCGCCAAGTGGCCGGGTGTTTTCGATGGCGTGATCACGCGGGACCACGCGGCCAAGCAGCGGGACGGCTCCTACGTCGTCCGCTCCTGGGTGGATGCCGACAACGCATTCGGGGCGTCGATCCGCACTTGGTTCGTTGTCCACCTTCGCCTGCGGCCCGATGGGAATGCCGACATCCTGGCGGCCGAACTGCTCGAGTAGGTTGACCGCGACCGATGATCGGCAAGAATGCTCCCATGAAGATCGACCCGTCCGAATACGTTCGCATCGGCACCGCCGCGGCCCTGGCCGGCGTGACGCGGGCGTATGTGAACCGGCTCATCAAGGCCGGCCGGCTCCCGGCCGTGACCATCGACGGGCAGAACTTCGTCCGCCGGGCCGACGCTGTCCGGTTCAAGCCGCTCCCGCCCGGCGGGAAGAAGTAGCGGTTTCCCCGGGGAAAACGCCCCAAGGATTTTTTTGGGTGAAGGACTGGACGCACGGTATCCGATTGGATACAGTAGGGGCATGACGCGGGCGATTGAGACCCGCGGCCGACAACCGGGAGATGGAACGATGGACGCCGCCAAGCAAGCAAAGATCAGCACGATGATTATGGCCAAGGTCGCCGAAGGCATGAACGTCCGCCAGGCCCTCGACGCCGTCTGTGGCGAAGGCAGTGCCGACCGCCTGATCGACTCGCTGTACCACGAGCTTCGCGGCGAGTGACGCCGCCCCCGCCCGCCGGCACAGGGCCGGCGGGCAACACGACCACAAGACGAAAGCCGAACCGATGACAACCAGCCAAAACGAATGGATCGAGAACAAGGTGGCCGAAATGCTGCGAGAACTTCGCCGCAGCGGATTTTGGGACAGCGGCATCGACGAGGCCCGCTACCTTCAACGCAAGTTCGGGTATGCCTGGGACGTGGCCCTCAAAATCTCATGCGACTACTGGTGCCGCTGACACGATTCAAGGTGGGGCCACCCGGCCAGCCGCAAGCAGCAAAACGGGTGGCACTTCAAAACACCACAGGAGCCCAACCCATGACCAACCTCGAAGCCCGCATCGAATGCCTGCCGACCGACGTACTCGCGAACGTCTGCTGCGGCCTGATGAACGACTTCCGGCCGGAGGCCGACACCGTTTTCGCCGCGGCCCTCGCCGAGTGCCAGAAGCGGATGACCTCTCCCGAGTTTCTCGCCTTGTGCGATCGGATGGAGGCGGCAGCATGATCGCCACGCTCTACCGCATGATCAGCGGCGAATGCCGCTGGATCGGCCGGCCCGACATCCATGTCTACTGCTGGGCACCGTGCGACCTCGTGATGATGCCCCACGGCCGCAAGGGCTGGCAGCGTCGGCCGCCCGTGTTTCAGGTCGTGACCGCCACGGTTACCACCGATTGGATCGACGCCCCTACCGCCGCCCGTGAGATCGAATCCCTTCTTGCCCAGGAGATCGCAGCATGACCCCCGACATCGAACATCTCGCCGATCTCGGCTGCCGGTTCGTCCGGCTCGCCCGCCGGGAGAAGCGGCCCCTCGGTGCCGGCTGGCAGCACAAGGCCACCGGCGACCTGGAGGCCGTCGCCTCCTGGTATGCCGCCGGATCGAACATCGGCCTCCTCCTCGGCCCCGCCTCCGGCGTGGTCGATGTCGAGTACGACGATCCTGCCGGCCGGGAGCAGCTGGCCGCGTTCGGGATCCTCGACATCCCCACGCCCACCTGGCGGTCGGCCCGGGGCGAGCACCGGCTGTTCCGCTGGGGGCCGTGGATGCCGGCCGCGGCGGTTGTCCACGCCGACGACCTGGAGATCCGCATTGGGGGCCGGGCCGCTCAATCGGTCCTGCCGCCGTCGCGGCACCCGGATGGCTCGCAGTACCAGTGGATCATCCGCCCGGTAGACTGCCCCGTCGCGGCGTTCCCGGCCCAGCTGCTGGCACAGGAGGTTTTCGCATGAGCGAGCGTCAGTTCCACAAAGACCTGCGGATGTTTCTCATGCAGCTCTCGATCTACTCCTACGAGGGCCGCGACCCGTTCGCCAAGGGACTGTGTGCCGATGCCCTGGCGTCGATCCCGCAGTGGATCTCGGTCGATGAGCGGCTGCCGGACGATGGCGTCCGCGTGCTCGTGTGGTGCAACATAGCCGGCCCATGCGTTGCGTACCGCGGCATTGAAACGTGGGGCCTAGAAGACAGCGAGCAGCCGTCCGTGAAGTGGCTTATGGAACACGAGCCAGCGCCGGTAGATTTCCATCGTTCTGATTTGTGGGATAGCGTCGTCGCGTGGATGCCCCTACCTGAGCCGCCGGAGATGACGTGATGGATGAACTCGTGAAGACGTTCGCTGTGCCGACCGCGTGGGCACGGCGGCGAATGTGGCGGATTTACCAAGCTGCCGGCACGCTGAACGCTCGCAAAATCGGCCGCATGAGGCGCGGCCAGTGGATGATGATCGGGTGGAGCGGGGAGAACAAAGACGACGGCACGACGCTCGTTACGGTGCGGCTACGGAAGGCCCCGCGAATGTGGAACGTCATCATCCCGCAGGGAGTCGATTCGTTGAACCAGCGGGGCCGCGAGCGTCGCCGCGTGAAAATGTGCCTGTATAGGCACGACGATTTGGCAAAGGTACTGAAAGACCTGACGGTGGCGGCCAAGAAGATGGAGGCCAATCCATGCCACGCCTGAACTGGTCCTCCCTCGTCCACACCCTGGTCCTGATCCGGCTTGGCCAGGAGCTTGGCACCGACTCCCGGCTGGCCCGGGCCGTCCACGACCTGATCGAGTTGGTCGTGGCGTTCGGGCGGTGAATGTCGTGCCGCGCCCCGGGATTCACCCCCACCCGGGGCGCGGCTGCCGGCTGCGAATGGGGGCTCGCGCCGGCGTATGCGGTGCCGTCAGTCTACTACGGTCTCCATCTCCCGCAGCGTCTCCCGCCAACTCGGATCCCGCCACCACAGGCCGAGGATCACATGGCAGATGTTGCTGACCGTGCCGCCGAGGATCATCGGCCATAACGGCCCGACGCCGTGGACGGCCTCCCACCGCTCGCGGACCTGTGCCCGCACGAGCGTCATGGTGTGATCTATGTCCCGGTGATTCGGCCCCCCTAGCCGCTCGATCTCCTCCAGGTGGATATGGGGCCAGTACCGGACCACCAGCCGCGTCAGTTCGTCCACACGCCAGGATTGAGCGTACTGGACCCGTGCGGCCAGGACGCTGCGAACGTGGGATTGGAGGGCTCGTAGGTTGTCCATCAGCGTCTCTCGATCACCTGCCGGATCTCTTTCTGCCCGGCCGCCAGCTCTTCGAGCGTGTCGGCCTGCCGCTCCTGGGCCTTGGACAGCGTGGCCAGCGTGGCGCTCGTGGCCTGGAGGAAGGTCGTGTGGCTTTCGACCACGGGCACCAGCACCGTCTCGTGGAGGGCCACGGCGGCCATCTGGCCCCACCAGCCGATGACCGAAAGCACCAAGCACGGAAACCCGAACTCCCGCAGGAGTTTGATCCCAACGTCCACCACGTCGCGAGTCTGCTGTGTCACTGCTGCTGCCCCCGTGAATCGAGCCACCTCTGGACCAACACCTGAACGATTGCCGAGATCGCCCACGCGATCACGAGCGTCATGAAGGCGAAGCCTGCCCGCTCGTGGTAGGTCTGGCGGACTCGGGCTTCGACCCGCCGGCGGAGGTCGTCGCCATGCACGACCACGGCAGACAGGCCGGCGGCACGGACGGAGGCTTCGTATTCGCCATGAACCGCCGCCAGCTCATCCGCCGCCACCCGCACGATGGCATCGCACCGCTCCCGGCCGAGCATGGCCCGGCGGATCGGGTTCTTCGCGAGTCCCCGCCAGGCGGCATCCTGGGCGGCTTGCAATTCGGCGTCGGTCATCGCTTCGCACACCTCCCGTCAGCACAGTCGGCCCCCGCGAGGAAGGCCGCCACCCGCGTCGAGCAGCTGCCGATCGTGCGGCCGTTGGCCGAGCCGAACAGCACCCCGGCCACATGGCCGTCGGCGTTGAGCATCGGCCCGCCGCTGTCGCCCTGCCGGGCGGCGGCCTTCATCTCCACGAGCTGCGGCTGCACACCACGCCCCCGGCCCGGTGAGGCGTAGAGCGTGACGGGGCCTGCCTGCTCGAGGTACTTGCCGTCCGGGCCGTAGCCGGCGATCGTCAGCGGGTCGCCCACGCGCGGGGCCTGGACGGCGACCGGCACCGGGGCGGCCGGCGGGTTCGTCACCGCCAGGGCCGCGAGATCCCACACCGTATCGGATGCCTTCACCTTGGCCGGCGTGATCGTGCCGCCGGGCCACTTCACCACCACGCCGTCCTTGCCGTCCCGAATGACGTGCCAGTTCGTGACGATCACGCCATGCGAGCCGGTCACGCTCACGAGCACGCCGCTGCCGCTGTGCCGCACGTTGCCGTCGGCCGCCGTCACCCGCACGACCGCCGCCCGGTGGGCGGGCTCGGCCGCCACCTTGTCGGGCACCTCGCCGCTGCCGTCGCACACGGGGCAGGGGAGCCGCACCGGGGCCGGCCCGACGATCCGCTCGCCGTGGCAGTTGGGGCATTCGGCCCCGGCGGCGATCGCCGCGAACAAGGCCAGGAGGATGGCGAGCGTTCGCATGGTCACCCGGCCGCCGGCCGGCTCCAATCGTCGGGGAGGGTGCAGCTGGCGATGGCGAACGATCCACGCCAGGCCGACCTGGCGGTCCGCTCGGAGTCGTACCTGACCACGTCGTAGCTGTCCGCATATCCCATGAGCCGCTGGTCGGCCACCCACCGAGCCCACGGCACCGCGTGGCCCTTGCGGCCCACGCTCACGACCAGGCCGTGGAGCACACAGCAGACGGCCTCCTCGTAGGACTCGGGGAAGATCACCTCCAGCGGGCGAAACATCCGGGCCGTCTCCTGCCAGCCCTCGGGGAACCGCGAGACGGGCACCCACTGGCCGCCGCTCTGGTTGTTGTTGCCGCGGCCGCTCGTGCCCGTCAGCGAATGCCGGAAGGCGTAGTCCCGCGGCTGCACCTTGTCGGGCAGCATCCCGCGGCGGACGGCGATCTCCAGCACCTGCCGCACGTTCGCACCGCCCCAGCGGTCCGGGTTGGCCTCGGCGTAGACGCTCAATGGCGACAACCAAACGCTGCCGGCCGCCCCCGACTCGGCGTACCGCTCGCCCACCTGCGGGCCGCCGTAGATCAGCCCGCGTGCCCGGTTGCGGGCGGCTTCGAGGTTGGCCCGCAGGGAGTGGGCCGTGCATTCGTGGGTCGGGTGCTGGTTCGTGAACCGGTCGATGTAGTTCATCGCCCACAGGCCATGCCGGTCGTTTTCGGCCGCCCGCTCGGCCCACTCGCGGGGCTCGATCCACATGGCCCGGGGGAACTCCCGCGAGGCGTTGCCGCAGGCGTCGCGCAGAGCGTCGGTCGTGTCCTCGGCCGCGAGGTGGTCGGGGTAGCCGTCGTGTTCGGCCGGGAAAACGTCGATCAGTTTCTGGTCGATCACGGCACGGCCCTCACGACGGCGTCGGCATCGGTCGGGGCCTTCACGATCGCCAGCACGGTCGAGCCCGACAGCACGACCAGGGCCGGGAGGCCCCGGGCCTTGGCGGCCTCCACCGCGGCCCGGTACTGGTCGGGCACGTCGCCGTCGCCGTCGGTGGCATCTGCCTCCACGAGCGTGGCCAGAATCTGCCGCTCGCGGTTCAGTCGGTTGAGGCCGACCGTGACGCCGGGCGGCACGGCCGTGGCGTCCTTCTCGTAGACGTACACCGCCCCCGTCGCGGTCTTCGCCACCACAGCGGTGCCGTGCCACGCCGGCAGCGGGCCGGCGAGGAGGATCAGCCCCAGAGCGAGAAGGACGAACGGCCTCACGGCTTGACAGGCTCCGCGGGCTTCAGCAGTTCGTGGGTCAGCTGCTCGCACACCTTCACGGCCTCGTGGTGGCCCTTATCCCGCAGCCGGGCCGCGAGGTCGATGACGAGCCGCAGGTCGTCCACCGGTGCCCGCTCGCGGGCCGCCCGCGGCAGCCGCACCCGCTGCGCCAGCACGACCACGGCGTAGATCACGAGGCCGACACCGGCGGCAGCCTGGAGGTATGGCAGGACGTTCACGGGGCGGGCTCCTGGGGCAACGTGTCGAGGATGTCGAGGATCTCGCGGACGAGGGCCACGCCCTCCTCGGTGTGGAGCACCGCGGCCAGCCGCTTGGCGAGCCGGTCGTCCAGCCGGCTGGCGGTCCGCGAGGCGGCCCACTCCAGGCCGTCGGCCACCACCTGCGAACGCTCGCGAACGTCGGCCGCCGCGGCGTACCGCCGGGCGTAGCCGATCGCCGGTGCCCACTCGCGGAGGAGCTTCAGTTCTGCCAGCATCACGCCACCCCGCGGACCAGCGGCAGCACCTGCTCCACGGCCCCGGCCGCGATGGCCAGCACGAGCGACCGCACGGCGGGCTTGGCGATCACCCACAGCGGCCAGGCCAGCGTCGGCACCGCCTTATCGGCCAGGGCGTCGAAGAGTTGGCCGACCGCGTCCAGCACGGCCGCCTTCTTCTGCGCGCCGGTCATCGTGACCACGCCGTCGTAGGCTTCGGTCAGCAGCCGCAGCAGGGCGACCATCAACTCACCGAACTCCCGCCAGGTCAGCCCGTCGGCGGCCGCGACCTTGGCCGTCTCGATGAATGCCGCCGCCTTGCCGAATGCGGAGGTCGAACCATTGGCGGCCACGGTCAGCGGTGCATCGGAGATCATTGGATCTTTCCCTCTTCGTAGAGCTGCTTGGCTTGGGCGACGGTGCAGAACGGGACGATGGCCTGCGATGGATCACCGGCCCCGGCGAGCTCGAGGGCCAGCCGCTGCCAGAACGTCAACGGTTCGGCCCGGCGGCTGGTGATCGCCCCGACGCCGACCCGTGACGAGGTCGGAACGTGAACGTGGTTTGCCGACTCGCCAGCCCGGGCGATGGCCTCGCGACCGCGGGCCGTGTGCCGAAACTGCGAATCCTCTCGGGTTCTCACGGCCGCGTTCCTTCTCCCGCTATTGTACGGGCGTCCAGTTGTGCCACGGGCCGCGGAGCGGCCACGGAGCGGTCGGTCCTTGGGGTCAGCTGGCCGGGAAGGGGAGGGCCAGTTCGACCAGCATCCGCGTCTGCTCAAGTGTGCCGCGGTTGTCGATCACGCGGTCGATCAGGTGGGGCGAGATGCCGGCTTCGCTGCTGTGGGTGTGGTGCGTCTCTTGCTCACGCTCCACCAGCCACACCTCGCCGCCCTGGTTGCGGATCCACTCGGCCTCGTTGTCGAACCGCACGTCCGAAAACACGATCGTGCCGCCGTAGGTTTCGATCCGCCGTTTCGCGAGCCGCAGCCAGATGTCTTGTGCCACCATGCCGCGGCCCCACTCGGTGCCGAGCGTCTGCATCAACTCCCGCGGACTCTTGCCGAGCCAGACCAGCGGTGTCTCTTTGTTCACGCGATTACGGAGCATGTCTTCTGGCACGCCCAGCATGGCGGCCAGCCCTTCGTAGAGCGGGTCCGCAAACCCGAACACGGACGAGTTGGGGATCATCTCGGCCACGGTGTTCTTGCCGGCCCCGGCCCGGCCGGCGATGCCGATGATCCGGCGGGCCGGCTTGGCCTCCACCGGCTCCTGGATGCGTGCCATCATCTCCTCGCGGCGGGCCTTGATCCCGGCCCACGCCGCCTCGAGCTGCTCGGGGCTCATGCTCCCGCCGATCCGCTCGATCTTGAACTCGGCCGGTGCCGTCTCGGTCGCCGGCTTGATGTCGACGCCTTTGATCTGCTCCAGGAACTCCGCCGGCAGGTCGGCCAGCACGACAGGCTCCGCCTCCGCCGTGGCCCGCTGGGCCTGCTCCATCGTCCGGGCCTTGGCCACGAACGGGCTCCCCTCGCACGCCGTGCAGCCCACCTCCGGCTCCCGCCACACGTCCGCGAGCACCGCCGCGGCGGCGGCCTGGGCCGGCTGGCAGCCGGCGAGCGGATGC
>Ga0209990_10003378_pt1 | contig 11741 bp, 19 predicted proteins | sample NOAtaG_6_FD_187304 | JGI IMG/M metagenome (GOLD analysis project Ga0209990, IMG submission 187304) | Freshwater lake microbial communities from Lake Erie, under a cyanobacterial bloom - NOAA_Erie_Diel5S_2200h metaG (SPAdes) (version 2) | ecosystem: Environmental > Aquatic > Freshwater > Lake ...
GACCCCACCTGGCCCAAGAGTGACTTCCGCCTGGTCTTCAGCGGCGCCATTGACGACATCCAGGCCCGCGACAGCGCCACGCTCACGCTGCGCATGCGTGACCGGCAGCACCTGCTCACCGTGCCGGCCTGCACCACGCTCATTGGCGGCACAGACACCAACAAAGACCGCCGCCGCCCCGTGTGCTACGGCGAGTGCAAGAACGTGGCCCCGATGTTGATCGACGCGGCCACGCGCACCTACGCCGTGCACGATGGGCAGATTCAGGCGGTGGACGCCGTGTATGTCAACGGCAGCGCCACCGGCGGCTACACCGCCAACCTCACGCTGGGCACCATCACGCTCACCGGCGCGCTCACCGGCCAGCTCACCGCCGATGTGCGCGGCAGCAAGACGGGCGGCAGCTACGTCAACACCGTGGGCGATGTGCTGCAGCGCCTCATCACCGAGCGCACCGGCCTCACCGCCAGCGACATCGACACCGCCAGCATCAGCGCCCTGAACACCGCCATCAGCGCCACCGTGGGCCTGTACGTCGACCAAGACCGCACCACCGTGCTTCAGGCGCTGGACACGCTGCTGGGCGGCGTGGGCGGCTTCTACTTCATCAACCGCGCCGGCAAGCTCAGCGTGGGCCAGTTCACCGCGCCATCCGGCACGCCCGTCATCACGCTGGACGCTGACGACGTGGAAGAAGACAGCGTGCAGCTCGTGCGCCGCATCCTGCCCACCAAGAGCGTGCGCCTGGGCTATGAGCGCTACTGGTTGACCAACACCAACGGCAGCACCCTGCTCACCGAGGCCCAGCGCGAGCGCCTGCAGCAGCCCCATCTGCTGGCCAAGGCCACCAACACCGTCACAGGCCATCTGCTGGCCGTGGACGAAGACATCCAGCCCACCTGCCTGCTGGCCAGCGCCGCCGCCACCGCCGAAGCCACCCGCCAGGCTGCCCTGCGCGGCACGCTGCGCTACGTGTACCGCCTGGCCTGCTTTACCGCGCCGGCCCAGGTCAAGCTGGGCGACGTGCTGGCCCTGAACCTGGGCCGCTTCGGCCTGAGCAACGGCACCCTGGTGCGCGTGGTCGGCCTGCGCGAAAGCCTGACCGGTGGGCGCATCGAACTCGAGGTCTTCCGCTGATGGCCAACCTTCGCCTCATCGCCACCAACGCCGTGGACGCCGCCACGCTCAGCAGCAGCGACTTCCAGGCCACGCTGCCCGTCACCAACCTACAACTCGAAGGCCGCGCCCGCGTGGCCCGCACCGTCAACGCCAGCGGCACCAAAACCATCAACGGCAACTTCGCCGGCAGCACCATCTGCAGCGCCCTGGTGCTGTACGGCCACAACTTGAGCGGCACCGGCACCTGGCGCCTGCGCCTGTACAACGGCATCAACCAGACCGGCAGCGTGGTGTACGACAGCACCACGTTGCAACCGCAAAGCGTGATCGGCTGGGGCAGCTTCGCCTGGGGCATCGAGCCCTGGGGCAGCAGCACTTTCCGCAACTGGGAGCAGCCCTTCTGGGTGCTGTACTTCAGCGCGGTGTACGCCCTGAGCTTCCGGCTGGAGCTGGTGGACACCCCCAACCCCGCAGGCTACCTGCAGGCCAGCCGCCTCATCATCGGCAGCTACATCACCCCGGCCTTCAACGCCGAGTATGGGCTGCAAATGGGCTGGGACACCAACAGCCAGCAGCGCCGCACCCTGGGCGGCAGCGTGCGCACAGACCGCCGCGCCAGCTTCCGCCGCCTGAGCTTTGACCTGGCCGAACTGGACATCTCCGAGCGCGCCGTCTGGGTAGACCTGGGCCGCAGCGCCGGCCTCCACCAGGAAATGTTCATCAGCGTCTTCCCCGATGCCGGCGCCGAGCTGGAGCGCGACCACACCCTGCTATGCAAATTCAGCCAGGTGCCCGCCAGCAACATTCCCACGCCCAACAAGTGGCGCATGAAACTAGAAATGACAGAGGTGTAACCCATGGCCGACCTGACCCCTTACGCCATTACCCTGGGCGCGACGGATTACCCGATTAAGTATGCGGGGCTGCTGGGGTATCTTGACTCGCAGCTAACTTCAGTGCAAGCAACGGCGCCTAATCCATCTGTTGCCAATCAAGTGTGGCTGGATACTTCGACAACCCCTCAGACACTACGTCAAAGAAACGCGGGAAATACAGCCTGGATAGAAATTGGACGATTTGATCAAACAGCGAACTCTTTTCAAGCTGCGCTAATCGATGGGGCGGTAACCACGGCAAAGATCGCCGACAGCAGCGTAACCACGGCAAAGATCGCCGACAGCAGCGTAACCACGGCAAAGATCGCCGACAGCAGCGTAACCACGGCAAAGCTGGCGCCGACGATTGCGCCTAATGTCTCTTCCTTAAACGGCGGCCCGCTGGCGGGCTTTCGGAATCTAATCATCGATGGTGGCTTCAACATTAACCAGCGCGCCGCGGCCACGAATGCCGACGACACCTACGCGCACGACCGCTGGTATGCGCTGACACAAACTGGCACCATTGCCGTCACCACGCTGAACAACGTGGCCGATGGCACGCCCTTCATGGCCCGGCTGACGCAAAGCCAGGCCACCGCCCAGCGCATGGGCTATGCGCAGATCATCGAAGGGATCAACTGCAGGCATCTGCGCGGCCGCGAAGTGACTTTCCGCTTGGGCGGCGTGCGCCTGTCTACCGCATCCAACGTCCGCATGGCCGTGCTGGAATGGACCGGCACCGAGGACGCCGTCACCAGCGACGTGGTGAACAACTGGACAGCCACGGTGTACACCGCCGGCAACTTCTTCCTCGCCTCAAACCTCACCGTCTCCGGCGTGGTGCAGCAAGCACTCACGGCCAACACCCTCACCAATGGCAGCGCCGTCACCGTAACCCTGGGCTCCAGCTTCAACAACCTGATCGTGTTCGTCTGGACCGAATCAGCAGTGGCGCAAAACGTCACGCTTGATCTTGGAAAAGCGCAGCTTGAAATCGGCAGCGTGGCTACGCCGTTTGAGGATCGGCCGATTGGGGCTGAACTGGCGTTGTGTCAAAGGTATCTTCCATCAATCACAGGCGCTGTCAGTACGCAGTCCGGGTCTGGCGCGATGACTTCTACTACTCAGGCATGGATTCAGTTCAAGTATCCAGTGAGTGTTAGGGCGCCAGCTACCGGAATATCTGTTTCAGCGGCAAGTGACTGGGCACTTTGGTGGAGTGGAGCAGATTTAACTGCAACAGGTGTCACGTTTACAACATCCACGAATGACTACGGCACTTTGCTCATTGCGGTGGCTTCAGGAGCGACGACCAACGCCGGATGTGCTTTGCGTTCCCGGTCTGCAACAGCTCAAATTCTCTTTACAGGATGCGAACTATGAGCAACTGGAAATACGTCGACGCCACCAACACTGTTGTTTGGCGTGAACTGGAAGACGGGCGGCAAGAGTCAATGCTGACTTCTGCGCTGCCTGAAGACACTGTGGTTGAACCCGCAGACCCCCCGCCCGCGCCCGACATCCCCGCCCTGCGCCGTGCGGCCTACAGCGCCGAGGCTGACCCCATCTTCTTCCTGGCCCAGCGCGGAGAAGCCACCCAGGCGGAGTGGCTGTCGAAGATCGCGGAGATCCGCGCCCGCTACCCCATGCCGGAGGCACCATGAGCGCGGTGCTGACGTACCTTGCCCTGGCCTTCGGCGTGACGTACCTGCTGTACGTCTTCTACGGGTGCGTGATGAACGTCAAGCGGGTCCGTGACATGGGCAAGCTCTCGCCCATCGGCTACGCCTTCGGCTGGCCCACGCTCATCATCGGCTACGTGCTGGACATCATCTGCAACTGGTTCGTGATGACGCTGGTGTTCCTTGAACTGCCCAAGGAGACGACGGTAACCGCCCGCTTCAAGCGCCACAACCGCGAGTCCACCGGCTGGCGCCTGTCCATCGTGCGCTTCTTCGAGCCGCTGCTTGACCCGCTGGACCCCAGCGGCGACCACATCTGAGCCGCAGCCCGCCGCCAGCGCCCGCACACCCCAGCACCACCCGCCCGCCACCATGACCCTCGCCATGCAGCAGAAAGCCGACCTCGCCGCCGAAGCCGCCAAAGCCGCACCGCCCATCACAGTGGCCGGCGCCACGGTGGCGGGCGTGCAGGTGAATGACCTCATCCTCTGGGCAACGCTGTTGTACCTGGTGCTGCAGATCGGCTTCCTGCTCTACCGCTGGCAGCGCCTGCACTTCGGCGCCGGACAGAACCAGCAGCCCGCCACTGACGGCTGAATCCCACCGCACCGGCCCACCCACCCATGAAACACCCCCGCATCATCGTCACCGCCCTGGCCCTCAGCGCCGCCGGCCTGGTGGCGTTGACGCAGGATGAGGGCTACACCGACCAGGCGGTGCGCCCGCTGCCCACTGACCGGCCCACCTACGGCTTCGGCTCCACCTGGCGGCCTGACGGATCGGCCGTGCAGATGGGCGACACCATCCGCCCGCCGCAGGCCCTGGCGCTCACCCTGCGCGAAGTGCGCCAGGGCGAAACCGCGCTGCACCGCTGCGTCACCGCGCCGCTGACGCAAGGCGAGTTCGACAGCCTGGTCAGCCTGGCCTACAACGTCGGCGCCAGCGCCGTCTGCAACAGCACCATGGTTCGGCTGCACAACGCCGGCCAGCACGCCGAAGCCTGCGCGCAGTTCGACCGCTGGGTGTTCTTCCAAGGCCGCGACTGCCGCGACCCCGCCCACCGCTGCGGCGGCCTGCCCAAGCGCCGCGCCGCCGAGCGCGCCACGTGCGAAGGCCAACCCCACACCACCACCGCCAGCGCGGCCGGCGCCCGATGACGCCACGCCCGCGCCAGCGCCAAAGCCTGCGCGGCCTGTTCGGCATCGAGCTGGCCATCCTCGGCGTCATCGCCTCGCTGATCGCCCTGGCCGGCGTGCAAACCTGGCGCCTGCACCAGGCGCAACTGCAGGCCGCAGACATGCGCACCGCCCTGCAGACAGACCGCCGCCAAGCCGCCGAAGCCCTGGCCGCCGCCCACGCCGAAGCCCGGCGCATCGAGGCTGACCACCGCGCCCTCGAACAGGCATGGACCCGCAAACACCAGGAGATCGCCCGTGAAGCCGAAACCCAAGCCCGCCGCACGGCTGCTGCTGCCGCTGATGCTCGCATCGCTGGCGACGGCCTGCGCCACCGCGCCGCCCAGCTCGCCGCCAGCAGCCCCGCCACCTGTCCAACCCCCACAGATCCCCCCGCTGCCCCCAGCAGCCCACCAACCCACAACCCCGCCGCTGTGCTTGCCGACGTGCTTGGAAGGCTGGAAGAAGCTGGCCGAGAGCTTGCTGAGGTAGCAGATGCCCGCGCCACCTCCGGCCAAGCCTGCCAGCAGGCTTACCAGAGTCTGCTGCAGCCCTGAGTGCATCAGGAGTGCTACAGCACGCTGGCTGTGCGTGGTGTTCCGCCCATTGAACTACGGCGGGCGGCCCCAAGCCTACCACGCTCCTACCTCTAGAACCTTCACCCCAACACCCCCCACAATCACCCCCATTCACTACCTCAGTGCTACCGAGTGCATTCGGTAGCACTTCGGCGAATCAGGGGTTGAACGTGGCGAGCATCATTGAGGTCAAGGGCAAGTGGCGGGCGCAGGTGCGGCGGCGGGGGGTTCAATCGTACACGCGCACGTTCACCACCAAGGCGGCGGCTGAGCGCTGGGCGCGGCAGCTTGAGGCAGACATCGACCGTCAGCGCGACGGCAGCATGCCGGCCGGGCCGGTGGCGGGGGCGGCGTCGGGCCGGGTGGTGCTGGTGGCTGACCTCATCCAGGCCTACCGGGACTTGCGCGACCAGGCGCGGCCGATCTCTGATGCGTCCACCGAGCACTACACGCTCAAGCACCTGGCGCACCACCTGGGCGCGCGTGATGCGCTGCGGCTGACCGCGCAGGATCTGGTGGGCTACTGCTCAGCGCGGCGTGATGACGGCGCCGGGCCCTACACCTGCAACATGGATATCGGCAAGCTGGGCACGGTGCTGCGCTACGCGGCCATGGCCAAGAAGGTGACGCTGCCCGATGTGGTGGGCCGGGCCCGCCCGCTGCTTTCGCACCTGGGGCTGATTGGCGGCGGCGGCAAGCGCGAGCGCCGGCCCACTGAGGACGAGCTGCAGCGCCTGGTGGCCCACCTGCACGCGCAGCACGGGCCGGTGTATGCCGATGTGGTGCGCTTTGCGGTGCTGACGGCCATGCGCCGCGGTGAAATCGTGCGCCTGCGCTGGGCCGATGTGGACGCCACCAAGCGCCTGGTGCTGGTGCGCGACCGCAAGCACCCCCGGCGCAAGGCCGGCAACGACGAGTGGATCCCGTTGCTGGGCGACGCCTGGCCCCTGCTACAGCGCCAGCCCCGCGGCGACGGCGAGCTGATCTTCCCGCTGCACGAGCAGACGCTGAGCAAGTATTTCCGCTGGGCCTGCCAGGCGCTGTCCATCCCGGATCTTCATTTTCACGATCTGCGGCACGATGGCACCTCGCGCCTGTTCGAGGCCGGGTATCAGGTGCAGCAGGTGGCGCTGGTGACGGGGCACAAGGACTGGCGGCACCTGCGGAGGTATACGAATCTCAGGCCGGAGGATTTGCATCGGCCGACTGAAGCGGAGTAGGCGCGGCGGGCCCAAGAAGGGCCTCGGCCTCTTCGCGTGTCTTGAACGGCCCCGCCACCAGGACGCTGTCCAAAGCGCCCTGAATGCCGCGCCACACACACCAGCCGGCGTGAAGCCTGGAACAGGCCGCCCAAAGCACACGCGGCTCTGTCGGGTCAGTGCCCGCAGTTGATTCAATTCGCATGTCTCATCCTTGCGCTTCGGTGCGCGCAGCCATGGCCGCTTCCAGGCCGATGCGCAAGGTTTCAAACCGCGCATCGCCCTGTACGAGCCTGCCGAACATGGCTGCGTTTGCGGCGCGCACCATGGCATCGGTGACTTGGGCGGGCGGCTGGGGCTCCGTGGGCGGGGCAGCGCTTGCTGCCGGCAATGGCGAAAGGCTCCATTCCACGATCCGCCCGCTGCGAATGAGCATGACTCCGTCCTCTTCGCTTGCCTCCAAGAGCTGAAGGCCGACAGTGCCGAAGATCTGAAACACCATGTCTTTGGTGATCCTCACGTCGGTGTTGAAGCGGAAGTGCAGCTTGCCATTGATGACATCAACGGACCCAATGGACTCGGTGTGGTCGTGGTTCAACAAAATAGATGCAATCATGGGTGCCTCCTGTCGTGGCTGTTGTCCTGGCGGGCTATTCTCAGTTGGGCGTCAGCCAAGACGCGTACTCGATTTCCTCGGGGGTCGGTTTCAGCGCAGCTTCGATCCACTTGCGCGCCCGTGGCTCAAACTCGGACCAGTCGGCTTGGGCGTGCTCCACCTTCTTGCGCATCGGCCCTTCCTTGCAGCACAACATCCCGTAGGTGTCGCGCTCGTCAATGAACGCCCTGCGCAGCGCGACCATCGCTGCGTCAACATTCAGAGGCAACGACAGGAACGTGTGGTTGTCTCTCATGTACCAAATTTTCATGCTAATCCCTTGAAGCCAGCAGTGAAGCGCCACCACCATCTTGACGGTGCGGAAGGAGCAGGAGTCCCTTTGCGCTGAGCCACAGCTGCGCGCAGTCTCGGTGCGATCTCAAGCAGCATGTCGGACTTCAGTTTGTTCGCCCACTTTTCGCAGTCAGGGCAGATATCCACAACGTCTGCCGCCTGGTAGCTCTCCAACAACTGCACCAACTTGATGGCAGCGCAGTGTTTGCCGCACAGATCACACGCGGCCATCACGCCCCCACCACCGCCGCTTCGCGGCACTGTTCGAGGTAGGCGTCCACGTCCTGGAAGTCGGCCCAGCGTTTGCCGTGGGCGCGGTAGGTGGCGATGGGGAAGCTGCCGTCGCTGATCTGGTTGTTGATGGTGGCGCGGCTGATCTTCAGCACGGCGGCCAGCTCGTCAACGCTCAGGCGCGGGCCGTAGCGTTCGAGCAGGGCAGCTTGGGTCAAGAGGCTCATGGGTGGGATCCTTGGGGTGTCAGTGGATGCCGTGATGCGCTTCAGTCGCCCGCACCAGCGCCACGCCGCGGTGGGCGCGGGCCAGGGCGCGGGCTTTGACTTCGGCCATGCGGTGCTGGCGCAGGTGCAGGGGCTCCCAGCCGTCCATCAAGGCCAGCTCGTGCTGAGCGGGCGGGAGCTGCAGGTACCGATACCAGCCCTGGCCCTTGACCAGCTTGCGCCAGACGGCGGGCAGCCGCGGGTCGTCCGTGGTGGAGCGCAGCGCCTCGGCCTGGCGCTGCAGCTCGGCGATCTGGTGCTCGATGTGGGTGAGGGTCACTTGATCCATGCCCACAGCCCCCAAGTTGCGAGCGCCAGCATGGCGACCAGGCCGACGATGGCCAGCACTACCAGCAGGCGGCCGAAAAGCTCCAGGCCGCTGCCGTCATCCAGTGGGTTCTCTCTCACTCCAAGGCTCCTTCGTCGTCAGGTAGTTCGAACCGCGTCACGCCCTGGCGCTTGATGAACTGGCGGTAGCTGTAGCCGTAGTTCTCTTCGGGGCAGTGCTGGGCGGCGTTGATGTGCCAGGCGCACAGGGTGTCCCAGGCGCCGGTGGCGGGGATGCCGGGCCGCTCGGGGCGGGGGCCGATGCGCCGGCGGGCGCCTACGTCCAAGCAGGGCGTGGGCAAGATCCAGCCCTTGGTGTGGCTCGCGCTCTTCCAGCGCCATTCCGGGTCGATGCCGCGGCGGCGCAGCACCTGGTGCAGGCGCTCCAGCACCGGCCGCTGGCGTGAGGGCTCGCGACGGGGGACTAGGGGGAGGGCGAGTTGGGTCATGGCGTCACCCGCTTGAACTCGACCACCCACACCCACGGGTTCGCGTCCCACGCGCCGGGGCCGTTGATCTGTTCCCACAGTTCGGCATAGGCGCTGGCCGCAGGGCGGAAGCTGAAGCCGCCCAGCGCGTCCATCAGGCGCCCGCTGCAGCCGGGTTCCCACTTCGGGGTGATGCCTTCGGCAAGGGCGTCGGCCTCGCTGATGTCCTGCAGGCGCTCCACGCGCACGGCGGTCACCTCCAGCAGGATGCGGCTGGCCCAGCGGGGCATGAAGATGCTGGGCTTCCATCGGTAGCCGCTTGCGCCATCGTCGATGTTGCGCTGCCAGTCGTCGGCTTCGTTGCCAGTGCCAACGTCGGCACGGTAGAACAGCGCGCCGTCTTCCTCATCGCGCGACCACGCCTCCCGCACCCACAGCCGGTCGCCAGGCTGGCCATAGGGACAAAGCGTGTGCACCGACCGCCACTCGGGTTCTGGCATGGCTGCAGACCTCACCTGCACTTGCTTCAAAGCCCGCCGCGTCTGCGTTTTCGTGCCAGCCAGCAGGGCGCGCACCATCGGCGCGCTCATGAAGATCGGTCGTTCTTTCATACAGCCTCCGCTTCCAACGCCTCAGTCAGCATTTCCCGAATACTCACCAACCGATGCCGCGTCTCCACCAGATCCCCCAGCGTCTGCCCGTACACGCTGAGGTGCCGATCAATCGCCGCGCTTTGCTCTTCCAGCAGCGCAGCAGCGCGCACCAGGGTGGCCAGGTCTTTGGCGGTGACCTGGTGGCCGCGGTGCGCCAGGATGCGCAGGCGCTGGGCCAGGGTGCTGGCTGCTGTGCGGTGGGGGCTGGGCTTGAGGGTGCTCATGCGGCCCTCCGCTCGGCATCGGGCCGCCAGGTGAAGACGCTGGCCTGCGCCAGGTGCGGGGTGTGCACGGCGCCTTTCTTGCGCACGCTCCACACGGCGAACTGGCTGATGCCCAGTTCCTTGGCCAGGGCCTGCAGCGTCGCCTTGCTGGCCAGGATGTGCGCGGCCATCTGGGGCGTCACCTTTCGGCCGCGCTTGTCCCACATCGCGCGGCTGGCCTTGCGCTTGCTCAGCAGGCCCCGGACCTTGCCGCTCTTGGTCAGGTATCGGCCGTGGGCGTGACGGTCGCCGCTTTGGCAATGGTCGGGGTTCACGCAGTCTGCCGATGTGCAGCACAGGCGCGCATAGGCCACGTGTCCGGCCGGCAGATCACGCCCGCGCGCCAGCAGCAGCGCAGCACGCCGGCCGCGCATGATGTGGCCGGGCCTTGGCAACTTCGGGTGCGTGACGTGCACCTTGGGCACGCCGTCGCACTTGCTCAGGCGCCAGTGCCAGCAGCCGGTGTCGGCGTCCACCACGCAGCGCAGGCGCAGGTCGTCCAGATCGCGGATGCCGCCGAGGTAGGTGCCATGTTTGTGGGCCATCAGGCGGGTTCCTGCTCAAGGTGTTGCACCAGGCGCGCGGTGGGCTCAGCCCCGGCCAGCGCCCGGCGCACGCGATGCGCCACGGCTTCACCGGCCGCGAAGCGCTCGGCCTGGGTGATGCCGCTCATCAGCTCCACCCAGCCGGCGCGCAGGGCGTGCAGGGCGGCCAGCTCGGCGGCACGCGCAGCACGCACGCCGGTTTCGCGCTGACGGTCCAGGATGGCTTCGCAGGCGTCTTGCGCGGCCTGCACCAGGCCGTGCGGGTCAGCCGCCTTGCGCATGATGACGAGCTGCTCGACCAGGTTGACCGCATCGAAAATCTCGCGCCAGTGCGCCTGGCTGGCCTGGCCCCGGGCCACGGCGCGCACGGCGTCGTCAATGGTCAGGGCCCACAGGGTCTGGTCATCCCGGCTGAGCCAGGAGACGCCCATGATGGCCACCAGGTGGGCCGTGGGGTTGACGCCGCGGGGGCGGTATTTGCTGCGCTTGCGGGTCATATGTAGGCAGCCGGGTCTGGCGCACGCAGGCTCATCGGTTCACGCTCGCCGATGCACCAGGTGGCCATGGCGCCGTCCAGCAGGCCGTGCAGGCCGGCGAAGTGCTCGCCGTGGTTGTGCATGTCCACATCAACGGGCAGCGCCATCACCTGGGCCTCACTGGCGTGGCTGCGCACGGCTGCGGCCTGGCGGCGGTGCAGGCGGATGACCTTGCCGCCCACCTGGTGGACCCACCCGGCCTCATTGGCGAAGCGGGTGTCGCTGATGACGATGCGGTCATGCACGGGCGTCTGATCGCCACACCTCTGCCCAAACACCGGCAGGCCCAGGCGCAGCGCCAGATGCCGCACCCACACGTCCTGGTGAAGCTGGCGGCCCACCTCCGTGCCCAGCGTCTGCATCAGGGCGCGGGCGCTGATGCCCAGGCCGGGGATGGGCTGCTCTTTGTGGGCTCGCTCGGTGAGCCAGCGGTGGTCAATGCCGGCTTCTTCGAGCATCAGCAGGGCCATGCTGCGGATGGGGTCGGCGAAGCTGGCCTGCACGAAGCCGTACCGCTCCACCAGGTACGCCGCGGCGGTGTCTTTGCCGGCGCCAGCATGGCCGGCGATGCCGATGACGATGGGGTCGGGCAGGGGGTGGATGTGGTGGGCGTGGGTCATGGGGTGGTGGTGGGTTCGGGGGTTGTGGGGCGCAGGCTTTCAAAGCGCACGACATCGCCGGCGGGCGTCGACACGTTGACGGCCTCCAGGCCGCGCACGTTCAGGGTGTTGGCCCGGGCGCAGTAGGTGACGGCCTGCCCTGTCAGGCTGATTGGCGCATCGCGCACCAGTTCCCGCCGCACCTCAGCGGCGAGGCGCTCGCCCGCTTCGCCGTGGCCACACCACAGCACGCCCGTGACGAACGGCGCACCCGGGCGCACCTGGCGCATCTGCACGGTGACCACCACCTGTG
>Ga0209990_10003385_pt1 | contig 11731 bp, 11 predicted proteins | sample NOAtaG_6_FD_187304 | JGI IMG/M metagenome (GOLD analysis project Ga0209990, IMG submission 187304) | Freshwater lake microbial communities from Lake Erie, under a cyanobacterial bloom - NOAA_Erie_Diel5S_2200h metaG (SPAdes) (version 2) | ecosystem: Environmental > Aquatic > Freshwater > Lake ...
CACTAAAGGAAAGACCACAACCGCAGGTATTTTGGGTGTTGGCATTGGTAAAACGGAAACCACCACCCATGAGATCTTCTGAATAGTCTAATTTTAAAATTTGTAGGTAGCGATCGCTGTCAGGATCGACTAAAATATTAATACCCTGACTTTGATAAAAGCGATCGTTTTCTGCCACAATAGGGGTTAATTCGAGATGATAGTGAAGTCCCGAACAACCACCGTTTTTTACTGCCAAACGCAGATAGGAACCAGTCAGACGACGGCTTTGACTCCAACGTTCAATTTCTCTAGCGGCGGCGGGACTTAATTCGATCATTGTTTTTGAGACTATTGTAATAATAATATCAAGTTCTTGTGAAGTTATACCACAGTTATTATCAAACTTTATGTTAAGAAATATGTAACTAATAAATGGCGGGGGTAGCTGACAATTTTTAACACAGAAAACGGGTTTCTCCGAGAAACCCTTTTTCTAGGTGACTTAGAAGGAGAGCTTAGAAACTTAGATAAAGAAATTACCCACTGGAATGTTCCCTAAAGCTGGTAAAGTACCAGTAAATCCAGTGATATTTATTAATAAATCATTGCTGGATTGGAAGCCAGCCGTGCTATCATTAATAACGAGGTAGGTTCCGGCTATTGCACCGGTTGTTACCTGCACTAAGGCGGCACTATTAACCCCTAATCCTTGATTACCTGTAATCGCTCCATTAGCATCAGTAAATACCTGATTGATTAAATTCTGTAAAGTGGTGACAGTGCTATTAGCAGCACGACTGAAATTGCTAGGCGCACTCGTGGCGTTTCCAGCTTGAGTTAATAAGTCGATTTTATCACTATTGATGGCAAAATCTGTGATACGATCCCTTGTTGATATGGTAGATTGACCAAATTGGAAGACGAAGGTATCTGCACCTAAACCACCGGTTAAAGTATCAGCACCGTTAGCGCCATTGATTTGATTAATACCACTATTTCCGGTGATTTTATTGTTACCAGCGTTACCTGTACCATTAACATTATTACTGCTAATTAGTCTGAGGTTTTCCACATTGTTGGGTAAGGTGCGAGTAAGACTGCTTTGCCAAGTATCAGTAATGATAACTTCTCCTATTCCTCCTTCGGGATTGATGGTAGCATTAACCGGATTGGAGAGGGTGACGGTGAAGACTTCATCAGGTTCATTGAGGTTATCATTGAGGAGGGGAATGCTAATAGTAGCGGTGGCAGTATTAGCAGCAATGGTGATAGTTCCGGTTTTGCTAGTGTAATCTACATCGGCGGTAGCATCAATGGGCCCAGTGGTATAGTTGAAGCTAATTGGTTGCGGATTGGGGTTATCAACTGTGACGGTGAGGATGGCATTATTATCTAAGCCTTCGACCACGGTAATATTATTGATGGAGAGTTGGGAAAAGTCGTCATTATTAATTGTCCCCGTCACTGGGGTGGTGGTCCCAACTGTATAACCTGTCCCAGAAGCAAGAGTTAAAATAACGGTTTCGTCACTTTCTACTATTGTGTCAGGAGTGGGGTCAACTGTGACGGTAGCAGTCGCTGAATTAGCAGCAAAGGTGACGCTGGTGGGAATAGAAGTGTAATCGTTTCCATTGGTTGCTGTCCCTTCAACTGTATAGTTGACGGTTAAGGGATTAGTTGTATCTCCTGTGCGGGTGAAAGTGTAGATGAGATTGCTTGTCCCATCTTCGGTAACACTACTGGGAGAGATAGCAAGAGTGATACTAGGTAAATCATCATTGGTAATTGTCCCGGTAACTGCGTCAGGAGTACCTATTGTATAACCTGTCCCGGCAGCGAGGGTTAAAACAACGGTTTCGTCACTTTCTACTGTGGTGTCAGCAGTAGGGTCAACGGTGACGGTAGCAGTGGTAGCATTAGCAGCAAAGGTGACGCTGGTGGGAAGTAAAGTGTAATCGTTTCCATTGGTTGCTGTCCCACTAATACTGTAGTTGACGGTTAAGGAATTAGTGGTTACTCCACTACGGGTGAAGGTATAAATCAGATTTGTTGTCCCGTCTTCGGTGACGCTTGCGGGGGAAACTGCTAGGGTGACACTGGTATCATCGTTGGTAATTGTCCCTGTAACTGCGTTGGTCGTACCTATTATATAACCTGTCCCGGCAGCGAGGGTTAAAGCGACGGTTTCGTTGTTTTCTACTGTGGTGTCAGCAGTGGGGTCAACCATTACAGTCGCAATCGCAGAATTGGCCTCGAAGATAACGCTGGTGGGAAGTAAAGTGTAATCGCTTCCGTTGGTTGCTGTCCCACCAATACTGTAGTTGACGGTTAAGGGATTAGTTGTATCTCCTGTGCGGATGAAGATGTAGATGAGATTACTTGTCCCATCTTCGGTAACACTACTAGGAGAAACCGCAAGAGTAACACTGGGAAGGGTGACATTGGTAATTGTCCCCGTCACTGGAGTGGTGGTCCCTACTGTATAACCTGTCCCCGCAGCAAGGGTTAAAATGACAGTCTCATCACTTTCTACTATTGTGTCAGCAGTGGGGTCAATTGTGACGGTAGCAGTGGATGAACCAGCAGCGAAGGTAACTGTATTATTAGTCCCTGTACGAGTGTAGTCGGTATTAAGGGTAGCTGTCCCACTAATACTGTAGTTGACGGTTAAGGGATTAGTGGTTAATCCGCTACGGGTGAAGGTATAAATCAGATTTGTTGTCCCGTCTTCGGTGACGCTTGCGGGAGAAACTGCTAGGGTGACACTGGTATCATCATTGGTAATTGTCCCCGTCACTGGAGTGGTGGTCCCTACTGTATAACCTGTCCCCGCAGCAAGGGTTAAAATGACAGTCTCATCACTTTCTACTGTGGTGTCAGGAGTGGGGTCAATTGTTACGGTAGCAGTGGATGAACCAGCAGCAAAGGTGACGCTGGTGGGAAGTAAAGTGTAATCGTTTCCATTGGTTGCTGTCCCACTAATACTGTAGTTGACGGTTAAGGGATTAGTGGTTACTCCGCTACGGGTGAAGGTATAAATCAGATTTGTTGTCCCGTCTTCGGTGACGCTTGCGGGGGAAACTGCAAGGGTGACACTGGTATCATCGTTGGTAATTGTCCCGGTAACTGCGTTGGTCGTACCTATTGTATAACCTGTCCCGGCAGCAAGAGTTAAAGCGACGGTTTCATTGTTTTCAACAATAGTGTCAGCAGTGGGGTCAACTGTTACGGTAGCAGTGGATGAACCAGCAGCAAAGGTGACTGTATTATTAGTCCCTGTACGAGTGTAGTCGGTATTAAGGGTAGCTGTCCCACTAATACTGTAGTTGACGGTTAAGGGATTAGTGGTTACTCCGTTGCGGGTGAAGGTATAAATCAGATTTGTTGTCCCGTCTTCGGTGACGCTTGCGGGGGAAACTGCAAGAGTGACACTGGTATCATCGTTGGTAATTGTCCCCGTCACTGGAGTGGTGGTCCCTACTGTATAACCTGTCCCGGCAGCGAGGGTTAAAATGACGGTTTCGTTACTTTCTACTATTGTGTCAGGAGTGGGGTCAATTGTGACGGTAGCAGTGGATGAACCAGCAGCAAAGGTGACTGTATTATTAGTCCCTGTACGAGTGTAGTCGGTATTAAGGGTAGCTGTCCCACTAATACTGTAGTTGACGGTTAAGGAATTAGTGGTTAATCCACTACGGGTGAAGGTATAAATCAGATTTGTTGTCCCGTCTTCGGTGACGCTTGCGGGAGAAACTGCAAGGTTAATAATAGGGGGTTCATCATCATTAATTGTCCCCGTCACTGGAGTAGTCGTACCTACTGCATATCCTGTCCCAGAAGCGAGAGTTAAAGCAACGGTTTCGTTACTTTCTACTATTGTGTCAGCAGTGGGGTCTATTGTGACTTTAGCAGTGGTAGCATTAGCAGCGAAAGTCACTGTCCCGGTTTTACTGGTGAAAGTTGCTGCACCGCTTTGGGTGTAATCTGTGCTAAAAGTAGCTGTCCCACCAACACTGTAGTTAACCGTTAAAGCATTAGTGGTTACTCCGCTACGGGTGAAGGTATAGACTAGGTTAGGGGTACCGTCTTCAGTCACGCTTGCTGGGGCTACCGCTAAGGTGATAGATGGTAGTAAAGAAATGACGGAAACGTTATCTAGTGCGGGGCCAAAAGCAGCATTTTCTGGCTCAATAGATAAACTATAAAATTCCAAGGTCGTTGTGGATGCAGTTGCCGTAAATACCCAGGTCTTATTTACCCAGCCCATATTATCATCACTAAACCCTGTAGTATCAAAGGAAAAAACTTCGGACTGGCCTGCGGCTGAAACTCCTAGTTGTCTGATGGGAGTTCCACTATAAGTATTGCCAGCCAAGGCAAAGGAGACAAGGTATTGTTGGCCTGCAATAGTGCTGAAAGTTTGAGCTATACCACCCACTCCAGGCGAACCATTGAGATCAAGAGAGCGATCGCCATCTGCATCTACCCAATAAGCTGTATAGTCAATTTGATCCCTCGTAACAGTCCATCCTGTGATTGCGGTAGAACCAGGGTTAAGTGGTAAATAACCACCAGGATCTGGGCCAATTTCAAAACTACCATTAGTGATTAGATTGACTTGAAAATTAGGATCGTAAATAGCATAAAGTCCCTGTCCATCATTGCTCTTAGCAATTAATACTCCTTGATTGTCATTAGCATTTAGATCAATAATTGTTTGACCATACTGTTGATATAATTGATCTATATTTGCAAGAATTGGATGAGATGAAGGGTTAATAGGAATATTGCCGTAAAACTCATTCCATTGATTTGCCAATGACAACCCAAAATTATTCAAGAAATCCTTCCAAGCATTAGCCTCACTCGTAACACTATCAAAACTTCCAGTAATTCCAGTTCCTGCCATTAGATAAACATTTCCTCCACTGTTTACATAATCAATTAATACCTGATTATCTACTGGGGATCCGCCAAGAAAAACTCCATCATATTGTTGTAATGTCTCTAACGTGAATGGCAAATTAGGTGCAACCTTCCATTGATGTCCTGCATCAGTTAAAGCTTTAGATAGTTGAAATCCTGTGAAACCAAGGTTATCGGAATAAGCAAGAAATGAGCCTTTCTTCCCATTAGCAAAATAATTAGCGATATTCTGAGCAAATAATAGTGAATCGTCGGGAGCATTACTAAATCCAGAATCACTTAATGTAAATTCATCATTAGCAACAATAATCTTGCCAGATTTAAGCAATTTATTCTGTTCAACTGTAATTACTTCCCCATTTAAATTAATTATCTTTGAATCATCCTCAGCTTTCAATACCTCCAAGGTTGCCACATCCAGACTATTTCCCTGCACCAACTCCGCAAAAATTGCCCCCTCATCTCCCGCGCTATCCACCGGATTAATTTGAGCATCCACATAATGCCCAATTTCTTCTAAAATTACATTAACTATCGCTGCTGACGAAGCCGTATTCAAAAAAGATGCTGATAGATAAATCTTATTGGTACTGCTGGAATATGCACCATTCGCCGTCCCCAAAACCTCACCACTAAGTACCTCAATTGGGGGAATTTGACTAAAATTTCGGCTTTTCCACTGCTGTTGTAATTGCGTCGCCTTAACCACATCATAACTTGTGCCAAAAGCGATGGCTAAATTTGCCCAAAAACCGTCAGATTGAGCGAAATCGAACAAAACATCGTAAACAGAAGGAAGGAGGGGCAACAGGGTAGAAGTCATGACGTTAACCGCAAAGGATGACTTCGACTATTTTATGCAAAGAATCCCAAATCTTTCAATATCCCTGTAACAGAAATTAATATTTATTACAAGAAAACGGGTTTCTCAAAGAAACCCGTTTTCTAAAGAAGTTCTAGGATTGGATTCTTGCCAAAGACTGCTTAAATTCTGCGAGAGAATTAGCGGTAGCTGCTAATTTTAGTAGCTCTTCTAAGATAGTAGGGTTAGTCATTTTGCCGATTATCTCTTCAATTTCTGAAGAAATCTGTCCAAACCGCACAGTTAAAACTGTTTTTATGGCATCGCGGCTTTTTTCTAGCACCCCAATTTCCTTACCAATTTCCTTGCCTATTTCTTTACCGCGTTCTATTCCTCGTAACTCCATATTACTCATTAAAGGCATGGTTCTTTCCTCCTCAAATTGTTTGATTTTACTCTCTAAACTTGACTGTAATTCAGGGGATAAAGTCATCATATTGTCGATGATTTCAAACAGTTTAATTATCTGTTCTCTCTCGAACTCCTTTTCATATAATCCCCTGATTAACTTCCACTTCCACTGTTCCCGTTGTGGCAGCTTCCCAGTAGTCGCTTTTGTTTTCAGGTGTGCCATGACTATTATAGCAAAGGGATTGCTACTTGTTTCTAGTTCTGACCAGTTTTCCTCATAGTCCAGTAATTTGACTGTTGGGAATTTCAGACTCACTTCACAGCCGGCGATAGTATAATTATAGGAATCTGGTCGCCAATTTACTCGTTCATCCCCTAATATAGCGAGACTGATAACTGGTTTCTGATACAAATCAAAGGCCCGATAGTTATAAATATACATCCTCTGAGGGAAATTTTCTTCGTATTGACTTTGAATTTCAATATGAATCAAAATCCAGACTTCTTGTCCCTCAAGTAGCCAAGCCTTATAAAGTTTGTCAGCGAAACGTTTTTTTGTCTTTGCGGAAGCGGTAATCCGTTTGAGTTCTTTTTCTAGGGATTCGGGAATTTTTGTCCAATCAATTAATTGGTAAACTTCAGGAAAGAAGAAGCATAAAAACGCTTCAAAATACTCGCTTAATGCTTCTTTCCAGGGTTCATCATAATTGGCAGTTGTTGGGTTCATTGGAGAAGAAAATTCCTGAGACTATTGTTCTAAAAGTTGATGCAACTCATCAAAAGAATTAACGGTTAATGCCGATTTCAGTAACTCGTCTAAAATCGATAATACAGAAATTTTATCCACAGCTTGCTCAATTTCTATTGGAATATCACCCAATCGCGTTTTCAGCACCGTTTTAACATAGTTACGAGCATTTTCTAACGCTCCAATTTCCTTACCAATTTCCTTACCAATTTCCTTACCAATTTCCTTGCCTATTTCTTTACCGCGTTCTATCCCTCGTAACTCCCCAATTTCCTTACCAATTTCCTTGCCTATTTCTTTACCGCGTTCGATTCCTCGTAACTCCATATTACTCATTAAAGGCATGGTTCTTTCCTCCTCAAATTGTTTGATTTTACTCTCTAAACTTGACTGCAATTCAGGGGATAAAGTCATCATATTGTCGATGATTTCAAACAGTTTACTAAGTAAGGTAGGTATTACCCACCCTACTTATTTATGATGATACTAAAAGACTTCCTACACTCCTCAAAAGAATTTACTATAAGTGCGGCTTTTAACATCTCTTCTAAAACCGAAATAACTGAAGCATCATTGAGACATTGTCCAATATCTCCAGGAATATCGCCTAGTCGGTTTTCCAAAACTTTTTTCACAAAATCACGAGCATTTTCTAACGCTCCAATTTCCTTGCCTATTTCCTTACCAATTTCCTTACCAATTTCCTTACCAATTTCCTTACCAATTTCCTTACCAATTTCCTTACCGCGTTCCATTCCTCGTAACTCCATATTACTCATTAAAGGCATGGTTCTTTCCTCCTCAAATTGTTTGATTTTACTCTCTAAGCTTGACTGTAATTCAGGGGATAAAGTCATCATATTGTCGATGATTTCAAACAGTTTACTAAGTAAGGTAGGTATTACCCACCCTACTTATTTATGATGATACTAAAAGACTTCCTACACTCCTCAAAAGAATTTACTATAAGTGCGGCTTTTAACATCTCTTCTAAAACCGAAATAACTGAAGCATCATTGAGACATTGTCCAATATCTCCAGGGATATCGCCTAGTCGGTTTTCCAAAACTTTTTTCACAAAATCACGAGCATTTTCTAACGCTCCAATTTCCTTGCCTATTTCCTTACCAATTTCCTTACCAATTTCCTTACCAATTTCCTTACCAATTTCCTTACCAATTTCCTTACCAATTTCCTTACCAATTTCCTTACCGCGTTCCATTCCTCGTAACTCCATATTACTCATTAAAGGCATGGTTCTTTCCTCCTCAAATTGTTTGATTTTACTTTCTAAACTTGACTGTAATTCAGGGGATAAAGTCATCATATTGTCGATGATTTCAAACAGTTTAATTATCTGTTCCCTCTCGAATTCCTTTTCATATAATCCCCTGATTAACCTCCACTTCCACTGTTCCCGTTGTGGCAGCTTCCCAGTAGTCGCTTTTGTTTTCAGGTGTGCCATGACTATTATAGCAAAGGGATTGCTACTTGTTTCTAGTTCTGACCAGTTTTCCTCATAGTCCAGTAATTTGACTGTTGGGAATTTGAGGCTGACTTCACAGCCAGCGATAGTATAATTATAGGAATCTGGTCGCCAATTTACTCGTTCATCCCCTAATATAGCGAGACTGATAACTGGTTTCTGATACAAATCAAAGGCCCGATAGTTATAAATATACATCCTCTGAGGGAAATTTTCTTCGTATTGACTTTGAATTTCAATATGAATCAAAATCCAGACTTCTTCACCCCTGAGTAACCAGACTTTATAAAGTTTGTCAGCGAAACGTTTTTTTGTCTTAGCTGAAGCGGTAATCCGTTTGAGTTCTTTTTCCAGGGATTCGGGAATTTTTGTCCAATCAATTAGTTGGTGAACTTCAGGAAAAAAGAAGCATAAAAACGCTTCAAAATACTCGGTTAATGCTTCTTTCCAGGGTTCATCATAATTGGCTGTTGTTTGGTTCATTGGAGTTGTTTGCTTACTCGTAGGCTGTGAAGCGCGATAGCGTAACGCACCGATTTAATAATAGAGGTGAATGGTGGTAATCTGGGGATTTTGTGGTAAAAAAGCGGATATTTGTTCGATTCCGTCTTGATTGGGAGAGAGAATAACGGTGGCGACTTCTGGAATTACTCCAGCTTGGAGACTTTGATAATCGCTAACACCAGCATCGAGGAAAACTACGGTAGCGGTTAAACGCTGATTTCTCGCACTATCCACCCGATTAGCTTGACTCAAGCCATCAGATTCAGCGAAATCGAATAAAATATCGTCAACAGCAGGAAGAATCGGCAACAGGGGAGAACTCATGATATTAACTGTAAAGGTTTATTGCTAACAGTTTTAGCCCAACAAGCGCCAATTTTTCAAGACTTCCATAACATAAGTTAACATTGATCGGGAAAACTGTATTTCTAAATCATCAGTTTTTCTGAATATTGTCTCTCAATTCCCCCCTCACAACTTAATCTAATTCATTTGCAGTTTGCAAAACCTCCTCATAAAGTTGATGACTGATGCGAAAATTTGCTTGGCTAATTAGAGACTCCATTATCGGTTTAACCTTAGAAACTAATCCTCTATTTTTAGCAATTAAAAGAACTCCTAGAATACCCGTAATTGACAGCCCCAAACGCACAGCCTACCTCCGTCCAAGACGTTCATCGATTAACAATTCATCCGCCTTTAATTCCCAAGCAAGAGCGATTGCTTCTGCTTCGCCAAGATCTAAATTATATTCATTCCTCAAACAAGCCACAAGTTCTAAATTAGTGGCTTGTTGAACCTGTATCCATTCCAGAGAAAGCGTCGCTTTAATGCGGATATCTTCCTCAGTTAAATTGGCCAATTCATTGGCAACTGCTTGGGGAATAATAACATTAGTATAAATATCTTTTAAGATTGACAGATAACCAACAAGAGCAAGACTGCTGAGAGGAGAAGTATCGCTAATAATGATCATAGCCAACCTTTGTTTTTTAAATGCTTAATATCTTCCTGAAACTCAGCAACATCATAATGAATACAAATTCCTCTTTCAGAAAGCAGCCGTTGAAACTTGATTTGATTAATACCTAATAACTCACTTGCTTTTCCCAAGCTAATCTTATCTTGTTGAAATAACATAATAACAATCTCTTTTAACAGTTCATCCTCTGATAAACCACTTGCTTTAATCACTTCTTGGGAAATAACTAGACTCATATTTTCTTCGTATTTTGACAAGAATTATACAAATGTTATCCTATTTTTCGCCGCCTGTCAAGGTGAATTGGTGAGTAATTCCCACCCTACGGTAAAAAGCATTGTCTTTGACCTCACTTCAATCAACAAGCTATAATGACAATTTTAGCGGGTCATTGTCAGGGGGATACTTCCCGCGTTAACTTTTCTCTTTCAGCCAAAACCACCCGAAGTAATCTCACCGCTTGTGATGGCGAAGATGCGATCGCTAACGTCAAAACTAGGCAGTTAAAGTATTTAACCAATTGATTAAATCTTCAACCGTAGAGAAATCGAATAAAGCTTCTCCTAATACTTCGACATCATCAATACTTAACTGCATAATTTTAGTTTCTAATGAAGGATTAATCTCCCCTAACTTGCGTTTAAGTTGACGAAGAATCAATGTCTTTTCGCGTTCAATACCTTGTTCGATACCTTGACGCATCCAACTGGTGGTAATTTGCATAACTCCCTCCTGTACGGGTTGACTAAATGTGCTAATCTCTTGTTGAAATTGTATCTCTTCGACCGGATTTAGATTGAGATAAGTATCAATAAATCCAGAAATTAATTGCATTCTCGCCGCATCTAACCTTAAAGTAATTAACAAGCGCAGACATTCGGCCTTAACTTTTGCTCGCTCTTTCTCGGCAATGTTCATCTTCGCCATCAAAGCTGAAGCAACCGGATTCGGCTGATTGAGAAAATCTCGCCAATTTAATCGATTTAACTGCACTACTTGATAGTTAAATTCTAAGACCTTAAAATCGGGAAAATCGACCACATATTGACTAATCGCTGCTCTTTTTGGCCTTGAATAAGAAAAAATTACAATCGGATAAATCGGTAAGACAAATTTCTCATGAAAGCGAGCAAAATAAGTAAACATTCGCCGGTTAAACCACTTTCGGGAACTTTCCTGCGCCTCTACATGAATCAGAAAGAAAGATTCTTTTCCTCGAAACTTAACCTGTGCGACTAAATCACTTTCATACCTTTCTCCTTCCGTGACATCTGTAAATACTTCTTTGTCTAAAAAAGTAATCGAGTCCCTATCTAAATAATTGATCAATTGAGGGAAAAACAACTCGATAAATTCGACAAAAAAGATGGAGATTAACTCCTTAAATAAGCGATCATGGTCAATATTATTAGTCATGTAATATCATCTTAACTAATCTGAGTGATGAATGACTACTCTTCTCTATTATATTCTGAAAAGTCTGTTTTGGCAGCAGATTGTTATAACCTTACCCCTTTAACCTAAGTAGGTAGGCGTTAAAAATTATCAGACACCCCCGTTATCAAGGGTAGGGTTGATTCATGAATCAACCCTAGGGGCAGGGGGGATCGAACCTAAAATCCATTTTTAATTTAATTATAACCAGCTACTTACGAAAAGAGGGGGATGCTTTCAGAAAACGGGTTTCTTAAAGAAACCCGTTTTCTGTGGGGTTCAATCTTATCGAGTGCGATTGCCTTTCTTATCGTTGGTATTAACGCAGTGTAATGCAGCATTGCCTTATATCTCAGTCCAGATTCTTGAAAAATGGCTTAAATTCATCTTCCACAGCTTAGGGAAACTGATTACTGGTCACTGATAACTGAATATCCCCCAATAACTAAAGGAAAG